>Ga0209059_1000936_pt1 | contig 13366 bp, 9 predicted proteins | sample GraSoiAngelo_151_FD_186165 | JGI IMG/M metagenome (GOLD analysis project Ga0209059, IMG submission 186165) | Grasslands soil microbial communities from the Angelo Coastal Reserve, California, USA - 14_1009_12_20cm (SPAdes) (version 2) | ecosystem: Environmental > Terrestrial > Soil > Grasslands ...
AGGGGCGCAGCCCTGCTGGAAGCTCGCCTATACCGGCTCGGTCGGCAGCCAGTCGCTGACCGGCATTCCGGTCGTGCGCGCGCTGCGCGACGACCCGAGGTGGGCGCAGAGGGCCCGCATCTGGCCCTTCGAAACGGGCCTCGCTGCGCCCGATGCGGCACAGATTGTGTTTGCCGAGGTCTGGCCGTCCTGGTGGCGCCGCGATATCCGCGGCGACTACGGTCCACCAAACGACAAGGCGCAGGTGCGCACGGTCGCCCGCATTTTTGCGTCCGCGGACGGCACCGGCGCATTGCCGACGTGGTTTGTCGGCGACCCGGACCTGACCGCCGAACAACGCCACGTTGTCGAAACGGAAGAGGCCTGGACGCTCGGGGTGACTCGGGCGCGACAGAGAGCTGCGCCAGCCCCGACCCCAACCCTCCCCCGCTTGCGGGGGAGGGGGGCGCCCTGCGTCAATCGTGCCGACGAAACCCTCCCCCGCAAGCGGGGGAGGGAGGACCGGCGCGCAAGCGGCGGGCCGGTGGGGGCTGAGATCGCATCGAGAGTTCGGAAGTACACCTATCTGCGCGATCCCGAGGCGATTTACCGCGCTTCGTTTGCGGCGATCCGCGCCGAAGCAGATCTCCCGCGTTTTCCGGCAGTACAGCGATCGCTCGCGCTGCGGCTGGCGCATGCCGCGGGTGATGTCGCTATCCTCGACGATCTCGTCTTGTCTCGCGGCGCCGTCCAGGCTGGACGGCGCGCACTTGCCGCCGGCATGCCGATCCTTGTCGATGCAGAGATGGTCGCGGCCGGCATCATCCGAGACCGGCTACCGGCGCAAAACCGTATCATCTGCACGTTGCATGAAGCCGAAGTCGCGAAGCTCGCGGCGGCGCAGCGCACGACGCGTTCGGCCGCCGCGGTCGAGCTGTGGCGACCGCATCTGCAGGGCGCGGTCGTCGCGATCGGCAACGCGCCGACCGCGCTGTTCCGCCTATTGGAGCTGCTCGCCGAGGGCGCCGACCGCCCGGCGCTCGTGCTCGGGTTTCCGGTCGGGTTTGTCGGCGCGGCCGAAGCCAAGGAGGCCCTGACCGGCTTTGGCGGCGGTCTTGGCTACGTCGCGCTCAGGGGCCGGCGCGGTGGCAGCGCCTTGGCCGCCGCCGCGGTCAACGCGCTCGCTGTCGGAACCCGCGCGTGAAACCGTGGCTCGCCATCGTCGGCATCGGCGAGGACGGGCTCGCCGGGTTGAATGCCGCGGCGCGTACGCTCGTGGACACCGCTGAGATTCTGGTCGGCGGCGAGCGCCATCTCGCGATGGTCCCTTCGGGCGGCGGCGAGCGCCTGACCTGGCAGCGCCCGTTCTCCGACACGATCGGCGCAATCGCGGCGCGCCGCGGCCGCCGGGTCGTCGTGCTGGCGAGCGGGGATCCCTCGTGGTACGGCGTCGGCGCCGTGCTGGCGCGCCACTTCCCGATTGGCGAGATGACGATCCTGCCGCATCCCGGCGCATTCAGCCTCGCCGCCGCGCGGCTTGGCTGGGCGATCGCCGATTGCGCCGTTCTGAGCCTGCACGGCCGCCCGGTCGATACGCTGCGCCTGCATCTCGCGCCGCATCGACGGCTGCTGCTGCTGTCCGAGGATGGCACAACCCCGCGCGCCGTCGCGCATCTGTTGACCGAACTCGGCTGGGGACCGACCCGGCTCACCGTCTTCGAGCATCTCGGCGGACCGCGCGAGGCGGCAGTATGCGAAGAGGCGCAGCATTGGGGCGAACGGCAGAGTGCCGATCTCAACACGATCGCGGTCGAATGCCGGGCCGGGCCGGAGGCGCGGCCGTTGTCGCGCTTCGCCGGTCTTCCCGACGACGCTTTTGAGCATGACGGACAATTGACAAAGCGCGAGGTGCGCGCGATGACGCTCGCCGTGCTCGCACCGCTTCCTGGCGAGAGGCTGTGGGATGTCGGCGCCGGTTGCGGCTCGATCGCGATCGAATGGCTGCGCGCAATCGAGGGCGGCGACGCCGTCGCAATCGAGCGCGACCCCGATCGCGCCGCGATGATCGCGCGCAACGCCGCCGCGCTTGGCGTGCCGGGGCTGAACATCGTTACCGGCACGGCACCGCAGGTGCTCGCCGGTCTCGATGCCCCCGACGCAGTCTTTATCGGCGGTGGCATCTCCGATCCGGAGTTGCTTCCGACAGCATGGGATGCGCTGCGGCCTGGGGGCCGGCTCGTCGCCAATATTGCCAGCCTCGCCGGCGAGCGCATGCTGCTCGATTGGCAGGCGCGGTACGGCGGCGTGCTGACGCGCATCGCCGTCAGCCATGTCGCGCCGCTCGGCATGCAGGAGGCGTGGCGTCCGTTGCTGCCGGTGACGCAACTCGCCGCGACAAAGCCGCGCTGACATGAGCGGGGATCGGGTCTGGCTCAGCGGCTGGCGGCCTTACGCGCTGCTCGCGGCATTGTGCTTCGCGCTCTATCTGCCGGGCATCGCCGCGATCCCGCCGCTCGATCGCGACGAGGCGCGTTTCGCGCAGGCGAGCCGGCAGATGCTCGAAACCGGCGACTTTCTGCGCATCCGCTTTCAAGATGAGGCGCGCAACAAGAAACCCGCCGGGATCTACTGGCTGCAGGCCGCATCCGTTGCCGCGTTCAGCACGCCGGACAGCAACGCGATCTGGCCCTATCGCCTGCCGTCGATCATTGGGGCGCTCGGTGCGGTGTTGCTGACTTTCGCGCTCGGCGGCGCGCTGTTTGCGCGCGAGGCCGAAGGACCGCCGCCACGCCAGGCGGCATTGCTCGCGGCGGTGTTGCTCGGCAGCGCGGTTGTGCTCGTCGCCGAAGCGCATATCGCGAAAACCGATGCGGCATTGCTCGCCGCGGTCGTCGCGGCGCAGGGCGCGCTCGGTCTTATTTATACGCGAGCTCGGGCCGGCCGGCCGGTCGCGCCGGCATTGGCCGCACTCTTCTGGATCGCAACCATTGCGGCGATCCTGCTGAAAGGCCCGGTCGGTCCGGCGATCGCCGCGCTGACGCTTATTACGTTGTCGGTCGCCGACCGCGATTGGCGCTGGCTGCGCGGGCTCTATCCGGTTGCCGGCGTCATCTTTGTCGCGCTCGCGATTGTGCCGTGGATCGTCGCGATGGAGCGCGCTACCGAGGGCGCGTTTCTCGCGGGCTCGCTCGGCGAGGATTTCTGGTCGAAGCTGATCGGTGCGCAGGAATCGCATGGCGCACCGCCGCTCGCCTATCTGCTCTTGGCGATCGCGACATTCTGGCCGGGTTCGCTGTTGCTGGTGCCTGCGCTGGCGCATGCTTGGCGTCGCCGCATGTTGCCGGCCGAACGTTTTCTGCTGGCCTGGCTGGTGCCGGCCTGGATCGTCCTCGAGTTGCTCCCGACCAAATTGCCGCACTACGTGCTGCCGCTATATCCGGCACTGGCATTGCTGGCGGGAGCCGCCCTCGCCGAGGGCGCCCGCGCCGCCGCGCCCCCCTGGCTGCGCTACACCGATATCGCCGCGAAGGGGCTGTGGGCGGTCGTGACGCTCGCCCTGGCGAGTGTGCTGATCCTCCTGCCGATCCGCTTTGGCGAGGGGTTGAACGTTGCCGGGATCATGGGCGCCGCGGCGATGCTCGTGCTCGCGACCGCGCTGTTTTACCGCTGGCCGCGCCCGCCCTTCGCCGCCGCCGCGATCGTCACCTTGTGCGCGGCCTTCGTCATCCCCGCGGAAACAGCTGTGCTGCCCGGTCTCGATCGGTTGTGGCTTAGCCGCAGCGCCGCCGCGCTCATTGCCGAGCATCCGCCTGCGGCCGGAGCGCCGCTCGTTGCTATCGGCTATGCCGAGCCGAGCCTTGTCTTTCTGCTCGGCGGGCATGTGCGTCTCGCGGTACCGGACGCCGCGGCTGAAATTCTCGGCCGCGGCGGCGCAGCTCTGGTCAGCAACCGCGACGATGCGATGTTCCGACAGTCGCTTGGCGGGCGCGGTTTGACGGCGCAGAAGCTCGGCGCGGTTGCCGGTTTCGATTACTCGAACGGCAAGCGGATGGAGCTGACGCTCTACAATGTGAGGCACGCCGAATGACCGGGCGGGTCCCAGGACAGCTATGCGGCATCGGCGTCGGCCCCGGCGACCCCGAGCTGTTGACCCTCAAGGGATTGCGGCTGCTGCAAGCCGCGCCGGTCGTTGCTTATCCAGCGCCGGAAACCGGCGCCAGTTTCGCCCGGGGCATTGTTGCGCAATGGCTCGATCGCGGCCAGCGCGAGATCGCGATCCGCTTTCCGATGCGCCCCGGACCGCCGCCCGCGGCCATTTATGACGAAGCGGCGGCGCAGCTCGCCGCGGTGCTCGACCTGGGTGACGATGTCGCGTTTCTGTGCCAGGGCGATCCGCTGTTCTATGGCAGCTTTGCCGGCATCTATACGCGCCTCGCGCCGCGTTACCCGGTGAGCGTCGTGCCGGGCGTGACGTCATTGACGGCTTGCGCCGCCGCCGCCGGTCTGCCGCTGGCGCAGTGCGACGCGGCGATCTCGGTGATTCCTGCGACGCTTGCCGAAGAGGTGCTGACGCGCCGGCTCGCCGAAAGCGACGTAGCCGCGATCATCAAAATCGGTCGGCACTTCGCGAAATTGCGCCGCGTGCTCGACCGGCTCGGGCTGCTTCGTTCAGCGATTTACATCGAGCGCGCGACATTGCCCAATCAACGCATCGCGCCCTTGTCCGAGATCGATCCGGCGGAGGTGCCGTATTTCGCGATGGCGCTGATTTGCCGGGGCGAGATCTCCGGATGAGCGCGCTGCCGCCGGGCGTCGCGGTGGTCGTGCTCGGGCCGAGCGGCGCCACGCTCGCGCGGCGCGTGCGCGATTTGTTGCCGGATGCGCGCTTGCATGGCCCGCGCGCGCACCCCGGCGATTGGGATGAGAGCTACGAGCGGCTCGTGCCGCACATCGCCGCGCTGTTTGCCGCCAGCACGCCGGTCATCGGGCTATGCGCCAGCGGCATTTTGATCCGCGCGATCGCGCCGCTGCTCGACGACAAGCAGACCGAGCCGCCGGTCGTCGCGCTTGCCGAGGACGGCTCTGTCGCGGTGCCATTACTCGGCGGCCACCACGGCGCCAACGCGCTGGCCCACGCGCTGGCCGAAGCGCTGGGCTGCCACGCCGCGATCACGACGGCCGGCGATCTCAGGCTCGGCTTTGCGCTCGACGAGCCGCCGCCGGGCTGGCGGATCGCCAACCCGGAACGCATCAAGCCGGTTGCCGCCGCATTGCTCGCCGGTCGCCCTGTGGCCCTCGTTGAGGAGGCATGCCGCGCCGGCTGGCTGCGCGCCGGCTCGGCGCGATGGGCTGAGCGCGCCGATCTCCGCATCATCGTCACCGATCGCGCGATGCCGGCCGATAGCGATGCCCTGGTGTTTCATCCGCCGGTATTGGCGCTCGGGATCGGCTGCGAGCGCGGCTGCGATGCGGCGGAGATTGCCGGGTTGGCGCAGGATTGTCTTGCCGACGCTGGCTTTGCGGCCGGTGCAGTTGCCGCCGTGGTTTCGGTGGATCTGAAGGTCGATGAACCGGGCATCCAGGCTCTCGCCGCATCGCTCGGGGTGCCGGCGCGCTTTTTTCCGGCCGCGCGCCTACTCGACGAGACCGCGCGGCTGACGGTGCGCTCCGAGGCGGCGTTCCGCGCGACCGGCTGTTGGGGGGTCGCGGAAGGCGCGGCGCTCGCGGCCGCCGGTCCCGGCGGCGCGCTGATCGTGCGGCGCCGCCAATCGCGCCGCGCGACGTGCGCAATTGCGCGCGCGCCGATGCCGCTGGACGCCGCGGCGATCGGCCGGCCGCGCGGCCGGCTCGCAATCATCGGCATCGGCCCCGGCGATCCGGCGTGGCGCACGCCGGAAGCGAGCGCGCTGCTCGCCGCTTCGGACGACGTGGTCGGCTATCGTCTCTATCTCGATCTGCTCGGTCGCGCGCTCGTCGGCAAATGCCGTCACGACAGCGAGATCGGCGCCGAACAAAAGCGGGTGCGGCTCGCGCTCGATCTCGCGGCCGAAGGGCGCGCGGTCGCGCTCGTCTCGTCGGGCGATGCCGGGATTTACGGTCTCGCAGCGCTCGTTTTCGAGACGATCGACCGTGAGCGGCGCCGCGACTGGTCGGCGGTCGAGATCGCGGTGGCGCCTGGCATCAGCGCGATGCAAGCCGCCGCCGCGCGTGCCGGCGCGCCGCTTGGCCACGATTTCTGCGCGATCTCCCTATCCGATCTGCTGACGCCCTGGCCCGCGGTCCGCGCCCGCATCGAGGCCGCGGCATCGGCGGATTTTGTCGTTGCACTGTACAATCCACGCTCGGCGCGGCGCGCGACACAGCTCGCCGAAGCCGCCGCGATCCTCCTCGAACACCGGCCGCCGGAGACGCCCGTTTTTATCGCGCGCAATCTCGGACGCTCCGGCGAAACACAGCGGGTCATGCGCCTCGGCGAACTCGCCGATGCCGAACCCGACATGCTGAGCCTCGTGCTCGTTGGCAATCGGCAGACGCGGCTTATCCCGGGCGATCCGCCGCGCCTCTACACGCCGCGCGGCTATCTCGATGTAGACGGCCGATGACCGTGCATTTCATCGGTGCCGGACCCGGCGCGCCCGATCTGATCACAGTCCGCGGGCTGCGGCTGATCGAGCGCTGCACAGTGTGCCTGTATGCGGGCTCGCTGGTGCCGCGCGAGATTGTCGCCGCCGCGCCGCTGGGCGCGCGGGTCATCGACACCGCGCCGCTGACGCTTGATGAAATCATCGCCGAGATCGAAACGGCTCATCGCGACGGCGCCGAAGTCGCGCGGGTGCATTCGGGCGATCCCTCGATCTACGGCGCGATCGCGGAGCAGATGCGCCGCCTCGACCGACTCGGCATTCCCTACGACGTCACCCCCGGCGTGCCGGCTTTCGCCGCCGCCGCCGCGGCATTGCGCCGTGAATTGACGCTGCCTTCGGTAGCGCAAACGGTCGTGCTGACCCGCACCGCCACGCGCTCATCCGAGATGCCGGAGCGCGAAAGCCTCGAGCGCTTCGCTGCCACGAGCGCGACGCTGGCAATCCATTTGTCGATTACCAATCTCGCGCGTGTCGTGCGCGAATTGCTGCCCTTTTATGGCAGCGACTGTCCGGTCGTCGTCGCGTATCGCGTCAGCTGGCCGGACGAGCGACTGATCCGCGGCACGCTCGCCGATATTCGCGACCAGGTGAAGGCGGCCGGGATCACGCGGACGGCGCTGATCCTTGTCGGGCCGGCGCTCGCTGGCGAGGGCGGCACCGACAGCCGCCTCTATGCCGGCGACCATCACCACGTGCTGCGGCCGCGCCGCTCGGCCGGGTGACTCGTCCGCTCTGTTCGCCTTGCCGCGCAGTTGATAACATCAAGCCGCTGAGACAGTGCCTGGGGGCCGAACGGGTCGCCGAGAGAGCACGACGAATAATGGGAGGAGCGGATGACGACAGCCGATGAGGCCGCCGGCGGCCTTTCCGAAACCGAGCACAGCACCCAATTGCGCCGCGCCGTCGTCGCCAGCACGGTCGGCACCGTTATCGAGGCGTATGATTTTCTGCTCTACGTCCTCGTCGCGCCGCTCGTCTTCGCCAAACTGTATTTCCCGGACTCCGACCCGCTGGTCGGAACCTTGCAGGCCTTTGGCATTTACGCGGTCGGCTTTATCGCGCGCCCGGTCGGGGCGGCGTTTTTCGGCCATTATGGCGACCGCATCGGCCGCAAGGCGACGCTGATCGCCACCCTCCTGTTGACGGGCCTGTCGACCTTCGCGGTCGGCTTTGTCCCGAGCTATGCCCAGATCGGTATCTGGGGCGCGGTCATCCTGACCATCGTGCGCTTTATCCAGGGCGTCGGCATCGGCGGCGAGTGGGGCGGCGCGACCTTGATGGCGATGGAATGGGCGCGGACCAACAAGCATCGCGGCTTTATCACCGCCTGGCCGCAATGGGGCGGGCCGGCCGGACTCTTCCTCGCCAACATCCTCGTGCTGATCTTCAGCGCAATTTCGGGCGATCAATTCCTCGAATGGGGATGGCGGGTGCCGTTCTGGCTGTCGATCGTCATGGTCGGGATCGGGCTCTACATTCGGCTGGGCCTTCTCGAAACGCCCGTGTTTCAGCGCATCCTCGACAGGCAGCAGATCGCGAGCGCGCCGGTGTTGGAGGTGCTGCGGCGCCAGCCGAGGGAGATCATCTTGACGGCGTTGGCGCGGATGGCCGAGCAGGGCCCGTTCTACGTCTTTGCCGCCTTTCTTTTCACTTACGGCACGACCGTGTTGCACAGCTCGCGCGATCTCCTCTTGACCGGTCTTCTCGTCGGCACCGGCCTGTCGGCGGTGACCATCCCGCTCAGCGGCCATATCTCCGACCGCATCGGCAGGAAGCGCATGTACCTGATCGGCGCGGTCACGATGGGCATGTTCGGGTTTGTGTATTTTGCGATGCTGAACACGTTGGTGCCGGGCTGGATCTTTCTCGCGATCGTCTTGTCCTTTATCCCGCACGACATGATGTACGGGCCGCAGGGTGCATTGATAGCCGAATGCTTCAGCCCGCGGTTGCGCTACAGCGGTTCCTCGCTCGGGTACCACCTCTCGTCGGTGATCGCAGGCGGCCCCGCGCCCTTGATCGCGACGGCATTACTTGCCTCGACCGGATCGGGGTATTCGGTCGCGATCTATGTATTGATGTGCTCGATCGTCAGCGTGTCGGCGACGGCGCTTCTGCCTGACTACACCAATCGCGACATCTCACAGGAACACATTTACGGCGCGCAGCCGGTTCCGGTGACGCCCGTGGCCGCGGGTCCAGTGCGGGCCGACTGAGCCTTCGCTAGACCCGTGCCAGGGCCGGCCCGCGCAGCCGGCCCTGCCGCCAGACAAGCGCGCCGACCACGAGGATGTTGGCGAGGTTGAACGCGATCCCGGTGGCGAAGGCGGCGGCGTAGAACCCGGCATAATCGTAGATAAGGCCGGCGAACCAGCCGCCGGCCGCCATCCCCGAGCCGCTGAACAACAGCATCGTCGGGATGCGCCAGGAGGCTTCGGTGGCGGGGAACAGCTCGCGGATCGCGACGACATAGGCCGGGATGATGCCGCTGAAGCCCAAGCCGAATGCCGCCGCGACCGCGAAGAGGCCGGCCTCGTCCTGGGTCAGCAGAAAGCCAATCATCGTGGTGATCTGGCACACCGAGCCCGCCAACACGGTGCGCAGACCGCCGATCCGGTCGGTCACAACGCCCCAGAATTGCCGGCTCAAAAACGCGCAGCCCAGGAGCACCGACAGCATCGCCGCGCCATGCGTCGCCGGGATGCCGATGTCGCTACAGAACGCGACGAGATGGCCCTGCGGCATCGCCATCGGCACGCAGCATAAAAAGCCGGCGAGGCACAGGAATACCTGCACGGTCCAGGGACGCAGCCCGAGCACCCAGCGGGCTTGCGCCGAGCCGGGGAGGGGGGCGGGCTCGGCCGTTTCCGGCGCTGGGCCGAGCATCACGAGCGCCGCCGGCACGACGACCGCGATCTCGAACGCCGCGTAGATCAGCATCGTGTCGCGCCAGCCAAAGATCGCGATCGCGCGCTCGAACGGGGCGGACCAGATCGCGCCGGCGAGATAGACGCCCGAGGAAATCAGCGCCATCGCGCTGCCGCGCCGCCGGTCGAACCAGCGCGAGACATAGACATAGAGAGGCGCGTTGATGCCGGCATTGCCGAGCAGGCCGATACAGAGGCCGTGCCCGATCAAGAGGGTTGTCTGTCCGCCGAGGCTCGACAGCACGAGCCCGAGCGCGACCATCAGCGCGCCGCCGATGACTGTCCATCGGATGCCAAGCCGTTCGGCGAGCCAGCCCATTGCGATCCCGCCCAGGGCCGAGCCGAACCAAGCCAGCGCAAAGGCGAGCGCCGGCACCGAACGCGCGCTGCCGAGCTCGGCCGCGATCGGCTTCAGCGCGACGACCGTGATGTAGGGCGCGCCGAACGACACCGAGTAGATGACGAGCGCGGTGAACGCGACCGCCCAGGAGGCGCGGCTGTCGATCTGGGTCGCGCCGGTCAGGGTTCGGCCGCGGCCGTTTATCGCTTCTGTTGCGTCCATCCGCCGGCATTCCTGCCCGGCTCTCATCCGGCGTCAATTGCAGAACGCGCCGCCCAGGGCTGCATCAGGGCGCATTGCGCGATACATGACTGGGAGAACCGCCTTTTATTCGTCATGGCCGGGCTTGACCCGGCCATCCACGAGAGAAAACCCGTGGATCCCCGGGTCAAGCCCGGGGATGACGGATTGGAGCTGGTCCACCCTGAGTACGTCGCTTTCGAGTATGCGTCGGCTATGATCGGCGATCTCGGTCGTAGCTGCAGGAGAGACGCGATGCCGCAATTCGAGAAGCGCCGGATCGGGCGCACCTCGCTGGAAGTGACGGTTCTGGGGCTCGGCTGCGCCACGCTGGGCGGGACCCGCATCCCGGTGACCCGGCAGGGGGCCGAGGCGATCGTGCGCGCCGCTTGGGATGCCGGGGTGCGCTATGTCGATGCCGCACCGTATTACGGCTTTGGGCAAGCGGAGCGGGCGGTCGGCGATGCGCTGCGCGACGAACCGCGCGACGAATGGGTACTGTCGACCAAGGTCGGGCGGCTGCTGCGCCCGTTTCCGCAGACGGCGCCGGAGCCGGGCCGCACGCATCCGCTGCCGTTCGGCGTGGCCTATGATTATTCCTATGACGGCATCATGCGGTCTTTCGAAGACAGCCTGCAGCGGCTCGGCCTGGCGCGCATCGACATCCTCTATGTGCACGATATCGGCCGCTATCAGCACGGCGATGCGCATCCCGAGCTGATGCACAGCCTGCGTGAGAGCGGCTATCGCGCGCTCGCAAGCCTGAAGAGCGCGGGCACGATCAAGGCAATCGGCATCGGCGTCAACGAGCGCGAAGTATTGCTCGAAGCAATGGAGTGGGGCGACTGGGACGCGTTTCTGTTGGCCGGACGCTACACGCTCCTCGAACAGGCGCCGCTTGACGATCTGCTCCCGCAATGCGTCGCGCGCGGTACCTCGATTGCCGTCGGCGGGCCCCTCAACTCGGGCATCCTCGCCGGCCGCGACACCTGGAATTACCGCAGCGCGCCGCCCGAGGTGGTCGAGCGCGTCAACGCGATCCGCGCGGTGTGCGATCGCCACGGCGTGCCGTTGCCCGCGGCGGCATTGCAATTTCCGCTGGCGCATCCCGCGGTCGCCGCGATCATTCCGGGCCCGCGCGACCCCGATGAGTTCCGCGCCAATCTGGAGCTATTGCGGCACCCGATCCCGCCGGCCTTATGGGAGGAGTTGAAGCACGCAAAGCTCCTGCACCCGGACGCACCAACCCCGAACTAGCAGCATAGTCATTCCGGGGCGCCGCGTTGCGGCGAGCCCGGAATCCATATTCCAGAAGCTCGTGTTCATGGATTCCGGGCCTCGCCTTCGGCGATCCCGGAATGACATTATCGGAAACGCAGTACGAAACGTTCAGAACTGGACGCGTTGGGTCAGCGCGCCGTCGATGATGAGATTGGTGCCGGTGATAAAGCTGGCGCGCGGGCTGGCGAGAAACACGACGGCGTTGGCGACCTCTTCGGGCGTTCCCATGCGCCCCATCGGGTTTCTCGCCAGCATCGAGGCGAACATCTCGGGATTGCGCTCCTCGACAATGTTCCAGACCCCGCCTTTGAAATACACATTGCCGGGCGAGACGATATTCGCCCGCACATTCTTTGCCGCGAGATTGCGCGCCAGGCCCTTCACATAAGGGATCAGCGTCGCCTTGACCGCCGCATAGGAGCGCGTCGGGCCATAGACCTCCGCCATCGCCGTGCTGCCGACGGCGACGATCGCGCCGGCCGAGGATTTCTCGAGAAACGGCAAGGCCGCCTCAATGCCGAACACGGTGCCCATGACGTCGATCTCAAAGCCCTTGCGCCAGGCTTCCTCGTCCATCCCCTGGGCCAGTGCGCTGACATTGGCGACAAAGATGTCGATGCCGCCGAGCGTCTCGGCCGCCTCGCCGACCCAGCGCCGCAGTGCCGGCAGATCCGCGACATCGACCGCGCCGCCGGTTGCCCGGATGCCGGTGCGCCCAAGCGTGGCCACCGTCTCCTCGACGGCATCCTTGTGCCGCGCGCAGATTGCGACATCGCAGCCTTCGGCAGCCAGCAGCGAGGCGATGGCGCGGCCGATTCCGCGCGTCCCGCCGGTGACGATCGCCTTCTTGCCCTTCAGCCCGAGATCCATCTCCATCCCCTGTCCTGGCAGGTCGCGGCGCGGCGCCGCGATCTCCTAAAGATCGCTCGCGCCGGCATGTTGAGCCGATAGACTACGCCGCCGCGCCCGAACGCAACAACCGCTGCCAGGAACGCCGCCGAGACCCCGTGTAGAGATGCGTTTGAACGAGTTGCTGCTGCGGCCCTTTGGCGGTGCGCGCGAGGCTGTCCCGGCGCGGTCGCCCGCCGTCCTCGCCCGCGCCGAGCGCCGGCGCCGTTCGCGGCGTTGGGGCTCGCTCGCGAGCCCCGATTTCCGCCGCCTGTGGCTGATCGGGGTCGTCGCCTTTGCGGTGCGCTGGCTGGAGATGCTGGTTGTCGGCGTCTTTGTCTATCAGCACACCGGCTCGGCGTTCGACGTCGCGCTGATGACGATGCTGCGCATGCTGCCGATGGCGTTGTTTGGCGCGGTCATCGGCGCCTGGGTCGAGCGGATCGAGCGGCGGATCGCGCTGATCGCCGTCGTGCTGATCATGCTGGCAACATCCGTCTGGCTCGCGGTGCTCGCCTATCTCGGCTGGCTCGCGGTGTGGCATTTGGCGCTCGCCAGCTTTGTCAACGGCATCGCCTGGGCCGCCGACAACCCGGTGCGCCGCGTCATGATCGGCGAGGTCGTCGGCCCCGCTCAGATGAGCGCGGCGATGTCGATCGACGTCGGCGCCAATAATGCCAGCCGCATGCTCGGCCCCACCGTCGGCGGCGTGCTGCTCGCGACGGTCGGGATCGGCGGCGCTTTTGCCGTCAGCGTCGCCTGCTATCTCGTTGCGGTTGCGGCGGCGACGCGGATCCATCATCGCAATAGCGTGCGGCCCACCGGCGTCGCCAGCATCCTCGAGCGCATGATCGAAGGAATCATGCTCGTCCGACGTGACCGGCGGCTGATCGGAACCTTGGTGATCACCGTCATCTACAACAGCTTCGGCTGGCCGTTCACCAGCATGATCCCGGTGATCGGCCAGGACAATCTGGGTCTCGGCGCTGCCGGCATCGGTGTCCTCGCCAGCATGGACGGGGTTGGAGCGTTCTGCGGCGCCGTCGCGATCGCCATTTTTGCCAAGC
>Ga0209059_1000939_pt1 | contig 13341 bp, 15 predicted proteins | sample GraSoiAngelo_151_FD_186165 | JGI IMG/M metagenome (GOLD analysis project Ga0209059, IMG submission 186165) | Grasslands soil microbial communities from the Angelo Coastal Reserve, California, USA - 14_1009_12_20cm (SPAdes) (version 2) | ecosystem: Environmental > Terrestrial > Soil > Grasslands ...
GGGGCAAGAGGTTGGACCTAGATTGGAACGGCATTGGACCTAGGTTTCTCGATTGGAAAATTTTTTTGTTGGTGTAAGGCAGACGCAGCCGTCTGTGCCAACCCCGCAAGCGCAGCGAGTAGCGCCACAATTTCCGTTGCGAGCTTCATGGGCCGAAGCTGCTCAGCAGCTTCGTTACTTATAGCACTTAGCGCTGGACGAGTCGCGGCCGCAGTCAGGTGATGGGCGATCGTGGATTCGAACCACGGACCTCCGCCTTATCAGAGCGGCGCTCTAACCGACTGAGCTAATCGCCCGCGCGAGGCGGCAGTCTAGCGGCGTCAGTGAATCCGCTGTGTCCGCTGGAGGTAGTCCTCGACGGCGAGGAGGAACGACCGGTCGCGGGCGAGCTCCGTCAGTGTTCCCTTCGTATCGTCGTCGAGCTCGTCGTCGTGCGCGATCTCGGTGAGGAAGGAGCCCATCCGGCCGGTCTGGCTCATCGCCGCCATGCGCAGGAAGATCTGGCGTGCGTCGTCGTTCTGCGAGATCGCCTCGAGCGACTCGAGGTCCTGGAGCCAAAGGCCGAGCATCTCCTAGGTGCAACGGAGCCCTGCCCGAGGCGGTTACGGCAGGCGCTCCTCTTGACCTCTCCCGACCCGGGGTCTAGCGTCGAACGACAAACGGCAGGCAGAAAGGAGCCTCTCCATGACACACGTCGTCCATGTGGCGCTCGTCTCAGAGATCCAGCGGATCAGCTCCGGCCAGCTCGCCCGCGTCTCGGCGGCGCTCCAGCGACAGGTGACGCGTGACTTCGGCCCGATCTGGGGGATCAGGGCGACCGTCGACGCATTCGGCAGCCTCGACGACGTGCCGCTCGGCTACTGGCCCGTCGTGATCCTCGACCAGATCGACGACCCGAACGCGCTCGGCTACCACCAGGATCAGGACGGCCAGCCGTACGCGCTGGTCGTGTACACGCAGAGCTGGTCCCTGACGGCCAGCCACGAGACGCTCGAGATGCTCGCCGACCCCTGGGGGAACCGCCTCATCGGCGGCAGCTCGATCAAGCCCGACCAGGGCCGCGTTCGCTACCTCATCGAGGTCTGCGACCCTTGCGAGGCGCCGCAGTACGCCTACCGGATCAACGGCGTCCTCGTCTCCGACTTCTACACGCCATCCTTCTTCGACTCCCGCGAGAGCTCGGGCGGCCGCTACGACTTCACGCGCGCGATCCAGTCGCCGAAGACGATCCTGCGCGGCGGGTACATCAGCTGGCTCGATCCGGCGACCGGCATCTGTGGCAGCAGGTCTGGCCCTCGGGCGATTCGGAGCCGAGCTTCCGTGACCTCACGGCCGAGGCCGGCGGCCAGCAGCAGGGCGAGAGCCTGCGCGAGTTCGTCGACCGAGCGACCCCGCTGCCCGTCCTCCAGGAAGGCGTGCCGGAAGGGGACGACACGCTCGAGAAGGCGCGCTCCGACTGGCGCGAGAGCGAGGAGTCGTCGTCGGCGTGGGCCGAGGCGTTCAGGGAGAACTACCGGTCGGTGATTCGCCGGCAGAACGGAGGGGAATCGACGGAATCGTGACGGCGGCCGACACTCCCGAGGAGCGCGAGCGGCGAGCGGCGAAGCTGCGCGAGCAGATCGAGCGCGACCTTCACGCTCCACCCGGGCCGCCCGAGCAGCAGCCCGGCGAGAGCGAGAACGCGTACGCCGAACGGCTGATGCGCGAGAAGCGCGCCCGCGAAAAAGGTTAAGCCGGAATTGCGCGCTCGAGCGCTTCGGCGAGCTCGGTGAGCTCGGTCTCGTCCGCGAACGCGATCTCGAGCCGGCCTTGCGTGACCCGCGCTCGCCGACCGGTCAGCCTCTCCGCCGCGGTACGCGCCCGCTCGGCGAGGTGTGGGTCGACTCGCGGAGCGCGCGTTCGTCGCCGCGCTCCCGCGGCCTGCGCCGCCCGCTCGGCCGCCCGGACGGAAAGCCCGTCGCGCGCGATCCGTCGCGCGAGGCGACGCCGCGCGTCGTGATCCGGCACCGCGAGCACCGCCCGCGCGTGGCCCTCGGTGAGCTCGCCGCGCGCGAGCATCCACAGCACCTCGTCGGGAAGCTCGAGCAGCCGCAGCCGGTTCGACACTGCCGGCTTCGACCGGCCGACGCGCTCCGCCACCTCGCCGAGCGCCAAGCCGAACTCGTCGAGCAGGACGGCGTAGGCGCGCGCCTCCTCCACAGCCGACAGCTGCTCCCGGGCCACGTTCTCGACGAGCGCGAGCAGGAGCGAGTCGCGATCGTCCGCCTCGCGCACGAGCGCCGGCACGGTCTCGACGCCGGCCTGCCGCGCCGCCCGCCAGCGCCTTTCGCCGGCGATCAGCTCGTAGCCGCCCTCCGGCCGTGGCCGGACGACCACCGGCTGGAGCAGGCCCTGCGCCTTGATCGACCCGGCCAGGCCATCCGTCGCCTCGGGCGCGAAGCGGCGCCGCGGCTGCCGCGGGTTCGGATGGATCTCGTCGAGCGGGAGCTTCGCCAACTCCTGCGTCGGCGGGCCGAGGCCTCCGATGAGGACGTCGAGGCCGCGACCGAGGCCGCGGCGGGCTTCGCTAGCGCCGCTCGACAAGCTCCATCGCCACCTTCCAGTACGCGTCCGCCCCGGGCGAGCGGCGGTCGTACGCGATCGCAGGGAGGCCGTGACTCGGCGCCTCGGCGAGGCGAACCGAGCGTGGCACGATCGTCTCGAAGACGAGCGGTCCGAAGTGCCGCCGCACCTCCGCGACGACGTCCGCGGCGAGCCGCGTGCGCCCGTCCACCATCGTCAGCAGGAGGCCTCCGAGCGCGAGCTTCGGGTTCAGGCGCGCGCGTACGAGGTTCACCGAGTGGACGAGCTGCGTCAGGCCCTCGAGCGCGTAGTACTCGGCCTGCACCGGGACGAGCACCCGATCGGCCGCGGCGAGCGCATTCACGGTGAGCGGCCCGAGCGAGGGCGGGCAGTCGAGGAAGACGAAGGCGTACCCCTCGCGCGCGCCCGCGAGCGACTGCGCGAGGTAGCGCTCGCCGTCCCCGCGGCGGGCGAGCTCGACGACGGCGCCGGCGAGGTCGGCCTTCGCCGGGACGAGGTCGAGGTTCGCGAACCGGGTCGGCCGCGCCAGACCCTCGAGCGCCGCTCCGTCCAGGAGGTCGTAGCTCGAGGTTCCATTCGCGCGCTCGCCGAGCCCGGAGGTCGCGTTCGCCTGCGGGTCGAGGTCGACGACGAGCGCCCGCTCGCCCGCCTCGGCGAGGCAGGCGGCGAGGTTGATCGCGGTCGTCGTCTTCCCGACGCCGCCCTTCTGGTTCGCGAGCACGTAGATCGTCCCCGGCACGCGTCCAAGGCTATTCAGGCGAGAGGACGTTTCCTCGCCACGCCCGGGCGGCGCGGAAAGCCCCGTGGCGTCGGACCCTCCTTGCGCAGGACGAGCAGGCCGGGCGGGCCCTCGACGAGGCGCGCCGCAAGCCGCTCGGCCACCCGCGAGACCACGCCGGCGTCCGCCGTCGGCCCGACGTACAGCACGGCGGCACCGCCCGGAGCGACGAGAGGCAGGCACCACTCGGCAGCCGTGACCGGGGGCGCCAGGGCCTTCGCCACAGCCACTCCGTACGTGTCCGTCTCCTGCTCCTCGGCGCGGCCCTGCACGACCAGCGCGTTCGGCGGCGCCCACCGGCGCAGGAAGTCGCACTTGCGACCGTTCGCCTCCAGAAGCGTGACCTCCCGCTCGGGAAGCGCGGCCGCGAGCGGGATCCCCGGAGCACCGCCGCCGGAGCCCACGTCGACGATCGGTCCGTCGAACCCGGACACGACCTCGACCGCGCGCAACGAGTCCTCGAGGAGAGCTCGACGCGCCACCTCCAGATCGCGAATGGCTGTCAGCCCGGGGGTAGCGACTACCGCCGCGAGCCAGGCCTCAAGCGTCAACCGGCGAGACGACGACGTAGCGGTTCGGCTCGGAGCCCTCGCTCGACGTCTCGACCCCGGGGAACTCCTTCAACCGCAGGTGTACGACCTTCCGCTCGACGGCCGTCATCGGCTCGAGCTCGACCGGCTCGCCGGCCCGCACCGCCCGCTCCGCGCTCCGCACTGCCAGCGACTCCAGGATGGAGCGCCGTCGCTCGCGGTAGCCCGCCGCGTCGACGACCACCTCCTTGCGGTCCTCTGGGAAGGCGCGGTAGGCGATCGCGTTCGCGAGGTACTGGATCGCGTCGATCGTCTGGCCGTGCCGGCCGATCAGGACGCCGAGGTCGCGGCCGCTGCACTGCACGTGGACCGCGTCGTCGTCCTCGTCTACCTGGACGCGGCAATCGACGCCGATCGTCGCCGCGATCCGCTCCACGAGCTCGCGCGCCTGCGCCCCGCGCGGTGTCTCCGGGCCCGCTGGCTGGGCCGGCGTCGCCTCGTCGACCGCCGCGATCACCCGAGCCGGGGCGTAGCCGACGCCGAGGATCCCTCGCTCGCCCTCGGAGACGACCTGGAAGCGGACGGCCGCCTTGTCGAGCCCCGGTGCGAGCCGCTCGAGCTCCCGCAGCGCGGTCCACTTCGCCTCGCCGACCGTCTCGCCGGTCGCCTCGACCTGGAGCGGCTGCTCGGTCTCGGCGCTCACCGGCGAGCCTTCTTCTTCCGCTTCACCTTTCGAGGCGCAGTGGTCGACTTGGGCTTCGCGTCGGACTGCTTCCGCGCCTCTCCGGCGCCGTCCCCGTCCTCGCCACGCGGCGGCGTGCGGGACGAGCGCTTCGGCGGCGGCGCGCCCTTCTTCGGCATCAGCTGACGCGTGATCAGACCCTGGCCAACCGTCCACAGGTTCGTCGTCACCCAGTAGAGGACGAGTCCCGCCTGGAACCTGATGATGAACGGGATGAACGCGATCGGAAGGACCATGAACATGATCCGCTGGGACTTGTCCACCGTCGCCGACATGAAGTAGCTCGACGCGATCTGGCTCGACGCGTAGATGACGATCAGCAGCGGGCCCCACCCGAGCGACGCGTGCTTCGTGATGTCCACCAGGCCGAGCCAGGAGAGGTTGTCCCCGTGATGCGGGTGGAAGTGGCGGAGGACGAAGTAGAGCGCGAAGAAGACCGGCAGCTGGGCCAGCATCGGCAGGCACGACGCAGCCGGGTTGATGTTGTTCTCCTTGTAGAACTTCATCAGCTCCTCGTTCTGCTTCGCCCGGTCGCCCTTGTACTTGCGCTGGATCTCCTTCATCTGCGGCGCGTGCGACTGGAGGTTCTGCATCGAGTGGATCTGCCGCACGGTGAGCGGCACGAGCACGATGCGGACGAGGATCGTCAGCGCGACGATCGACCAGCCCCACGGGAGCCCGATCGCGCCGTGCGGGCCGAGCCAGTCGAGGACGGCGCGGAGCGCGTTCTCGAGCGGCGTGAGGATCCCGGCGACGATCATGCGAAGAGCCTCTGGTCCTCGACGCGGTCGACGCCGCCCCGGGCCCACGGATGGCACCGCATCAGTCGCCAGGCAGCGAGGACGCTGCCGCGGACGAGGCCGTAGCGCCGCAGCGCGTCGATCGCGTACTGCGAGCACGACGGGTGGTACTTGCAGGTCGTCGGGAAGAGCGCGCCGAAGGTCGCGCGGTAGGCCCAGACGAGGCCGATGCCGAGGTACCTCACGAGCCCGCCTTTCCGAGCACCTCGCCGATCCGCTCGCCGAGCCAGTCGAACCCCCTCGCCTCGACGGCCTCGGCCAGGCCGGGCCGAGCGATCAGGACGTAGTCGCGGCCGGCGGGGATCTCCGCCAGGCGGGCGCGCCACGCCTCCCGGAGCTGCCGCTTGACCCGGTTCCTGACGACGGCGCCGCCGGTCCCGCGCGGGACGGCGAAGCCGATCCGAGGCGGGCCGTCGTCGTCGCGGGCGAACGAGTAGAGGACGAGGAAGCGGGTCGAGACCGAGCGGCCGTGGCGGTAGACCGCGTCGAAGTCGCGCGAGCGCGAGAGGCGATGCCGGCGTTGCACGTCGATCCTCGAGCCGGGTGGGCGCGTCAGGCGGAGAGGCGCTTGCGCCCTTTCGCACGCCGCCGCTTGAGGATCGCGCGTCCTGCACGCGTCGCCATCCGCGCACGAAAGCCGTGCCGGCGCTTCCGGCGGCGCACGTTCGGCTGGTAGGTCCGCTTCAAGGTGAGGAATGACGCGAGATCGAAGAAAGCCAGGCGAGAGCCGCCAGTATAGACCAGGCCTTGCGCCGGCCGTTGTCCACAGCGGAGCCCGGCCAGCGGTACCGGAGGCGAGAGATTCGCACCGAGGCCGTGACGGGTTCTCCACAGCTGTGGATCGAGTTGGGGGTTTTGCGAAAAGCCTGCAAAGAGCGCGCTTTTTCGATGGCGCAGGTCGTTGTGAAGGCGCGCCGTACATTGGTATGCTCGGCGTCCCCGGGCGGCGAAGGAAGGAGAGGGTCCAGGCGAGTGAGTCGCCAAGTTGAGCTGACTGCGCAGAGCCTGTGGTCAGAAGTCGCCGGTCGGCTCAAAGGGGCTCTCAACGACACCACGTATCGCACGTGGTTCGCCGACGCCGAGGGCATCGAGTTGACCGACGACACGCTGGCGATCTCCGTCCCGAACGACTTCACGCGCGAGTGGATCGAGGGGCACTTCCTCGGTCTGATCGGCGCCGCCGCCCGCGACGCGACGGGGCACGAGCGGCGCATTCAGCTCACCGTCGCCGACCACCCGCGCGAGACAGCCGCTACGGCGGCCGCGCCGCCGCGCAAGCAGAGCGAGAGCGGCCTCAACACCAAGTACACCTTCGACTCGTTCGTCATCGGCTCCTCGAACCGCTTCGCGCACGCCGCCGCGCTCGCGGTCGCCGAGGCGCCGGCGCAGGCGTACAACCCGCTCTTCATCTACGGCGGGACAGGCCTCGGCAAGACGCACCTGATGCAGGCGATCGCGCAGTACGTGGGCGAGCATTCGAGCGAGCTCTCCGTCCGCTACGTGACGAGCGAGACGTTCATGAACGACTTCATCAACTCGCTCCGCGACAAGCGCATCGAGGGCTTCAAGCAGCGCTACCGGACTTACGACCTGCTGCTCATCGACGACATCCAGTTCTTCGAGCACAAGGAGCGGATCCAGGAGGAGTTCTTCCACACCTTCAACACGCTCTACGAGGCCGGCAGTCAGATCGTCATCTCCTCCGACCGGCCGCCCCGAGAGATCTCGACGCTCGAGGAGCGACTGCGCTCCCGCTTCGAGTGGGGGCTCATCACCGACATCCAGCCGCCCGACCTCGAGACGCGAATCGCGATCCTGCGCAAGAAGGTCGCCGCCGACGAGATCGACGTCGAGGACGCCCAGGTCCTCACCTTCGTCGCCGGCCGCGTCTCGACGAACATTCGCGAGCTCGAGGGCGCGCTCACGCGTGTCGTCGCCTTCTCGTCGCTGACCGGTCGGCCGATGACGGTCGAGCTCGCGCAGGACGTTCTCCGCGACGTCTTCCCGCAAGGCGAGGCCGCCGAGGTCTCGATCAAGCGGATCCAGGAGCTCGTCTCGGAGCGCTTCAGCCTCTCGCTCGAGGAGCTCACCAGCGACAAGCGCTCGCAGAACATCGTCTACCCCCGCCAGGTCGCGATGTACCTGTCACGCGAGCTCACCGACTCGTCGCTGCCGAAGATCGGCAAGGAGTTTGGCGGTCGCGACCACACGACGGTCATCCACGCGACGTCCAAGATCGCTCGCCTCATCCGCGAGGACCGCTCTGTGTACAACCTCGTGCAAGAGCTGACCGCGAGGGTCAAACAAGTCCGGTGAGGTGTGGAGTGAGCGACCGATCTCCGAGCAGCCTGTTCACCGGGCCAATTCGCCCCCACCTCTCGTCCACCGCGAGATGCGCCTCCCGAAGCCGCAGCACCACGTCTTCCCCGTCGTCCACACTCCCTACGTACTACGACGAAAGGTCTTTCATTACATGATTGAGACAGACGTGGTGGTGGGCTCCGGGATGAAGATCGTGTGCTCGCGGGACGAGCTCGGCGCAAAGCTCGCCGTCGTCGCCCGTGCCGTGTCGACGCGAACGGCGGTGCAGATCCTCTCGGGGATCCTCCTCCGGGCCGAAACGGGCGAGCTCCACATAGCTGCGACCGACATGGAGCTGTCCGTGCGCACGTCGCTCGAGGCGCAGGTCGAAGGCGAGGGTGCGGTCGTCGTGCCGGGTCGCCTCCTCCTCGACATCGCGCGCGGCCTGCCGGAGAGCGAGGTCGCGATCGAGCACCGTGAGGAAGAGGGGCTCGTCCGCATTACCTGTGGGCCTTCGAACTACCGCCTGAACACCTACAGCGCCGCCGACTTCCCGCGTCTGCCGACAGTGGAGGGCGCGGAGATGCATTCCGTCGACCGGCCGGGTCTCCTCGACGCGGTGACGCGCGTTCAGCGCTCGGCCTCGCGGGACGAGTCGCGGCCGGTGCTGACCGGGATCCTGCTCAGCTTCGAGACCGGTCGCATCGTCGCCGCGGCGACCGACTCCTACCGCCTGTCGGTGCGCGAGACGCCGGTGACAGGCGACCTGCCGGAGCTCGAGGCGATCATCCCGGCGCGCGCGCTCGTCGAGCTGTCGCGGATCGCTGCCGGCGAGGGCGATCTCGAGCTCGGGATCCAGGAGAACCAGGTGCTTTTCGGCGTCGATGGCATCTGGCTCGCGACGCGCCGCATCGACGGGCAGTTCCCGAACTACAAGCAGCTCCTGCCGGAGAGCTTCGAGCACGAGTTGACGCTGCCGCGGGTCGAACTGTTGGAGGTCGTTCGTCGAGTCGCGGTGCTCGCGCAGCGGAACTCGCCGCTCCGGCTGCGGTTCGCGGACGGCGAGCTGACGGTCTCGGCGCGGACGCAGGACGTGGGGGAGGCGAGCGAGTCGCTGCCGGTCGCCTACACGGGCGAGCCGCTCGAGATCGGGTTCAATGCGGACTTCCTGCGCGACGGGCTCGAGTCGGTCACGGGTGACGAGCTCGTTCTGAAGCTGATCAGCCCGCTGCGACCGGCGGTGATGACCTCGCCGGGCGACGACTTCACATACCTGATCATGCCGATCCGGCTTGCCGGCTAGAGACTGATCGTCCGCACGGCCTCGCTCCGCAACTACCGGTCCTACGCCCGGCTCGACCTCGATCTCGAGCCCGGGCTCGTGCTCGTCGTGGGCCCGAACGGCGCTGGGAAGACGAACCTGCTCGAGTCGCTGCACGTCGGGACGCAGGGGTTCTCGCCGCGCACGCGGTCCGACGTGCAGCTGATTCGCTTCGGCGAGTCGAGCGCGCGGGTCGCGCTGGCGGGCTCGCGCAGCGAGACGCCGATCGAGCTGGAGGTCGTGCTCCGGAACGGCGAGGCGAAGCGGGCGCGGCTGAACGGGGCGCCGGTGCGCGCGGCGGAGCAGCTTCGGCACGAAGTCGCGACACTCGTCTTCACGCCGGACCGGCTCGCGGTGGTCAAGGGCGGGCCTGCCGTTCGGCGCGCGTACTTCGACCGGGTGCTGGGCCGCCTCGCTCCGGCACGGGCGACGCTGTCGGCGGAGTACGGCGCCGCCGTTGCCCAGCGGAACGCGGCGCTCCGCCGCATCGCTGCCGGGTTTTCCAGCCGGGACGCGCTCGCCCCGTGGACGGAGCAGGTCGCCGACCTCGGGGCCGCGCTCGTCAGCGGCCGGCGCGAGGTCGCCGCCGCGCTCGCACCGGGCTTCTCCGCGCAGGCGGCTGCGTTCGGGCTCGACGGCGCGGTCCTGCGCTACGAGGGCGACCCGCCCACGACCGAGGCCCTGGAGCAGCGTTACGAGCGCGATCTCGAGCGTGGTTCCACCGGCCTCGGTCCGCACCTGGACGACGTCGCCGTGCTCGCCGGCGAGCGCGACCTCCGCGGATTCGGGTCGCAGGGCGAGCAGCGGCTCGCCGTGCTCTCGCTGCTGCTGGCGGAGGCCGACCTGCTCGCTGAGCGCGGCGACCCGCCGCCACTCCTGCTCCTCGACGACGTCCTCTCGGAGCTCGACCCGGAACGCCGGCGGATCCTCGCCGAGCGGATCGCGCGGCGCGGCCAGACGCTCGTGACGTCGACGACCGCGGCCGCGCTCCCGACCGATCCGGATCAGCTGCTCGAGGTCGCACCGGGCCGGGTGGAGAGCCGCTGATGGAGCGGATCGGCAACGAGGTTCGCCGCGAGTTCGGCCGCTTCGGGCCATCGGCGGGGATGGCGGAGATCGTCGCCGCCTGGCCGGAGGCGGTCGGTGAGGCGATCGCCCAGAACGCCTGGCCGGCGAGAATCGGCCGCGACGGGACGCTGCACGTGCACGCCACGGACGCGATCTGGGCGTTCGAGCTCGGGCAGCGCGCGCAGGAGATCGCGGGGCGCGTCGGGGTCGAGCGAATCCGCTTCGCGCCGGGCCCCCTTCCAACCCCCTCGGAGAAGCCGACGACTCGACACGCGACGGCTCCGAGACCTCGTCCGGAGCACCTCGAACAGGCCGCCTCGCTGACCGCTGGGATCGAGGACGCGGAGCTTCGCGAAACGGTCGCGCGGGCGGTCGCGGCGAGCCTGGCGAGAGAGTCTTCCGACCGTGCCGTCTGGTAGACTGTCTGCGGCCCAATTGCAGGGCTTTTTTGATGGCTGAAGCCGCCTACACCGCAAAGGACATCACCGTTCTCGAGGGCCTCGAGCCCGTTCGTCTGCGACCCGGCATGTACATCGGCTCGACGGGCGCGCGAGGCCTCCATCACCTGGTCTACGAGGTTGTGGACAACTCCGTCGACGAGGCGCTCGCCGGCCGCAACGACCTCGTCGAGGCGACCCTCCATCCGGACAACTCCGTGACCGTCCGCGACACCGGTGCCGGGATCCCAGTGGACGTGATTCCCGAGCAGGGTCTGTCCGCCCTCACGGTCGTCCTGACGAAGCTCCACGCGGGCGGCAAGTTCGGCGGCGACGGCTACAAGGTCTCCGGCGGTCTCCACGGCGTCGGCGTCTCGGTGGTGAACGCGCTCTCGGAGTGGCTGATCGCCGAGGTCCGCCGCGACGGCAAGATCTACCGCCAGGAGTTCGCACGCGGCGAGCCCACGACCGACATGGTTGTCGCCGGCAAGACGACGAAGGGCGACACGGGCACGACGATCTCGTTCCTCCCGGACGCGGAGGTGTTCGAGGAGGTCGAGCTCTCCGCGCAGACGCTCGTGCAGCGCCTGCGCGAGACGGCGTTTCTGACACGCGGCCTCCGCATCGTCCTCGACGACCAGCGCGCCGAGGGCGAGCGGGTCGAGTTCCACTACGAGGGCGGGATCAGGGACTTCGTCGCCTACGTGAACGCTGCGAAGGACGCCGTCCACCGGCACCTCGTCTACTTCGACGGCGAGAGCGAGCAGGGTGCGGTCGAGGTGGCGATGCAATGGAACTCCTCGTACCAGGAGTCGGTCTACACCTTCGCCAACAACATCAACACCCACGAGGGCGGCTCGCACCTCTCCGGCTTCAAGGCGGCGCTCACCGGGACGCTCAACAAGTACGCGCGCGACAAGGGCCTGCTGAAGGAGAAGGAGGAGAACCTCGACGGCGAGGACGTGCGCGAGGGCCTGGCAGCGGTGATCTCGGTCAAGCTCCGCGATCCCCAGTTCGAAGGCCAGACGAAGACGAAGCTCGGAAACCCCGGCGTGCGCGGTCTCGTGGAGCAGACGGTGAACCAGCGCCTGGCGGAGTTCCTCGAGGAGAACCCGACGGACGCGCGGCAGATCATCCAGAAGGCCGTCGCGGCGTCGCGGGCGCGCCAGGCAGCACGCAAGGCGCGCGAGCTGACGCGCCGCAAGAGCGCGCTCGACAGTGCGTCGCTTCCGGGCAAGCTCGCCGACTGCCAGATCCGCGATCCCGAGTCGGCCGAGCTCTACCTCGTCGAGGGCAACTCGGCGGGCGGCTCGGCGAAGGACGCGCGCGACCGCACGTACCAGGCGATCCTCCCGCTGCGCGGCAAGGTCATCAACGCGGAGAAGAACCGGATCAACAAGGTGCTCTCGAACGCGGAGATCCAGGCGATGATCACCGCGATCGGGACGGGCATCCTCGACGAGTTCGACGTCACGAAGCTGCGCTACCACCGCGTGATCGTGATGACGGACGCCGACGTCGACGGCTCGCACATCCGCACGCTGATCCTCACGTTCCTGTATCGCAACATGCCCGAGCTCGTCGAGCAGGGCCACGTCTACATCGCCGTGCCGCCGCTCTACCGCGTGAAGCTCGGCGGCCGCGAGCTGTACGTCGAGAAAGAGTCCCAGTTCGAGAGCCTGCTCGTCCGCGAGCGCGTGAAGGACATGGTGGTCGCGGACTCCTCCGGGGCGGAGCTGGCGTTCACGGAGGCGAAGTACGACCGCTTCGTGCGGGAGCTGACCCAGTTCGAGGGCCTTCTGCAAAAGCTTCGTGCCGATTTCGGCCACCCCGCTGCGGACTTCGTCGTCGCGCACCGGCTCGTCGAGCTCGAGGCCACCGCGCCCTCCGACGTCGAACCGGCGCTCGCGACCCTGGAGCCGAACGGCTACGAGGTCGCGGTCGTCCAGCACGACGCGGAGATGTTCGAGGCGAAGGTGGTGGAGCGCGAGACGAGCGCGGCGTCGTTCGTCACCGTGCCGGCGTCCCTCCTCGCGTCCCGGTTCTACGAGAACCTGCGGCAGGCCTACGGGAGGCTCGTCCGCATCGTCGGGCGGCCGCCGTTCCGCGTCAGCGCCGGCAAGAAGGCGCGCGAGGCGCAGACCTTCGAGGAGCTGCGCGCGGTGGCGCTCGACCTCGCCAAGGACGGCATCCAGGTCAGCCGCTTCAAGGGCCTCGGGGAGATGAACCCCGACGAGCTCCGCGACACGACGATGGATCCGGCGAAGCGGATGCTGATCCGCGTCGACGTCGAGGACGCGACGCTCGCGGACGAGATCTTCTCGAAGCTGATGGGCGACCAGGTGGAGCCGCGCCGCGCGTTCATCGAACAGAACGCCCGCGACGTCCGATTCCTGGATGTCTGAGGTCGAGACCGGAGCACTCGGTCCCGGCCGCATCGAGCCGCGCGAGCTGGAGCAGGAGATGCGCTCCAGCTTCCTCGACTACGCGATGTCGGTCATCGTCAGCCGCGCGCTCCCGGACGTGCGCGACGGCCTGAAGCCGGTGCACCGGCGCGTGCTCTATGGCATGCACGAGGCGGGGATGCAACCGAACCGGCCGTACAAGAAGTGCGCCCGCATCGTCGGCGACGTGATGGGCTCGTACCACCCGCACGGCGATGCGGCGATCTACGACACCCTCGTCCGCATGGCGCAGCCGTTCTCGTTGCGCTACCCGCTCGTCGACGGCCAGGGCAACTTCGGGAACCTGGACGACGACCCGCCAGCCGCGATGCGCTAC
>Ga0209059_1000942_pt1 | contig 13334 bp, 11 predicted proteins | sample GraSoiAngelo_151_FD_186165 | JGI IMG/M metagenome (GOLD analysis project Ga0209059, IMG submission 186165) | Grasslands soil microbial communities from the Angelo Coastal Reserve, California, USA - 14_1009_12_20cm (SPAdes) (version 2) | ecosystem: Environmental > Terrestrial > Soil > Grasslands ...
TCTGTCCAACCGGCTGCTGTGGGTGGTGCTTCTGGTCACGCTCGCGTTCGGCACGATCGGCTGGATCGACGACTACCGCAAGGTGGTGCAGCGCAATCCAAAGGGGCTTTCGGCCAAGGCCAAGTTTTTCTGGCAGTCGGTCATTGGACTGTCTGCCGCCGCGTATCTCGCTCATCTCGCGCAAGGCATTCCGGCCCTGAACGACCTGATCGTCCCATTCTTCAAGCTCGTGGCGTACCCGCTGGGCCCGTTCGGCTTCATCGCGCTCACCTACTTCGTCATCGTCGGCACCTCCAACGCGGTGAACCTCACCGATGGCCTCGATGGCCTGGCGATCATGCCGACCGTGCTGGTGGGGAGCGCGCTCGGCATCTTCGCCTACGTGGCCGGGCACGCGGTGTTCTCGAAGTACCTCGGAGTGCCCTACATCCCCGGCGCCGGCGAGCTCGCGGTGATCTGCGGGGCGCTCGCCGGCGCCGGCCTCGGCTTCCTGTGGTTCAACGCCTATCCGGCGGAGGTCTTCATGGGCGACGTCGGCGCGCTGGCGTTGGGCGCCGCGCTCGGCACCACTGCCGTGATCGTGCGCCAGGAAATCGTGCTGTTCATCATGGGCGGCGTGTTCGTGGCCGAGACCCTGTCGGTGATGATCCAGGTGCTGTATTTCAAGTGGACCGGCGGAAAGCGCATCTTTCGCATGGCGCCGCTGCATCACCACTACGAGCTGGAGGGATGGAAGGAGAGCCAGGTCGTGGTGCGCTTCTGGATCATCACCATGATGCTGGTCCTGTTCGGACTCTCGACTCTCAAGCTCCGATGATGCGAGAGCCCCTGTTCAACTTGTTGCCGCGACCCCAGCCGGTCGCCCTCACGGGCCGGCGGGTTCTTGTGCTCGGCTTGGGCGACACCGGGCTCTCGGTCGCGCGCTGGATAGAACATCAGGGCGGCACGGTGCGCGTCGCCGACACGCGCGAATCGCCGCCGCGCAGAGATGATTTCGCGGGCGAGCTGCATACCGGAGCGTTCGACGCGGCGCTGCTGCAGGGGATCGACCTGCTGTGCCTCAGTCCCGGGCTTGCGCTCGCCGAGCCCCTGGTGCAAAGAGCATTGGGGCAGGGCGTCCCGGTCGTCGGCGACATCGAGCTTTTCGCCTGGCATGCCCGGCAAAAGAGCCGCGTGCTCGCAGTCACCGGAACCAACGGCAAGTCGACCGTGACAGCGCTCAGCGGCCATCTGCTGCGCACGGCGGGCCTGGACTGCGAAGTCGCCGGCAACATCGGGCCTGCGGTTCTCGATGCGTCGCTGAGGCGATCGGCGCCGCCCGCGGCTTGGGTGCTTGAGTTGTCGAGCTACCAGCTCGAGACGACCTGGTCGCTCGACCCGGACGCCGCCGCGATGCTCAACCTCACGGAGGATCACCTCGATCGCTATCAGGACCTTGCCGAGTACGGCGCCGCCAAAGCGCGCATCTTCATCGGCTCGGGGATCCAGGTTTTGAACCGCGACGATCGCCGCTCCCTCGCCATGGCGCGCCCGGGCAGAACGCAGATTACGTTTGGACTCGATGCGCCCGCGACCGGCGAGGATTTCGGCGTGGCCGCAGGCACGCTCGTGCAGGGCAGCAGAGCGCTTCTGCGAGTCGATGAGCTGCCGATGCGCGGCTGGCACAACGTCGGCAACGCGCTTGCCGCCTGCGCATTGGCGCGCACGCTGGGCGTTTCCCACCAGGCGCTCGCCGAAGGGCTGCGAAGTTTCCATGGCCTTGCGCACCGCCTGCAGCTCGTGGCGAGCCGAAATGGCGTCGATTGGTACGACGATTCGAAAGGCACCAATGTCGGCGCCACGGTCGCCGCGCTGCGCGGCCTGGGGAAGAAAGCGATTCTGATCCTCGGCGGCGACGGCAAGGGCCAGGATTTTTCGCCGCTTGCCGAACCGGTTTCCCAATTTGCGCGCAAGGTCCTGCTGATCGGCCGCGATGCGCCGCGCATCGCGCAGGCGCTCAAAGGCAGCGGCGTGACCCTCGAGGACTGCGGCTCTCTCGAGGAGGCGGTCGAGAAAGCACTGCGCGATGCTGCACCCGGGGACGCCGTTCTCCTGTCGCCAGCCTGCGCGAGTTGGGACATGTTCCGCGACTACCGTCACCGCGGCGAAGTATTCGCCGCCGCGGTAAAAAGGCTGCTCGCGTGAGCCGCACGTATGTCTTTGCGCGTAGCGCGCCGAGCGCGGAATACGACCGTTCGCTCGCCTGGGCCGCGCTCCTGCTCTCTGCCACCGGCCTGGTGATGGTGTACTCGTCTTCCATCGCGACGGCGGAGACGAGCGGGTATACCGGACACAACGCCGCCTGGTTCCTCGCGCGCCACGGCATATTCCTCGCGGCGGCATTGCTTGCCGCCATTACGGTATTCCTCGCGCCGGCGCGGCTGTGGCAGAAGGCGGCGCCCGCGCTGTTTCTCGGCGGCGTGGCGCTTCTCGTACTGGTGCTGATCCCGGGATTCGGACGCGAGGTGAACGGTGCCCGGCGCTGGCTCGAGCTGCCGCTCTTTGGCGTGCAGCCCTCCGAGCTCATGAAGCTCGCCGCCGTGCTCTACGCCGCGGACTACACCACCCGCAAGCACGGCGTTCTGAAGAAATTCAAGCGCGGCCTGCTGCCGATGCTGGCGGTCATGCTGCTCGTGTCGTGGCTGCTGCTGCGTGAACCCGATTTCGGCGCGTTCGTCGTCATCGCGGTGACCGCGTTCGCGATCCTGTTCCTGGGCGGCATGAACGGGCGGCATTTCGTGGCGCTGGTCGGGATGCTGGCCGCCGGCTTCGCGCTCCTGGTGGTCGTGTCGCCCTACCGCATGCAGCGCATTTTCGGTTTCATGGATCCCTGGTCGGATCCGCTCGGCCGCGGTTATCAGCTCTCGCATGCGCTGATCGCGTTCGGCCGTGGCGAGTGGCTTGGCGTCGGCCTCGGCGCAAGCGTGGAAAAGCTCCATTACCTGCCCGAAGCCCACACCGATTTTCTTCTCGCCGTGATCGCCGAGGAGCTCGGCTTTGTAGGGGTCGCCCTCGTGATCGGGCTGTTCATCTGGATCGTGGCGCGCGCCTTTGCGATCGGTCGGCAGGCCACGCTGCACGAGCGTCACTTCGCCTCGCTCGCCGCGCAGGGCATCGGCATCTGGATCGGCTTTCAGGCGCTCATCAACATGGGCGTCAACATGGGGTTGCTGCCGACCAAAGGCCTCACGCTGCCGCTCATGAGCTACGGCGGCTCGGGTTTGCTCGCGAACTTCGTCGCGCTCGCGATCCTGCTGCGCATCGACTGGGAAAATCGCCAGCTGGCACGGGGGCTGCACGCGTGAGCCGCACCCTCCTCATCGTGGCAGGCGGCACCGGCGGCCATATCTTCCCGGGGCTGGCGGTCGCCGAGCAGGTGCGCGCCGCCGGCTGGGAAGTGGTGTGGATGGGCTCGCGCGGCGGCCTGGAAGAGCGCTTGGTGCCGCCGCACGGGTACCGCACGGCATGGATCCGCGCGCGCGCCGCGCGCGGCAAGGGCTTGCTGCAAAAGCTCCTGCTGCCCGCAAACCTGCTGCTTTCCTTCTGGGAAAGCGGCCGGCACCTGCTGCGGCTGAAGCCCGACGTCGTGCTCGGTCTGGGCGGCTATGTCGCCTTCCCGGGCGGCATGATGGCATCGCTGCTCGCGCGGCCGCTCGCGCTGCATGAACAGAACGCGATCGCCGGGCTGGCCAACCGGGTGCTGGCCGGCGTCTCGGACAAGGTCATGGTGGCGTTTCCCGACGCCCTGAAAAAGGCCGAGTGGACCGGCAACCCGGTGCGGGGGCAGATCGCCAGCATGGCCCGGCCCGAGCAGCGCTATGCACGCCGCGAAGGGCCGCTCCGCCTGCTGGTGGTGGGCGGCAGCCTGGGCGCGCAAGCGCTGAACGAGGTGGTGCCGAAGGCGCTCGCGCTTCTTTTGCCGCGTCCCGTAGTGCTGCACCAGGCCGGCGAGAAGCACCTCGAGTCCTTGACCGGCCACTATCGCGCTGCGGGCGTGCAAGGAGAGCTGGTGGCCTTCATCGACGACATGGCGCGCGCCTACGCCGCCGCTGATCTGGTCATCTGCCGTGCCGGGGCCGTGACGATCGCCGAGCTCTCGGCCGGGGGCATGGCAAGCATTCTGGTGCCGTTTCCCCATGCGGTGGACGACCACCAGACGGCGAACGCGAGGTTCCTCGCTGACCGTGGCGCGGCGCTCTTGCTGCCGCAACGCGAGCTCACCGCGGAGCGGCTTGCGGCGCTCATCCGCTCGCTCGATCGCCCGAAGCTGCTCGAGATGGCAAAGCAGGCACGCGCGCTCGGCAAGCCTGATGCAGCGCGACTGGTGGCGGCGCGCTGCATGGAACTCGCCAAATGAAGCACAAGGTGAGGCGGATCCACTTCGTCGGCATCGGCGGCGCAGGCATGTCGGGCATCGCCGAAGTGCTGGTCAACCTCGGCTACCAGGTGAGCGGCTCGGACCTCGCCGTCAATTCCGCCACCCAAAGGCTCTCGTCGCTCGGCGTGCGGCTGAGCACCGAGCATCTGCCGGCGAATGTGGACGGCGCCGATGCAGTCGTCGTGTCCACCGCGGTGCGGCCGGACAACCCGGAGGTGCTCGCGGCGCGCTCGCGGCGCATCCCGGTCGTGCCGCGCGCCCTCATGCTCGCCGAGCTGATGCGCCTGAAGCAAGGCATCGCCATCGCCGGGACGCACGGCAAGACGACCACCACCAGCCTCGTGGCGAGCGTGCTTGCCGAGGGCGGGCTCGATCCCACTTTCGTGATCGGCGGCCGCCTGACTGCCGCCGGTTCGCACGCGCGGCTCGGCGGCGGCGATTTCATCGTCGTCGAGGCCGACGAATCGGACGCCTCTTTTCTGCACTTGCAGCCGGTGATCGCGGTGGTCACGAACATTGATGCCGATCACATGGACACCTATCAGCACGACTTCGCGCGTCTCAGGCAGGCGTTCGTGCAGTTTCTGCAGAACCTGCCCTTCTATGGCAGCGCGGTCCTCTGCGCCGACGATCAGCACGTTCGCGAGATCCTGCCATTCGTGTCCAAGCCCGTGCTCATGTACGGCACCTCGGCCGACGCTTCGGTACGCGCCGAGGCGATCGAGCACGACGGCGGCCGGATGCGCTTCAAAGCGCGCCGCGACAAGGCCGCGGCGCTCGACGTCGCGCTCAATCTGCCGGGGCGCCACAACGTGCTCAACGCGCTCGCGGCCATCGCGGTCGGCACCGAGATCGGCATCGCGGACCGCTCGATCCTGAAAGCGCTCGCCGAATTTCACGGCGTGGGCCGGCGCTTCCAGAGTTACGGCGAAGTCGCGCTTGGCGGGGGCGGCTCATTCACGCTGGTGGACGACTACGCTCATCATCCGGCGGAAATGACGGCGACGCTCGAGGCCGCGCGCGGCGCTTTCCCCGGGCGCCGCGTCGTGCTTGCGTTCCAGCCGCACCGCTACACGCGCACGCGCGACCTGTTCGAGGACTTCGTCAAGGTCTTGTCGACCGCCGACGCGCTGGTGCTCGCCGAGGTTTATCCCGCGGGGGAGGCGCCGATCATTGCCGCCGACGGCCGCTCGCTGGCGCGCGCCGTGCGCGTCGCGGGCAAGGTCGAGCCCGTATTTGTGGAAGACATCGCCGCGCTGCCGCAGGCCATCTTGCGCGTCGCGCGCAGCGGCGACGTCGTCGTCACCATGGGTGCCGGCTCGATCGGCAATGTCGCCGCGCAACTGACATGAACATGGCCGAATCTGTGAATTTCCAAGGATTGCGCGGCAACCTCAGGCGCGATGAGCCGATGTCGCGCCATGTCAGCTGGCGCTCGGGCGGGCGCGCGCGAGTCTTCTACGTCCCGGCCGATCTGCACGACCTCGCTTCTTTCCTGCGCCAATTGCCGGCAACGCAGCCGGTGCTGTTCGTCGGCCTTGGCAGCAACCTGCTCGTGCGCGATGGCGGATTCCCGGGGACGGTGATCCTGATGCATGCCGCTACGCGGCGTGCGGCGCTGCGCGACGGCCGCATTTATGCAGAAGCCTGGGTGGCCGCTCCCAAAGTGGCGCGTTTTGCGGCGCTGCATGCCCGTCAGGGAGCCGAATTTCTTGCCGGCGTTCCCGGCACCGTCGGCGGGGCGCTCGCCATGAACGCCGGCTGCTACGGCGCCGAAACCTGGGACATCGTCGAGCAGGTGCTCACGGTGGACCGTGCAGGCGCCTTCCACACCCGGCGCAAGGCGGAGTTTGACATCGCCTACCGGCATTGCGGCCTGCCGAAGGGGGAATGGTTTGCCGGCGCATGGTTCGAGCTCGAAAGCGGCGATGGCGAAGCCTCGCGCGCCAAGATCAAGGAGCTGCTCGCGCGCCGCATCGCGACGCAGCCGCTTTCGCTGCCCAATGCCGGGAGCGTTTTCAGGAATCCGCCGCGCGACCACGCCGCGCACCTGATTGAGTCCTGCGACCTGAAGGGTCTGTCGCGCGGCGGCGCGCGCGTGTCCGAGAAGCACGCCAACTTCATCGTCAATCCCGGTGGCTCGGCGAGCGCCGCGGACATCGAATGGCTGATCCTCGAGGTCAAGAGAATCGTGCTGGAAAAGAAAGGCGTCGATCTGGTCCCCGAGGTGCGAATCGTGGGTGATGCGAAATGACGGCAGCAACGCGTTTCGGAAAAGTCGCGGTGCTGCTGGGCGGCCGCTCGGCGGAACGCGAGATCTCGCTCATGAGCGGCAATGCTGTGCTCAAGGCCTTGCGCGCGAAAGGCGTGGACGCGCACCCCTTCGATCCGGCCGAGCGCGATCTGTTCGATCTCCGGCGCGAAGGCTTCGCGCGCTGCTTCATCGCGTTGCACGGCCGCGGCGGCGAGGATGGCACCGTCCAGGGCGCGCTCGAAGTGCTCGGCATGCCTTACACCGGCAGCGGCGTGCTCGGCTCAGCGGTTGCCATGGACAAGTGGCGCACCAAGATGATCTGGCTCGCCAACGGCCTGCCGACGCCGCGCTACCGGATTCTCGCAGCCGACGACGACTGGAATGCCGTCGCGCAAGAACTCGCCTTGCCGTTGATCGTCAAGCCCGCGAACGAAGGCTCGACGCTCGGGCTGACCAAGGTGACCTCCGCCACGCAGCTGCCGGCCGCCTATCAATTGGCCGCTGTCAAGTACCGCGACCTCGCGCTCGCCGAGCAGTTCATCGACGGTCCCGAGTACACCGTGAGCATCGTCGCGGACGCGCCGCTGCCGTTGATTCGAATCGAAGCGCCAGAGGGCAACTACGACTACCAGAACAAGTATTTCACCGACGCCACCCAGTACCACTGCCCGTCAGGCCTGCCCTCCGAAAAGGAAGTGGCATTGCAGGCGCTGGCGCTGAAGGCGTTCCGGGTGCTCGGCTGCCTGGGCTGGGGCCGTGTCGATCTGATGCTCAACGGCCAAGGCCGAGCGTTCCTGCTGGAAGTCAATACCGTGCCCGGCATGACCGACCATTCGCTGGTGCCGAAGGCGGCGCGCGCCGTGGGCATGTCGTACGGCGACCTGTGCCTGAGAATCCTGGAGGCCGCGCATGTGGGATAACCCGCGGCTGCTCAATTCGGCGGCCGGGCTGCTCGTCGTCGTCGCTGCGCTCCTGTTCGCGTTCGCGGGATTGCAGCTGCTGCTTCGCTCGCCGCTGTTTCCGATCCGGGAATTGGAGCTCGATCAGGCCCTGGAGCACACCACCCGGCAGGAGATCGAGGCGGCCGTACGCGGCCGCATCGCCGGCAATTTCTTCGCCGTCGAGCTCTCCGGCATTCGAGCCGCGATCGAGCAGCTGCCGTGGGTTAGGCGCGTTACGGTGCGCCGCGTCTGGCCCGACCGGATCGAGGTTTCGGTGGAGGAACATGTTGCGCTCGCGCGCTGGGGCGACGAGGCGCTGGTCAACACCTATGGCGAGCGCTTCCCCGCGCGCAGCCAGGCGGTGCTGCCGGCGTTCCTGGGGCCTGCCGGGACGGAGCATGAAGTGGCGAGGCGCTACGCGCATTTCGCGAGCCTGGTGGCGCCGCTCGGCACCCGCCTGGAGCGGGTCGTGCTCACGCCGCGTCACGCATGGCAGCTCAGGCTCGGCAGCGGCTTGAACATCATGCTCGGGCGCGATGCGGACTCCGCCGAGCTCCGGCTCGCGCGCTTTGTCGCCGCTTATCCCGAAACGCTCGGCAGGATCGAGCGCCGTCATGCCTACGTCGACTTGCGTTACCCGAACGGCTTCGCATTGCGAATGCCGGAGCTGAGCGGCTGAGGGCCGATGCCGAAAGACAACAAGAACCTCATCGTGGCGCTCGATGTCGGAACCTCGAAAGTGGCTTGCCTCGTCGCGGAGCTGCGCACGGATGCCTCGCTCGAGATCTTGGGCATGGGAGGACACGAGTCGAAAGGCCTGAAGAAAGGCGTGGTGGTGAACATCGAGGCCACCGTGGCGGCGATTCAGCGCGCCCTGGAGGAGGCCGAGCTGATGGCGGACTGCAAGATCAGCTCCGCGTTCGTCGGCATCGCCGGCAGCCACATCCGCAGCTTCAATTCCACGGGAATGGTCGCGATCAAGGATCGCGAGGTGAGCGCGCTCGACGTCGAGCGCGCGATCGATACCGCGCGCGCGGTCAACATCCCGACCGACCAGCAGATCCTCCACGTGCTGCGGCAGGAATTCATCATCGACGGCCAGGAGGACGTGCGCGAGCCGATCGGCATGTCGGGGGTCCGCCTGGAAGTGAAGGTGCATATCGTCACGGGCGCTGTGTCGGCGGCGCAGAACATCGTCAAGTGCGTGCGGCGCTGCGGGCTCGAAGTGAATGACCTGATCCTGCAGCCGCTCGCCTCCTCGCGCGCGGTGCTGTCGGAGGACGAGAAGGACCTCGGCGTGTGTCTGCTCGACATCGGCGGCGGCACCACCGACATCGCCGTGTTCACGCACGGCGCGATCCGCCATACGGCGGTGATCCCGATCGCCGGCGACCAGATCACCAACGACATAGCGATGGCACTGCGTACGCCGACGCCGGATGCCGAGAACATCAAGCTCCGTCATGGCGTGGCACTGCGCCAGCTTGCAAACGCGAACGACATGATCGAAGTGCCCGGCATCGGCGAGCGCGCGCCGCGCTCGATGTCGCGGCAGACGCTGGCGGAAGTGATCGAGCCGCGGGTGGAGGAGCTGTTTTCGCTGGTGCAGCAGGTGCTGCGCGAGTCGGGATTCGAGGAGCTGCTGTCTTCGGGAGTGGTGCTGACCGGCGGCTCCTCGGTCATGCAGGGCATGGTCGAGCTCGGCGAGGAGATCTTCCACATGCCGGTGCGCGTGGGCGTTCCGCGCTACACCGGCGGCCTCGCCGAGGTGGTGCGCAGCGCGCGCTTCGCCACCGCGGTGGGATTGGTGGTGGAAGGCGTGTCGCAGGTGCAGCACGGGCAACTTTCGCGCCAGAGCGGCTCGTTCCGAGCCGCTCTGGCGAGGATGAGGGAGTGGTTTCAAAGAAACTTTTGATGTCCCAACGGCAAGGAGAAAACAATATGTTCGAGATCGTAGAGAGCCAGGCAACAGGGCCGATCATCAAGGTGATCGGAGTCGGCGGCGCGGGCGGCAACGCCATCAATCACATGATCGAGCAGGGCGTGGAGGGCGTCGAGTTCATCGCCATCAATACCGACGCGCAGGTGCTCTCGCGCAACAAGTCGCGCAATCAGATCCAGCTCGGCACAAGCGGGCTCGGGTCGGGCGCGAGGCCCGAGGAAGCGCGCTCGGTCGCGGTCGCCGAGCGCGAGCGCCTGGAGGAGGCGCTCGCCGGCGCGCACATGGTGTTCATCACCGCCGGCATGGGCGGCGGCACCGGCACTGGCGCGGCGCCGGTCATCGCCGAGGTCGCGCGCTCGCTTGGCATTCTCACGGTCGCGGTGGTGACCAAGCCGTTCACCTTCGAGGGGTCCAAGCGCATGAAGACCGCCGAGCAGGGCCTCGAGGAGCTTGCGCCGCACGTCGATTCGCTGATCGTCATCCTCAACGACAAGTTGGAGGAGGTGCTCGGCGAGGACGTGACGCAGGAAGACGCATTCAAGGCGGCCGACGACGTGCTCAATAACGCGGTCGCCGGGATCGCCGAGATCATCAACCTGCCCGGATTGGTGAACGTCGATTTCCAGGACGTGCGCACTGTCATGTCGGAGCAAGGCATGGCGATGATGGGCTCGGCGGTAGCGAACGGCATCGACCGGGCGCGCATCGCCGCGGAGCAGGCGATCGCCTGCCCGTTGCTCGAGGGCGTCAACTTGGCCGGCGCGCGCGGCGTCTTGGTGAACATCACTGCCTCGCGCCCGAGCCTCAAGCTGCGCGAGACCAAGGAGGTGATGAACATCATCCGGACCTTTGCCGCGGAGGACGCCACGATCATCTACGGCGGCGTGTACGACGACGCTCTGGCCGACAACCTGCGTGTCACGGTGGTTGCCACCGGCCTCGGACTGACGGCGGCGGCGCGAGCGCCCAAGCCCCAGCTCGTGCACTCGCAAAAGACCGGCACTGACAACATGCCGGTCGGCGCTGCGGTGGATTACCATCGGCTCGATCAGGTGCCGGCGGTCATCCGGCGCAACCGCGCTTCGACGGTTGAAGCGCTGCAGCAGTCGGGCGTCGACAAGTACGACATCCCGGCTTTTTTGCGCAAGCAGGCCGATTAGCCCTTCGTCCGTGTCGGGACATCTCCCCTTGCCGGGGTGTCCCGACTTCATCCTTCGTCATCATGCGGCCCGGGTGGGTCGCATCGTGGCGACATCGAGCGCAGCCCCGCGGGGCCTGAAGGCGCGACCGCGACGGTTGTCCGTTACAATCGACAGCTCGCATGTTTCGTCAACGCACCCTGAAATCCCTCGTTAGCGCATCCGGCGTCGGGCTGCACACCGGCCAGAAGGTGCGCATGACGCTGCGGCAGGCGCCGGCCGACACCGGAGTTGTTTTCCGACGCGTGGACCTGGCATCGCCGGTCGACATTCCGGCGCGAGCAGACCTGGTGGGCGAAACGAAGCTTTCCTCGTGCCTGGTGCGCGAAGGAGTCAAGGTCTACACCGTCGAGCACTTGATGTCCGCGCTGGGCGGCCTCGGCGTGGACAACGCCTACGTCGATCTCGATGCGCCCGAGGTGCCGATCATGGACGGCAGCGCCGCGCCGTTCGTGCTTCTGGTGCAGCAGGCTGGCATCGTGGAGCAGCGCGCGCCCAAGCGCTTCCTGCGCGTCACGCGGCGCATTGAAGTGAAGGATGGCGACAAATGGGCGCGGCTTGAGCCGTACGACGGCTACAAGCTCGCGTTCTCGATCGAATTCAAGCACCCGGTGATCGAACGCTCGACGCAGTCGGTCGCCGTGGACTTCGCCGAGACATCGTACCTGAAGGAGATCGCGCGGGCGCGCACTTTCGGCTTCATGCACGAAGTCGAAGACCTGCGCGAAAGCGGGCTTGCGCTGGGCGGCGGCCTCGATAACGCGCTGGTGTTGGACGAATACCGGATCCTCAACAGCGACGGCCTGCGCTTCGCCGACGAATTCATCCGGCACAAGCTGCTCGATGCCATTGGCGACCTGTACCTGCTCGGACGGCCGCTGCTTGGCGCCTTCAGCGCGCACAAGTCGGGCCACTCGCTCAACAACAGGCTGCTGCGCGCGCTGCTCGCCGACGGCGCCGCGCTGGAAACTCTGACCTTCGAGCGCGCAGACGAAGTCCCCGCCGGCGTCGCTCGCCTCGTCGCCCAATTTACCTAGGTGCTGCTCGCGCGCGTCATCGGGTTGCTGAGCGCGATCGCGCTTGGCACTTCGGTGCTGCTGTGGCTGATGACGGGCGAGCGCAAATGGCTGAGCCTCGCCTGGTGGATTTTCAGGATCGCGGTGTTCGTGGTCTTGCTGATCCTGCTGCTTTTTCTTGGCGAGTCGCTCCTGCAGAGGCGTTAGGGCGCATTGCTCCGCGCCGCTCTAGGAGCGTGCGCAGCGCCCGGCGCGCCGGGGAATCTGTCATGCTTTCGTAGAGATTCCGCAAACAATCGAGCGTATGTGTGGATAAATGCGCACTTTTTTGCGACGCAACATCGATCTTAGTTGTCCTGTTTGGTTGCACCCTCACTGAAACTGAATTAACCTCCCAGCGCCGCTCGGACAAGTAGCGGCACAGGGATGGAGCGAGCAATCTAAGCTTGGCCGCAGCCGCGGAATTCGCGGCGACGAGGATCAGCTCTCCCTCCTTGAAGTTGGCTACGCGGGCCTGGCGCGCCAGGTCCAGCGGCAAGAAGTCGGTCACGAGGCCGGCGAGCGCGCGAATGTCTCGCGCTTTCGCGAGGACGGGTTGCAATTCGCCCTCGGCCGAAAGAATGCGGTCGAGTCTGGGAAGTCGCACGGCAGTAACCTGCTCGGGAGGGAGAGTTGTGCAGATTATCCTGATCTCTGACCGTCTGGCCAAGGCACGGTCAGTGACGCTTTCGCTGCGCCACCTCGTGGGCAGCGCGCTCCTCGTCGTCGCTTTGCTCTTCGCCGGGACCGCCGCGCTTTACTGGATTTCGCTGCGCTACGCGGCGGAGCTGCGCATTCCGGTGCTGCAACAACTGGTGCTCGCCGCCCAGGAATCCGAGGCGGAGCGGGCGCGCAGCTTCGTGCAGCAGAACCTGAACGCGATGGCAGTCAAGCTCGGAGAAATGCAGGCGCAGCTCACGCGCCTCGATGCTCTCGGCGAGCGTCTTTCCTCGCTCGCGGGAATGCGGCCGCAGGAGTTCCGGCTCTCCGAGGCCCCCGGGCTCGGCGGCGCCGCCCCCACGCTCATGCCGCCGCAGAATCTCTCGCTCGCCGACTTCAACGAGAAGCTGCTTACGCTCTCGCGGGATGTGGAAAGCCGCAATGACATGCTTGGCGTGCTGGAAGCGCAACTGTTCGAGCAGGCGGTGAAGAAAAAACTCATGCCGACCATGCTACCCGTGGCCGCTCCGTACAACGCCTCCGGATTCGGCAAGCGCATCGATCCTTTCAGCGGTCAGTGGGCGATGCACGAAGGCATCGACTTCCTTGCCGACGCCGGCTCGCCCGTCGTCGCCGCGGCAGCGGGCGTGGTGCAATTCGCAGGCTTCCACCCGCAGTACGGCTACGTGATCGACATCGATCACGGCAACGACCTGGTGACGCGCTACGCGCACCTCTCCAAGCTGTTCGTGAAGGAAGGCGAGATTCTGCAGCGCGGCCGCCGCATCGCCCTCACGGGCAATACCGGCCGCTCGACCGGTCCGCACCTGCATTTCGAAGTGCGCTTCCGCGGCGTGGCGCAAAAC
>Ga0209059_1000945_pt1 | contig 13318 bp, 13 predicted proteins | sample GraSoiAngelo_151_FD_186165 | JGI IMG/M metagenome (GOLD analysis project Ga0209059, IMG submission 186165) | Grasslands soil microbial communities from the Angelo Coastal Reserve, California, USA - 14_1009_12_20cm (SPAdes) (version 2) | ecosystem: Environmental > Terrestrial > Soil > Grasslands ...
CACCGGAAAAAAGTGCCACAACGCGACCATAAGGGCGATCGTACCGAGGCTGGCGAAAAGCTGAAACCAGACGACGCGTTTTGTTTTGTTCAAGAGCGCCAGACCATCTGCGTGTCACATCTCGCGCGCAAATCGGGCTAATTCGCAGGTAGAATCAAAATGCAGGAACGGCGTAATCAAATAGACGCCTGAAGACGATTTCGCGCGCGATTTCCGTTCCGACCGCGGCGACATTTTCCAGTCACGGCATGGAGGACCGTAAGTATCGTAAGCGTGCTAAACGTGATATCGCTCGACTAAACGGTCTGTGGCTGTGCGCTCCGCCGACGCTGAATACCGAGGCTATCAAAAATTATCCGGGTGGCGTCGGATCGATTGAGTGTGTAAAAGTGAATGCCGGCAACGTTGTTATCCAAAAGATCGTGGCATTGTTCCAGGGCGAAGTGAACACCCACGCGCCTGACCATTTCAGGATCGTTCTCGCATCGCTGTAAAGCACGCAGAAGCCTAGCCGGGAAGCGCGCGCCGCCGGCCAGCTCGGCGATGCGTTTCAATCCGCTCACGGAGATAATCGGCATTATGCCAGCGATAATCGGGACGTGGATGTCGGCAAGCGCACAGCGTTCGCGAAAATCGTAGAAGTCGCGATTATCGAAAAATAGTTGTGTGACGATGTAGTCGGCGCCAGCGCCGACTTTCGCTTTGAGGTGATCCATTTCGAGCAATCGATTCGGCGTTGCCGGATGTCCTTCGGGAAACCCGGCCACGCCGATCCCAAAACCGCGCCGATCCGGATGCGCCCCCGATTCGTTGAATTTGCGAATGAACTTCACCAAATCGATCGCGTGTTGAAACGAGTCGCGCGCCTTGTCGTAGTCGATTCCACGCGGCCTATCGCCCCCGAGCGCGAGAATGTTTCCAATCGCCGATTTAGTATATCGAATTAGAATTGCTTCGATCTCTTCTTCGTTGTGGCAGACGCAGGTTAGGTGAGGGATTGGATCTAGTTTGGTTGTGTGTTGAATGCGCTCGACAAGATCGTGGGTCAAGTCTCGCGTCGAGCCACCCGCACCGTAGGTAACACTGACAAAGTGCGGCATATACGATTCGAGATCGCGAATCGTATGGTAGAGAATCTCGGCCGCTTCCGGCGTTCTCGGAGGAAAGAACTCGAACGAAAACGTGGGAGATTCCCTTAGCATAATGTCCGTGATGTGCATGTTTCAAAGTCTACCTTCGTTCGTGCCGCGACTTTCGGTCAACTGACCAAGCACATTTTCGACCACGGAGGGATGTCGCATCCAAACTCCAAAAGCCTTTGCCAGCATGAGATTTAACACACTTTGGTCCCCGGCAAAAACGGAAGGTCAGTTGTAGCTCCCCGCCGTTTCACGTCACACATTTGCGTTCGTTTGGGCGACCGTGATCCCGAGTGGACCGGACGCTCCCCCTCCGATCGAGCGGCGGCGTCCCCGTCACCGCCTTCGCTTTCACCGGCTTGAGTCCTGCGATCGCTTTCGAAATCGCTGCGACGGTGCGCGGATTTGTTCCGCAGCAGCCGCCAATCAACCGCGCGCCTTCCGCCACCATTCCGCGCGCGACTTGCGCGAAGTAATCCGGCGCCGCGTGATAGATAAAACGGCCGTCAGTGTATTTCGGACAGCCGGAGTTTGGATAAGCCGCGAGCAATCCATCGAGGGGTATTCGCTGGAGCAGCTGGACAGTAGCGTGCGGACCATTCATGCAATTTACGCCGGTAACTTGCGCTCCCAGACCGCGGAGCTTGCGGAATGCGTCAACGATCGGGACACCGGACGCCAGGCGTCCTTCCGGTTCGCAGGCAAATGAGCAAATGGTTGTGCAATCGCTCAGCGAATTCTTCGCCTCGAGCGCAAGCTGCATCTCGACGTCATCCATGAACGTCTCCAGAAAAATCAGGTCAACCCCTCCTTCGAGCAACGCCTGGATCTGTTCGAGAAAACACTGGGCTCGATCAATTCCGCGCTCTTCCGCTTTCAGCGCGCTTAGCCCAAGCGGACCGAGGCTCCCGGCAACGCAGACATCTTTTCCCGCGGCCGTCTCTTTCGCCAGCTTTGCCGCCGCGCGATTGAACTCGCTCACGCGATTTTCAAAACCAAAACGTGAGAGTCGTGCTGCATTAGCGCCAAAGGTATTTGTCTCAATCACGCGGGCACCGGCCGCTATGTAATCGCAATGAATCGCACGCACCCGATCCGGATCGGTCACGCAAACTTCCTCGAGACACGACTCCATCGGCAGACCCTGATCGAGCAACAGCGTTCCCATCGCGCCGTCGCCGCAGACCACATGTTCCTGGAGCTCATCAAGAAGGTTCATGGTGTAAATGCCGGATTACGGTCACGTAGGGCGGCCGTCAACTTACTTGGTGGTGGCGCGCGACTTTGATCAAATTGCGCGCCATCTCATTCGCGAGACCTCGACCTTCAAATCGACGAAAGTTGTCGGGTGCCGATTTCTCTCGATTTCAACAAAGCACAGACCCGCGAGCGAACGTAAGATCGACGAACCTTTTGCTCGCTAGAACTTTTTGAACGCCGATCAATTGAATTTTCCGGGTTAGCTCTCGACCCCAAGAGGTCGGACCCGGCCAGATCACGCTGCCTAAAATGACAACGGCCGACAGGTGACTCTGGAACGAAGTTTTCACATTGATGCTGTTAACCGATTGCGCAAAAGGAAGCGAACAACTTCGAACAACTCAAAACAAAAGACGCTTCTGCTCTTGCGGTTGGCTGATTCCAGTCGTTCATGCCAAGCTTGTTCACACCGTTTAAATCTGAATTATGTGAGGAATGATGGACGCGAACGCCAGGTTATTGGCGACATGAAGGTGAAGATTTTGTTTGAATGACAAATAAAAATAACAGAGAGCCTGTGAACAAAGCGTTGGAGCACTAAATGAATCACGCCGCCAAAACGATTCTTTCCCCCGGTGCAACAGTTGCAGTCCACCAGCCATGCCCGGTCGCAGTTGTCGAGAAACCAGACAGCCTCTTCGAGCGTTTCGCCTGGATTTACATTTTTTGTCGCGAAAAAGTTTTTCGTGATGATACCGGACGGATAATTCGTGCGTTTTGGCCGGCCGGAGAACCACCAGCGAGTTCCAAGGTGCTGGAGCTTGGCTGCGGCCCGGGGTTTTACGCCCGTGCCTTGGCGCAGCGTTTTCAAAGAATCTCGGTTCTTGGAGTCGACAGCTCGAGGGAGCTGGTGAAATATGCGCGGGAGAGAGCGACGGAGAAGGCTTTGCATAACTGTGCTTTTGCGTGGGGTGATGTCCTCAATCTTCCACAACCGGATAATTCGTTCAGCCAATTGGTCACCTCTCGTCTGTTCACGATTTTGTCGGAACGAGAGCGCGCCGTCGGAGAGATATTTCGGGTGCTTAATTCAGGAGGCAAATGTTTCGTGGCCGAGCCGCGCTTCGCGTTTTCGGCATCGATTCCTTTGCTAACGATGCGGGCACTCGCCCGTGTCAATGGATACTCGGACGAATATCGAGAGCCAGAAAAGGCTACAGTCCTTCCGTATTCCCATTTTTGTGCGTTGTTCGCGAGCCAACCGTGGGCGCGCATGAAAACCTGGCGGGTTGGTCGTTACCAGTACGCGCTCTGCGAAAAAGGTTGACGCGAGCGTTCCAGCAACGCAGAGCACGCGCGAATGCATCGCGTTCTCGATCGGCAATGGGGCAACCAGATTCCGGCGGGCCGGTGCGCGCTTGCGATCATGACTAAAGCGCCGCGGGCAGGGACGGTAAAGACAAGATTGCAACCACCGCTCACGCCCTCGGAAGCGGCGGAGCTAAACACTTGTTTCTTGCGCGATATCGCGGCTGTGATCTCGGCAGCGGGGGAACGCTCCCAAGGGGTTGGCGTTTTTACCCCCGCGCGCAGCGAAAAGGAGTACGAGGGTATATTCCCATCGCATTTCGATTTGATTCCGCAACGTGGCAATGGATTTGGCGAGCGGTTGACTAACGCGGCCGACGATTTGCTCCATGTCGGTTTCGAATCCTGTTGCCTGATTAATTCAGACAGTCCAACGGCGACAGCTGAGGCGTTTCGCGAGGCCGTAACGCAGTTGCAAGATGCAGACGATCGAATCGTCCTCGGGCCATCCGATGATGGCGGTTATTATTTGATTGGGATGAGAAAACTGAATCGTCACCTTTTCGAAGAGATCGATTGGAGCACGGAGCGGGTTTTTGCCCAAACGGACGAACGCGCGCGTGAGGTCGGACTAAAGGTTCACGTTCTGCCGAAATTTTATGATGTGGACGATGGCGCAACGCTGCGGCGTTTGTGTGAGGAATTGTTGAGGGGAAATTCGCGGGGCGATATCGCTCCCGTGACGACGAAATTTTTGGCAGAGCTGATTGCGCGCGAAGGATGGGAACGACTTTGCCCGCAATGAAAAGGCGACAACGCGCTCTTGTTACTGGCGGCGCCGGCCTCATCGGATCGCATGTCGCCGACTTGCTCGTGCGCGAAGGCTGGCGCGTGCGGATTCTCGATAACCTCGAACCGAACACGCATAGGCGAGGTAAGCCGGCCTGGATCAACCGCGACGCCGAGTTTGTGCATGGGGATTTGCGCGATCGCGCCACGATTGAAAACGCGCTTTCTGACGTCGACATCGTCTTTCACCAGGCGGCTTACGGCGGTTACATGCCGGAAATGGCGAAATACGTGCAGGTGAATTCGTTCGGCACCGCGCAAATGCTTGAAATCATTCGCGAAAAGAATCTTCCGATCAAAAAAGTTATCGTCGCGAGTTCACAAGCAGTTTACAGCGAGGGCGCGGGTGAGTGCTCAAATCACGGCCTCGTTTTTCCAAAGGTGCGGCCGGTGGAACAATTACAGCGCGGCGATTGGTCGGTGCGCTGCCCGATTTGCCATCAGCCAACCACGAGCGTGGCCACGCCCGAGGAGGCACCGGTCGGCGGGGAAACGGTTTATGGATTAACCAAAGTCGATCAGGAGAAATTGGTCCTGCTCTGGGGAAAACAAGTCGGGATTCCAGCCGTTGCGCTGCGGTACTCGTGCACTTACGGACCCCGACAATCGATCTTCAATCCTTACACCGGTGTGATCGCGATTTTTTGCACCCGTTTGCTTAACAATCTGTCGCCGGTTCTTTATGAAGACGGCGAGCAGACCCGCGATTTTTCTTTCGTTGAGGATATCGCGCGCGCGAATTTACTCGCCGCCACAACTGATGCTCTCGATGGCTGGCCAGTAAACGTCGGCAGTGAAAAAGGGGTGACCGTCCGCGAAATTGCACAAAGGATTTCCGACGCGCTCGGAATAAGAATCGCGCCGGAAATTAATGGGGAATTTCGTCCTGGGGAAATGCGCCACCTTATCAGCGGGACGGATACAATTCGGGCCGCGGGTTATGCCCCGCAGGTCGATCTAGCGGAGGGCATTGATCGCTATCTTGATTGGATTCGCTCGCAAAGCGACGTGCGCGATTACTTCAGCGAGGCTTCCGAAACGTTGCGCAACAAAGGCATTGTGCATCGCGTAGGAACGTAGCTCGAAATCCGATTCGTGGCTCAACACGAGCGTAGCGCTTGTGCTACAAGTAAACGGATGAATGACGCGATCGGCAGTCCGGATTTCAACTCGCTGATTGTTGATCACGCGCGCAAAGATTTTCCGTTGCTCGATGCGAACATGAGTGTCGCCGAGGCGCTCGATCGCATCCGGCGCGAAGGCGTAGGAGAACGGGTGATCTACTTTTTCGCGATCGATTCCGAGAAACGTCTCGTTGGAGTTTTGCCGACACGGCGCCTGCTGACAGCCGCGCTGGAAGCGCGGTTGGAAGAAATCATGGTCAGGCGCGTGGTCGCCATTCCAGCGACCGCAACTGTACTGGAGGCGTGCGAATTTTTCGTCCTCTACAAATTCTTCGCGTTTCCGGTCGTGGACGAGCGGCGCCGGGTGGTCGGCGTCGTCGATGTAAGTCTTTTCGCTGAAGAAATGCTCGAAGCAGGAGATCGCGAAGAACGTGCGCATCCGGTGCCGGCTTTCAGCAGCGACGATATTTTCGAGGCACTCGGTGTTCGTCTGGCCCAACTTCGCGGGGCGTCGCCCTGGCGCGCGTTTCGCTATCGCTTTCCATGGCTTCTGGCGACGGTCGGCGCCGGCACGGCCTGTGCCCTGTTGGCTGGCGTGTTTGAGGCAACGCTCGCGGGCAGTCTCGTCATCGCATTTTTTCTGACGATGGTGCTTGGCTTGAATGAAAGCGTCAGCACGCAATCGATGACGCTCACTATTCAAGCACTGCGCGTAAGTCCACTATCGCGCAGATGGTTCCTCGAAAACCTGCGCCGCGAAAGTGTAACCGCTCTGCTGCTTGGCGGCGCGTGCGGCGCCGTGGTCGGATCAATCGTATGGTTGTGGCGACACGATCTCAGCGGCGCCGCTGTTGTGGGCGGCAGCATCGTGATGTCGTTATTCACGGCCTGTTTGTTTGGATTCAGCGTGCCATCGCTTCTTCATCGGCTGAAACTGGATCCTAAAATCGCCGCCGGGCCCGTGACGCTCGCCGTGACGGATTTCGTCGCGCTAAGCTTTTATTTCTCGCTCGCCTGGCTGGTACTGGGATAGAGAATTTCCGCCGCGAAAGGTCTAAGGGAACGGGACGGGATTAATCATGACTCGCGAAGAAATTATTCTGAAGCACATCAAACGCAATGGACGGGGCCTCGAAATTGGCCTGGACTGTGCTCCGATCGCGCCGAAAAAGCGCGGTCTTCACGTTCACGTGCTCGACCATTGCGATAAAAACGCGCTGATCGAAAAATATCGACCGCACGGGATCAACGTCGACCACATCGATTGGGTTTCTCAACGATTGTGATTCGCTCTTGAAAAAAGAGGGCGTCCTCTCGCTGGTGGTGCCCGATAAGCGCTATTGTTCGACCACTTTCGGCCTCTTAGCAGCATTGGACGGCGTCATCGATGCTGCGCGTAATCCGCAGAAAATTCACTCGGGCCGGAACAGTGGCGGAATATTTTCTCTCCGTGGTGAGCAGAGGCGGTCGTATAGCCTGGGACACAAGCGAAAAAGAGGAGTTCGAGTTTGTGCATTCATTCGAACAAGCGAAACAGGCAATTCGCGATGTGAGCGAGCGTGGTATTATCTCGATGTCCACGAATGGTGTTTCACCCCAACTTCGTTTCGACTGATGATGCGCGACTTATGTGAGCTTGGTTTCATTCAGCTCAAGGAATTGGCTTTTCATCCGCCACAGGGCTCGGAATTTTACATTACTTTGTCGCGCCAGGGTCACCTTCCGGAGGGCGCGCGATTGGAATTGTTGGGGCAAATTCTTCGCGAACAATCGGCCGCCTGAATCGCATTAAGTTTTCGACGTGTGGATTTCTGTTGTCATTCCGGCGCTCAACGAAGAAGAGCCGATCGCAGAGGTCGTGCGCGAGGTGATCGCAACGGGAACTCCGCGCGAAGTCATTGTTGTTGATAATGCCAGCACAGACCAAACCGCGGAACGCGCCAGGAACGAAGGAGCACGAGTGGTTTCGGCGCCGCGCGGATACGGTCGCGCTTGTGCGGCGGGCGTGGCGGCAATTTCCCCTGAAAGCGATTTGATTGTTTTTCTCGATGGCGATGGCAGCGACGTTCCGCGCTTTATTCCGGCGTTGGTCGAGCCGATTATGAGCGGCACGCATGACTTCGTAATCGGTTCGCGCACACGCGGGAAACGCGAGCCGGGCAGTATGAACTCGCAGCAGGTTTTTGCGGGGCATCTCGCGGGATTTTTGATCCGCATACTTTACGGCTTTCGCTACACCGATATGTCGCCGTTCCGCGCTATCCGGCGCGATTCGTTCGCACAACTAGGAATGCGCGAAGAAACCTACGGTTGGAATCTGGAGATGCAGATGAAAGCGGCCCGAGCAGGACTGCGCATTCTCGAAGTGCCCGTTGATCATCGACGTCGCAAGGGTGGGGAATCGAAAGTTTCCGGAACGCTGCGGGGCACGTTCGTCGCCAGCTTTCGGATCCTGGCGACATTTTTGAAAATCGCCTTCTTCGGGCCATAGGCTTGTAGCCTGTGCGTCCAGCGGAGTTGCACTCCGCTATCGGCAAGGGGGCGTGTTCTCTGCTGCTGTCCGCGCTTCGGCGGAGTAGAACTCCGCTGGGAACACGGACTGGAAAGTCCGTGTTCCGATTCCGATCAACCGTGCGACGTCAGAAGTAAAGCAGGCGCTTGGCACAAGCGCCTCTACGACTCATAGTCGCGATAATGATGAGCCGATCCAAAGCGGCGCTTTGCGGTCTCTACGCCGGCCTCGTCGCTGGAGTCGCTATGACCCTGGCGATGCTTTTACTCGCGTGGCTATTCCAGATCGCGACGCCGCTGGTGATTCTGGGCGACCGCCTCAGTGTGTTCATTTCGCCGAAGCCATTCTTTTGGATTATGGGCCATGTTGGTGGCTACAACCATTTGAAACAGCTTGGCGTCGGCTCCTCCATCTTCGGACAAATTCTGGTCGGCGCGATTGGCGGAATAGTTTTCGGACTCGTCCGCCGCAAGCGAGGTGATGTTGGGTATCGCTGGACCTTTCTAATCTTCGTGGCGCTGCCGTTAGCGATCAGCGCAATCTTGTTGTGGCCGGTGCTCGGGACCCACTACGGGGGAATGCCAATCGATGCGGCGCGTTTGATCACGCTATTGGGACTGGCAATTTCCTTTCTCCTCTTCGAACGCGTTCTTGTGCTCGGTTTTGATTTTCTAACGAGTCATGGACAAAAGAAGACCGCGGCACCGCCCGAATTTACGCCGCACCTGGGCCGGCGCGCATTTTTGTTTGGAACGCTGGGCCTTCTATTCGCAGGCGGAACCACCGCCATCGCGCGCAAGCTTTTTCGGATCGCGACTTTCAGCTACGACGGCACGCAATACAAAGGTGCGGACGTCCAGGCGATCACTCCGAACGATCAGTTTTATTGCGTGACCAAGAACGTAGTCGACCCGCGTGTAGACGAAGGGCTCTGGCATCTCGAAGTAACCGGCCTGGTGCAACATCCGCACACCTATCGTCTCCTGGATTTCAACAGCATGGAGATGATCGATCAGGAAACGACCTTGATGTGCATCAGTAATGGACTCGATGCCGGACTGATGAGTAACGCGATTTGGCGCGGGATTCCGATGGGGGATTTGTTGGAAGCAGCCTCTCCGCTTCCCGGGGCGGAGAGAGTGCGGCTGCACGGCGTCGACAATTACACCGACACCGTTCCGTTCCAGAAAGCAATGACCCCGACCACGCTTATCGCCTTCAAGATGAATGGAACGGAGTTGCCGGATCGCCATGGGTTTCCCGCGCGTGCCATCGTGCCGGGTTATTTCGGTGAAAAACATGTGAAATGGCTTACTCGCATCGAAGTAACAAAGGCGGACGCGAAAGGTTTTTACGAGACCCAAGGCTGGGGCCCAAATTTCATCGTCCCGACACGATCTCGCATCGACATTCCTTATAACGAGTCGTGGATTAAGATAGCTGATGCGGCGAAGGGCGTTCCAGTCAAAGGCGTCGCTTTCGGGGGCGATCGCGGAATTTCCCGGGTCGAATTCAGTTCGGACGACGGCGAAAGTTGGGACGAGGCGAAGATCGATTATCCTGGTACGAAATTAACCTGGGTGCTGTGGAGTTTTAACTGGGCGCCGGGCAATGATGTCGACGATTATACCTTGGTGGTGCGTGCGACCGATGGCGAAGGTAAAGTACAGGAGTTTGAAGAAGATCGCGCGTTTACCTCCGGGATCACCGGTTTTCACAAGGTAATCGTGCACATTTTTGCGTGAACAGTGTAGCCGTCATCGGTGATGCCGGCCCGCGGTCAGCGACCGCGGCTACATTCATCCGGGGTGACAGCGTGCAATTCTTAGCGCAACATTGGTCTGCCTAATGAGCGCCAAAGATCATGTTTTCACCCTCGGTATCGAGGAGGAATTTGCCATTGTCGATCCCGTGACGCGCGAATTGCGCTCCCACATTCACGAAATTCTCGAAGACGGCAAATTTACGCTCAAGGAGCAGATCAAGCCGGAAATGCATCAGTCAGTGGTCGAACTGGGCACGGAAATTTGCCGCGACATCGACGATGCCAGGAACCACGTAACCGAGCTCCGCAGCCGTCTGGCCGCACTGGCCGCGCGCAGCCAACTCAAGATCGCGTCGGTCGGCACGCATCCTTTTTCACATTGGCGCGATCAACTCATCACTCAAGGCGAGCGCTATCAGGAAATTGTGCGCGACATGCAATTGCTGGCCCGGGCCAATCTCATCTTCGGGTTGCATGTGCACGTCGGAATTCCAGACCGCGAAACCGCCATCCACGTTATGAATCAGGCGCGCTATTTCCTGCCCCATATTTACGCGCTGTCGGTTAACTCGCCGTTTTGGGTGGGGCACGATACCGGGCTGAAAGGTTACCGGTTGAAAGTGTTCGAGCGTTTTCCCCGCACCGGCATTCCGGATTCGTTCGAATCGCTTTCTGAATATACCGATTACTGCAACCTGCTCGTGAAAACCGGTTGCATCGATAACGCCAAGAAAATTTGGTGGGACATCCGGCTCCATCCTTTTTTCGACACACTGGAAGTGCGAGTATGCGACGCGCAATCGCGAGTGGACGATACTCTCGCCATTGCAGCGCTTATCCAGGCGTTGATTTCAAAACTGCACAAGTTGCTCCGGCAAAATGTCACGTTCCGGATTTACCGGAGGCGTTTGCTGGATGAAAATCGCTGGCGCGCCTCGCGCTATGGGATTGATGGCAAGCTCATCGACTTCGGCAGGGAAAAGGAAACTGAAACGCGCAATCTGATTCACGAATTCATCGAGTTTGTAGCTGACGAAGTAGCCGAGCTGGGGAGCCGGCGCGAGATGAACCACATCGAACGGATTATACATGAAGGTACAGGCGCGGACCGGCAGCTTGCGGTCTGGGAGCGCACCCACGACATCAAAGCGGTCGTCGATCACATCGTCGCTGAGACCTACCAAGGTTTAAGTGAAGTAGAACTGGCGGCGAAAGCGACCGTTGCGTCTTAGTGTTCGTTTGAGCGACGCGCCAGTGTTGTCACCACGGAATCACTTTGCGATCCTGCAAAAACTTACCGGTGAGATTTTGCGGTGCCCCGGCCGCGAGCCAGATAATTCCGTCCGCGCCTTCTTCGACCGACCGAGTCGCATTGGCCCCACCCATATCGGTGCGGACCCAACCCGGACAAACTGAATTCACGGCAAATTTCGGCAGTGCAGCGGCGAGCTGCGAAGTTACCCCATTCAACGCCGTTTTTGAAATGCAATACACCGGCGACCAGCCATCTGCGCCGTCGTGCAGTTGTCCGCCGCTGCTTGAAACATTGACGATCCGCGGTGCCGATGACCTCGCGAGCACGGGCTGAAAGGCTTGCGCGACCATTAGCGGCCCGAGGGTGTTGGTGCGCATGGTCGTTTCGAATTGGTCCGGCGTTGCTTTCAAGATCGCGTCATCGCCGTCAACGATGATTCCGGCGTTATTTACCAGGACGTCCAGATGATCGACCATCTTTGCTAATTCTGCCACGGCCTCGCGAATGCTCGCGTGATCTGACACATCAAGCTTTAGAAACGTTGCCGCTGGTCCGATTTTCCGAACCGCGGCATGACCGGCTTTCTCATTGCGCGCGCCGACGAACACGCGAAAGCCTTTCGCCGCCAGTTGCCGCGCAACCTCGAAACCGATTCCCTTGTTTGCGCCGGTGACGAGCGCGATTTTTTCTGACTTCGGCATAATGCAAACTCGCGCGTCACATTACGAATCGCAATGCCACACCGTCATCCCGAGTCGTGCAGACAATGCCAGTCCGGCTCGGACCGAGGGACCTCTCAAATGCGGTTGAGTCACGCACAGTAGCTTGTGTGATCAACCAAAGTTGGTGAGGTCCCTCGCTTGCGCTCGGGATGACGGTGTCGGGGACGCAATCAAGCGTCGCAGTGTTCTCAGATTCACCACATCTTCTTTCAGTTCTTTGCCCTTCGGCGTTTCCAGCACTTTCGGAATTTTGCCAAACCGCGGCGCGTTCATGATGAAACGAAATGCGGCCAGCCCGATTTTGCCTTTGCCGATGTGAGCGTGTCGGTCGACGCGTGAGCCACGTGCAGCTTTGGAATCGTTCAGATGAATTGCTACCAGTCGGTCCCGCGCCTGCGGGATAACTCGATCGAACTTGCGAAATGTCTTCTTGGCCGCGTTCTCAGAGCCGATGTCGTAACCGGCAGCAAAAATGTGAGCAGTATCGAGGCAAATGCAGATCCGTTCGGGCTCGCGCACATTGGCAACAATGTGGGCGATGTGCTCGAAGCGATGACCGAGGCATGAACCCTGGCCAGCCGTGGTTTCGAGCGCGATCTTCGTCTTCACTTTTGGAATCACCCGCCAAATCGCGTCGATCGATGCGGTGATTTTTTCCAGGCCGGCTTCTTCACCTGCGCCGAGGTGTGCGCCGGGATGCATAACGAGAAATGGCAACCCGAGGTGATCGGCCCGAATCAATTCCTCGGCTAAAGCGCGCAACGAATTCGCGTGAAATTGCGGATTGGTGGCGGCGAGATTGATCAAATAGTTCGCGTGCGCAAAAACCGACCCCAACTGGGCGCGCTGCTGGTGGTCCAGAAACTCGCGAATTTCGTCAGTAGACAATGGACGGGCGAACCACTGCATGTTGTTTTTGACGAAAATCTGCATTGCAGTGCAATTGATCGAACAAGCGCGCTCGATTGCCATGTGCACGCCGCCGGCGATGGACATGTGAGCACCAAGCAAAACTTCCTTTGTCATTTCGAGCGGCGCGAAGCGAAGTCGAGAAATCTCTTAATATTCAGCCTCCCAGTGCGAATACTTCGGAAAAAGTTAGAGATGTCTCGACTGCGCTCGACATGACAAAAGCGGTGCCAACCGCGGAATACGCGAATGGCACCGATAAGAAAATATCAGCGCTATCTGCGGTTCAGCATTCCTCGGCATTAAGCATTCAGAAAATTTTCGGGTGCCAATCCGGCTTCTTCAGACTGCCTTCGGCTTTATATTCGAAAAATTTATAAAGTGGAGTGAGGACGGCTCCGGCTCCGCTGGCGTCAATGCGAACGTCGAAGTCGACTTTGTCATCGAGAAAATGGGCGTTGCCCTCTCCCACCATGCCGAAGGTGCCGCCATCGACGTGAAAATCCGAGGTGCGGATAACGCCATCTTTGATCGT
>Ga0209059_1000947_pt1 | contig 13306 bp, 12 predicted proteins | sample GraSoiAngelo_151_FD_186165 | JGI IMG/M metagenome (GOLD analysis project Ga0209059, IMG submission 186165) | Grasslands soil microbial communities from the Angelo Coastal Reserve, California, USA - 14_1009_12_20cm (SPAdes) (version 2) | ecosystem: Environmental > Terrestrial > Soil > Grasslands ...
CCGAGCACCGTCGCTTTCGGAGCCGCCTTCTGGATCAGTGGCAGCAAGGCGCCAGCCCCCGTACCGACGTCGATGATCTTTGTGGCGCGGGACAGAGGAAGATGCGATAGGAGGCGCTCACCCACCGGGCGAATCACCGGGCTCCAGAACGCGTCATAGACCTCCGCCCTAAGCGTGTAGCGCTCGGCCAGGATCGCCGACTGTTCATCGGCCGTCAGCTGTCCAGCCGGCTTCATCGCTTCACGCCGGAAGCGCCGTTTGGAACGGATTCGACGGCGTGACCCGCGGCGGACCATTCAGGCAGCCCTTCGGCCAGATGCCGGGCGGTAAATCCCTTTCCGCGCAATGTGCGGACCGCCTCCGGCGCGAGGGCGCAGTAGGGACCGCGGCAGTAAGCGACGATCTCACGATCGCGCGGCAATTCCCGCAACCGTTGCTCCAACTCATCCAGCGGAATCGAAACCGCGCCGGCAACATGCGCAGCTTGATACTCCTCGGTGGGTCGGACATCGACCACCAGTAACGGTTCGCCGGACCTGAGTCGGGCCAGAAGCTCATCGCCGCTGATCGCTTCGAGGCCTTCCCTTGAGCCAAGGTATGCCTCGACCAGGCCCTGTACGCCCGGCAACCTTTCAGCCGCCAACGACCGCAACGCCACCCAGAACCTGTAGACGGCCGGGGAGGCCAGTCGGTACCGAACCCGCGTTCCCTCCCTGGTCGCAGCCACAAGTCCGGCCTCCTTCAGGACCTGCAGGTGACGGCTGGTGTTGGCGACCGACATGGCGACCTGCCGTGACAGCTCCTCGACGCTCCGCTCGCCGTTGGCCAGCACGTCGACGATCTCAACTCGGCGCCCGCTGGCCGCGGCTTGCGCGACCCGGGCGAATTGATCGAAGAGCTCGATCTTCACTGCTCGCTCTGTCATCGGTCGCCAGTATCCCCGTTTCGGGTGTTTATGTCAAGAATTCAATTGATCTCTTGACAACTTGAGGAGCATCCCCGACAATGCGGCCCAGCGGACTTCTGGAGGTGGTTGAGATGATCGAGCAGAGGCGCGTTCAAAGGGCGGAGGCAGACCTGGCGTTGGTGGCTGCGGGATCCACGTCGCACAGGTTCGTGGAGTTGCTGGCTGCGCGCGACTTCGAAAGGCTGGTTGCCTCCCTGGCGAGCGACGCCCACGCCCGGTTCCTGCTTCCACATGGGCTGGAGGAGTACCACGGCCGAGACGCGATCATCGCCCGGATCAGTAGCTGGTTTGGGTCTGCTTCGGTCTTCGACCTCGCGGCCTCAACCGAGGACGAGGTCGGAACGCGGCACCGTATCAGCTGGCGGTTCAACGTCGTGCGCGATGGCTCGCGCCAGGTAATCGAGCAGCTTGTTTACCTGGACCTCGGGCCACAAGGTATCGAACGGATCGATCTCCTCTGTTCCGGATTCCTGGCGGAGCCCGGTGTCGCCGCTCGCCCGACGCAGGTCTTCGACGCCGGCGACATGGGCTGCGCTGACGGCCTGGCTCAGGAGTTCCGACGCCAGATCGCCACCGTCGCGATAGGCGGATCACTGGAGGTCGTCGTCAGCGATCCCGCCGCCAAAGAGGATCTGCCTTCTTTGGCAAGGCTGCTCGGGCAGCGGATCACGTCCACCGAGGCGCACGACGACGGGCGCCTCACCATCACTGTGGAGAGACAGAAATGAACGAGAAGCTGATCTTCAACTGCACTTGGGGCCGTGAGGAGCCGGAGCGGGCAACGCTGCCTTTCATTGCAGCCAACATCGCGGCCACGGCGGGACAGGAGGCGGTAGTCCTCTGCACGATCGAAGCGGTTCGCCTCGGATGCAAAGGCGGCAGCGAGGGCGTCGAGGCGACCGGGCTGCCGAAGCTCCACGATCTCATGACTGAGTTCGTCGCCAACCAGGGCAAAGTGTGGCTTTGTGGGGCCTGTGCCAAGCCGCGGGGCATCACGCCGGAGCAGCTGGCCGACGGGGTGAGCATTGTCGGGGCCGCCAAGATAGTGGAAGAGATCGTCGCCGGTGCCAAGTCGGTCGCCTTCGCCTGAAGCGAAAGACAAGTCAGCGAGACACCGGGAGAAGACGTGACATGACAGCTGACCGCATCACGGTCGCCGAACTCCAGGAGCTTCTTGCGGCCGGCCAGCCGGTCACTGTTCTCGACGTCCGGACGCCCTCGGATGTTGATTGGGAGATTCCCGGCGCGATCCAAGTGGACGCGTACGGTGATCTCCAATCCGGTCGGCTCGGACCTCTGGCGAAGTTGAGCCTGCCTCCGGGACCCGTCGTGACCGTCTGTGGAGTTGGCCGGACCGCAGCAATCGCCACACACCTGCTGAGAGCGAATGGCGTCGAAGCACTGACGCTCGACGGCGGCATGCGCTCCTGGTCCCTCGCCTGGAACACCTCCCAAACAACGATCTCCGGCTGCCAGGTCGTACAGGTCAGGAGGACTGGAAAGGGATGCCTCTCCTACATCTTGGAATCTCAGTCCGAGGCGATCGTTATCGACGCATCGGTCGATCCTGACGTCTACGTCCGATTGCTTCGGGAGCGCGGCTGGCGGTTGGTGGCGGTGGCGGACACCCACATCCACGCTGACCATCTTTCGCGATCGGGGCAGCTGGCTGACCTCGAGGGCGCCGCGCTCTTGCTGCCAACCCAAGACCGCGCTCAGTATCCGTTCCGACCTGTCGCCGACGGCGACCGGATCGCCTTCGGCGCAACGGCGTTGGTTGCCATGCGTACCCCTGGTCATACAGCTGAGAGCACCACCTACCTGCTCGACAACACCGCCGCGTTCACTGGCGACACATTGTTTCTCAACAGCGTCGGCAGGCCCGACCTCGACGGAGGTACCCGCCAGGAGCGGGCGTCGCGCGCGCGTCTCCTTCATATGTCGGTCAGCCGTCTCCTCCAGCTCCCCGAGGCGACTCAGGTGTTTCCCGGCCACGTCTCGAAGGCAACACCGTTCGATGGCCGGATGTTAAGGACGACGGTCGGGACAATCCGGGATACCGTGGCGCTCGCGCGGCTCGGGGAAGCCGCATTCGCGCAGGCCGTGTTGGCGCGGATCCCTCCAAATCCGCCCAACCACTCACGCATCGTCGAGTTCAACGAGCGAGGTGAACTTCCAGGCGATCCCAGCGAGCTGGAGGCGGGAGCCAACCGCTGCGCCATCGCTTGAGGCCGGCCGCCGCGTGAAGGCATCGCGGGCGATCCGACTTGGCCTACGTGCGAACTGGCAACAGTTCGCGCTCTTGGTGGCGATAAACGCGTTCGTTGGCGGGGTCGTGGGAGTCGAGCGGTCGACCCTGGCGCCTCTCGCGGGGCACGACTTCCATATCGCCAGCCGGGCGGCGATTTTCTCTTTCCTGATCAGCTTTGGCCTGGTCAAGGCCGCCAGCAACTTCGCTGCCGGCCGGCTCGCCGATCGCCTGGGCCGGCGCACGGTCTTGCTGGTGGGCTGGGCAGCGGCGCTGCCCGTCCCGGTGCTCATCATCTTCGCCCCGTCCTGGGGTTGGGTGGTCTTTGCGAATGTCTTGCTGGGGGTCAACCAAGGACTGGCCTGGTCGACAACGGTGAACATGAAAATCGATCTCGCCGGGCCCCGCCGGCGGGGGCTCGCCCTCGGCTTGAACGAAGCCTCGGGCTATCTGGCCCTGTCAGCGGCGGCGGCGGGCGCCGGGTTCCTCGCGGCCACCTACGGGATCCGGCCCGTTCCCTACCTGTTGGCAGAGGTCATCGCCGCATCCGGCCTTCTTCTCTCCCTTCTCACCCGCGAGACCGCAGGATATGTCGACCTCGAATCCGCGGGCGCCCTACCCACGAAATTGGTGGGCCAGCTCGTAGTCAAGGTGAGCTTCCGCGACCGCACGATGTCAAGCGCCTGCCAGGCGGGAATGGTGAACAACCTCAACGATGGCATGGCCTGGGCGCTGCTGCCGCTCTTCTTTGCGGCCCATGGGCTCGGACTCCGCGAGATCGGGCTCCTGGCCGGAGCCTATCCCGCGGTCTGGGGCGCTGGACAGCTTGGCACCGGGTGGATCAGCGACCACCTCGGCCGTAAACGTCTGATCGTGACGGGGATGCTGATCCAGTCGCTTGCGATCGGCGCATTTGTCGTACTTCCGGGCTTCACGTGGTGGATCGTGGCGAGCGTCCTCCTGGGCGTTGGCACCGCCCTCGTCTACCCGACACTGCTGGCCGTCATAGGCGACGCTGCCCGCACGCCAGATAGGGCAACCTCAGTAGGCATCTATCGGCTGTGGCGTGACGCCGGCTACGCCGTCGGCGCGATCGTCGCTGGTGTCATCGCCGACGCAGGCGGCTTCACTGCGGCCATAGTTACCGTGGCCGCACTGACCGGCATCTCTGGAGTAATCGTGGCGGTCAGGATGCGCGAAACATTGGTGCCCTCAGCGATGATCCGGCGAGCACCCTGAACCGTCCGTGGCACTCAGACGACCCGGAGGAGCTCGGCAGCCGCAAGAGAGCGCCAGGCGTACTCACTTCACGGATCCCCGGTACCGCCTCCGCGATCAGCAGCTACCGCGAAGGCGGCTATAGGCACAGGTTCCGCACAAGTGGCAAATAGCCGACTGTATTTCCGCTGAAGCTTGAGCATCAGCTTGAATCCAAAGTAGGTCATGCCGATGACCGGGAAGGCCCAGTCACCGACAAGTCGAGGTGTCGCTACCCCGCCAACTCTGGTTTGCGCCCTGACGCGAACTCGGTCTTGATGGTGGTCACGCCCACCGCTGTGGCGAGCCTGTTCAACGCCAGCGCGGCGAGGAAGAGCCCGAAGTCACGGAGCGCGATGTCGTAATACTCGGGTGGGCGCCCGGTAAGCAGGTTGACGATGATCCCGGCCAACCAGAGTGCTACCAGCAGGCTGCCGTATCGCGGGGTCAGGAACACAACGATGCCGGCAACGATCTCCACTACTCCGACGAAGTACATGAACTGCTGGGGCGTAACTGAAACGACGTGCACGATATTGGCGATCCAGGGCGCCAGATAGTCCGGCCAGTGGACCATGAAGTTGAAGAACTTGTCGAGGCCGAAGAGGATCGGCGCCGCCACAAACGCCGCCCGTAGAACCAGATAGCCCTGGTATTCCGGATTGCGAACCGAAAGCCGTTCTTGAGTTGCCATGAGCAGTTTCTCCTGGCCACGTCCGGGATCAGCCGGCCATTCGGCGGCCAATGCCGAGGCGGGTTGATCGTTATCGCTTCTACTTATACCGATACTATCACAGAGGCGGCCTAAAGCCAATCGGCATGGGTCTTAGACCTTTATGGCGCAATCAGTCTTTAGTAAGGGGTGGTCGAAGGAATTGGTTCAATCGCCGATCGGCGACTACGCGCTTCTCGGCGACACCCGCAGCGCGGCGCTGATCTCGCGTACGGGCTCGGTCGACTGGCTATGCCTGCCGCGCTTCGACGCCGACCCCGTCTTCGCCCAGCTGATCGACGCTGAGCACGGCGGCCGGTTCGAGCTGTCCATCGACGGCCAGGTCGAGGATCGTGCCTACCGCTCGGAGTCGGCGGTACTTGTAACCCGCTGGCGCGGCCTGGAGGGGGCGGCCACAGTGACGGAGGCCATGCCAGTGAACGTGAAGGGGTTCCGGCCTCAGCTGGCCCTGATTCGTCGCGTCGAATGCACCTCGGGCGAGATAGACGTCCGATTCTTCTTCGACCCTCGCTTCGGCCTTCCCGGCCGCAAGCCTAGGCTGAGCCGGCGCGCGAATGCTCTGGTCTGCGAATGGGGAACGCTTGCCCTGGTGCTGCAGCGGTTTCCGGGCGAAGCGCCTGAGGCGGCAGTGCCAGTGTCGAGCCGGCTCCGGCGGGGAGAGACGCTCACCCTGGTTAGCTCGCTCGCTGATCGGGCGCCGGCGCTGCTGCTTACTGAAGCCGACGCCGTGGCACTGATCGAGGAGGCCGATGCCGACTGGCGGCGGTGGGCCGCCGCGATCGAGTACGCGGGGCCGTTCCGGGAAGCCGTGATCAGGAGTCTGATCAGCCTGAGGCAGCTGACCTACTCGCCTTCCGGCGCGCCCGTCGCCGCGCCAACCATGTCGCTGCCCGAGCGGGTCGGGGGCGACCTTAACTGGGACTATCGCTACGCCTGGCCGCGCGACGCTGGCATCGGATCCGGCGCCTTCATGGCCGCCGGCCGGACCGCCGAGGCGCAGGCATTCCTGCGCTGGCTGGAGATCGCGAGCCGGCTCACGCTGCCGCGCATGAAGGTCCTCTACACGCTCGATGGCACACCAGGGCACCGGGAGCGCGAGATCGAGGGCGTCTCCGGTTACCGAGCCAGTCTTCCGGTGCGAGCCGCCAACGCCGCCGCCGAGCAGCATCAGCTTGATGTCTACGGCTGGGTCGTAGACACCGGTTGGCACCTCGCCAGCCTCGGCTTGGAGCTCGACGGTCCTAGCTGGCGGATGATCCGGTCATTGGCCGATTTCGTCGCCCGCTCTTGGAGCCAGCCCGACGCCGGGATCTGGGAGGAGCGCGGCCAGCCACGCCACCACGTGTCCTCGAAGCTGATGGCATTCGTCGCCCTCGATCGCGCCACGCGAATTGCACGGAAGAGTGGGCGAGACCTGCAGCGCGCTGCCAAGTGGGAGCGCGAACGCCAGGCCCTTCGCAGAGAAGTTCATGAGCGCGGATGGAGCTCGACGCTCAACTCCTATACCGCCTCCTACGGTTCCGAGGATCTCGACGCCTCGCTCCTGCTCGTCGCAATGTCGGAGCTCGACGACGAACACCCTGAACGGATCAAGACGACCATCGACGCCGTCCGCGAGCGGCTCGGCGCCGGCGGCGTGCTCCTCTACCGGTATCTACCTTCGCCCGACCGGCGCCCCGAAGAGGGCGCCTTCCTCGCCTGCACTTTCTGGCTCGTCGATGCGCTGGCCCGATGCGGGCGCATCGACGAGGCCGAGCAGGTGATGGCCGAGGCGGTCGGCTTGGGAGGGGAACTAGGCCTGCTTGCCGAGGAGATGGACCCCTCGAGCGGCGAGATGCTCGGCAACTATCCGCAGGCTATGAGCCACTCGGCGCTGGTCGCGGCGGCGCTCTCGATCGAAGCCGCTAAGGCTTCAGGAAGGCGCCCAGGATCGCGCCGTAAGCCACGTGCGCCAGCAGCGTGACAGCGACTGTCCGCCGGCCGTAGTTCTGAGCGAAGAGAGCTGGGGGCTCCAAGACGGCCAAGTCCAGGCCGGTGCGCTCGGACGCCATCCGCGGATGGATTGAGGGAAGAAGCGGGATCAGAAGCGTCAGTGCAAGCAGCCCGTGAACCAGTCCGAAGAGAGCGCCGAGCTGCCAGCCCGATCGGCCGATCAGGGAGAAGGCTGAGGCGTAGATGAGCGCGAAGACCTGGCCAATGGCGAAGTGGATCAGCACACCGGGGAACCGGGCTCGGTCCAGGTCGCCGGTGATCATGGTGCCCAGCATCGTGATGAGGTCCATCCGCGTCTGCCTAGCAAGCTGAGCCCCCACCAGGATCCCGGTGAGCACCGCAGTGGCCACGAAACCGAAGGTGAGCCAGCCAAGCCAGTCCACTATCAGATAATGAAACAGCATTGATGCCAGGAAGGGTGGCGGTCATCACCGGAGCCTCGAGCGGGATCGGGCGGGCCTGCGTCCGATCCTTCGCGGCGGCCGGGTACCGTCTGGGTTTGATTGCCCGGTCCAGCGAAGGCTTGAAGGCGGCCGCCCGGGAGGCGGTCGAGCTCGGATCGGAAGCGGTGGTCGTGGAGGGCGACGTCGCCGATCCGGAAATCGTCGAGCGCCTCGCCGAGACGACCGAGCAGCGCCTCGGTCAGATCGATGTCTGGGTCAACAATGCGATGGTTACCCTTCTTTCCCCTGCCGCCGAGATGAGGCACGACGAATTCCGGCGCGTCATCGAGGTGAACTATCTCGGGACCGTCCACGGCACCTTGGCAGCACTGGCCCGGATGCGCGAGCGCGATGAGGGCACGATCGTCCAGGTCGGATCAGCCCTCGCCTATCGTTCGATTCCCCTGCAGAGCGCCTACTGCGCAAGCAAGGCGGCCATTCGCGCGTTCACGGACTCTCTGCGCTCAGAACTCATGCACGACGGCAGTCGGGTGAACCTGACCATGGTCCAGCTCCCGGCCGTCAACACGCCCCAGTTTGAAGTCATGCGCAACCGGATGCCGCGAAAGCCGCAGCCTGTCCCGCCCATCTTTGCGCCCGAAACCGTCGCCGACGCGATCCTCTACGCGGCTGAGCACCCGGCTCGAGAGATGGTGGTCGGAGGCAGCGCACTCAAAGCCATGTTGGGCCAGAAGATCGCCCCCGGATTACTCGACTGGTACCTGGCTCGAACCGCGTACAGCTCGCAGCAGCGACCGGAAACGGAAGAACCTGAACGGCCGGACAACCTGTTCGCTCCGCTGCCAGGCGATCGCGGCGCTGACGGCCCGTTCACGGGCCAGAGCCGCGCCTCGAGCATTCAGCTATGGCTGCGCGAGCATCGTGCAGTGGGTATCGGCTCGTCCATCGCCATAGTGGCAGCCGGCGTGGCATGGGCCTCACTCCGGCGACCAAACGCCTGACAGGGACAGCCCCAGCCCAGCAGGCGACCTCACGCTTTCACGGACAGGCATCGTGGGGCACCGGTTCCAGATCCGCCGGCTGCATCGATTCGACGTCTCGAGACATGTCTAGCTTGGGAAGGTTGTGGTTCGATAGACCGGTCCGAAGCAAGCAGCTGCATTTGTTAACCGGCCTACCGCGACCCCATCCGACGAAGAGTCATGAGGAGAGATCGGATACCGGATCGCGGCCTAGCGTGAACCGATGGCGCATGCGATCCGCTTTTCATCGGTTCAAAGGTGACGCAGCAGTAACCGTTCTCCGGCGAGAGCCGTGTCTTAAGGTCGTGACGTCCCAGACCGGCGAGAACACCGTCCTGGAAGGCCAGATTCATTTCGCAGATGGGGAGTCGGTATTCCTGACTGAGGCTGTGGAACGGGCAATTCCGTAGCCTGATATCAGCTTCGGTCTTGATCTGATCGAACCCCTGCTCCAACAGCACGTCCTGCAGGTCAAGCCCAGCCGACCGCGCGCCAATGCCGACGGCTCGGCCGAAATCGCCGGCGGCTTTTCGGAGGCTTGGTGTGCTCGATATCCCTGGTCGCAGTCCCAGAGCCGAGGCGAGAATCTGGGCGGCGAGCTCATAACGACGGGGTGGGAGCGTGATCGCAACCTCGGTCTTCGCCGGTTGGTAAAGCTTGGCTGGCCGTCCGGCGCCAGGACCCTGCCGTCCACTCAGACGCCTGTAGCTTGTCTCCAGGAGACCCACCTCCGCCAACCGGTCGAGGTGAAAAGCCGCGAGCTTGCGGCTGATGCCAACTGCCCTGGCTGCTTCATCTCGTCCGACCTCGGCAGGCGCTCGGCTCCGAAGATATCGATAGAGCGCGAGCCTGATTGGCTCGTCGAGCGCCGCCGCCCGCTGGATTTGCTCCTCCAGCTCGATAGCAGGAGCCATAGTGCCAGTCTATAACTAAAGCTACTGGGTTATTGACACAAGGTCGGATAGCCTCCCCTTAGGGCACGAGATCACGCACGCGCGCGACTGGCAGTTGCCCGCCGGATAAAGTTCCGCTTCGGTCGCATCGGCTCAGCTCGAAACTAATGAGCTACGAATGTAAGGCGAGCAGTCAGCTGGCTCGCGCGATCCGGGCTGGACGGATCACCAGGTAAATCCCGGCGATGAGCGTCCAGAGGCTGAATGCCATAAAGCCGATTTGGCTGCTCGGACTCTGAATCGCGGCGGTGCCTACGAAGCCCGTGACGAACAGGATCACTCCGACGAGTATCCCCGAGCCGCCGATCACGCGCAGGGCACCACCTCGCGTCCACAAGACAATCCCGACCGCGAGCATGAACAGGGCGGCAATTTCGAAGCTCAGCGTGAAGGCGGCGGTGTCTAGGATGTATGCGCCCAGCACGGTCTTCAGGTCAGCGCCTGCCTTGGCCCACTCAACCATTAGCAGCTGTCCAGCAATCGCGGACGCGCTGACTGCGATGTAGGTTATGGCGGCGGCCAAGCCAAGCACGTTAAGCCAGTGCAGGGAATCCGCGGCGCCGGCTCGCGCGACGGCATAGAGGTAGACCGCGAAGACCAGAAAGACCAGGTAGCCGAGGAGTTCGAGGTAGTTGCCGATTCCGGCCTGGCTCGCGCTGACTCCATTGACATAGGTACCGACCGCGCCGGCGGTGGTGTCGGCCGGCAGTCCGCGGTGTACGCCAAAGCCGATGAAGGTGACTACCACGGAGGTGGCTCCGGCTGCGGCACCGATTCGGCTGAGGGTGGATTCGCTCATCTGGCGAGAGCTTATCGTCACGAACGCCAGGGTTGTGGATCGAAGGGGATCGGTCGTGAGGGCCTGCCAGTCGGACGATTCAAATGGGTCGCCAGACCTTGCTCGACAGCGCGGCCCGCTGGCCATCCACTGACCTTGCCAGGGCGGCCACACCCCGTGGCCACTTACGCCTGTCTTGACGGGCGATACTGCTCTTGATGGCTGAGGTGCCACACCTTATTGGCAACCGGCTCGCCTTAGCGGGCGCCATTTGGTACCTCCTGGAGATACCGATCCTGTTCCCGTTCGTGTCCGCGACGTCACCTCCGGTGGCGAAGACTTCAGAGCTTGTCGCCTACTACTCGGCCCAGAAGACCAACCTGCTGATCGGAGCCGCAGGCGCCAGTATTGTCCTGTTAGGCCGGATTGCCTTCTCCGCGGGTGCCCGGGCCTCACTCCAGCGCACCGCTGGAGTTCGCGCGCTGGCCGACCTTGCACTCGGTGCGATGGTCCTCTCGGTCGTTTTTGAGGTCGCGATGACGGCCCTGTTCGCTGCTGCGGGCCGGATGGCGGCCGGCGGCGGCGATCCTGCTGGCATCGTCGCACTGCACTACGCGGCGGATACTGTCGGCTTTGCGGTATTTCCGGCGATCGCAGTAGCCATGGTGTCCACTTCGCTCGCTCAGGTCCTCTCTGGCCAGTTTCCTCGCTGGCTCGGATGGCCCGGCCTAGTTGTCGGCGTTTTCGGCATTGCCTCATCGGTCTTCTTATCGGCGATGGCTCAGAACGTCGTCGGAGGATCATCTCCCCTCGGCTCATGGATGCTCGGCTTCTGGATCTGGATGGTTGCAACCGGCGTGGTGCTATTCCGGCGAACCTCCGGCCGACATTCGTCGCAGCCAGAGTTCGCCTAACTCCTAGCAACCGTTTGCCAAACAGCGCTGAATCCACTGGTATGAAAACTGCGACCAGGGCAAGCACCAATCAGGATGCCGCTGCGGAGCGGCGACAACGCCAGCGAAACAGCAAGTTCTGGCCCCAGGGTCGAGGACCAGGGCGGCGTGGCGCCGGAGAGGCGCTCACGCGCCCGAACTCGGCTGGCCATACCGCCCGCTTGTTGAAAGCAAGGGGTTACTGAGAAGCAGCTATTGCCGTGGCCCTCTTTGCCGCTCGAGCCTCGCGAGCCCGGGCCAGCGCCGCCAGACGCTTGGCTCGCGTTTCCGGGCTGGCGGGCCTACGAGCGGCGCTCACCGACGACGACCGGCCAACTCGACGACGGGACGCAACAGACGAGCCCGATCTACGCCGTTTGGTTGTGGCAACGGAAGTACCAAGCGCGCGCTCGATTCGACGCGCCATGGTGGCGATAGTCCTTGTGACCGCCCCTGCTGAGCGATTCGTACCAGCGCCGGATGACGCCTTTGCCTCTAAGCGCGCCAACCGCCGCTTGAGAGACCGGTTTTCCTTAATGAGACTGTCGACCATCGTTCTGAGCTGATCCACAGACTTCGTGCCAGTCTTGGTTCGCGAGCGCTCTCTTCGTCGGATGCTGACTGCCATCTGGGTTCCCCCTCCCTTCAGTCGCCCTGACCCGGCGACCTTAGCATGCTTGCTTTGCCACGAAATGCTCGTCGGTGAACGCCATGAATGTCAACCCTCCCCTCTAGGACTTCGCGTCGTGTTACTAGTCGCCGTTGTGCAGTTACGAGTCCCGGTGCAAACGTGACTGGATTGCCCGGAGGCAGCGAAGATTGCGGTTGCAACGGCAGACGTCCGTATGTCCACCAAGCGAGGACGTCACCCGGATGAAGTGGTGTGACGATTAGCCCGCTCGTACCCAGCGCCAGACCGAGAGTGACCGCCTCAATGTCGTGACCCCCGTAGCCGCTCAGCGCTGCCCGGCGCTCACGGTCCCGAGTTGTGCGAAATCCCGCGCGTCATTGCGTAGACCAGAGTTCATTCTGGCCGGGTGATAGTCCGCTATGTGCCGCCAGGTGACGCCGGCGTTGCTGCAGTGGCTGCGGCTGTAGCGATTGTGCACGCCGACTCTAAAGCCATCTCGAATGCAGCGCTCCCTGGGTGATTCCGGCGACCGAGAGCGCCGGCCCGCCGCTTCACCGAGCCATCCCGTGATCCGCATTGTCATTAGATACCGATCACTCGAGCGACATCTAGAGGACGGCTTGACCGCCTCCCGGTGCCTGTGACGCCGGCACGCGCGACCAGAGTCGGTGCAGCGCGTCGGCAACACGCTTCGGCTCAGCCGTTTGCGAGGGGTTGAAGCCGTGGAGCCCTTCGTACCGCTCGGCAGTAAAGTCGGGGAAGTAATTCGCAACGCGGTGGCACATTTTCTCGGTGTAGTCGGCGCTGAGGCTCCCGTAGGAGTAGTACACGGGCCCATGGAACTCGCGTAAGCCCTCGGACCGGAGTCTGTATGTGATGAAGGCCGACATCATCGCCGCAAGTCCCGCCGGACGATTCGCCATCCATGCGGGGGGAGGTCCCTCCGATCGCGACTGCATCTCGACGCCAGGACGCAGCGAGAATTTGAAGAATTCGACCATGGCGTCCTCTTGTGGCAGGCGGTTCATGCGCTCGCCAAGCGCGGCGGCGGCTGCTGTTTGCTCCTCACTGAAGTCGGTGGCAGGCTCATCCATTGCCAGGCTCATCACACGCTCGGGGTGCGTCGCGACATAAGCCAGGGCGATGGCGGCGCCCCCTGAGTAGCCATAGAGGTGAAATCTATCGAAGTGGACTTCATCCGCCTTGCGCGAGATTGCCTCAACCTCCGTCTCCACGGAGTAGCCGGCAGGGATGGAGGGGCCAGCGTAGACCTCGAGGTCTTTGATCGCGGCGTCGACTCCAGGGCCCAGAGCCTCGATCAGTGCGGCGTAACGAACCTGGCCTGGCGCCATTCCTCCTGGGACCAAGATCAATGGGACCTTCTCGGAC
>Ga0209059_1000948_pt1 | contig 13295 bp, 6 predicted proteins | sample GraSoiAngelo_151_FD_186165 | JGI IMG/M metagenome (GOLD analysis project Ga0209059, IMG submission 186165) | Grasslands soil microbial communities from the Angelo Coastal Reserve, California, USA - 14_1009_12_20cm (SPAdes) (version 2) | ecosystem: Environmental > Terrestrial > Soil > Grasslands ...
TGGTGGGCTGACATAGAATTGACAAAAGAATAGACATCGCTTCGGCCAAGCTGTTGCGACTCAATGCGCAACAGGTCGCGACTGTCCCCGTCCAGTTGTACCCGTGCTTCCATGCCGTGCTGCCGAAGTTGGTTCTCGATGCGGCTGGCAAAGTCAGAACGTGTCTGCATCGAGGCGATGGCGCTTCGGTGCACGGTTCGGGGTTCAGTGCTCTGCGATTGGGCGATTGCTGCGAAGGACAAGGCGGTCAGAGCGATGCACCCGCCCAACAAAGTTCCGAAATTCGATGTCGTCATCTTCATAGGATTGAACCGAGGCGCCAGCTTATCGCGGATGCAGGATATGGCATAGGTGACGCTGGTAACTCTTCCTCCAGTAACACTCGTGTTCTCTGGAAGGCGCAGCCTTGCGCGGCACGTTCTCACAATGTGAAAGCTACAGAAACCGCCACACGCTATCGCAATGGAGTGGTGACTGTCAATTAGCTCGAGAATGTAATGTTTCCGCAGGAAGCATTTGATAACGGGTGGGTATCCAAGCCTTTCCGTTTTACCCGATCGTGGAAACCGAGAAAGTGTGCAATCGCCATAGAGAGTTTCTCGCGCCTCCCACGAACGGATAGGTCATTTTTCCTTAATTGAGCGATGGCGCAGGCTGCAAGGCCCATTAAAAGGAGTGTCGCGGTCGAGCCGCCCGGAACTGAACCCGACGGGTCGCACCGCCCTAGGGTCGCGCTGGGCGCGGACTGGCGTAGGTTTATGCTTGCCATCTCGAAGTTGAGTGATATTCTCTCCCGATCTTGGCGAGGGCCCGCTGGTCGCACCTCGGCTGTAATAACCCATGTGCATTTGTTGTATCGATCCGCGCCCTCGGATTCATCTGCTAACTCGATCGACTCCAGATGTTGGGCACGCTTTCGGTGCTCAATGAGTTTTTCAGAGAAGGACCCGATCGGGACCATAGCTGGAACAAAGGTCCCCTGCGCGGGTGAGGGAGATAGACATGACCTGGACCCAGGTTTATGACCCCTTTGGGCATTGGTGGCTCTCCACGCTGGTTGCGGCTCTACCGATTCTCGTTCTTTTTGGGTTGCTGGCAGGATTGAGGGTGAAACCCCACCTGTGTGCGATCGCCGGAGCGCTGACCGCGATGGGCGTGGCCGTGCTGTTCTTCAAGATGCCGGTAACGCTCGCGGCATTGAGCTTCGGCTATGGGGTGGCCTTCGGACTCTTGAAAATTGCCTGGATCGTGCTGGCGGCAGTTTATCTCTACGACATCTCGGTCGAGACAGGGCAATTCGAGATCATGAAGGAGTCGATTGCGAGCATCACGCCCGACCGGCGGCTGCAAGTACTGCTGGTGGCTTTCTGCTTCGGCGCTTTCATTGAAGGCGCGGCCGGGTTCGGGGCGCCGGTCGCGATCGCGGGTGCCTTCATGATTGGCTTGGGATTCCGGCCCTTCCACGCGGCCGCGCTGAACCTGATTGCGAATACAGCTCCGGTGGCCTGGGGAGCGATCGGAACGCCGGTGCATACCTTAGCGGCCGTCTCGGGACTGCCGGAATCCGACCTGAATGCCATGATCGGGCGCATCCTTCCGTTCACGGCGGTGATTGTGCCGTTCTGGCTGGTGCGGACGATGGTGGGTTGGAGCGAGACTTTTGAGGTGCTGCCGGCCATATTGGTAGTGGGCATCTCGTTCGGGTTGACGCAGTTCTTCTGGTCGAATTTTGTAGACAGCAACCTGGTGGACATCATGGGCGGCGTGGTGTCGATTGTCGCGACCGTGGCCTTTCTCCATCTCTGGAAGCCGAAACGAATCTGGCGCTTCGATTACGATCAGGCCGCGCCCACGGTCACACCGCCCACGGCGCGAGTCAGCGATCAGTTCGGTGCAGACTGGGCTCCGAATGATTTCGACGGCTTGGCGAAAATACGGTCCTATTCGGCGCGTCAAGTGTTAAAGGCGTGGATGCCATTCGCAATTTTGTCCCTCTTCGTCTTGCTATGGGGCCTGCCAAAAATCAAGCTCGCGTTGAATCAGGCCACCACACCGGCGTTTAAGGTCATGCTGCCGACCGGGAAACAGCGACCGGGGCCGCCAGGCTGGGACGTTCCGTACCTCCATAATGCGGTGTATCGTTCCGCGCCCGTGGTGGCGAAACCGACTCCCGAAGCGGCCCGTTATGACTTCAACTGGCTCTCCGCCACGGGGACCGGCTGTTTTCTCGCCGCGATCGTGTCAGGTTTGCTGCTGGGCGTAAGCCCGGGGCGACTGGCGAAGATTTTCTGGCACACATTGAGGAGGATGAAGTTGGCGGTCATCGCGATTTCATTCATGTTGGGACTGGGATTTGTGACTCGCTATTCGGGACTGGATGCGGTATTGGGACTAGCTTTCACGCGTACCGGATGGGCGTATCCATTCTTCGGCAGTTTTCTTGGATGGCTGGGGGTAGCCTTAACCGGCAGTGACACATCTTCCAATGCGCTCTTCGGAAGCCTGCAGCGCATTACCTCTCAGCAACTGGGCATCGACCCGGTGCTGATGTGCGCGGCCAACAGTGCAGGCGGCGTGATGGGGAAAATGGTGGATGCGCAATCCATCACGATTGCGACCGCGGCCACCGAGCAGGTCGGCAACGAAGGCACGATCTTCCGGTTCGTGGTGTGGCATTCGGTCGCGCTGGGAGCCATCGTAGGCGTGATTGTGATGCTTTATGCCTACACGTTCTCCCATTTCGTGCCGCACGGTTTGACATTCGTGAAATAAAAATGACGCCAGCGGCGGAAGGGAACTTTACGCCGCTGGCGTCCGAGTGTCAGTCTCCTGAGGGCAGGAGTGATTCTTCCGCAGGCATCACTTCCGATACGACGGACGGGCAATCGCCCAAAATCGGCTGGCAGGATGCATCCGGGCCATGTTTCGGACGCAATTGCGGCTTAATCTCAGCAAACTGCGCCTGTTCGGTTGAGCCTTCGAGTGCGGTGGTTGAAGCCACACCTCCAGCGATCACCTGCGTGAGTGCGTCGAAATAGCCGGTGCCGACGAAGCGCTGGTGCTTGACAGCTTCGTATCCGTACTGCGCTTCGCGAGCGAATTCTTTCTCCTGCAACCGCGAATACGCGGTCATACCGCTGTCGCGATAGCCGCGCGCCAGTTCGAACATGCTCAGGTTCAGCGCATGGAAGCCCGCCAGGGTAACGAACTGGAACTTGTATCCCATGCGGGCCAGTTCGGTCTGGAAGATGGCGATCGTCTTGTCGTCGAGCTTCTTCTTCCAGTTGAAAGAGGGCGAGCAGTTATAGGCCAGCATCTTGCCGGGGAACTTGGCGTGGATGCCTTCGGCGAATTCGCGAGCTTCTTCCAAATTTGGCTCCGACGTCTCGCACCAGAGCATTTCGACATAGGGCGCATAGGCCAAGCCGCGCGCGATGGCAGCCTTAAGCCCGCCGCGAATACGGAAGAAGCCTTCCGCGGTGCGTTTTCCGGTTAGGAATTCGCGATCGCGCGGATCGATGTCGCTGGTCAGCAAGTGGGCGCTGTCGGCATCGGTGCGCGCCATCAGTAAGGTCGGCACGCCGAGCACGTCCGCCGCGAGACGGGCCGCGACCAGTTTCTGAATTGCTTCTGATGTCGGGATCAGGACCTTGCCGCCGAGGTGACCGCACTTCTTCGCGGAGGACAGCTGATCTTCGAAGTGCACGCAGGCAGCACCGGCGTCAATCATGGCCTTCATCAATTCGAAGGCGTTCAAGGTGCCGCCAAACCCGGCTTCGGCGTCTGCGACGATGGGCGCCAGCCAGTAAGTGGAGTCTTTGCCATCCATGTGATGGATCTGATCAGCACGCATCAGGGAATTATTGATATTGCGAACGACGGTCGGCACGCTGTCGGCGGGGTACAAGCTTTGGTCGGGATACATCTGGCCCGCGTTATTGGCATCGGCGGCGACTTGCCAGCCGCTGAGGTAGATGGCCTTCAATCCCGCCTTGACCTGCTGCACGGCCTGGTTGCCGGTTAGAGCGCCGAGCGCGGAGACGTAGGGTTCGGTGTGCAACAACGTCCAGAGGCGCTCGGCCCCGAGCCGCGCGAGTGTATGTTCAACGTGAATCGAGCCGCGCAGCCTTGCCACATCCTCGCCGCTGTATGGGCGCAGGATGCCGGTCCAGCGTGCGTCGGACTGCCACTGCTTATTAAGTTCGGATGCGGTTTGCGTGCTCATGTGTAAGAATCCTCCCCCTTTGAGGTTCGCCTGCAGTACAACGCAAACGCCCAGCGTGGGACAAGAATGCCGGTCCACATTGGGCAAGTAGTCCGATTTGTCCTAGTGATGAAATTCCGCTGTGGCAGGCGGTTTCGGCGAGGCATATCATAGGTTTCATGACTACCACAGCCTCCCTCCCCATCGCTGAGATCGAGTCCCAGATTCTGAGTCCGGAAGCTCGGACGTTCCTCATAGATTTGGCGAGAAAGTTCGAACCGCGTCGCCAGGAACTGCTGGCGAAACGACGCGTGCGCCAGCAGGAAATTGAAGCCGGGAAGATGCCCGACTTTCTCCCTGAGACGGCGGAGATTCGGAAGGCAGAATGGAAGGTGGCGCCAATTCCCGCGGATCTGCTCGATCGACGCGTAGAAATCACCGGACCGGTAGATCGCAAGATGATCATCAACGCGCTGAACTCGGGCGCGAACGTGTTCATGGCCGATTTCGAGGACTCCCATTCGCCCACCTGGCAGAACAATCTTGAGGGACAGGCTAACCTGGTGGATGCGGTAAGGCGCCGGATCAGCTACGTCAGTCCTGAGGGTAAGCGGTACCAGTTGAATCCGCAGCTCGCGACATTGCTGGTGCGGCCGCGAGGCTGGCATCTGGACGAAAGACATTTCCAGGTCGACGGGAAATCGATCTCAGGAGCGCTGTTCGATTTCGGGTTGTTCTTCTTCCACAATGCGAAGGAACTCGTTCGTCGAGGCACAAGCCCGTACTTCTATCTGCCGAAACTGGAGAGTCATCAGGAGGCTCGCCTTTGGAATGACGTTTTCAATTTTGCCCAGGATCGGCTGGGGATTGCGAGGGGCACGATTCGCGCGACCGTGCTGATCGAGACCATCCTGGCGGCGTTCGAGATGGACGAGATTCTTTATGAATTGAAAGATCATTCGTCGGGATTGAATTGCGGGCGCTGGGACTACATTTTCAGCTACATCAAGAAATTCCGGAATCGGCCGGATTTCGTCCTGCCGGATCGCGCAACCGTGACGATGGAAAAGCATTTCCTGAAATCTTACGTAGATTTGCTGATCAACATCTGCCACCGGCGGGGAATTCACGCGATGGGCGGAATGGCGGCGCAGATTCCGATCAAGAACGATCCGGAGGCAAACGAGAAGGCGCTCGAAAAAGTGCGGCAAGACAAATTGCGCGAGGTGCATGCCGGACACGATGGCACGTGGGTGGCGCATCCTGGATTGGTGGGCGTCGCGAAGGAGATTTTCGACGCACACATGAAACAGCCCAATCAGATTGATCGCCCTCTCCAGGATGTACACGTCACTGCCAAGGATCTGCTCGCCCCGACCGAGGGCAAGATCACCGAGGCCGGCTTGAAGTGGAACATCGATGTGGGGCTGCAATATCTGGAGTCTTGGCTGCGCGGAAATGGTTGCGTTCCCATCTATAACCTCATGGAAGACGCGGCTACGGCGGAAATCTGCCGCTCGCAGGTGTGGCAATGGGTGAAGCATGGCGCCAAGCTCAGCGACGATGGGCGTCCGCTGACGCGCGAGATGGTCCGAGGCTTCATCAGCGAGCAAAAGAAGCAGTTGAAAGGAGCGCGCATGGATGACGCCGCCGCAATTTTCGAACGCATGATGACGGACCAGGATTTCGCAGAATTCCTGACGCTGGTCGCTTACGATTACATCGATTAAGTTATGGTCAACTGTTCGTCCGGAACATGAGCCAGGAAACTCGTGAGATCAGCGACGACTTTCTAGCGCAGCTCAAGCAGGATCTGGTATGCCGTCGCATCGGGCGGGGGATGGCGCGTCTCGAAGAGCACCACGATCTTCTCACTATATTTGATCCCGAACAAAAGAATGCCGCGCGCTTCGCGGGCTACCTCGCGCAATGGGTGGATATTGGCTTCCAGCGTCCCGCGCTCGTGAAGGAGATTGTCGCGCGCTTTTCGCGGTCCATCCGTTCCCGCCTGCCACTGCAGGATTATCTGTACTTGCGGTTGGCGGAAGGCATGATCGCTATGTCCGAGGAAGCCAAAGAGGAGGCCATCGCGCACCTCGATTTTGTGCTGGGACTCGAAGAACAGACCGATGACAAAGAACTCCTGTCGATCGCGAATTTCTGGAAGGGCCGCTGTCTGCGGATGAAAGGCGAGTACGATGAGGCGCTCGCCTACGCGGTAAAGGGCAGGGAACTGGCCATGGAGCTTGGTCATGAGCCCATGGCGGCGGTCATGCGGGTTCTCGAGAGCTGGCTGTGGTTTCAGAAAGGAAATGCGAAGCAGGCGTTGCAAATCCTGCAGGAGGCGGAGGCCGCCCTCAGCAAGACCGACGATCACCTCACCCTCGGAAATATTTATTCATCCTATGGAAGGATCGCGCGACGCCAAGGCCGATACCAACACGCCATTGAGCATTTCACGGCCGCCATTGCGCGCTACCGGAAGCGGGATCCGCGGCATCGCAACATCGCGCGTTCTTTGAATAATCTTGCGCTGGTCAAACGGCTGATTGCGCTGCAGCTGCGCCGCAAGATTGACGCGGATGCCGCGCGGAGGCGGAAAGCGGCGACCCGTGGCCGTGCCAAAGATAACGGAGGCAAGGACCTGCATCGCAATCGCTTCGAGCAACTTCATCAGGAAGCGCTGGCGGAATTGGACGAAGCGGCAGCCATTTACCAGCAGTATCGCAACCATCACGGGCTGGGCAGCGTGCACTTGAACTACGGCTATCTTCACCTCGACAACGGAGATCTGGAATATGCGGAGAGGGAAGCGAAGGCTGCTTTCCAACTGGGCGAAGAAAAGGGTGACCACATCCTGATGGCGCGGGCGCGGTTGCTGGAGTGCATGATTGAAAATGTCCGGGTTGAGGAAGAGATCGGAGACAGCTCCGAACCGGGCGGTCACGCGCGTCTGGCGCAGGACTGCGCGCGGGACGCGATCGAGATGGCACAACAAACTCAGAACCGGAGCCTGCTTGCGGACGCTTACATCTGGCAAGGTCTGACGTGTTGCAACCGGTTCTTCGATGATCCTGAGCTGGCGCGAAGGTCCTACGATCAGGCGGTGACCCTTTCGAAAGGCACTCACCCCGATGGAACATGGGAGGAGTTGGAATCTTTGAAGTCGAAGGTGCTGCGCGGTGGGCGGGTGGACCCGGTGCTGCGGGCGTGGTCGCAGGGGTCGGTCGGAGATAAGACCTTTCAGCAAATCACGGAGCAGTTTGCGGAGCTGATTATCCCGAAAGTCTGGGAACGAGAGGGGCGCAAAGTGTCGCGGGTGGCGAGTCGTCTTTCCATGTCTCCCAAGAAAGTGCGACGAATTCTCGGGCGAGTGGGACGGCGCAAGCCGCGGGCTGAATAATGTCTTTTCGTAGTGCAGCACACCGAAGGTGCGCAGCTCGAATTACGTCAGAAGCCCTGGAAACTTCCACCAGGAAATCTACGCCTCTCTTCCTAGGGGCATGCCTGCATTCTCATCGTGACATCTGCCGATGCTGTATGCGGAGTTCGGCGTTCATTTAGCTCGCATTATTCGAGGCTAAAACAATCGAACTGATTGGGTTGGTCTTGCCTCACATATGCAGCAAAGCCCGGATTGTTCGCTGCCATCCATAGTGACACCCTCGAATCAGCGCGCCTAATCTTTCGAGCGCCCGAATGCAGCGCAAGGAGGCATTCGCGCGGAGGTCATTATGGTCAAGAGACTGTTTCACCTCGCTGTCGTTTTCCTGCTGGCTGGGCTTGCGTTTGGGCAGCAGCCAGATACTTATCAGGACCAAACCCGTGTCGAACCGATGGATCACACTCCGGTCTATCGGGTGAAAGTGGTGTCACGAAGTGCGGAGGCGGTGAATTATCAGCACCACAGTGGCAAGACGTCGCTGGATTTCCGAGGAACGAATCTGATGCCGGATGCCCGCGGCCGAGCGACAGTCGAGAGTCGGACGGGAAGAATCGAAATCAATACCGAGCTCGAACATCTTCAGTCGCCTCGTAGCTTCGGGCCGGAGTACCTGACCTACGTGCTGTGGGCAATTACACCCGAAGGTAGGGCATCGAATCTGGGAGAAGTGCCAGTTTTCGATGATGGCAAGAGCTCGGTCAAGGTGACCACCGATCTGCAGGCATTCGGCCTGATCGTCACGGCAGAACCTTATTTTGCGGTGACACGTCCGAGTAATCTGGTGGTTCTTGAAAATGTTGTGCGCAAAAACACGAAGGGCTGGGAAGAGCCCATCGACACAAAGTTTGACGCGGTCGAACGAGGGCAGTACACGGTAGATGTGAACGTTGCAGACCTGCCCGCAACCAGCGCCGATCATTCGGCTCCCGTTGACCTGCTTGAGGCTCGCAACGCGGTAGCGATCGCGCGCGCGGAAGGCGCAGACAGGTATGCGCCGGACTCTTTCAGCAAGGCAGAGGATTTCCTGCGACGTGCCGAGGACTATTCAAATCGTAAGCAAAGTGACAAGGCAATCGCGACGGTGGCCCGGGGTGCGGTTCAGTCTGCGGAAGATGCCCGCGTGTTGTCCATTCGAAAGCGGCAAGAGGAACGACAGGAAGCGGAGCGCCGGGCTACTGAGCAGCGCGCGATAGAGGCGCAAAATCAGGCGGAACAAGCTCAGCAAAGCGCAGAGCAGGCAAAAGCACAGGCTGACGACGAAGCGCGCCAGCGAGCGGAGGCGGAGCGGGACCGGCGTGCAGCTGAGCGGGCTAAGACGGAGGCCGAGCAGGCTCGGCAACAGGCGGAAGCAGCGCGGGCCGATGCTTTAGCGCAGCAGCAGGCCGCTCAGTCTCAGGCACTGCAGGCTCAGCAAACCGCCCAGCAGGCCGAACAAGCGCGTCAGCAGACTGAGCAGCAAGCTCAGGAGACCAGAGAACGTCTTCTGCAGCAGCTAAATCAGGTGCTGCAAACCCGCGAAAGCGCACGTGGTTTGATCGTCGATATGCCAGATGTTTTATTCGACACTGGCCAGCACACCTTGAAGGTGGGCGCTCGGGAAAGACTCGCGAAAGTGGCGGGCATTCTTCTTGCCTATCCTGACCTGCACGTCAACGTGGAGGGACATACCGACAATGTGGGCGGACTCGAGTTCAACCAGCGCTTGTCTGAGGAACGCGCGAATGCGGTTCGAGCCTTCCTGGTGGAGCAGGGAGTGAGGCTAGAGAATATCGAATCCCATGGCGTTGGCATGAGTGAGCCAGTGGCTTCGAATTCGACGCGGGAGGGACGGCAAATGAACCGGCGCGTGGATCTCGTGGTCAGCGGGCAATCCATTGGGACCACGGGAGCCCTGCGGCACCCAGAAACTCCTGCGAGTGAGCCGGGAGTGAACGACCGATACCCCGCAGGCACACAGCCGACCACGCCGAATACTTCGACGCAGCCAGCTACCCAGCCTAGGATGCCGCAGCGGCGCTAGCAGACTCTGGTCAGATGCGGAGGTGATTAAACCCCGAGGGCTGAAGCCCCCAGTTTTCGAGGGGCACTGGCGGACGGCCTGAAGGCCGTTCCTTTCAAAGCACAGGGATTCAAACCTCGGCAGGCTGACAACGGCGTTGTAAAAAAAGGCGGAAGTGGTGAACCTCGTACCTGCGCACGAGCCGTGCAGATCGACCGAGGCCACTTCCGCCTTGTTTCCTTCTTCTCTCGAGCGGGCCCTTAATTGTGTTCCGGCAAGACCGGCAATGCGACCGGATTCACCGAGGCAGGATCGTCACGCAACTTGATGTACAACAGCGTTCCGTTTGGACGAGGAACAGCGATAGTACCCTGCGAAAACCCGACCGGCACAGGGGCACTGTGCTTGAATTCGGAGTCGGACGCGATCGAATCGATTAAAAAGAGGTTCGTGCCAACCAGGGTACACTGTTTGTCCGGGCTGTCTGGGCATGTGACTTCTTTCAACGTCGGGACCCGCACCACGCTGGCCAGAGGCTGCCAGTCGCCGGTCACGCCCTTGGAGTCGACCGGGCGGAAACGCAGAGGTCCGAACACAGAGCCTCCCAAGCTCTTGAGCGGGTCGAGCACGGCAATCACGGTTTGCGAGTCCTGCAGCATCAAACCGCCGTCGGCCATGGTCAGTTGAACGTGTGAGGACTCGTCCTGAGTGGCGACTTCAATCTTTTCATCGCGTGCAAAAGCCGAAGGGATTTCGCTCTTCAGGAAGAACGAGAGCCGAGCGTCCTGCGGAAGATCGTCTGGGTTCGCAAGGTGAATGATGGCGGAGTTGGGGGAGGAACCCGGCTGGATATTTTTGTTAATTAACGTGACTTTGGGGCGCGGTGCTTCCACGGATGTTTGTAGCGGCACCATGCGTCCATCCTTGAGAGCGACCCGGGCTTCCAGCTTCTCTTCCGCCTTCAGGGACGATGTTGCGGATGGATCGGCGGCGACCAGCTTCAATTGGTCTTGCTCCTGGACCCGCGTGAGACCTGCGGGAGCAAAGTGGATGCCGTTGAGTTCGAGACCGGAGACTTCATCCAGACGCGTGCCTCGCAAGACTCCGCTCTGATCGCCCACATTGATGGTGAAATGGTCCAGATGGCCGACTTCAGAGTAAGCGTGCAGAGGCACTTCATCGGGTTTGGGCAAGCCATGCTGCTGGACCAGCATGGTGACTGCTCCGGGCGCTTCGTCTTTCAGGGGCACTTGCACTTTCAACTCGTCGGGCTTTTCGACTTTCCAGGTGGTCTTCAGAACTTTACCTTGCTGGTTTTTCAGGGTGACGTCACCGACACAGGTGGCATCGCTCGAGTGCAGATGGAGAGTGTCTTCGCGGCCGACAATCAGGCCATTTTGATCAGCGGAAGCGATCTCCCATTTGGTGATTTGGGAGCCGCGCAACTGGAAGACTGGACCGTCGATGCGTTCGAAACCCCAGGAGCCGCGCAGCGTGCCTTTGAGATCGCCGCTGAGCGTGTTGTTTCGAAGAGCAGTGGTGTCAATCGCAAAGCCGCCGTGTACCGGGTCGGCGTGCGCCGGCAAGTCCACACTCGCCCCCAGCTTGCTCTCCACATGCAGCACAAAATCATGGGCAAGAGCAGTGGAGAACACCAGCGGAGCGCCCTCTGCAGGCAGAACCAGGGAGGGGGTCTGGAGGCAATAAACCTGCTTTGAATCGACGGCGCGGAGAGGAGGGAATTGCGCTGCCTCGACTGCCGGCAAGCTCACCACGATCACCGATTTCGGTTTGCTGAACGAGGGTGGATTGTTGAGCTTGAGATCGACCTGGTCTTCTTTAGGCAGGGCCAAAGCCGGAATGTACTGGTATTCTGCGGTATGAAGGTTCTCCATGATGTGGGCGACATCCACGAAAGCGCCGATGTAGGAACTGTAAGCGCCGCCGCCCCCGATCTTGGTGCCGCTGATCACGCCGACCAGATCCATGTTGGGAGCGGCGGTTAGAGCTGCCACCATTGATTGACTATGCCCATCATCGAGAACGAGTTGATCGCTGTTGTGCATGAGGCAGGGGGCCTGCTGCTCGGCGGGTTTGTCGAAGCACTGCTCATCGACCTTAATGCCGAGACTGCGGGCGAGGCGCAACGAGCTCTCGTGGAGCTGAGAGGGATCCGTGGCCGCGACTTGCCGGACTGCGGCGAGGTACTTGTCGAGTCGAGTGCGGTCGAGGCTTGCCTGGCTCAGGTCTTGCGAGGCACGCACGAAAGCTCCGGGCTTGCGCTGAACGGCGGATCGCAGGGCACTGAAATCGCCTCCGGATCGCGGGGCAAGGAGCAGAAGCGCCTGCTGTGCATCCTGAGGCACAGTAAAGACGATACCTTCCTCACGCACGCCTTTGTTCCAGGTTTCGGCTTTCATGAGCCAGTGTTCGGGCGGCGGGTTGGTCGATCCCCGCAGAAACGCCGCCACCAACAGGTAGTGGACGGACTGGCTTTCGGGCATTTCGGAACGCACCCAGACGCGGTCTCCCGGCTGAAGATTTGGGACTTGCGAGATCGGCAAGGTCTTCCCGCCTCGAGTCACCTTAATGTCGAGACGCGGCCCGGACAGATCGAAAGCGTTTTCGGCGTGCGAACGGCTTAAGCAGCTAAGGAAGACCAACAAAACGGAAAAGTAACGAAGTCGAATGCCCATGATTCCTCTGAATTTTGTCTACTCAGATAAAGAGAGAAAGTGCATCAGTCACAGCCTGAACGGACCCTGATTCGGCGAACGTTCGTTTCTAACATCGGCGCGGGGGAGTAGCAGAGGTTGCGCCGCAAAACGACGAACAACTCAGCAGGGCGGGCAGAGCCTAGGCCAATCGTGCTGGCCTCGGGAAACACTCCTCGGTCAACGAAGTCTGGAACTGCCTCTTTATGAAATGCGACCGCGTCTCAACGCCGGCGCAGTAACAGCCCAAGCTTTAAGGGTTTGGCGCCATTTTACATGACTGCCATGGAGATTCAGCTATTCGTTAGGGCAGGTGGGAGGTTTGTTCGTGGGTTCACCTTAAGTGGAAGCAGTCCAGCTATTTGGCGAGGCTGGCAGTGCGAGCGCAGGGCGGCACCCGACCTGATAGCTGTCGCTCGCAGGGACGGGCAGTCCGAGAGCATCCCGATACGCCATGGTGCAGACATTCTCGGATTAGCTACACAGCGAAAAGTCAAGCTGCCCGATCACACCGACTCGCCTGATGGACAGGGCAAAATCTAGCCGACAATCAGGTTCATTTTCTGCGATTTGGAGCGCAGAGCTTCTCTAATTCTTGAAATTAACTTTCAGTGTGTTTCAGAAGTTGGCGCTCCGACAGGTGGCGTGCCGGCGAATTGCCTTGCGAAAGCAAATGGCCATGACCAGACTGCCACCCAGGAGGAGAACAACATCTCCTACGCTAAACAGGCCGAGCCGAGCTTGGTCAGCCAGCAAGGCCAATCGAGTGTGTGCGGTGGCCGCCTGCCACATCGGGCTGACTGGGCGCAGAGTTGATGGCATTCCGACCACGGGCATGGTTCCGGCATTGGCGTCGGTCACGAGTGCGTTCATCGCCAGGCCGCAGATCATCATGACAACACCGGCGCGCGCCCAGGGAGATCGAATGGAACG
>Ga0209059_1000952_pt1 | contig 13266 bp, 17 predicted proteins | sample GraSoiAngelo_151_FD_186165 | JGI IMG/M metagenome (GOLD analysis project Ga0209059, IMG submission 186165) | Grasslands soil microbial communities from the Angelo Coastal Reserve, California, USA - 14_1009_12_20cm (SPAdes) (version 2) | ecosystem: Environmental > Terrestrial > Soil > Grasslands ...
TCTCTCGAGGACCGCGTGCTCGAGTACGTCGACCACCTGCACGAGCACTTCGTCGATCCGGTTACCATCCGCGGCGGCCGCTACATGCCCCCGAGCAAGCCCGGCTACAGCGTGCAGATGAAGCCCGGGTCGCTGCGCGAGTACGCCTATCCCGAGGGTGCGGCATGGGCCTAATCGACGCGCACCACCACTTCTGGGACCCCGCGCGCCGGTCGTACCCCTGGATGACCGACGCGCTCGCCGCGATCCGCCGGCGCTTCGGTCCGGAGGACCTGCACCCGCTGCTCGAGCGCAGCGGCGTCGAGCGCACGATCCTCGTGCAGACCGTCTCGAGCGAGGACGAGACGCGCGAGCTCCTCGCGACCGCCGCGGAGCACGACTTCATCGCCGGGGTCGTGGGGTGGGTCGACCTCACCGCGCCCGACGTGGCGGAGCGCATCGCCGAGCTGCGCGCTAGTGCAGGCGGCGCGAAGCTCGTCGGGATCCGCCACCAGGTGCACGACGAGCCCGACCCTGAGTGGCTGCGCCGCGCCGACGTGCGCCGCGGGATCCGAGCCGTGGGCGACGCGGGCCTCGCGTACGACCTGCTCGTCCGCACGCGCGAGCTGCCGGCCGCGCTCGCGACGGTGCGCGAGCTCCCGAACATGCGGTTCGTCATCGATCACATCGCCAAGCCGCCGATCGCGTCGGGCGCGATCGACGAGTGGGCCACGCGACTCAAACCGCTCGGCGCGCTGCCGAACGTCTTCTGCAAGCTCTCGGGGATGGTCACCGAGGCCGACTGGAAGAAGTGGCGAGTTGCGCAGCTCGTCCCGTACACCAGGCGCGTGCTCGAATGGTTCGGTCCGGGGCGCTGCGTGTTCGGATCGGACTGGCCGGTGTGCCTCGTCGCGGCCTCTTACGCGCAGGTGATCGACGCGTGCCGCACCGCGATCGGCACGGTCTCGAGCTCCGAGCGCGAGCGCATCTTCGGCGCGAACGCGGCCGAGCTGTACCGCCTTCCGGTTCCCGCGAGGAGGGCCTGAGGTGCAGGTCTACGGGATGGCGCTCGACCTGCGCGACGATCCGCGGCTCATCGCGCGATACAAGAAGGAACACGCGCAAGCGTGGCCGGAGGTGCTCGCGCGATTGCGCGAGGTCGGCATCACCGAGATGAAGATCTTCCTCGTCGGTCGGCGCCTGTTCATGTACTGCGAGACCAAGGACGGCTTCGACCCTGCGAAGGACTTCGCGCGCTGCAACGACGATCCGACCTACCACAAATGGGACCAGCTCATGCGCACGATGCAGGAGCGCGTCGACGACGCCAAGCCCGGCGAGTGGTGGGCGATGATGGAGCTCGTCTTCGACCTCAACTGGCCGAAGCGCTCCGCCGCGAGGTCGGCGTGAGCAGCGTCGTGATCACCGGCGCGGGCAAGGGCATCGGCGCGGGGATCGTCGAGGCCTTCGCGAAGGCCGGCTGGTCGATCGTCGCGGTCGACCGCGACCGTTCGTCGCTCGAGGCGACCGCGGCGAAGGTCGGCAGCAAGACCGTCACCCTCGCCGGCGACGTCGCGGACCGCGCGACGAGCGAGGCCGCGGTGAAGATGGCCGTCGACCGCTTCGGCGGGCTCGATGCCGCGGTCGGCAACGCCGGCGTCACGCTGCCCAAGCTCATCGACGACACGAGCGCCGACGAATTCGACAAGCTCTTCGCGATCAACGTGAAGGCGCTCATGTTCCTCGCGCAGGCCGCGCATCGCGCGCTCGCGAAAAGCAGGGGCAGCCTCACGGTGATCGCGTCGAAGACCGGCCTCGTCGCGCAGCGCAATTCGCCGATCTACGTCGCGACCAAGGGCGCGGCCGTGCAGCTCGCGCGCGCGCTCGCGCTCGATTGGGCGCCAGAGGGCATCCGCGTGAACGCGGTGTGCCCGGGAATCGTCGACACGCCGATGCTCAAGGAGTTCATCGACGCGATGCCCGACCCCGCCGCGTCGCGCCGCGAGCACGAGGCCGCGCAGCCGCTGGGGCGGCTCGCGACACCGGCGGAGGTCGCCTCGGCCGTGCTCTTCCTCGCAACGCCCGCGGCCGCGTTCATCACCGGCGTCGCGCTGCCGGTGGACGGGGGGTTCACCGCCGAATGAGCGAGCGCCTCGCGAACAAGGTGTGCGTCATCACCGGCGCGGGCTCTGGGATCGGGCGCGCGAGCGCGCTGCTCTTCGCGCGCGAAGCTGGCTGCGTCGTCGTCGCCGACGTCGACAAGGCGGGTGCCGACGAGACCGTTCGCCAGATCAAGAGCGAGGGCGGCGCGGCGAGCTCGTTCATCGTCGACGTGACCGATGCGGCCGCGGCCAAGCGCTTGGCCGAGAACGCCGCCGCGACGTACGGGCGCATCGACGTGCTCTTCAACAACGCGGGAATCAGCGGCGTGGGCTCGCTGCACGAGACGAGCGAGGAGCTCTGGGACCGGGTCATGGCGGTGAACGTCCGCGGCGTGTTCCTGGTCTCCAAGTTCGTGGTGCCGCACATGCTCGAGCGGCGCGCCGGGTCGATCATCAACATGTCGTCGACCATCGCGGACATCGGCCTCGCGCAGCGCGCCAGCTACGCGGCCTCGAAGGGCGCGATCCTCGCGCTCACCCGTGCGATGCAGGTGGACTACGCGCCGTTCGGCATCCGCGTGAACGCGCTTTTGCCGGGGACGATCCACACGCCGTTCGTGGAGAAGTACCTGCGCGAGTCGTACCCGAACCGCGAGGACGGCCTCAAGGCGATCCGCAAGCGGCAGCTGACCGAGGAGCTGGGAAAGCCGGAGGACGTCGCGTCCGCGGCGCTGTTCCTCGCGTCGGATGAGTCGAGCTTCGTCATGGGAACGGGACTCTTCGTCGACGGCGGCGTGCGCGGGGGCAAGTGAGGCCGCTCGATCTTCCGACCGCCGCGCTCGGTCGCGTGCGGATCGATGGTGCGACGCACCTCGCGCTCTGGCGCGAGGGCATGCTCGTGGACCTTCACCCGCTGACCCTCGACACGCTGCTGAAGCTCCCCCTCCCCGAGATCCGCACCCTGCTTGACGCGCCCGAGGGTCGCCAACTCAGGTTGGGCGAGGTCGAGCTCGCCGCGCCCGCCGAGTCGCAGGAGGTCTGGGCCGCGGGGGTGACCTATTTACGCAGCCGCGAGGCGCGGCTTGAGGAGACCGCGCAGAAGGACATCTACGAGCATGTCTACGAGAGCGACCGTCCGGAGCTCTTCTTCAAGGCCGCCGGGTGGCGCGTGGTCGGGCACGGCGAAGAGATTGGCACGCGCGAGGACTCGACCTGGAGCGTCCCCGAGCCCGAGCTCGCGGTGCTTGCGAACTCGCGCGCCGAGGTCGTCGCGTACGCCTGCGGCAACGACATGAGCTCGCGCAGCATCGAGGGCCAGAACCCGCTCTTCCTCCCGCAGGCGAAGATCTACGACCGCAGCTGCGCGATCGGCCCCGCGGCGGTGCTCGTCTGGGAGGTCGACATTTCGCACGCGGACGTCCGGATGGCGATCGAGCGCGACGGGCGCACCGTTTTCGAAGGGGCCGCGAGCGTCGCGGACATGACGCGCGAACCCGCGGATCTGGTGCGGGTCCTCGCCTCGTCGTACACCCTGCCGGTGGGCGCGTGGCTTCTCACCGGTACGTCGATCGTCCCGCCCGAGTCATACACCGCCGAGCCCGGCGATCTTGTGCGCATCGCCATCGACGGACTCGGCGAGCTTGCCAACCGCGTGTCATTGGTGAAGCACTCCGGCGCCAAGGCGAAGCCGACCCGGCTCGCGAAGCGATAACGTCACCGCGCTATGCCCGATCCGCCGCTTTATCCGCCGGAACGCCTCCTCGACTTCACCGCGCGCGTCTTCGAGCACTTCGGAGTTCCCGGCGATGACGCGCGGCTCGCCGCGACCGTGCTTCAATCCGCAGACCTCCGCGCAATCGACTCGCACGGTGTCGCGCGCCTGCATTCGTACGTCGACATGTTTCACCTCGGCCGCATCGATCCGCGCGCGAAGATCGCCATCGTCCGAGAGTCGGCGAGCACGGCGACCGTCGACGGCGGAAACGGACTCGGTCTCGTCGTCGGTCCGAAGGCGAACGCGATCGCGATGGAGAAGGCCGCCGCCGCGGGAAGCGGTTGGGTCAGCGTGCGCAACTCGAACCACTTCGGGATCGCGGGGTACTACGTGCTCGAGGCCCTCGAGCGCGATCTCATCGGCTGGGCGATGACCAACACGACCAAGCTCGTCGCGCCGCTCTGGGGCGCGGAGCGAGTGCTCGGGACGAATCCGATCGCGATCGCGTTCCCAGGCGAGCGCGAGCCGCCGGTCGTCATCGATATGGCGACCTGCGCGGCCGCATATGGAAAGGTCGAGATCGCGCGCCGCGCCAAAAAGCCGATCCCTGCCGGATGGGCCATCGACAGGAACGGCGCGATCACGACAGACCCAGACGCGATGATCGACGGAGGCGCGATGCTGCCGCTCGGCTCCGACCGAGAGCGCGGCGGCCACAAGGGCTACGCGCTCGCAGTGATGGTCGATGTGCTCTCGGCGGTTCTCTCGGGCGCGAACTGGGGGCCGTTCGTGCCGCCGTTCGCGCTTCGCCAGGAAATCCCGACCCGCTCGGTCGGCAAGGGGACCGGCCATTTCTTCGGCGCCCTGCGGATCGACGCGTTCATCGAGCCGAGCGAGTTCAAGCGGCAGATCGACGAGTACGTGCGTACCCTGCGAAAGACGAGACCTGCGCCGGGAACGAACGGCCCGCTCGTGCCCGGCGATCCCGAACGTGAGGCCGAGGCGATCCGCCGGAGAGACGGGATTCCCCTCGTCCTGCCAGTGATCGAAGAGCTGCGCGACATCTCGCGACAGACGGGCATCCCCTTCACCGAGTAGCGGTCGTGGCGAATTAACGGCGCAGTTCATCCTCGGGGGACGTCCGTTTCGCAAGCCATGCCTCAACGGCGCTGATCACGCGCTCGGCGTCGGCGAGTGCCGACGCCGCATCATCCTTCGTTAATTCGCGATCGCCGTAGTCAGCGAGAAGGCGCAGCTCGAAGAGCGCCTGAAGAATCCCACCGACAGAGCGTTCCACGGCGCCCTCCTTCACCAGCCTCCTACCGAATTCGGCAATAACGCCGGAATGCTTCGAGCGAGTCACTCCCAGCTCGAACAGCGCCGCCTCCGCGCTGTAGAACGCGGCGTAGTAGGCGCGTGAGATCGCCTGCCTCTGATATCCACCGGAATGGAGGGCGCGGGCGGCTTGGAGATCCAGCTTTCCTCGCGCCATTTGCCGCGTGACATCCTCTCTCACCCGATCGCGAGGCCCTCGGCCCGCGCTCGTATGAGAGCTGGCCACGTCGGACGCGCGAATTCTGCTTCACTCACGGGCAGGGCACTCACGAGAGTGTCGTTGTCGAGTGAATGCCGGTAGAGGATTTCGCCCATCCGCTTGATCTCAGCAACTTGATCGTCCACGTGATCAAGCACCACGAGGAGGTCAATGTCCGATTCCGGATGAGCGTCGCCTCGGGCCCAGGAGCCGAAAAGAACCACCTTTCGCAGGCGACTCCGATATATCGCCCGCAGGTCGACCGCAACCGCATGCGCGATCGCCCGCGCATCGAACGGCCCGGCGCCCTCGGGAATCTCGGGGTCGGGTCGTCCCGCGAGTGCGCGCTCCGCGGCCTTCTCGTCGACAAGACCCGCGTCGCGCAGCCACTCGATGGCTCGCCGCTCTAGCCGCGCGTCATGGAATTTGAACCATGCCGCGCGAAGATCCGGGTACTCGAGAAGCGCGTCCTTGAAACGCCGGAACGCCCCCCGGCCCGCGATAGCGCGCTCGAGGATCTCGCGCTGCTTGGGGTCGCGGACACGTGCGGTGAAGTCCGCGAGATCGGCATAGCCCTCGCGCGAGTCGAGGGGCTCGATGCGTCGGAAACCGGCCGGCGGCTCGAAATCCTCGTCGACGGTTTCGCCGTCCCACATCGAGTCGCCAGATACGTGAATTTCGCCGGTCTTCGGATCGAGCCACCAGGACATGAGGTCGCTGTGGTCTTCGAAGGCGTGGCAGAGCTCGCTTAGGTCAATACGATCGAGATCGAGCATCTTCATCTCCTTCATCCTGCTCGACAAAAGAGATGTTACCGCGCGGCTTACGTCTTCGCCGCGATCGCCTCGGCGAGTCGATCCTTCACGGCGCGCATGGCCTTGAGTGACGGATAGAAGTCGGCGGCTCCCGGCTCCTGTCGGTCGTAGAGCTTCTCTCCGTTCAGATAGATCTCGAAACGACCGCCGTGCACCGGCGTCAACGTGATGTCCGTGTCGCGCACGCGGCCGTCGCAAAGCTCAGCCGCCACACTGGCGGCCTTCCAGAAATACCCTCAAGTGACGCAGTACTTGATCTCGAGCTCGGCCTTGCCAATCACGATTTCTCCTCCGTTGGTTCAGCGAGCGTAGGGCTCCGAGGTTGCGGTCGCGGTACATCGTCGGCCAAGCGAGCGATCACCTGCAGTGACGAAACCGTGACATACAGTGCCCGTGTGACCTCGAAGACCCAGGCGCCGGAAGAAAGCGCGTGGTCCGCCGAGTACCTGGCGTCGATCGTCGACTCGTCCGACGACGCGATCATCGGAAAAACGCTCGACGGAATCATCACCAGCTGGAACAAAGGAGCGGAGCGGATCTACGGCTACACGGCCGAAGAGGTCGTGGGCCGGCCGATCTCGATCCTCATCCCGGAAGACCGCCCGGACGAGCTGCCCGGGATCATGGAGAAGCTCGGGCGTGGCGAGCGCATCGACCATTACCAGACGGAGCGCGTTCGCAAGGACGGCACGCACGTGTCGGTGTCGGTCTCGATCTCGCCCGTTCACGACGCTGCCGGGCATGTGATCGGCGCGTCGGCGATCGCGCGGGACATCACCGCACAGGAACGGGCCGTCCGCGAGGCCCTCACGCTGCGCGAGCAGTTCATCGCGGTTGCGGCGCACGAGCTCCGCACGCCGCTCACGGCGATCTTCGCTCGCCTCCAGCTGGTGGAGCGCCGGCTTGGCAATCCGGACTACGGACGCGACGCCCTCGCGCGCGACGTTGGCGCCATGCGCCGCGGCGCGGAAAAGATCCGTGTTCTGCTCGAGCGCCTGCTTGATGTCTCACGCATCAGGTCTGGGCGGCTCGCGCTTGAACGCGCGCCGACCGACGTCGCCGCGCTCGTCCGGGCCGTCGCGAACGAGTACGCCGAAAGCTCGGGCCATCTGGTCAACGTCGTTGCCGCCTCGAAAGACGAATTGGTCGACCTCGACGCGGTGCGGATGGAAGAGGTTGTCCTCAACCTCATCGACAATGCGGCGAAGTACGGACCGTCCGACAAGCCGGTCGACGTGAGCGTCGCCGTCAAGCAGGACGCAGTGCGCATCGCGGTCCGCGACTACGGAACCGGGATCCCGCCCGATGGCCGCGAGCAGCTCTTCGAGCCCTTCTATCGCCAGCAGACCGATGGCCGCGGCGTCGGCTTGGGCCTCTACCTCGTACGCGAGATCGTGCAGTTGCACGGCGGCACGGTCGCGATCGAGGATGGCGAACGACAGGGCACGACGTTCGTGATCACGTTGCCGCGGTAGCGGCTCGCTACGAGTGCTGCGCGGGCACCGTCAGGAAGGTGATCACCGCGGCGACGACGTTGAGCGTGACTGCAAGACCGAGCGCGAGCTCGATCGAGAGCGGCACGATCGCGCCGCCGAGTCCCGATCCCACTGGAAAGCCGACGAAGTTCAGCGACATGGACACCGCGAATGCGCGGCCAAGCCACGCCGGATCGGTCCGCCGTTGGCGCATGGTGAAGAGCACGATGTCGAACGGACCCGTCGCGAGCCCCACGATGAGCAGCGCGACCGCCGCGAACAGCAGCGACGGCGATAGCAGCGTGAGCAGGTAGCCGAGGCCGATGACGAGCATCGAGCCCGCCATGAGCGGGCGCTCGCGGCCCTCGGTCCCGAAGCGTCCGAAGAAGAGCACCGAAATCGCGGCGGTGATCCCCGACAGCGCGAACAGCTGACCCACCTGTGCCGGACCGCCGCCCAGTCGCGTGAGGACGAGCACCGGAAGGCCGATGAAGAACAGGCCGTTCGCAATGTTGTTCGTCGACACTGAGATGGCGAGGCCACGCAGCGTCGGATGCTTCGCGACGTACACCAGTCCGTCCCACGCGTCGCTCAGCAACGCGCCGTGCGGGACTCGGCCGAGCGGATCGCGGAGCCCGAGCGTGACCGCTGCGGCGACGACGTACATCGCCGCGGTGAGCGCGAGCGTCCAGATGCTCCCGACGGTCGCGACGAGCGCGCCGGCGATCGCGGGACCGAAGATGCTCGAGACGACGTAGCCGTTGCTGTCGATCGCGTTCGCTCGCTCCCAGAGCGGTCGCGGCACGAGGAGCGGGAACATCGTGCGCACGCCGGTGTGCGAGAGCGGGAAGGTCAGCGACTGCGCCGTGACGATGACCACGAGAAGCCACTCGGTCAGCGCGTCGGACGCGCCGAGCACCGCGATGAGCGTGAGCGCGGTCGCCGCGACGCCGTAGTCGAGCGCCATGAGTCGCGTCCGACCGTGCCGGTCAAGGAGCGCGCCGGCGATCGGGCTGACCATCAGCCCGGGGAAGATCGCGAGGAACGTGACCAGCCCGGCGAGACCCGGCGAGTGATAGCGCTCGAGCGCGAAGAGCACAAGGACGAGCGAGACCATCGTGCTCGCGGTGCGCGCGAGCATCATGCTGCCGACGAGGCGCGGGAATCCGGGGATCGTGAACAGCGCGCGGTAGCTCGTCGGGATCTCGGTGGTTATGTCGACTGCGATCTCTCCCAGTCCTCCCGAAGGACCTCGCCGCACCAAATGTCGTGCCAGCGGCCATCGCGAAACGCTTCTTCGTGCTGGATTCCACATTCGCGGTAGCCGGCCTTCATGAGCGCACGTCTGCTCGCTTCGTTCTCCATGTATGCGCGGGTGCGGATCTTGTGTAGCCGAAGCTCGCGAAAGCAGAATTTCGTGCGGAGCGTTATCGCCTCGCTCGCGATCCCTTTCCCCCAGAGCGACTTGTCGCCTATCACGATCCCGCTCTCGCCGTTGCCGTTGCGCCAGTTGATCCCGCCGACGCCGGTCCAGCCAACGGGCCGGCCATCGACCTCGATCACCCAGCTGACAGCGTTCTGCTCCTCGGCCATGCGCTTGATGAAGTCCTCTTCCTGCCAGATCGAGAGCGGCCCGATCTGCAGCGTGTAGCGGAAGACGTCAGGATCCTCGAACCACTTGACATACTGCGCCGCCTCTTCGGTGCGCGGCGGACGCAGCACGCACTTCTCGCCCCGGAGCACCGGACCGAACACGAGCGCAATCTAGCGAACGCGAGCGGGTGCTTACGCGACGGTTAGTGCAGGTCCTGGATGTCCAGCTTCCAGTCGCCGCCGCTCGAATTGATCTTGAGGAAGTACGTGCCGGCGCCGCCCCAGAAGCTCGTGTCGGCGCCGCCCTTTTCCGTGTCGGCAGCGACGTTCATGAGGAGCCTGCCGTCGGCGGCGTAGACGAAGATCTGGAGCGTGTCTCCCGCCTTCGCCGGGCTATAGAGCCAGTCCACGCGCCAGTGCGCGCCGACCGTGAAGGTTTCCGTCTCGCGTGTGCCGCTGCCTTGCCAGACCTTCGTCACTGCCCAGGCCTTCGTCGCATCGGTCGGCGCCGATTCCATCGTGAGCGCAAGGGTCGAGGCCGACGGATGGCCGGCGAACGCACGGCCGAGACCGGCGCTCGCGAGGTTGAGAAGGCTTGCCGCTGCGAAGAGCGCGGCCACCGCGAGCGCAAGCTTGGTCCGCGAAGTCTGCGCGTTCCACCAAATCACCAGACGCGGCCAGGTCACCTGAACCCACGGCATGATCGCCGCGAGCGGTGCTGGGCGTGCCAGGGCATGACTTCTAGTCGTCGTCATCGTCGTCCTCGTCATCGTCCTTCTCCTTGTTCTTCGGCGGCTTCGCCGGAGCGGTCGCGACGAGCTGATCGAACGCCGTTTGCGCCTCGGTCAGGATGCCGCTCACGGTCACGCCGAAGCCGGTCAAGATCGAGTCGTAAGTCGCCTGCAGGCTGGTGAGGTTGACCGCGACCGTCGTGTTGGGATCGCCGTCGCGGCACTTGCTGAGGTCAGCGGCGCCGAGGACCTGATTACGCGCACCGGCGAGCGCCGGCGGGACCTTGGCTGCCGAGGTGTCGAACTGCGCGCGCAGCGCGGTCTCGTCGATCGTCTTGTTCTGATCGTCGGCCTGCTCGCGCGCGCGGTCACGGAGGTGGCGAAGCTGCCGTGTCGCATCCGAGGCAAGTGCATCGAGCTCGAGCAGCGTCTCGGTCTGCGCGATGAGCGCCTGCACGCAGGTTGCGTTCTCGAGCGGCTTGATGACCAGGTTGACCGTTCTTCGGTCGTCGTCATCGCCGTTGACCTCGATCGTTCCGGTCACCACGAATCCGGTCGTCCCGAGGACGAGCAGCGTGGCGATGATCGGGATATTCGCCCCGCCCGCGAGCAGCAGCTTTCCTTTGAGCAGATGCAAGAGGAATTCGAGCACGCCACCCTCCTCGGTTGCATGTGATTAACGGCTTCCCGAGGTGGATGCGCGAAGGGCGATCTAGGGGCAGTACCGGAGTACCCCCTGTACCGAACGTCGTACGCTGCCGGGACGAATCTCGATTCCGTCCAGACGCCCGCACTCCTTATTAATGTCGACGCGCTCGACCGCAACCTCGCAAAGATGGCGGCGCTCGCGCGCGACGGCGGCGTCGCGCTCCGCCCACACGCGAAGACGCACAAGAGCCCGGTCATCGCGCGCAAGCAGCTCGCGCTCGGCGCGGTCGGAATCTGCACCGCGAAGATCGGCGAGGCTGAGGTCATGCTCGCGAACGGGATCGACAACATCCTCATCACCACCGAGCCCGTGCCTCGGAACATGGACCGCTTCATCGCGCTCGCGGCCAAGGCGAGGCTATCGGTCACGCTCGACGACGCGGACATCGCCGCCGAGCTCGGCAGGCGCGCCGCGGCGCGGGGGATCGTGATCACGACCTTCGTCGACGTGAACGTCGGCCAGGAACGGACCGGCGTTGACGCCGGCGCGAAGGTGGTCCCGCTCGTAGAGACGATGTGCAAGACGAAAGGCCTGCGCTTCGCGGGGCTCCAGGGTTATGAGGGCCACTGCCAGGGGATCAAGGATCGCGACACGCGGCGTGCCCGCGCACGCGAGTGCTACGACCGGCTCTCCGAGACCAAGCGCCTCATCGAGGACCACGGCATCGCGGTCGCGACGGTGACGACCGCCGGCACCGGAACGGCGCGCTTCGCGATCGAGCACGGCGTGGCGACCGAGATCCAGCCGGGCTCGTACTGCGTCATGGACTCGAGCTACGCGCAGGTCGAGCCGATGTTCGAGAACGCGCTCTTCATCCTCGCGAGCGTGGTGAGCGTGCAGCGCGGCGAGACGCTCGTCATCGACGCCGGCTGGAAGGCGGCGAGCACCGACGCCGGGGTGCCCGCGGTCAAGGACCAGCCCGACGCGAGCTACAAGGAGGCGGGCGACGAGCACGGAAAGATCAGCGGGCTCGCCGGAAGACATCGCGCCGGCGATGTGGTCTGGCTCGTGCCGAGCCACTGCGACACGACGATCAACCTCTACGACAAGTACACGCTGGTGCGCGACGACGGCTCGGTGGAGGGCGAGCTTCCGATCGCGACGCGCGGCAAGAGCGCATGAGGCGCCCGTGAAGCGAGAGGTCATCGACACCGACCGCGCGCCGCACACCGGCATGCCGTACGCCCAGGCGGTGCGCTACGGCAACCTCGTGTTCGTCGCCGGTCAGGTCGCGCTCGATCCGGCGACCGCGAAACCGACGGGCGGCGACATCGCCACCCAGACCAGGCGCGTCCTCGACAACATCACTGCGATCCTCGAAGAAGCCGGCACGTCGCTCCAGTACGCGCTGGACTCACTGGACCCACCGCGCACCACGGTCGAAGCGGCGATGCCGCGCGAGCAGTTCCTTGTGGAGATCCGGATCATCGCGGGAATGCCCGACTAGCTGCGCTGGCGAATCACTTCGGCGGCCGCCATTTCGATTTCTCCTGCCCGGGCCGGCCGCCATAACGCGGATCCGGCACCTGCTCCGTCCCCTGCGTGCGCTTTCGCGCGCGGCTGGTCACTCCCCGCTCCATGTCCTGGCGGGCGACCCGCTTCGCTCCCCGGAGCGCCCGCTTCGTCGGATCCTTGTCTCTGCCTTGATCACGTTCGGCTCGAGACTTTCGCGGCACAGTCGAAAGAGTAGTCCGCAGCCCGGGTTAGGGAACGGCGAGCCATCCTGGACCCGGTCGCACCAGCCGGCCCTGCTGGATGAGCCCGGCGATGATCGGCCACTCGACCGGCCAGGTGAACCACTTCCCTACCTCGTCCTGATGTGTGAGCACTGCGGCGCGCACGCCGACGAGCGCGAGCTCCGCGAGCGCCTGTTCCTCGTTGGCTTTCCACGGCTTCGTCCAGACCTGATCCCAGCGCGCGAGCTCGGAGGTGTGCTTGTGGCCGCCCTTCCCGTCGTCGACCTCGATGTCGCGTGACACGATCGCGGCCACCGACTCGAGCTTTTCACGGATCTTGCGCAGCGCCGGCGCCTCGAGCCCGAGCTCCGCCTTCACGTCGTCCACCTGCGAGCGCCCGGCCGATCGCAGATGCCGCAGCAGGCGGGAGCGCTCGTCGCCGGCGGCATCGGCCTCGGCGAGCGCGGTACGCGCGAGCGGATCGACCGCACGTGCGACGTCGCGGTGGAAGAGCAGCACCTTGCCGCGATGCACCTTCAGCGCGATCGCCGACGGCCGCAGGGCAAGCTCCCCGCCCCACGGCCACTTCGTCTTCGGCCACGAGCCGAAGCCCGCCGAACCGCGCTTGTACGGCTCCTCGTGACACGCCGCGAACAAGCTTGGGAGGGCGGAGTCCTGGGTGAGCGTCAGAACCCCGCGCTCGGCGAGGAACTGCTCCGCCTCATCGAGCGTCTGCAGCGCGCGATCCGCCGTGAGGCGCAGCTCGCGGATGCGTTTCTGGCGCAGCTCGGCCAGCGTCGCCACGTGTTAGCCCGTCGCAAGCGCGCGCGTGAGGGACTCAGCGGTCGCGTTGCCGCCGCTGATCCAGAGCGCGATCTTCTTGCCGCGCAGATCATCGCGCAGCTTCCACGCGGCAGCGGTCGCCGCCGCCCCGGCGC
>Ga0209059_1000955_pt1 | contig 13261 bp, 13 predicted proteins | sample GraSoiAngelo_151_FD_186165 | JGI IMG/M metagenome (GOLD analysis project Ga0209059, IMG submission 186165) | Grasslands soil microbial communities from the Angelo Coastal Reserve, California, USA - 14_1009_12_20cm (SPAdes) (version 2) | ecosystem: Environmental > Terrestrial > Soil > Grasslands ...
CGACCCCGTTCGGCGCCGCCGCCCTGCTCGACGTGGAGCGCACCTGTCCGGGGTGCGGCGCGCGCCGCGATCTCGGCTGCGACCGCGCGAGGTTGCGATCGGGGGCGATCTTCCTCCTCGAGGAGCTGTGCGCCCGCGCGGCGCTGTCCATCGAGCTTCCCCGCGCGCCCCGCGAGGAGGAGCTGCCCGACGCGGCGGTCGCGGCGCTGCTGCGCGATGCGTTCGGCGGATACGACGAGCTGGCGGACAGCGAAGCCGAGCCCGCGTGAACGCTAGATCTCCCGCAGCCAGGCGGTAAGAAGCTCGGCGGTGCGCGGCAGATCGGCGACGGGGCGGTTGACCGCTTTCTTTTCCATGTCACCGATTTCCTTCATCGGCAGTTCGGCTTGCGCGCGAGACGGTGAAGTCGCTTCCTTATAGCCTTTGATGAATTGGCAGCCGAGCCAGCGAAAAACATAATCGGTAATGCTGGTCGCGCTGCGGATATCGGGGTTCTTGGTGAAACCGCTCGGCTCGAACCGTTGATACGCGAATTTTTTCACGAGACTTTCGAGCGGCACACAATATTGCAGCGCGATCGACGTGAGCGTGCCGACCGTGTCCATCAATCCGCCGATGGTGCTGCCTTCTTTTGCCATGGTGATGAACAGCTCGCCCGGCTGTCCATCTTCGTAAAGGCCGACGGTGATGTAGCCTTCGTGACCCGCGATCTCGAACCGGTGAGTCAACGACATCCGGGTGTCCTGCATTCGATGCCGGACCGGCTGGTTCATCCGGCTGCGCAGCATCGTGATCTCGCCCTCCAGTTCGAGGACCCGCTTCTGAAGTTCTTCCGGCTCGACATCGACACCGCAGGAAACGTCGTCGGTCGCGCCCATGTCGCGGGTCTTGCGCGTGTTCAATGGCGCGGAACGCTTCGAGCCATCGCGGTAAATGGCGATCGCTTTCAGCCCGAGCCGCCAACCTTCGATGTAAGTGTTCATGATTTCCTCGACGCTGGCGTTCTCGGGCATGTTGACCGTCTTGGAAATCGCGCCGCTCAGGAACGGCTGCGCGGCCGCCATCATCCGCAGATGCGCCATGTAGCCTAACGAACGCTGGCCACGGTAGGCTTTGAAGGCGCAATCGAAGATCGGGAGATGTTCCGGTTTCAGCCCGGAGGTGATCGTCGAGCCGTCGGAATCTTCCACGTCTTCGATGGTATCGAACGCGTCGATATGCGCGATGATCCGCTCAATCTCCTCGGAGTTGTAGCCGAGCTTCTCCAGCGCCGGCGTGACCGTCTGGTTTACGATCTTCAACATGCCGCCGCCGGCGAGCAGCTTGTATTTCACCAGCGCGATGTCGGGCTCGATCCCGGTCGTGTCGCAATCCATCAGAAAACTGATCGTGCCGGTCGGCGCAAGAACGGTGACCTGGGCGTTACGGTAGCCGTGCTTCTTGCCCAAGGCCGCGGCGCTTTCCCAAACTTTCGCGGCTTCCTCTTTCAAGTAGGCGAACTCTTCGTTCGCTGCGATCTCGCCCACCGCCGAGCGATGGAGGTCGATCACTTCCTGCATCGCCGCGACGTTATTTTTCGCCACGGGTTTCGACACTCCGCTGCAACGCGCATCGCGATATCCGGGGAACGGCCCCATGGCCTTCGCCATTCGCGCGCTTTGTTCATAAGCTTCGCCCGTCATGATGGAAGTGATCGCGCCGCAAAGCGCGCGGCCTTCCACGCTGTCGTAACCGTACCCGTAACTCATGATGAGTGAGCCGAGATTTGCGTAGCCGAGCCCGAGGGTGCGAAAGATGTGCGAGTTCTCGGCGATCTCTTTGATCGGGTAGCTGGCGTTATCGACGATGATCTCCTGCGCTGTAATGAAAACGCGCACGGCCGATTTAAATCGCTCGACGTCGAACACGTCATCCCCGCCTTTGAACTTCATCAGGTTCAACGACGCCAGGTTGCAGGCCGTGTTATCGAGGAAGAGGTATTCCGAGCACGGATTTGTGGAATGCTGCCGGTCGGTGCCCTTGCAGGTATGCCATTTGTGGATGGTGGAATCGAACTGCATCCCAGGATCGCCGCAGATATGGGTTCCTTCGGCGATCTTGCGCAGGAGCGCTCGCGCTTCCTTGCGTTCGCACTGCTTGCCGTCGCGCACGTAGCGCGTGTGCCATTCCCGGTCTTGGACGGCCGCGTCCATGAACTCGTCGCTCACCCGGACGCTCAGGTTTTCGTTCTGATACATCACCGAGCCGTAGGCGTCGCCGTTATAACTGCCGTCGTAGCCCTGCTCGATCAGCGCCCATGCCTTCTTCTCTTCCTTCTGCTTGGCGTCGATGAACTCTTCGATGTCCGGATGCCAATCCTTGAGCGTGTTCATCTTCGCGGCCCGCCGGGTTTTGCCGCCGCTCTTCACCACGTTCGCCACCTGATCGTAAACTTTCAGGAACGACAGCGGCCCGCTCGGTTTTCCACCCCCGCTCAATTTCTCTCGCGTGCTCCGCAACGACGAAAGATCGCTCCCTGTTCCGCTGCCGTACTTGAAGAGCATCGCTTCGCTCGTCGCCAACCGCATGATGTCTTCCATCGTGTCCTCGACGCTCTGGATGAAACAGGCGCTGCCCTGGGGATATTCGTATTGCGTCGCCGCGCGCTCCGCCTGCCCAGTGGTGCGGTTATAAAAATAATTCCCGAGCCCGGCGTCGCGACCGGTGCCGTACTGGTGATGCAGCCCGACGTTGAACCAAACCGGCGAATTGAACGCGCCGTGCTGGTTCACGCAAAGCCAGGTCAGTTCGTCGTAAAAAGTATCCGCCGCCTCCGCGTTCGCGAAATAGCCGTCCGCGATTCCCCAATCCGTCACGGTCCGCGTGACTCGATGGACCAGTTGGCGCACCGAAGTTTCCCGGCCGCCCTTGTGCGGGTCCGTCCCGTTCGCGATGTCGCCATAAAAATATTTCGAGACCGCGATCTTGGTGGCGAGCGCGCTCCAGCTCTTCGGCACCTCGATGTTCTCCTGCTTGAAGATCACCTTGCCGCTGTCGTCGGTGATCTCGGCGGTGCGCCGCTCCCAATCCACCTGGTCGAAAGGCGCCACGTTCGCGTCGCTGAACACGCGCTCAAACCGCAGGCCTTTGCTCTTCTTTTTCGACCTGCGGTTACTAGTGCGAACCGACTTGGAACGGGGGCGATTGAGCGAGGCGTGCGTAAGACCGGGTTTCAGTTGGATCATGGCGGGTTAGGCGAAGGTTATTGTGAATAAGTAGCGGTTTACCCATGGGGCGCGTCAGGGCATAACTTGTGAGCAGCCGGCGAACAGCTACCAACAAGATGCAGTGGACTCGCAGCAGGCGGAACACAAGATGAAGTGGACGGCCGTTTCCGGGCAAGAATTTATTTGTGACATTTTTTCCGGCTCCGCGACAGTCACTTAGCCGGCCCAAGACCGCGGTGGCGGCGCTCTTTTTGAGGCGCGTTCTAGCCTGGCGCGCTCGAATCGTCGGCATCTGGAAAGTGATCCCGCGGAATTGGCGGAAGGGGTGGGATTCGAACCCACGGTGGGTTTAACCCCACGCTCGATTTCGAGTCGAGTGCCTTAAACCGGACTCAGCCACCCTTCCCCCAAAAAGTTGAAAATTTGCGGCCTGTTATTGAAAGGCTACGCCAAAGTTTTGCAATGAGTAATCCGCATCTAATCTTCTCGATGCCGGCCTCACCCGAGTTCACACCCGCGGAGCTGCGTAAATTGCGCGCGCTGAAAACGCCCGACGGCATCCAGCGTTTTCTCGACGATTTGCCTTATCATCTCGCTGGCACGGCCTGGTCGCCCCGGAAAGTGTTACGCGAAAAAACCGCGCATTGTCTCGAAGGCGCCACTTTTGCCGCCGCGGCCCTGCGCACGCTCGGGTTCCCGCCGCTCATCCTCGATCTCGAAGCGGACCAGGACACCGATCACGTCCTGGCGGTTTTTAAAATGCGCGGGCACTGGGGAGCGATCGCAAAATCGAACTTCGCCGGGTGCCGTTATCGGGAGCCGGTTTATCGGACGTTGCGGGAGCTCGCGCTCAGCTATTTCAACATCTATTTCAATCTGCGGGGCGAACGCACCCTGCGCCGTTATTCGCGCCCGGTGAACCTGGCCCGCTTCGATCGCCAGTGCTGGATGACCTCGGAGAAGGACATCTGGTTCATCGCCGAATATCTTTGCGACATTCCGCATCGCCCGTTGCTTAAACGCGGATTGGAAAAGCATCTCACCCGCGTGGATCGGCGAACGTGGAAAAGCGAGATGGTCGGGCATCGGAAAAAGAGATGAAGCGATTTGCGCAGCTGGATCGAGCGCTCACCACGTAGTCCGAGCGGAATTTCTGGTCTTGGTAGTCGACGGCGTATTCGCCGCGGGCCGGATACATGTCGTAACCCGGATGGACCACGATCTTCATGTCGTCGGCCAGCGTCGGTTTCAAATTTTGGAATTCCCAGGCGAACTGCGTGTCGCTCACTTTCTTGAACCGGTCTTTCGGTTTCACGATCGCGATTTCTTCGGGACGTGGATGCAGATAATGGAGGATAATCGTCCCTTTCCCGATCGGGCCTTTCCAAGTCGCGGCCGGCGAGAGCGAGTAGCGGAAATATAAATCCTCCGAATGACTGTCGTCCGAGACCGCGCTTTGGTTCGCCGCGTAGGGCGAGCGGTATTGAATAAGCACCTCGCGTGACTGTCCCGCCGCGAATGGAATACTCGATTTCTTCCAGAGCCGTGTCCCCGGTTTAAACTCACCCCAGTGCACCTCCTTCTCGGCTTTTGGTTTCGCGCCCTTGGCGTCCACCGTTTCGAACTTCAATTCGGTGCCATCCGCGGAGATCGCATACCCTTCGAGGTCCGTCAGCGTGTTACCCGCTTCGTCCTCCGATTCCATCCAGCGTTCGACCGGGAAAAAGAAATCCTGATCGACTTGCCCGCCGGTGTTCTTCATTCGGTAACGCACTTCGACCGCCGCAAATTCCTGGTGCAGATCGATGGTCAGCTTCTCGTCTTCGATCGTGACATTGGTGGTTTTCTTCTGGTCCGTCGCCGCCGCGTTGCCGGTCACCGGCACGCCGGTTTGCCACGCGCCGCCGTTGGCAAACAAACGTGAGAGCGCGAACAAGAGAACCAAAGCTGAAACGATGAGGGCGCGCTTCGAATTCATGATCCCGAGCCTAGAGGAAATAGCCGATGCCAAACAAGCGCGAACGCCGGGCTTGCGTCGCGGCATCGCTGATGCTCATGATACGACCCCGATGATCCAGGCGAATTGTCGGGCGCGCTTCACCGCGGCGGATTTCGATTTCGTCGTCCGCACCCTGGCCCGTTCGCAGACCGATCACGTGTCGCTCATCGATCTTCTCGGCGATGCGGAAACGCGCGACAGCGTCGTCGATAATCCGCGGCTCGTGGAGGCGATTCTTTCCAACGGCGGCCAGCTCCAGATCTCATCCCATTTTTATTTTTATGTCCTGGCCCGCCACGTTCTGCGCGATGCCGGGATCACCGATCGCAAATTGTGTGATTACGTAGCCTCGCTCCTCGAAGCGTTCTCGCGCGCGAGCGGGTTGCGGGCGCCGCACATGACCGACGAGCACGAGCGCCAATACGTGTCCGACATGTTGATTGCGCTCACGCGCGCCACGGCCGAGCAGGCGTTCCTTCTCCGGGCGCACGTCGGCAATTACTCGCTTTTTCTCAGCGGCATTTTCCACGAGAACACTCAACGCCGCAGTTTACGCGGCGCGCCTGATCTCGCGTTCTACGAACAAATCGGTCGCACCAACTACCAGCTCGTCGCTTCCCACGCGACCGCGCGGCGCTGCGATTTGAGCGATGTCTTCGAAGGACTCGCTGATCACTTTCGTGAAGTTCGGTGCGCTTTGAACCGGCTTTCGGATTCGCTTCTCAACCTGGATGACGATGGCACCGCGCTGCATTTTTGATCTCACGACGGCCACAAAGGAACACAAAGGAATGAAATCTTTGCTTCCGGTGGTGAACCTTTGTGACCTTGGAAAGCCCGGCCTCGCGCTGAAGCGCTGCGTTACGGGTGTGAGGCGTCTTCTGTCATGAACGAGACGCTCTTCAGCCAGATCCAGCGCCTCTTCGAGCGCACCTACGCGCAGGTCGGGATCAACTTGGAGGATTGCCTCATCGATCAGGGCCGTTGCGCGCAGCTTTCTCGCCTGGCCGGGGCGAATGCGCGCGAGCTGAGCGAACTCGCCCGCACTTTTCTCCGCCGGGCTGACGATCAGCTTTACGTCGGCATTTATTATTCGCGCTGGTTGATTGAACAACTCGAGCGGCACGATCCGCGCGCCGGCTTGAGCGATCGCAATATCCGGTCTCTCATTGCCTTCGTCGAGGAGATCAACCACGCCCTTCACGCCGCGCTCCAATTCAAAAAAGGCGAGCGCGAGATCGCCTCGGAAGATTTCGCCCGGAACCTGGAGCTCCAGGCGCGCGTCGACACCTATCTCGTGCTTCTTCTTTTCGTCGCATTCTTTCGGAAGACGCAAAAGGTTTCGCGGACCGATCGGCGCTGGCTCCGATTCCACCTTTTCGCCGCCGAAAATCCCGGCGCGTTCCATTCGCTCAATCTCCGGAACCGCTATCTCGAAACGACCGAACTGGCCGCGCGTTACACCGAGTTTCTCGACACTCTCAATGCCATGCGTCGCCTCGAGGAGATTCGCGCTTTTCGCTCGCTCGATTACGGCGCGAAGAAGGCGCGTGTTCTGGCATTGACCGGGAGAAAAATCGCGGGTCTGCTTGAGTAAGCTCCAAATTCCAAGCACCAAGCTCCAGAGAAGCACCAAACATTTTCCGCGCGATCGATTTTCGAATTTGTGAAACGTGCGCGCGTCCGCTACTAATCGAAGCGTGTTTACCTTGACCATGCTCGGCAGCGGCAGCGCCGGGAACAGCGCCCTGGTCGCGACGGATCATTGCCGGGTTTTGATCGATGGCGGACTGAGCGCGCGGCAAATCGTGGTCCGGCTCGAGCAATGCGGCTTAACCCCGGCCCAGCTCGATGGTGTCCTGCTCACTCATGAACACGGCGATCACGTTTGCGGACTGGAAGTTCTCTGTCGGAAATTTCACGTCCCGATTTATTGCAATCGACTGACGGCCGAAGCGATTCGGTGCTGGTCGGGCTCGTTAGGCGAACACAAAAACTGGCGGCTCTTCCAGACCGGAGCGGATTTCACGATCTGCGATATCCATGTCCAGACGTTCTCGGTGCCGCACGACGCGGTCGATCCGGTCGGTTACGCGTTTCACTCCGGCGAAAGCGCGCTCGGGTTTATCACCGATCTCGGTTACGCGACGAAGATGGTGGTCGAACGGTTGCGCAAAGTGCACACGCTCGTGATCGAAACGAACCACGACGAAAAAATGTTGCAGGCCGATCCGCATCGGCCCTGGCCGGTGAAACAGCGGATCCAATCGCGCCACGGCCATTTGTCGAATGCGGCGGCAGCGACGGTGATCGAGCAATTGCTCGCGGGAAAACTGGAGCGCGTTGTGCTCGGCCATCTCAGCCGCGATTGCAACACGCCGGAGCTGGCCGCGGGTGCGATCCGCGCCATGCTCGCGCAACGCGGGCGAAGCGAGATCGAAGTCCATTGCGCGGCGCAGAGCCAGATCAGTGTCCGGTTCACGATCGGGCAGACGAAGGGACGCGCGTTTCAGCCGACGTTCGACAGCATCTTTTTCGAGACGACGCCCGTGCCGGGCCACGCGATCCGGGCGGCATGATCATTCGCGATGCGGCGGAAGCGGACCTTCCGGCGATCATCGACATTTACAACGCGGCCACCGCCACGCGCACTTCCACCGCGTTCTTCGATCCGGTTTCGCTCGAAGAACGGTTGCCCTGGTTTCGCCGGCATTCGCCTAACGAGTTTCCGCTTTGGGTTGCCGAGATCGAGGGACAGATCGCGGGCTGGCTTAGTTTCCACGAGTTCATCCGGCGGCCGGCGTATCGCGGCGCCGCGGAAATCAGCATTTACGTCCATGAGAAATTTCGGCGGCGCGGAATTGGGCGCGCCCTTCTTGAGAAAGCGATCGCGGAAGCGGCGCGGCTGAAGATGCGCGCGTTGCTCGGGTACATTCTCGGGCATAACGTCGCGAGCCTGGCGTTATTCGAGCAGGCCGGTTTCGAACGCTGGGGGCGCCTGCCAAAGATCGCCCGGTTCGAGGCGAACGAGCGCGACTTGGTGATCGTCGGCCGGCAGATCTAATTTATTCTTCGTCGCCGACGACGAGATGGATCACGCCAGCGGGATCGGAGATCCAGAAGCCATCGAAATCTTCCCGGAGCTGTTCCACTTCATCGCGGCGCGTCACGCCGTTGATCTTCAAGTAGGAAGCAGCGGCTTCGGTGTCGTTCGTTTCCAGCTCGAGCCAGATATCGGGATGGCTCAGGTTCGGGACCCGATCAATCCAAAGCCGGTTTGGGCCGAACTGGAAAATGCAGCCTTCCTCTTCCTCCTCGATCAGCGGCAAGCCCAGGGTGTCGCGGTAAAACCGCACCGTCTGCTCATACGTGTGGCTCGGACATTTGATGGCGATGTTCGCGCCGCCGGAAAATTGCGGGCCGTGGACGTTGGCAACCATCGGACACTATAGCTTGCCGAGGATTTTTTTCGCGATGGTCTTCGCTTTTTCCGTCGCTGCCTTCTCGTCGTCGATCCCGCTGATCGCCACCGTGATGAACGCGTTCGCTCTTGCAACGTAGAGGAGCAGGGCGTGACCGGGACCCTTATCCGACCCTTCCTTCACGAAGCCAGCCTTATCGCCGAGGCCCGTGATTGCTTTGAACTTGTTGTTCCCGGCGCTCATTTCTTCGAGCTGCTTCTTCGGTTCCAGTTGCCCCGCGGACGTCTGGCGGATTCGCAGCACGAGCGATCTCCCCGGGTTTTCGCTGTAATAATTGCAGCGGGAATAATAACCGTCCGCGCCTTCTTCGCTGCGGACCTGCGGATCTTTCACCGCCTCGCCGAGCGCGGTCTGCGCATCCGCCTTCGTGATGATGGCAGCGAGATCGATTCGGTTCTCAGCGGTGCGCGCGTTCCAGGCAAGCGCACACACTCCCAGCATAACGGTGGCACCGATCGTCCGGCGCATGGCGCTTAACCCCCGGCGGATCCTTCGCCGCCCGGCTCGGTCATTGCCACCGGATCGAGTGCGCGCTCGAGTTCTGCCGGCGGCAACACTTTTTTCTCGACGCAAATCTCGCGCACGGTCTTGCCGGTCTTCGCGCTTTCCTTCGCGATCTCCGCGGCGCGATCGTACCCGATCTTCGGCGCGAGACTCGTCACCATCGCCATGGAAAGTTCCACCAGCTCGCGGCAACGTTCTTCATTCGCCTCGATCCCGAGCAGGCACTTCTCGACAAACGCGTCACAGGCGTTGCCGAGCAGCCGAATGCTCTCGAGAAGATTGTGCGCCATCACCGGCATCATGACGTTCAGTTCGAAATTCCCGTTCGCGCCCGACCAGGTGATGCAGGCGTCGTTCCCGATCACCTGCGCACAGACCATCATGAGCGCTTCGCACAACACCGGGTTCACTTTCCCCGGCATGATCGAGCTGCCGGGTTGCGTCGCCCGCAATCGAATCTCGCCGATGCCGCAACGCGGACCGCTCCCGAGCCAGCGAATGTCGTTCGCGATCTTGAACAAACTCACCGCGATCGTTTTCAGGTGCCCGCTCGTTTCCACCACGCCGTCCTTTGCGCCCTGTGCTTCGAAATGGTTTTCCGCTTCGCGAAACTTGATCCCGGTCCGCTGTTCCAGGTGCCGCATCACTTTGCCCGGAAATTCCAGGTGCCGGTTTAAGCCCGTGCCGACCGCCGTGCCGCCCAGGGCCAATTCCGACAGGACGTCGATCGCGCGCCGCACGCGTTCCCGCGCATAAAAAATCTGGCGCGCGTAGCCGCCGAATTCCTGGCCGAGCCGGACCGGCGTCGCGTCCATCAAATGGGTTCGCCCGATCTTGATGATCTCCCAGAACTCTTTCTCTTTCGCTTCCAGCGCGTCGTGCAATTTCTCCAGCGCCGGATCGAGACAATTTTTCAATTGTTCCGCCGCGCTGACGTGGATCGCCGATGGGATCACGTCGTTGCTCGATTGGCCCATGTTGACGTGATCGTTCGGGTGGACCGGATCCTTCGCACCGATCGGTTTGCCGGCGAGCTGGCAGCAGCGGTTCGAGATCACCTCGTTCGCGTTCGTGTTCGTGCTCGTGCCGGAACCGGTCTGGAAAATATCGAGCGGGAAATGCTCGTCGAGTTTGCCTTCCACGACTTCTTCCGCCGCCTGGACGATGAAGGCGGAGCGATGCGAATCGAGCAGGCCGAGATCGGCGTTCGCCTGCGCGGCCGCCCATTTGAGAAGGCCAAGCGCGCGAATGAATGGCCGGGAAAATCGCTGGCCGCTGATCGGAAAGTTCAGGACGGCGCGCTGAGTGGAGGCGCCGTAAAGTGCGGAGTCCGGAACGGACATTTCGCCCATCGAGTCTTTTTCCACTCGAGTGGCCCCGGCCTTCATGCCGGATGATGGTTGTTGGTCGTGAGCACCGCCGCCGTCCGGAGCGGACGCCGATGGCCGTTCCGTCGATTTGTTTTGTGGAAGACGGTGATGAACATCGGCGGAATATTTTGGAGCACGTATTGCGATTCCGCGCGCTCGAAGAGGGTCGCGTGTTGGCGCAGTTCGTTGGTCACCTGGTAGATAATGAAGCGACCGCCGTCCGCCAGGGCTTCATAGGTTTTTTCGAGCAGAGCGCGTTTCTTTTTAATGGGAAGGATGCTGAACGGAATCCCGGAAAGGATGTAGTCGCATTTTGGGATGCCGCGCCGTTTTAATTCTTCCGGCAATTTCGCGGCGTCGCCGTTGATCACGTGGACCCGGGCATCGTGGGCGAATTGCCGCTGAAGATCGCGGGAGAACGCCGCATCCAGTTCGAAGAGGAGAAGCTGCGAATCCGCTGACATCCGGCGCGCGATTTCGCGGGAATGAACGCCTTCGCCCGGGCCGTACTCCGCGATGACGCGCGGCGCGCTGAAATCCATTTTCCGCGCTACTTTTTTTACCAGCGCTTTGGAACTGGGAATGATGGAAGCGACTTGAAACGGACGTTGCAGAAATCGCTTGAAGAACAGGGCGCTCATCAAAGGTGGAAATAGTCGGCTGCCGCTCCGGCCTTGTCCAGTCACGATGTGGAGCGCGGCGGATTGATCAATCATGCCCGTCAAAACCGCCGGTTCAGGGTTTGACCTAGGCCATCGCTAGGAAAAAACCTGAATGAGACATTGACATTGACCATAAAAGTTATAATTCTCTCCTAAGCGAAAAAGACTTGCCCATTGAGGCGTAAGTTGCTGTTTTGCTCCAATGCACAACCTTTTGACGGTCAAAGAAACGGCCAAGTATCTCCGGATCCCGTTGCCGACCGTTTACTATCTCGTGCAACGCGGCCAGCTTCCCGCCATCCAGATCGGCGGCCGCTGGCGCATCAAAAAAGCGTCGCTCGACAAGGATATTTTAAAGGAGGACAAGTCGGGCCAGCCGACCGTGCTCGTGGTCGACGACGACGAAAGCCTCCAGAGTCTCTTTAAGATTTTCCTCAAGAAAATCGGGTTCAGCCGCGTAGTGGTCGGCACCGTCAAGGAAGCGTTGGCCGCGCTAGAAAAACAGAAGTTCGATCTGCTCTTCCTCGATTTGAAATTACCGGACGGCCCGGCCGACGACGTTTACGACGCGGCGAAAGAAGCCGATCCGGACCTGCCGATCGTGGTCATTACCGGTTATCCCGACAGCGAAATGCTCGATCGCATTCTGGCGCGCGGTCCGGTCACCGTTTTGAAGAAGCCGTTGAAGGTCGAACAACTCCAGCAGACCGTCCGCATCCTCGGTCACAAAGACGCCGCGAAGCTCGCGGCCTGATCGCGTCGGCAGGCGGCGATCAACTTGCATTCGGCAACCCGCCGCAGATAATCCCATCCTCTCACCCGCGCGGTTAGCTCAGTGGTAGAGCACTACCTTGACACGGTAGGGGTCAGAGGTTCGAAACCTCTACCGCGCACCATCACAAGCGTGACCGCTCGCGATGGTTTTAACGTGCGGAAAATCAATTTTCGACTAACCTGATTTCCCGTGCATGCCATCAACGACGTCGCCACCGAGCGGCTCCAGACCGATTCGAAGATCTTCGCGTTTACGCGCTGGGACATTGTCCCCGTCGCGGCGGAGCTGCTCCATCTTGCCTATTTCTTCGGGATGTTCTTTCTTTTCCCGCACGCGCCGCTCTGGGTCATGCTGATCCTCGGGTTCATCTACTCGGTCAGCATTTCCTGGAACATCAACGGCATCTCGCACAACTTCATTCACAACCCTTATTTCCGGGCGCCGATTCTGAACCGGCTTTTCAGCGTCCTCGAATCGATCAGCGTCGGGTTCAGCCAGGTTTTCTACGATTGCATCCACATGCAGCACCACAAGGGGAACGCCGACCGGCCTGACCACGACGGCGAAACCATCGATTGGATCTCGATTTACAAACACGGCCACGACGGCGAACCGGAGCATCCGCTCAGCTACACATTTCTTAGCTTCTTTCGCGAAGATCCCATAACGGTTTTCAAGGCGCTTATGCGGAAAGATAAACGGGAAGCGTTCTGGGGAATCACGGAGCTCGTTCTTTTCGTCGGCTCTTTCGTCACCTTCGGCATCCTCAATTGGCACTACATCATTTTCCTGGTCGGCTTCTGGTATTTCGGCCATTGCCTGTCTTACTTGAACGGCTACTACCGCCATTACGGCGGCAACCCAGATGAGCCGATCGCCTGGGGTGTGAGCAGTTACGACAAGCTCTACAACTGGATCTGGTTCTTTAACGGTTATCACGCCGAGCATCATTTCCGGCCGAAAGTCCATTGGACGCGGATGCAGGCCTTTCGCGATCAGATCGCGGAACAACAGCGTGCTGCCGGCGTCCGGGTCATCAAGCCGCCGCACGCGCTCGGTTTTCTCGATCCCGATTTACCGAAGTTCGGCAAGACACAGCCGCGTGCCGAAAAATTTCCTTCAGCCGTCAGCTGAACGCGAAACGAATCATGCTGGCGACCGCAGCAGTCTTGCTGCTTGGTTGCACGCATTCGCGGGACGACGCGCATGCGCGAGAGCTAGCTCGACGCGTGCGGGCGGAATTATTGCACGCGTGGAATAGCT
>Ga0209059_1000958_pt1 | contig 13230 bp, 11 predicted proteins | sample GraSoiAngelo_151_FD_186165 | JGI IMG/M metagenome (GOLD analysis project Ga0209059, IMG submission 186165) | Grasslands soil microbial communities from the Angelo Coastal Reserve, California, USA - 14_1009_12_20cm (SPAdes) (version 2) | ecosystem: Environmental > Terrestrial > Soil > Grasslands ...
CTCCGCCAATTCCTTCCGCATTGCCCAACGGAGATAATTCCAGAATGCGGTATTCCGTGCAGGAGTAAGCTCTGAATTCCCTGAGCAAAACCATCCTGAGATCTCTGCTGCTGCCGGGAGGCGCGCTAGTGCTAGGCGTGATTGCCCTCGTCTCCCTGGGCTGGCTGACGCTTGCTCTGCCCGCCCTTAGCTTTCTCTATTACTGCGCTATGGCCGGAGGCATGCTGCTGGCCTGGCGCTTCCATTCCAGCCGCATTTTCGTGGCGCTTTGCGTTCTGTTCATGGCGGAAAGTGCGATCGCCCTATGGGGCGGAGCACAGATGCCTGTACTGATCACCGCAGCCGATGCCGTGGCGGTATTGGTTCCGCTGAATTTTGTCCTGATTGCGCTCATGCACGAGCGCGGTTTCACCGTCCAATCGCTTGGGCCGGTGAGCTTGTTTCTTTTTGTGGAAGCTACGGTGGTCGCGGTGCTCTGCCGTACCGCTGAGACCGGTCTTCCTTCTGCCGCCCACCCGCGCCACCTCGGCACCAGCATAACTCTGCCCAACTACACGCTTGTAATCTTCGCGGCCGCGGCGGCTTTTCTTCTGATTCGTTTTCTGTTGATCCGCAAGCCAGTCGAGAGCGCGTTGATTTGGGCACTTTCCGCCTTTTTCCTCTCCCTGCACTTCGCCACCAACCCACGGCTCGCTACGCTGTATGCCGCGACCGCTGCCTGCATTCTCTTCGCTTCCGTCATCGAGAGTTCTTATCTGCTCGCTTACCATGACGAGTTAACTACGCTACCTTCGCGGCGCGCCTTCAACGATTCCATGCAGCGGCTGCAGCAGCCCTATTCCATTGCCGTAGTCGATATCGATCATTTCAAGAAATTCAATGACACCTACGGACATGACACCGGCGATCAGGTTTTGCGCCTGGTCGCATCCAATCTGGCTCGAGTGACTGGAGGCGGCCGCGCTTACCGTTGCGGCGGAGAAGAATTCAATATCCTGTTCCCGGGCAAAAACACTTCCGACGTGCTCGACCATCTCGAGCGGCTGCGGGAGAACATCCAGGCTTCGGAATTTCGCCTGCGTGGCCACGATCGCCGCGTGGCGCCCCGCGGTCCGGATCGCCGCACCGATCGCACTCGCCGCCGCACTACCAAGGGACAAGTCATTCGTGAACTGGCTCAGCCGCCTGCCCCCGCACCTGCACCCGCATCGACTTCGGTCACGGTGAGTATCGGAGTAGCCAGCTCGGCAAAAAGGCAATCCGATCCCGATGCAGTCCTGCAAGCCGCCGACAAAGCGCTCTACCGCGCCAAAGCTAATGGCAGGAACCGCGTGGAGACTGCCACTCCCCCGCGCAAGGCTGGCGCGAAGGCCGCGGGAATCGCTTAATCAATTGAATAAAGGATAAGGAACGGGACCCCAGCTCTTGCGTGCGGCCCGGACCGTCCACTTTGTAGGACGGGAAGTATGGCGGTCCGGGTTCCGTACGTTTCGCAAGCACCGCAGGCCGTGCGGTCAGCCGGCGGTTTCAGGTGAGATTGCGCGCTTCCGGCCGGTTCCTCCGCAAGCGGGGCATTTGATCTGGATAAACGCTATGCCTTCGGTCTTGCCATTCAGCTCGACCGGCTTCGCTACATATCCAGAGCCGCCACACTTCGGACAATCGCCCGGAGCCACTCCTCTCCCCCTCACTGTTGAGCCGATTTTCTACGAGATTGGAAGGAACCGCGCCAAACATTGCTTTGCGTTACGAAACCCGAACAAAGTGCCTGAGGATTATCCTGTGCGCCGGCTTGAAAGCAGATCCAGGATTTCCCGCAACCCTCGCCGGATGTTCTGGATCTCTGGCGTCGAGGTGGACGGGAACGGAATCGCGCTCTGCGTCTTATCGGATTTCGTTTCGGCTCGAAGCTGTTGCCGCGCGCCGGAAATTGTGAACCCCTGCTCGTACAGCAGCTGCTTAATGCGCAGCACGTTTTCCACGTCACGCTTGCGGTACATGCGTTGCCCCGTGCTGCTTTTTACCGGCTTCAGCTGCGGAAACTCCGACTCCCAGAATCGCAACACATAAGCGGGAAGCCGGCACAGGGTCGCAACCTCTCCGATGCGGAAGTAAAGTTTGTCGGGGATCAGGACTTCATCGGCCTTCTGTTTGGCAGGGCTTCGTTTTCGCATAGCCATCTTCAGCGAGGGGCGGCTTAGGGCCGCAGGTTTCGCCTATTGTGCCACAGGCAGAAGCGCCCGTCGCAGAATTTCGCGCATCCATAAGACTGATTTGGGCCCTGCTGCCCTGGGAGGCCCTCAAAACGGGAAAGCCTCCCAAGAGGTGCTTCTCTCGAGAGGCCAGTTAAAAACCGTGGTGTATGCGAAGTAGTTTCTCGCCTACAGTTAGTGTTTCTTCTTTTTTGCCTTCTTCTTCGTTGCCATTGAAGGTGCCTCCGTGAACGATTTTCCCTTGCAAGGGGTAACCACTTTGGGCCCTTAATCTGAAAGGCCAACCCTACTTATCGTACCGGGAGGCCCTATAACACAAGATATTGAGCTATGGTTAATAAACTGTCAATAAAATTCTCGCAGGGATCAACAATTTTGCGTGTCATTGAGCACCGAGCCGCGACCCTGAACATGGGCGAAAACCCACAATCATGAACCATCGCCGGTAGCTTGCCATGCAACTTCGCCCGCCAATCCATTACACTGCGCCTCATGGCGAGCGATGCCATCGAACTCGAAATTTTCAAAAGCATCTTTCACTCGATCGCCGAGGAGATGGGCGCGGCGCTCCGCCGCACGGCTTTTTCTCCCAACATCAAGGAGCGGCGCGATTATTCTTGCGCAGTTTTTGATCGCGAAGGACACGTCATCGCGATGGGCGATCACATGCCCGTGCATCTCGGATCCATGCCCCTGTCGGTCGCAGCTTCAATTGAATCCGGTCCCATGCACGATGGCGACGTGGTCATCCTCAACGATCCCTTTCGCGGCGGAACTCACTTGCCCGACATCACCCTCGTGGCTCCAGTATTTGTGAACGCGGCGAAAGCTGCTCCTCGCCCGAAGCGTGGTCCCGACTTTTACGTAGCCTCGCGGGCTCACCATGCCGATGTGGGCGGCGCTTACCCCGGCTCCATGGGACTCTGTCGCGAGATCTACCAGGAGGGCGTTCGCATCCCTCCGATTAAACTGCTGCGCGCCGGATCCACCAATACCGAAATTCTTGCCCTGCTCCTGACCAACGTGCGTACGCCGGACGAACGCGAAGGCGATCTCGGCGCGCAGATCGCAGCCTGCCATACCGGCGCGGAACGGCTTCGCGAGATCAGCATCAGGTATGGTCTCGCGCGCTGCACCGAGGCCGCGGCGCAGTTGCAGCGCTATTCCGAAGAGCTGATGCGCGCCTTCCTGCAGCAGGTCCCGCCCGGAGAATATTCGGCCGAGGACTTTCTCGATAACGACGGCATCACCGACGCACCCATCAAGATCAACGTAAAAATAACGGTCCATACTTCCAAACCAGGCGCTTCCCGCTCGCACCTCGTCACTGTGGATTTCACCGGAAGCGATCCCCAGGTTCAGGGCAGTATCAATGCAGTGGCGGCCATCACCTATTCGGCATGCTTCTATGTGTTCCGGTGTCTGCTCACCGAAGATGTTCCCGCAGCCGCAGGTCTTATGCGCCCGATCCAGGTCATTGCCCCCGAGGGCACGATTGTCAACGCCAGGCCTCCGGCAGCCGTCGCCGGCGGGAACGTGGAAACCTCGCAACGAATCGTGGACGTGCTTCTGCGCGCACTGTCCCAGGCGGTTCCGGATGGTATCCCCGCCGCTGCTTCCGGCACCATGAATAATCTCACCATCGGCGGCATCGATCCGCGCACCGGCGAACCGTTCACCTACTACGAAACTATCGCTGGCGGGATGGGTGCGCGTCCCACCAAACCCGGTGTTTCCGGAATCCATACTCACATGACGAACTCGCTCAACACTCCGGCTGAGGCGCTGGAGTATGCCTATCCTTTGCGCGTGCGCTCGTACTCGCTGCGCACCGGGAGCGGCGGAAGGGGAGAATTCAACGGTGGCGACGGCATTGTGCGCGAAATCGAAGTGCTCTGCGATTGCGATGTCACTTTGCTCGCCGACCGGCGCAAGCGCGGACCTTGGGGACTCGCGGGTGGCACCGATGGCGCTGTCGGCAGCGCGTTCATCATCAAGCAGGATGGTCAGCAGCAAGAGATGCCCGGCAAATTCAGCACGCGCCTGCGCAAGGGCGAGCGCATTAAAATTGAAACCCCCGGAGGCGGAGGATGGGGAGAAATGAGCTGAGCAATTTCGCCGCGAAGCCCCAAAGCTGTGGTTCAATTGCCCACTTACTCAATTGAGGACGAGCTCATGACCGATGCAGCAGCGCACTATCTCGAGGAGGCTCGTCGCCAATTGCGCGGCCACAAGCGCATGGGCGAAGGCGCCATGTCGCAGTTGAGCCACCAGGATTTCTTCGTCACCCTCGACCCCGAAGCGAACTCAATTGCCATCCTGGTCAAGCATATCGCGGGCAATATGCGGTCGCGCTTTACCGACTTTCTCACCTCCGATGGCGAGAAGGCCAACCGCTTCCGCGATCGCGAGTTCGAACTGAGCCCCGCCACCACCCGCGCGGAAGTAATGACCTGGTGGGAAGAAGGATGGACTTGCGTCTTCAACGCCATCGATCCCCTGAAGCCGGAGGATGTCATGCGTACGGTCACCATCAGGGGCGAGCCCCACACCGTTCTCCAGGCGATCAATCGCCAGATCGCCCACTACGCGCAGCACATCGGCCAGATCGTATTTCTGGCCAAGCATCTGCGCTCCAGTCAGTGGAAGACTCTGAGCATCCCGCGGGGAAAGTCGGAGGAGTATAAAACGTTAGCTCCCAAAACCTACAAGCCCGCGAGTTAGGAACTCTATCCGGATGTTTCTCCGGTAACCGCGTGCCCCATGTCTCGCTGCCTTTGCGAGACATGGGAAGCGGCCTAAAATTTCCCCCGCAAGCGCACCACGCCGATGCGTCAGCTATTTCTTCTGGTCTTTGCCTTCTTCTTTCTTTTCTTCCTGACCCTTCTCCGGCCAAACCGGAGATGCCAACTCGGTTCGCCACATCGGACCGCCCATGTACGACAGCGTGAGCGATTTCACGAAGGTGGGAGCCTCCCCCCGCGAGATCCACACATGATTATCAGGCGGCTGCTTGCCCACCAGCGGCGCAATCACCCCAGCCACCCCGCCAATATCGACTTTGATCGCGAAGTGCAGCGCTTCGCGCTTCGACCCAAGAATCGTATATGGCTCGGTTCCGACGGGAGTCGCTTCGAGCTTGACGATCCTCGGCTTCGGAGTCGCGACCACGTACGAAAGCTCCGTCTTGGCATTGTCGGGGACATTTTTCAGGATCGTCAGCACCAATCCGTTCGCCAGGTCCGGCGGCAGCTTCATGCGCTCGCTCTCGAATTTCTCCTTCCCCTTGTCATCCGTGTACTTAACATTCACCTGTCCCGAGCGTCCGTCTATAGAAAGTTCCTCCGAGTTCTTGAAGCTCGGTCCCTTCTCAATCCGGTGATAGCTGATGAGGCGGAAGGTGCCGCGCTGCGAGAACACCAGGTCTTCCTGCTGTAACGAACCGTCTTTGAAGTGATAGCTGAGATGGGCAGTGACGTTATTGCCATGCACCACTTCGGTGGAGTCGCCGTAAGCGATGGCAGCTCCCTCCTCTGTGGTGAGAACGAGGAAGCCATGGGTTATGCCCTCCTTATATTTGACTTGCACAGGAGCGGCGGAAGCACAGGGGGGAAATAGAGCGCAGACGCAAACCAGCAGGACAGCCACGGATTGAGGACGCACCAAGCAGCCTCCACAGAGTACAAAGCTTCGATGCCAAACTGGGCCAGCGCTGTTGCGGAATCACAGGGCAAATCCCCGCACAATGCTAGAATCATACGTTTTGTGCTTTATAGAAGTTTGGCCTAATTGGGTGTCCTTTTATGGCGGAAACCATGCTGGCGGTCGTCAAGCCTGAGGCAGCGCCGGGTGCTGAGGTTCGTGAAGTGAAGATCCCCGGCTTCGGGCGCACCGACGTGCTGGTCAAAGTCAAGGTGGCGTCCATCTGCGGTACCGATCTCCACATCTACAATTGGGACCGCTGGGCGCAGAACCGCATCCATCCGCCTCTGATTCCGGGCCACGAATTCTGCGGAGAAGTGGTCGCCTTCGGTGACGAAGTCACCAGCGTTCGCGAAGGCGATTTTGTTTCCGCCGAAATGCACGTCGCTTGCGGCAAGTGCCTGCAGTGCCGCACCGGCGAAGCCCACATCTGCCAGAACGTGAAGATTATCGGCGTAGATACCGATGGCGCGTTCGCAGAATACGTCGTCATCCCGGAATCGAATATCTGGAAGCTCGATCCTGCCATCCCGCAGGAATACGCCTCCATTCTTGACCCGCTCGGAAACGCAGTGCACACCGTTCTCGCCGGAGAAATTGCCGCCAAGACCGTAGCCATCACCGGATGCGGCCCCATCGGATTATTCTCCATCGCCGTCGCCAAAGCGGTAGGCGCCACCTCCGTCTTCGCCATCGAAGTCAATGAGCATCGCGCCCGGATCGCCCGCGAGATGCAGGCCGACTACGTTTTGAATCCCGCGAAAGAAGACGTCGACGCCATCATCATGGAAAAGACTGGCGGCCTCGGAGTCGACGTAGTCCTCGAAATGGCCGGGCATCCCGATTCCATCCGCACCGCCTTCGATATCGTGCGCCGCGGCGGACGCATCTCCCTGCTGGGCCTGACCTCCAAGCCGATCTCGCTGAATTTTTCCGAAGACATAATTTTCAAAGGCATCACCGTCCAGGGAATCAACGGCCGCCGAATGTATCAGACTTGGTACCAGATGACTGCCTTGCTCAAGAACGGCAAACTCAACCTGCACCCGGTAATCACCGATCGCATCCCGATGAAAGACTTCAGCCAGGCCATGGAGCGCCTGAAAACCGGTGAGGCTAGCAAAATCCTGGTCTATCCCAACGGAGTAAGGTGAATTCCCCTGTGCTCCTCTGTGTCCCCTGTGGTGATAGTTCGCGCGAATTTCGATGAGCCTAGACGCCTATGTCCGGTGCAGTTGTATCCGCGATGGCAAAGCCCGCAAGCCGCACCCCTTCCCTGACCGCTTCACCTGGGACGAGAGCAGTGCCCCCTCGCTAACCGGCGATCCCGACCAGGCCGAATGGGATGCCCATGACAAATGGGTGCAACAAGCCTGCGAACACGAAGGGTATTTGGTCTCCGAGTTCCTGGGCAACATCACCCGCATCCGTAACGTCCGCGAATTCGTCCGCGGACTGCAAGGCAATCCCGGACCCAAGTTCCCCATTCTGCTGAAGAAGGTCGTGTATGACGGAACCCACACCGGCGACTGGGTGCCCGCCAATCAAACGCCCGAACTGCTCAAGGAAGTCAATCTGGTGCTCCAGTCTAGCGACATTCTCACGCCGGGGGAGCAAGAGTTTTTTGAAGCGATGAAGCGCCTGTGCGAAGCCAGCCTCGCCACGGGCAACCCGATTGGCTTTTGATGCTGGCATGCCGAGGGCAATCGAGGTTCTCTGTACGCCTCGATACAGCGATCCTTTGCAAAAGAACCGCTACGAGCATGACGACGAGATAAACTGTTGGGAATCATCCCATCCGTGTTGATCCGCGTGAATCCGCGGCAGACAATTTCGTGAGGCTCCCATGACCACGGCAACCCGCACCAACCCCCTTTCTTACCTGACCAACCAACTCGACGAACTCAAAGCCAAAGGCACGCACTTCAAATTGCGCGTGCTCGACGACGAGCAAGCCGCGGTCTGCACCTTCGATGGCAAGAAGGTTATCAATCTCGCTTCCAACAATTATCTGGGACTCACCACTCATCCCAAGCTGCGCGAAGCTGCCCTCGAAGCGACCCGCAAGTACGGCGTCGGATCAGGTGCCGTGCGCACCATCGCCGGCACGATGAAGATTCACATGGATCTCGAGGAGAAGATCGCTCGGTTCAAGAATGTCGAAGCCTGCGTAGTATTCCAATCCGGCTTCGCCGCCAATGCCGGCACCGTTTCCGCTGTGCTGGGCAAAGATGATTTCATCATCTCCGACGCGCTGAATCATGCCTCGATTATCGACGGCGCGCGCCTCTCCAAAGCAAAGATCCTCGTCTTCCGTCACAAAGACATCGCCCATGCCGAAGAGCAGCTGGCCAGCATCAAAATTGAGCCCGGCAAAAAGCTGCTCATCACTGACGGCGTCTTCTCCATGGACGGCGATATCGGCCCGCTTCCCGCGCTCTGCGATCTTGCCGAGAAGTACGGCGCCATCATGATGGTGGATGATGCCCACGCCTCGGGAGTTTTGGGCCGCAACGGACGCGGCACCATCGATCACTTCGGCATGCATGGCCGCGTGGACATACAAGTAGGAACGTTGTCGAAGGCGATCGGCGCGCTGGGAGGATACGTTTGCGGCACTCGCGATCTAATCGATTTCCTATATCACCGCGCGCGTCCCTTCCTGTTCTCCACCTCGCATCCGCCGTCGGTCGCCGCCACCTGCATCGCCGCCTTCGACGTCCTGGAGCAAGAACCCGAGCGCATGGAAAGACTTTGGGACAACACGCGCTTCTGGAAAAAAGAATTGGGCCTGCTGGGATTCGACATCGGAGGCAAAATGACGCCGGCCAGCGAAACTCCAATCACCCCAATCATCATCGGCGACGGCAAGCTCACCATGGACTTCTCCCGCGAGCTCTTCAAAGAAGGCGTCCTGGGCACAGGCATCGCCTTCCCGACAGTCCCTGAAGGCAAAGCCCGCATCCGCACGATCATGACGGCCACTCACACAAAGGAAGAATTAGAAAAAGCGTTGGACGTGCTAAAGAACGTGGGAAAGAGGATGGGAATCCTGGGCAAGCAATAGCCACGTAGGGACAGCCTCTCAGGCTGTCCAGGTTCTTTTCTGTAGGGACAGCCGCCTCAGCTGTCCAGTAGCGAAGCTCGACAGGCTCTTACTCCGCCACGACTTCAATCGCACTCACAGTCGCATACCGCGTAACCGGCACAAACTCCACCAGCAACTTCCCCTGCGCATTAGGCTCCAGCCCTTTAATCTTCACCACCAAGGGCCGATTCCCCCCAACTCTGTCGCGGATGTTGACCTTGCGCACAATCGCCTTTCCATTGCAAAACACATCAAACGTCCGATCCTCAGCGCCCCCGCCCGAAGTCTCCGCACTATTCCGTTCGATGAAATGCAACGTGATCGCATACTGCCCCGCCGCGACAGGAATGGCATAAGAAAAATGCCCCCAGCGCTCCGTTTCATAGAACTCGGGATCGTCCGTACCCTCAGCCGGCTCCTGGCTCGCCCTCAGCTGCCCGCCCTTGAAGTAAGTGTCAGGACTCCACCAGCGGCTGTCATCGGAATAGTAAGGCGCGTCGCGAGCCACAATTCGCACCGGACGGATCTGTCCCCGAACTCCCGGCAGAATCTCGATCGCTGATACCATCGCGCTCCCGCTCTGTGCCGAAGAAAATGCCAGATGTAACTGGCCATCGCTCGATGGCGAAATCTTCGGGAATACTTTCACATCAGCCGTGCGCTCGCCCGCTGCATCCGCCAGCACATCGAAATCATGCAGCAGAACCTGTCCATTGGCCGATACGGTCATCGTGCGGCTGCCTTCGCCTCCTCCGCCCGAGCTCTCGGGTCCGTAGAAGGTTTCGGCAAAGTGCAGGCGCAGTTCATAAATCCCCGGCTTCAAAGGAAAGTTGTAGGAGAAATCTCCCTGCCGGCTGTTGCGATAAATCATGGGGTCCTGCGTGCGCCAGATGTGCTGAACCGAACTTGCGACCGGCGAGCCGCCCGTGAAAAACGCATCCGGGCCCCAGACCTTTCCGGCGTGGTCCACATATTTGCGAGTCGAGCCCGCAAGGATGTGAATTTCCTCTCCCACAGGCAGACCGACCGTCGGCTCGCTCGCCAGCTGCGCTGCTGGAACGATCCTCGGCTTGCCTCCATATTTGTCGCGAAGCAGGAAACCCGCAGCCACAGCTGCAACCATTAGCGCCACCGCTGCAGCAATCATCCAGCTGCGCCGGTACCATTCTCGTCCCAGAGCGTCTTGCTGCGTGTCTGCCGACACTGGAGCTAGCACTTCCCGCGCTGAAACAGCTACCTTCTCGAATGAGGGTACATACTGCCCCACCGGAATCGTGATGCGAATCAGATCACTCACGCCGTCGTGCGCGTAGTACTCACTCAACCGCTTGCGCAGCCGGTTCGCCTCAACCCGCACAATGGAATCCGTGTCCTGATCGAACGAATCCCGGCGCTCGAATACATCGAGCGCGATGGTGTACTCCTTGATCTGATCGGTTTCGTCCGCGAAGGTCTTCTCGCAAAGGTAGGACAGCAGATGGCTTAATGCGGGCGAGCGGACAAAAATAGGAGCCTGCAATACGGTCTGCAACTCAGCCCGTTCGGCTTCCCATCGCGTCGACTCTGCTGTGAGCGAAGGCACCCGGTTCTCCTTACTGATCTAGTGCGCCTTCTGATTCAGTTATACGCTCGTTTCTCCAAGATGGTTCATGCAACCCGTTATGTAACCCCTGTAACGGCCCATTTTCGTCCTGTCGCAAGCGGATGAGTAAAAACGCAACAGGGCGCCGCGGGTGCTATGCCTTTGCGAACATCCGATGAGCCACGCCGGCATTCGACGTGCTCTTAACCCCGTGTTAGCGGCTATAGCGTTGTAGCCGATCAGAAACAGGCGCATAACAAGGGCAATCGCAGAGCTAATCGCCGAGGCGAAGAGCCCGGGACAGAGCAGCTCCGCAGAAAGAGGCACTTTATGCGCAGGATCACATCTTCAATCTTCCTGGTCGTGATGCTGGTCACACTCGGCACTTACGCCATGGCGATGGACATTCCCCAACAGCAACCCCGAATTGATATGAAAGCTATGACGGTCGCTGAGCTGGAGAAAGCCGGCGACGCAGCGCGCGGGCAAAAGAATTACTCGCTGGCCATCGACTACTTTCAGGCAGCGCTGCAGAAAGATCGCCAGAATGCCAACTTGTATAACAAGCTCGGTCTCGCTCAGCTCAAGAACAATGAACTGAACGCGGCCAAGACGAGCTTTCAGAAAGCCTCGAAAATTAACTCGAAGTATGCCGAGGCCATCAACAACATCGGCGCCGTGGAGTACATGAGAAAGAATTACGGCGGTGCGGCGAAACACTTCAAGAAGGCTGTCGCCCTGGATGAGACCCATTCCACTTACCACGTCAACCTGGGTGCGGCCTGGTTCAGTCAGAAGAAGTTCGAGCGCGCCATTTCCGAATACGTTCGTGCCTTGGAACTCAATCCCGATGCCTTCAACCAGGAATCCAAAGTTGGCATCGCAGCCCAGATCCTGAGTCCTGAAGAACGCGCGCAGTACGCCTTCTCACTGGCCAAGGCGTACGCCAAACGTGGAGACATGGACAACTGCCTACAGTGCCTGAAAAAAGCCAAGGAAGAGGGATATCGCAATATGGCGAATGTCTACAAAGACGAGGAGTTCAGCCACATGCGCGACAATCCCAGGCTCCACGAGGTCGTTCCCCCGCCTACCAACAAATAGCCATCGGGCAGCGTCGGCCTTCTCCTCCGTTTACCAGCGAGAGGAGAAGGCCGGCGGCTGAGGTCTCCCGACGCATCACTGCGCACTCTGGAATGGTCTCGCCATCTCTGCTGGCGACGCAGTCTCCGGATGCTCCGCCTTCCACCTCATTGCCGCGGTAATGCGTGTACGCCCGCTGGGATGGTCGAAAAAGATAAGCTCCTCCATCGACCCCGGATCCATTTTGCGGTACTCTCCCAGTAACAGATCCACATTGGCCTCGCCGTCCGGCTGCCGCGCAGAATTCAGCCCGTACATATCCGCTTCATACTCCATCGTCCGAGTGATGGTGTTGTTCACGGGGGTCATCAAAAAGAAATAACCAGAAAACACGATGACCGCCAGGGGCAGAACGGCGACGTCACCGATTCCCTGCACGCCCCATCTTTGGCCCCAGCGCGCCAATGCGAAGCTGATCCCCCAGTTCACAAAAGCGAAACCAATCACCATAACCACTCCCATCATGACCACTCCCTTGTAGGCGTGGTTGAGCACATAATGTCCCATCTCATGGCCCATCGTGGTTTCAATTTCGGGCAGCGTGCAGCGCTTCAGTAAGTTGTCATTCAGAGAAATCCGCAGCGTCTGCGCAAACCCGCTCACATTCGCACTGACCCGGTTGGATTGGCGCGACGCATCGAACTCGTACACATCTTTTGCCGGGATACCATTCGCGCGAGCCATGCTGAGAATCGGATCCCTTACCGTCGCATCGTCAAGCTTTGTATATGTATTGAACAGCGGAAAAATATAAACCGGAGCAATCAGGCTCACAAACGCAAGAAAAGCAATCATCAGAACTGCTCCCGCAACCCACCAACTTCTACCCAGCTTCCGCACCAGCCCAAACAGAGGCACCACCAAAATGGCTCCCAGTACCACGCTGACCGCAAGTCCCACAACCTGATCCTTCATCCAGGCACCGAAGGTCTGGTTCAATAGCCCGTACTTGTGCTCACGGAAATATCCTTCGTATATCGTCAGAGGGAACGTCAAGATCGAGGTCACAAGAATGAACTGCACCCAATACAGCGCGGTTTGCAGCGGACGAAAGCGAGTGATCCGCTCCGATAGATTGCGCATGCGAGCGGACCAGCCGAACTGTAACAGCAGCCACATCACTACAGCACTGGCAAGAAAATCCCACAGGGTGAGCCAATAGCCCCCTTCGAAATAAGCTGTAGATCGCGCCCGCTGCGCGGGAGACATTTTCGCCAGGTAGGTCTCCACTGCCGCATTCACATCGAATGCCGGCGCGCTTGTGGCTGCGCTGGCCATAGAGGACGCAGTTGTACTGCTCGTCTGGGCGCTGGTTAAGGCGGTGAGAAGCAGAAAAGCAGCAGCAATCATCCAAGTGGCGCGAAACATTGTGATCTCCGGAGATTCCGGAGGAGTATACCGCTTGCCAGGCGGCGCTCAAGGCAGTTACTGGCGGAGATCGAGCAGCTTTCCAACCTTGAACATCACAGAAAGAACGCCGCACTCCCGCGGCACGGCGCTTG
>Ga0209059_1000961_pt1 | contig 13213 bp, 12 predicted proteins | sample GraSoiAngelo_151_FD_186165 | JGI IMG/M metagenome (GOLD analysis project Ga0209059, IMG submission 186165) | Grasslands soil microbial communities from the Angelo Coastal Reserve, California, USA - 14_1009_12_20cm (SPAdes) (version 2) | ecosystem: Environmental > Terrestrial > Soil > Grasslands ...
CGTTGTCGTTCGAGACCAAGGCCAAGTCGCAGAAGGTGCAGAACCTCAGGCGCGACCCGCGGCTGACCGTCCTGGTCGAGGACGGGGACCGCTACGAGGAGCTCCGGGGCGTCGAGCTGGTCGGTCGGGCCCGCATCGTCGAGGACGAGGAAACTCTCTGGAAGCTGGGTGTGTCGGTATGGGAGCGCTATGTCGGCCCCTACGACGACAGCCAACGGGACGGCCTGGCCTTCATGCTGCACAACCGGGTCACGGTCACCCTGGACGTGGACAAGGTCGTCTCCTGGGACCACCGGAAGATGTCCGGTGGCGCCGGGTGAACACCTGCTGGTGAGCCGGTCGTGACCGATCCCTGGTGGGACGACCACCCACCCGTCCTTCCGCCCGACCCCGAGCTGGAGCCCCTACATGCCCGCGAGTACTCGGTGCGGGCGTGGAAGATCTCCGACGACTCCATGCTCCTGCGCGGCGCGGTCATGGATCTCAAGCCGGGGGCGCCCTTCGCCGCCCGCATCGAGGCCATGGGCGGGACCGACCCAGGCGGTTCGATGGGGGTCCACCACATGGTCGTCGACCTGGTCGTCAGCTACCCCGATCTCACCATCACCGATGCCTCGGTGGTGTTCGAGACCTTCCCCCAGCCGGGGTGCCCGGCCATCTCGGCCCACTACCGGGAGCTGGTCGGGTTGTCCATCGCCCGTGGGTTCACCCATGAGGTGCGCCAGCGCTTCGGCGGCCCGCGGGGGTGCACCCACACCACCGCCCTCCTCCAGGCCATGGGACCGGTGGCGGTGCAGTGCATCTTCTCCATGCGCCATGCCGGGGCGGGTCCCGTCGACGCGCCGGCCCAGGGTGGCGGGCAGGCGTCGTGGATGCGCGACACCTGCCACGTGTGGGCGGGGGAGGGCGACCTGTGGCAGGGGGTGACCATGGGGCTGGCGCCGCCCAAGCCACTACCCATGCAGCGGCGGCTGCGGGCGGCCGGGCTGGACCCGAACGAGGTGGATCTGCGGGCCTGACCGGCCCCGTCCCTCCTCCCGTCTAGTGGCTCGTCGCTCCGGCCCGGGGCGGCGGCACCCCCAACTTGGGCGCCGGCACGGCCTCCTCCGGCCACCGGCGCCGGGAGACGATCGACAGCTTCCGCAGCAGGGCGACCGCCCCCGGATCGTCGTCGCCCGGCCGGGTCTCGATGACCCCGTCGCGGACCATGCCCTCGACGATCTCGCGGCCGGCGTCGGTGCGCACCAGCGTCAAGGTCCAGTCGTTGAAAGCTCCGATGCCGCCGGTGGAGATGTCGGCGTGCTCGGCGGCGAAATCGGGGCACATCTTGCATCCCTCGCGGGTCCAGCCGTGGCACTCCTTGAGCGGGACCTCGTGGTAGGCGCCGTCGCGCATCCAGATCTGCAGGACACCCTTGATGTTCATCTTGACGATGTCCTGGCGGTCCAGTCCGTACTTGGCCTTCAGCAGGTCGTCGAAGATGGCGTCGTCGAACGTCTTCGAGCACAGCAGACCGATGGACAGCGCCAGGCGGCGGCCCGGCTTGCCCGCCTTGCGGGCCCGCATGATGCCGGGCACGGAGGACTGGCAGCCCATACCGACCAGGGCCAGCCGCTCGTTGCCCTCCTCGACCGCCTTGGCGTAGGCCAGGGTGTTGGCCGAGTAGGTGTAGCGGGACCCGGCGGTGCCGAGGATCTCCTCGCGGGTGCGGGCCAGGGCGGGCACCGCCTTCCATGTCTGGCCGTCGCCCTCGAGGGCCGACACCAGGGCGGCGTCGATCCGGTCGTTGGCCAGGCACCAGAGCAGGATGGCCGAGACGAGCCCGCCGTCCTGGCCCTGGGCGTGTATCTCCGGGTCGGTGGCCCGGGCGAGGAAGATGTCCTTGGCCACCCCGGCCATCTCGTCGGGTTGGCGCTCCCGCCCGAACAGGTAGGTGTCGGCCTCGGTCTCCCAGTTGCGGAACCGGGGGCAGGCCCGGGTGCAGCTGGTGCACCCCTTCTGGCCGTGGCCGCAGTCGCCCGGTCCGAGCTCCTCTTCGAGGTGGAACGGCCTGTAGACACCGTTCTGGTCGTCGTAGCCGAGCACGTCGTGGGGGCAGGAGATGACGCAGCCGGCGCAGCCGGTGCACAGACCCGAGGTGACGACCTCGGTGAACAGCTCGGCCCACTGGGCCCGCCAGCGTTCCTTGGCCGGAGGGGCGCTCTCGGTTGCGGTCACCCGGCCGAGACTAGCGGCTGGCTCCCGAAGGCCCTCCGGGCCCCCCGGGCCCGGTCGGCCGGTTCAGGACCCGGGGTAGTGGTAGTACGCGGCGTCGGTGCAGCGGAAGCCGCTGGGCGTCTGCGGGGCCCGGGCGAACTTGCCGTTGACGACGACGATCATCACATAGCAGTTGGGTGGCGTCTTGCCCACGGGGTTGGACGGCGCCGACAGGCCGTCACCTGTGAAGCTGGTGAGGGTCTTGAGGCCGGTGGCCAGGCCGGCGCGCGAGACGTTCCCGCTCTCGTTGAGGGCCTGCGCCAGCATGAGCCCCGACATCCAGGCGTAGGCGGCGTAGATGTCGGGCACCTGGCCCGGGTTGACCCGGCTGTACCACTGGTCGAGGGTGGCCACCATCGGGATGGCTGAGGCGTCCTCGCCGTCGTAGAGGGCCAGCGACTGCGAGAGGATGGTCCCGGCCGTGCCGGGGCCGGCGTTCGACAGGTAGGAGGGGTCGTAGGCCGACGGGCAGTAGTTGCCGAAGACGACCTTCATGCCGTCGGCGTACATGGCATTGGCCAGCTGGCCGATGATTGTCCCCGTGCCCTGGAAGATCACCCCCTGGACGCCGGCCGACTTCATCTTCTGGACGTCTCCGTTGAAGGTCGGATCGGTCGGCTGGAGGGTGAAGTCCTTGAAGATGAACTTGTAGCCGGCCGCCTCGAGGGCCGCCTCCTCCCACTTCCCGGTGTTGGCCGTGGCCGGCGTGTTCTCGGCCAGGATGGCCATGTGCTGGGACGCCGCGGCGTACTGGGGCAGCGACTTCATGTAGACGTACTCGCCCTCGTTGTAGCCGGGTGCCTCGGGCTGGGGGGAGTAGTTCTGTGGTGAGTTGAACCGCTGTGACGACAGCGACTCGCCCAGGTCGGGGACGCTGGGCGCTCCGGCCGGTATGCCGGCATCCTGCAGGGAGAACGACCCCATGAAGGCCAGCACGGAGTTGGACATCGAAGCCGCCTCCTGCTGGTCGGTGGCCTGGTCGAACTGGTCGTCGGCCGAGTTGACCCGCAGCTGGCGGCCGCAGATACCGCCCAGCGAGTTGATGTAGTCGGCCACCGCCTGGGCTCCGTAACGGGCACCGGCGAAGAGACCGGGGACCGGTCCGTTGACGGTGGCGATGTTGCCCACGGTGATGGTCGACGCGGTGACTCCCGGACCCGATCCCGCGGCGCCGGCGGCGCAGACCTTGCCGCCCGGCCCGGCCAGAGGATTCCCGGCCTGGATGACCGTGCCGCCGCCTCCTCCTCCGCCTCCGCCGCCCGCCTGCGGGCCGGTCCCCGACGAGTTGCCGGTGCCACCGCCGCCGGCCACGCCACCCCCGCCGGTGCCGGTGCGGGTGCTGCCGCCCGTCCCTCCGGACTTGGCCCCGCCCGTCGGGTTGGCAACGACTCCGCTCCCAGACGGCTGACCGCCACCGGCCGGGCCTGACGCGACTCCGTTGTTGGAGCTCGTCTGGTTGTAGCCGCCGTTCTGGCTGTCGAGCGCCGCCATCTGGGCTTTGGTGAGGCGGGCGCCGCAGGCTGTGGCGACCAGGAGCACCACGGCCAGGACGGCCAGAGGCCTCCGGGCCCGGTGCTCTCGCCGGCTCAGGTTCCTTCGGATGGATCGAGGGTGGGTGCTCATCACTTCTCCGGTGGACGTTGGGGGGTCTCGTGCACGGGTGGTACGGGTCGGAGGTTCATGGGGTCGTCACGGCGGCGGCGTCGCACATCGTGCAGTAGCCGTATCCCTCCGCCCCGGGATGGACGGCGCGCAGGTCGTCGCGCTTGGCCACGACCGGGCACTGGGCCCGGTGGAGGAGGGTGCCGCGGGGCGTGGCGTAGAGCACGGCACCGTTGGCCGCCGCCATCTCGCCTGTCACATCCTTGCTCGAAGCGCCGCTGGAAGCGCTGCTGGAAGCGCGGCTGGAAGCGCCGTCGCCGGCCGCCCGGCGGGGCATGGACCGGCCCGCACCGGTGGACCGGCTGCCGGATGCGGACCGGGACGGACCGGCCGGGGCCGGGCCGGCGGCGGGTGCGGCGTCGGTCGCCACCCGGGAATTCAGCGAGGCGTCGAGCAGCTCCTCGATGCGCTGCAGGGCCTGCACCGTGATGGCGCTCTGGCGCCGGGCCTCGCCCAGCTGCCGGCTCAACCAGTAGCCGAAGTACATGAACCCCCCGGCGACCGACAGCCCGAGGCCGAAGATGCCGCCCGAGATCAGGTAGTCGATCTGGGCGTAGGTGTGGCCGTTGTGGGCCGCGCCCTCCCACCCGAGGAGGATGAAGATCAGCCCGAGCGGGAAGAGGATGGCGGCCGCCCCGAGCAGGATCTGCTCCACCGGTATCCGGCTCCCGCGCCGCACCCGGATCCCGGCCACCGCGGCGGCCAGCGCCTCGTGGCGGTTGGCCGACCGGTCTGCGGCCGGGAAGGCCCCTTCTTGTTCGACGCTGGTGCTGTAGGCGGTCATGAATGCTCCGTGGCTGGGGTCAGGGCTGGTCATGACCGAGGGGACAAACGGGGTCGACGTCGCGGGGCAGCAGCATCCGGCCGAGCCGCCACAGACCGAAGCCGAGCAGGCCGGCGGCCGCCACGCCGAGCACGACCGGGCCGGCGCCGAGCGGCTGGGACACGCTGATCAGCGCGGCGGGCGGGGCGGGGACCGACGAGGACGCCCCTCCGGACGGAGCCGTCGTGGGCGGGGACAGGGAGGGCTCCGACCCCGTCGCCGCCGGCGAGCCGGCCGAGACCGGGACCGTGCCGCCGCCGGAGCTGTTGCTCACCGGCACCGTCGTGGGCACCGTGACCGGAGGGGTGGTCACCGGCGGGGGCAGGAACGGCACGGTGAACGCCGGCGACGCGTTGGCCGACGCGGCGGCCCGACCCAGCGTGATGGTCATGGTGTAGCCCTGCAGGATGCCGGGCAGGGTCGGGATGATGGCGGCCTGGGACGGGAACAACGGCGCCAGCTGCGAAGCGGCCTGCTCGAGCAGGGGGGCGGCCGACGAGGGCGGGTCGATCCGCACCGACACCCCACCCGAGGTGGCGGTGTAGCCGCTTCCGGCGGCCGCCTCCTTGGCCGGGAACTCGGTGACGGTCACGCCCAGCCCGCTGATCACCTGGCTTATGGCGTTCTGCACCAGGGGCCCGGTGATGGGCCCCAGGCTGTTGGCGAAGTTGGGCAGCACCAGGCCGTCTGAGCCGATGCTGGCCGTCTGCCCCAGGACGGTCACGCCGGACACGTGGGTGACAGCCGAGCCGGTGCCGGTGGCGCCGTCGCTGGTGGCGTTGGCCGTGCTGGTGATCGACCCGATGTCGATGAGCCCGAGGATCGAGACGTCGTGCAGATCCGAGCTGGCTGCGGCCTTGGCCGTGCTGGAGGCCGAGGCCGTGCTGCTGCCGCGGGCGGAGGAGAACCCGAGCACACTGGAGGTGCCGTGGTTGACCAGCGCCGCTTCGGCCGTGGTGCCGCCGGCGTCGGCCGTCGCCTTCATCTCCGCCGCGCTCTGCGCCCCGCTCGCCGGGTAGGTGGCGCGGGGCGGGCCGGTGGAGTTCGCCGTCGCAAGAGAGGCCGCGGACCTCGAAACGAGAGAGGGCACGCTCGAAATCCTCCGGGTCGGTCACCTGGTGCGCACGCGCGAGACCCAGATGCGGCAAGAAATCGAGCCGTATCACGATCGCGTGCGCGAGGCGATGACGGCGCCGATGGACACCAGCAGGATGCCCATCGCAAACATCACCGCCCAGGCGTGCAGCACGCGCGCCACCGAGAGGTCCACGCCGGCCAGAGGGGCACACAGGAGCGCGATGGTCCCCTGCGCCACCGCCACCGTGCTCCCGCCCAACACCTTCCCGAGGGCGACCGAGAGCATCGGAGCCGGGGAGACGAGGATCTCCCGCATCAGCCCGACCTCGCGATCCCAGACCAGCGAGATCGCCGACTGCATGGACGCGAAGAGGATATTGAGGGTGACCACGCCGGGGAGGATGTATTGGGTGTACGTGTAGCCTTCGATGTTCGTGTACGACGAGCCGATCCCGTAGCCGAGGATGACCAGCCACAAGACCGTCCGGGAGACGCCCCCGAACCACTGGGTGCGGTCCCGGCGATACCGCAGCAGTTCCCGGCGCCACAACGCCAGGACGACCCGCGCGTCGAAGAAGCGGGCCGGGGAATACCGCAGGGCCGGGAGCGCCGCCCCGTGGATCACCGGGTCAGTTCCCCCCCGCGGCGGGCAAACCCCAGTAAGTGGTCCCTCGCGGTGGCCTCCTCGTCCCGCAGGCCGCGTCCGGTCAACTCCAGGAACACCTCCTCCAGGGTGGCATCGGACCGCTGGGTGACGAGCACCTTCACTTCCGCCGGCGACCCCACGGCCAGCAGGCTTCCGTGATCGATGATCGCCACCCGGTCGCAGCCCTCCGCCTCCGCCATGTTCTGGGTCGACAGGAACACCGTCACCCCGCCCTCCCGCAGGCGCGTTACCTGATCCCAGAGCCGGCGGCGCCCCTGGGGGTCCAGGCCCGCCGTCGGCTCGTCTAAGAATAATACGGGCGGACGGTGCAGGAGGGCCCGGGCCAGTTCCAGCCTCCGCTTCATGCCCCCGGAAAAGGTGCGGACCGGTCGATCGGCATCGCCCGCGAGCTCCGCCCACGCGAGCGCCTCGCGCACCCGTGACGGCAGCCAGTGGGGGTGAATGCGGTAGAGCACGGCATGCAATTCCAGGTTTTGCCGGGCGGTGAGCCGATCATCCAGCGCCGGTTCCTGAAAGACGACGCCGATGCGGTCGCGCACCTGCGGCGCCTCCCGCACGACATCGCAGCCGGCCACCCGCGCGGTGCCCGCCGTCGGGAACAGCGTCGTGGTCAGCATACGGTGCAGGGTCGTCTTCCCGGCCCCGTTGGGGCCCAAGAGTCCGAACAGCTCGCCGGACCCCACGCGCAGGGACATCTCGTTGACGGCCGCCACGCCCACAAACCGGCGCGTCAGCCCGACACACTCGACGGCCGGTGTGAGACCGCTAATGACCCACCACCACGCTGTGGGCGCCCCGGCCGGCCGGGATGGTGGCGATGACGCGCAGTGTGGCGGCGTCGACGACCGACACGTCATCCGACCGTCCGTTGGCCGTATAGATCTTTTTGCCGTCGGGAGCCACCACCACTCCCCACGGCCGCCGCCCCATCTTCTGGGTGACGGTGGCGATGATCGCCCCGCGCGACGCGTCGATGACGAACAGGCAGTTGCAGCGGCCTCCTACGACGTAGACGCGCGTGCTGTCGGGGGCGACGGCCACGCCGACCGGCTTGCTGTCGCGGCCCAACTCGATCGTCTGGATCACCTCGTGCCGGGCCGGGTCGATGACGGAAAGGGTCCCCGCCGTCTCCGCGGAAGCATAGGCGCGGGCGCCGTTGGGGGCGAACACGACGACCCGCGGACGCTCGCCGACGAGCAGGTTCTTGATCGGCCGTCGGGTCGCGGTGTCGATCACCGTGACGGTGTTGCTGGTCTCGGCCGTCACGTACACCCACCGGCCGTCCGGGCTCACGCCCACCCCTTCGGGCTCGATCCCCACCGGGATCGCGGCGATGACCTTCCCGGTCCCGAGGTCGAACACCGTGGCCGTCACGTTGTCCTCATTGGAGCAGTAGAGGTGCCTGCCGTCCGGCGTGACCGCCAGCCGCTCGGGGTCCGATCCGCAGGGGTATTTGGCCCGGACCTTCCCCGTGCCGGCGTCGACCACCCAGATGAACTTGTACGGCGATTCCCGGCGGTTGGGCCACGGATCGGTGACCGCGATATACAGGGTCGAACCGTCCGGGCTGAGCGCCATCCCCCTCGGGCGCGCGGTCCCGGCCGGCCCGATCGGAATGGTGCCGGCCACCCGCCCGCCGGCGGCGTCGATCACCGTCAGGCTGCCCCCGAACTCATTGCTCACGTAGAGCCGGGGACCGGATGCGCCCGCGGCGGGGCCGGCCGAGATCGGCATCGACGCCACGAGGAGCGCCGCGGCGGCCGCGCTGAACCGGGCCCCGCGTCTTGAGCGCGCCAACCCCCGCCGCTGCATACCTGTCCCCATGGTGCCGGCCCGCCCCACCGGACGAGGCCCGCCTACGTGATGGAGAAGCGGCACGTGCTCTCCGGGGCGAGATCCCCCAGCTGATCCAGGACCTGCTGGGGGTCGCGTCCGGGCGCGTTGACGTTGGGGATGCCGCCCACCGGCTCCGCGGCCCCCAGGAGATCGCCCGAGTCTCGCTGCAGCCTCACCATCTCGAGCGGCTGGCGCAGTTGGTGATCCCAGCGCCGGAAGGTCAACACGATGCCCTTGTGCCCATCCAGCGCCGCGCGGTCGCTCTCCAGATAGCGCACCACCTGGGCTGGATCCGTCGTGTGGGCGCGCAGCGCGACCTCCCCGAGGATCTTGATCGCGCACCAGGCGGCCCAGGCCGGTCCGTCCAGCGGATGCTTCCAGCGCGCGGCGAACCGGGAGTTCAGCTCCAGGGCGCCGGCAAACCTGACGGCGGGATCCCACAGCACGGCCCGGATGCTCCCGCCGGCCGACCTCGGCGCCGCGGCGAGGAGGGCGGCGAGGAACACTCGGGTCTGGGTCAGCGGCTCGGGGAAGCAGGAGACTTCGAACCGCAATCCGGCGGTTTCGTACTGCTTCATGAACGACAGCTGCGCGTCGGGCCCGAGCAGCAGAAAGACGAGATCCGGACGCGCCTGTTCGATGGCGCGCAGGATGTCCCGGACTTGACCGGTGGCGGCATCCATCACGGCGTCTCCGACGATCCGGCCGCCCCAGTGCCGCCGCTCGAGCGCCGCGTGCGCGCGCAGGCGCCGCGCCTGCCAGATCGGCGAGCCGGCGGCCACCAGGAACCACCGGCGGGTCGGCGCGCGCCGGATGATCCGGACCCCCTGCGGCGCATCCTCATCCACCAGGAACGCGAGGCCCCGCGTGAACCAGTCCGCCAGCGCGTCCAGGTACATCGCATCGCTGGCCTCGACGTGAAATGTGTAGCGGCCGCACGATGCTCCCCGCAGCGCGTCGCCGGTCGCGCCGACGTTGACGAAAACCACCCGCTGCCGCTCGGCGAACTCGGAGAGGGCCAGGGCGGTCTCGGTGCCGTAGCCTCCGGCGATGGCAAACACCCCCTCGGCGGCCACCAGGCGCCCGGCCTCCCGAACCGCCGCGGCGGGCGACGTGGCGGTCGCCGCGACCACGTCAAACTCTCGGCCCAAGAGGCGCGCGGTCGTCCCCATCTCCTCCGCGCCGGCGCGGGCCCCCAGCAGGCCCGCGTAGCCCGCGACCTCCAACCCCGCGGGCGAACGGGGCAGGCTCTGCGCGCTTCCGACGTGAGCAATGAAGCCGACCCGCGGCGCCGCCGGGGAGGCGGCGGCCGCGGGCCGCCGCCAGACCGCATCCCAGAGCGCGGCGCCGGAGAGCACGGCGGAATCCCTCAAGAACGCGCGGCGGGTGCGCGTCACGGAAGGGTCCCCCGCGCCGCGCCCGGCGCCGGCATGCAGATCCGCATGAGGGCAGTATTCGTGATCGGCTCGTGACACTCTTCGCGCACGCTCTACCCAGCCGCCCGTCCGGGACCCCCCGACCCGGGCGCTGACCTGCCCGCGCCGCCGGAGGCTCTGCTATAGTTGAGGTGTGGCGTCGGCACGATCGGGCACCCTCTATCTCGTGGCCACACCCATCGGCAACCTGGAGGACATCACGCTGCGCGCGCTGCGCGTCCTCCGGGAAGTGGCCCTCATTGCGGCCGAAGACACCCGGCGGACCCGCAAGCTCCTGGCGCACCACGGGATCCCCGCCCGGGTGTTGAGCGTCCACGAGCACAACGAGCTCGCCCGAGCCCCCGAGCTGATCGCCCGCCTGCTGGCCGGTGAGTCCATCGCCCTGGTCTCGGACGCGGGCACACCGGGGCTGAGCGACCCCGGCGTCGAGCTGGTGCGGCAGGCGGTGGACGGCGGCATCCCGGTCATCGCGCTCCCCGGCCCCAGCGCGTTCGTGACGGCGCTGGTGGCCTCCGGGCTCCCCACCGAGCCGGTCACGTTTCTCGGCTTTCTCCCGCCGGCCCCGGGCGAGCGCCGGCGGACGCTCGACGCCTACCGCGCGGTCGCCCACACGCTCGTCATCTACGAAGCGCCCCACCGCCTGCTCAAGACCCTGCAGGCGCTGCTGGCCGCGTGGGGCGACCGGAAGATCGCGGTCGCGCGCGAGCTGACCAAGATCCACGAGGAGCTGTTCCGGGGCACGATCGCGGAGGCGGTCGGCCACTTCACCAGGCAGCGGCCCCTGGGGGAGTTCACCCTGGTGGTGGCGGGCGCCGGGACGGCGCGGGGGGCCGCCGCGGGCGGGGAACCGGTGGCCGCCGGCGGGCGCGTCGGTGCCGGAGCGGCCGCCGGGGACGAGCGGGCGGCCGCCGCGCCACCGGACGCTCAGGCGGAGGAAGCGGCGCGGTCGCTCCTCAGCGACGCCCTCACGGAGGGCGTCGCTCCCTTCGAGGCGGTGCGGCGCGCGGCCCAGGCGACCGGGCTCAGGCGCAACGCGGTGTACCGGATCTGGCTGTCGCTCAAGCAGGGGGCGGCGCGGTGACCCGCGAGCCTCTGGCCGGCATCGTCGTCCCCATCCCCACGCTGTTCGACCAGCGCGGCCGCGTCGACGACGAGGCGAACGCGCGCCACATCGACTGGCTGATCGCCGCCGGCGTGCACGGGATCTTCGCGCTGGGGACGACCGGGGAGTTCACGTCGCTCTCGCCCGAGGAACGCCGCGCGTTCGCGGCGCTCGCCGTCCGCGCGGCCCGGGGCCGGGTTCCCGTGCTGATCGGGTGCGGCAGCCCCTGGACCGACGAAGCGATCGCCTACGCGCGTCACGCCCAGGAGGCGGGCGCCGGCGGGGTCGTCGCGGTCCTGCCCTATTACTGGCTGCCGTCCGAGCGCTCGATCTACGAGCACTACCGGCTCCTGGCGGAGGGGGTGGCGCTCCCCGTCTACATCTATAACTTCCCGGCGCTCACCGGCCGCAGCATCGCGCCGCGGACCGTCGCCGCCCTGGCCGCCGCGCACCCGAACATCGCGGGCCTCAAGGACACCGTCGACAGCGCCGCCCACATCCAGGAAACGATCGCGCTGGTCAAGCCCGACCGTCCGGAGTTCTCGGTGCTGGCCGGCATGGACTACCATCTGCTCAACACCCTGCTCTCGGGGGGCGACGGGGGCGTCCCGGGGACCGCGAACTTCGCCCCGGAGCCGTTCGTGCGCCTGTACGCCGACGCGCGCGCGGGGCGGCTGGAGGCGGCGGCCGAGCGCCACCGCACCCTGGCCCCTTTCGCCCGGCTGTTTTCGGTCGACGCGGCCCCGTTCGTGGTCGTCAAGGAAGCAATGGCCGCGGCCGGGCTGATCCGCCACGTGACGACCCGGCCGCCGGCCCTCCCCTTCACGGAGGACGAACGCCGGTGGATGCGGGCCCAGCTCGCCGCCGTCGGGATCGCGCGGTGACCGACACCCGGCCCGCCGCGGCGGCCGCCGACCTCGGGATCGGGCTGCTCGGGTGCGGGACCGTGGGCAGCGCCGTGGTCCGCCTGCTGCAGACCAACGGGGAGGACATCCGCCGGCGGACCGGCATCGGCCTGCGCCTCGCGCGCGTCGCCGCCGCGCATCCGGCGAAGCCCCGGGAGGTGCGCCTCGAGGCCGGGATGCTCACCCCGGATGCGGCGGCGGTGGTCGCCGACGATCGGGTGGACGTGGTCGTGGAGGTGATGGGCGGGATCGAGCCGGCCCGCACCCTGCTCCTGGACGCGATCCGGCGGGGCAAGAGCATCGTCACCGCCAACAAGCAGCTCCTGGCGCAGCACGGCCCGGACCTGTTCGCCGAGGCCAAACGGGCCGGAGTGGACCTGCGGCTCGAAGCCAGCGTCGGCGGGGGGCTGCCGGTGATCCAGCCGCTGCGGGAATCGCTGGCCGCGAACCGGATCCAGGAGGTCGTCGGCATCCTCAACGGCACGACGAACTACATCCTCACGAAGATGGCCGAGGAGCGGTGGGAGTTCGCCCGCGCGCTCGCGGAGGCGCAGCGGCGGGGCTTCGCCGAGGCCGACCCGGCGGCCGACGTCGAGGGGCACGATGCCGCCGCCAAGCTCGCCATCCTGGCGACGATCACCTTCGGGACGCCCGTGCGGGCCGGCGATGTCTACCGCGAGGGGATCGGGCGGATCTCCGCCCAGGACATCCAGTTCGCCGAGGAGCTCGGCTACGTGGTGAAGCTCCTGGCGATCACCCGGGAGTCGGACGGGCGGGTCGAGGCGCGCGTGCACCCGGCGTTCCTCGCCCGCGCGCATCCGCTCGCGGCGATCGGCAACGAGCTCAACGCCGTCTTCGTCCGCGGCGACGCGGTCGGCGAGGTCATGTTCGTCGGGCGCGGCGCGGGCGGCGCTCCGACGGCGAGCGCGGTCGTGGCCGAGGAATCGAAGCCGCCGCTCAAATAGGCACCCACCGGCACATCGGCGCGCATGCGGATGCGCGTGGCATCGGCAAGGAGCGCCTTCACCTGCTCCTCGGCGTCGCGCTCGCTCGGGCCAGTCCGCTCGGCGCGCCCCGGGTAGCTGAGCGTCCAATAGGGCGATATTTTGACTGCGCCGTGCTCGGCGATCAGCTGATAACCCGCCGGCAGCTCATAAATGTTCTTGAACGCCGTGCGCGGCGCGAGCGGCGTCCAGAAGGTGAAGCACTGGTCGAGCCCCAACGGATCGAGCTCGGGGCGCAGGCCGGGGTACAGGAACAGCGACTTCACCTCCGAGGCGAACACCAGCACGCCCTGATGCACGGTGTAGTAGAGCGGCCGCACGCCCATCCGGTCGCGCGCAATGACGAGGCGCTGGTTGGCGCGGTCCCAGATGGCGTAGGCGAAGTCGCCGTTGAACGATTGCACGCACTGCGGCCCGAACTCGGCGTAGGCGTGCAGAATCGTCT
>Ga0209059_1000962_pt1 | contig 13204 bp, 11 predicted proteins | sample GraSoiAngelo_151_FD_186165 | JGI IMG/M metagenome (GOLD analysis project Ga0209059, IMG submission 186165) | Grasslands soil microbial communities from the Angelo Coastal Reserve, California, USA - 14_1009_12_20cm (SPAdes) (version 2) | ecosystem: Environmental > Terrestrial > Soil > Grasslands ...
TTTGCCACTTTGCCCGCAGGCTTTGCCGACTTCCCAACCTGGTCCGCGGCCTTCTGATATTTCTCCGCCTCGCGCATGGCCGAAGCTTCTCTCTGGAGGTCGGCGGCGTCCTGGTTCAGTTCGGCAATGGCCTGCTTAGCTTCTTCCGACAGACGATTCCGGGGATAGCGGCGCAGAAATTCTTCAAACGTCGCCTGAGCTTCCTCGGGATCGTCCAGGTCGTCCTTGTAGATTTCTCCGATCGTGAACAGTGCATCGAAGCGGTACTTGCTTCCGGGATATTCCTTGCGCAGGAACTCATACTGCTTCACGGCGCTTTGCAGGATCTGGTTGTCGTCGAACCGCCGGCCCATCTCTACCTGCAACTCCGCCACGGCAACCACGCTGGCATCGCCTTTGGAAGAAGTTGGAGCACCGAAGTAAACGCGGCGGTAGGAATCAATGACGCGCTGGTAGTCTCGGCGGGCACGCTGTTTAGCCGGACGGCCGTTGAGCGCTTCACGCATGCGCTCGGCCCGGGCGAAATTCTCGCGAGCCCACGCATCTCCATGCCGGACACGAGCGTGTCCCGGCAGCGCCGGAAGCAGCATCATGACAAGCGCTGCACCCAGACGCAACCCGCGCTGGTTTCGATGTAGGGTCCTCAACTTTTCCAGCCCGCTGCTTGCTTGTTCGAACGGCCTACCGAGAGATGCTAAAACGGCTATAAGGTGTTGCTGGTATTAGTCCGTATTGCTGATATAAAGCACGCCCCGCGCATCTCGCTGAACCCGCACAGGGTCGTGCACCACATTGCCTACCACGTGCGCGTCTGCGCCCGACCCGCCGTAATAGAGTTCCGTGATCCGGCGCACGTAGTTCTGCGTCTCGGAGTAGCGGGGAACTCCTGAGCTGCGCGCCACTGCGCCCGCGCCCGCGTTATAGGCCGCCAGGCTCAGCCGGATATTGCCTCCGTAGCTTTCGAGCAGCTTCTTCAAATGACGAACCCCGGCATCTACGTTTTGTTGCGGGTCAAACGGGTTGGTTACGTGCAGGGACCGCGCCGTGCTCGGCATCAACTGCATCAGCCCCATCGCTCCCTTGCGGGAAACCGCGTTGGGATTGAAATTCGATTCTACCTTGATCACGGACCGCACCAGGTTCGGATCCACGTTGTGCCGCGCCGCCGCCTGCTCGATGGCCGCATCCACGTCCTGCGGGTTGACAGGCGTGTTGCTGCGCAGAAAATTCGTATTCGCCGCTGACCCCTCGCCATTCGATTCCCGGTTCAGATAGCGATTGACCTCCGCCGCCGCCGATCGCGCCGCTCCCATGGTCGCCGAGGGAACTTGCTTGAAGCGCTTTTCTTTCTCGCTCCAATAGACTAGTCGGCTCTGCCGCGGCGAGCCTTCCTCATTGCCACGGGCAGCCTTGGCCGGCGCCGCAACATACTCATTTGTATAGACCGTGCGACCGCTATCGTCGGTGGTTGCGACAAGCTTGGTAGGCGCACCCTCCGCACCCGAGGCAGCATGCAGATAAGGCGCAAATAGGGAAAAGGAGGCCGCGAGTACGGGACTAGCCATCAGAGCGATTTGCAGGCGCTTTCGCATGTCCGGGTCTATCCTCGTAGCAAAGACACGAAGTCCTCAACGGATCTACCCGGAACCTGACGGAGAACTTCAACCAGAGTGCCTCCGATTATAGGGCGTTTCACCGAGCCCCAGCAAACTATCCGAAGGCCATAGAACCACCGAAGTAATCGCTGTAAGTTACTGAAAATAGGCCAATGCCGCCCGGTCAGACGGCTTTCGTCCCACCCAGAACCATGGTGGCGTCCTCGATTCAGAAGTGTCACCATATCAAGGCTTTAGAACTGTCATGATGAGCGAAGGGAGGCGCCAGCCAAACGGAGTCGAACGATCCCCACGGACCTCAGGAACGCCACTGACACGCGGTGTATTTTCTGTTCGTGGCGTCCATTAAGCTGCAAACTCAAAGACGTCTTCCCGAAAATCGCGCCTGACTGTAGTACCCTCGCTTCGTCGCCATGTTCGATGAATCCCCCCAACGCCAAACCCCAGATTCGCTGATGCTTCGGGGCTTCTGGTACCGCGCCCTGCCCAGCGATCGCGTCGTCCGCAACCGACTGGCTAAGGCGATGCTGCTCGAAACGCCGCTTGTCCTCGGCCGGGACCTGCAAGGACGTGCGTTCGCCCTCCAGGACGCCTGCCCGCATCGTGGCATGCCACTCTCCTGCGGTCGCTTCGACGGCTCTCAGCTTGAATGCAGCTACCATGGCTGGCGGTTCGAGCCCCACAGCGGCCAATGCCAGCTCATCCCATCTTTGACGGCCGATCAGAAATTGAAGGTCGACCGCATCAACGCAGGCAGCTACGCCTGTGAAGAGCACGACGACTTCATCTGGGTGTTCATGCCCGAGGCCGTCCCTGCAGGAGCCGGATTCACCCGCCGCGCCGATCCGCCCTTTCCCGTACCACGCGTGCCCATCTTCAGCAACAAATACAAAGTCGCCTACCTGACCTCCGGCCTGCCCTGCAGTGTCGACCACGGCATCATCGGCCTCATGGACCCGGCGCACGGTCCTTTTGTCCACCAAGCCTGGTGGTGGCGCAGCCGCGATTCCATTCACGAGAAACAGAAGTCCTTTGAGCCGATCCCGCAAGGCTTCCGCATGAGTGCGCATACGCCCAGCTCCAACAGTGCGCCCTACAAGCTGCTCAAGCTCTACGCCGATGCCGATTCCATCATGACCACCATCGACTTCACGCTCCCAAACATGCGTTGGGAGACCATCCGGGCAGGGAAGTACTGGTTCTCGAGCCTGACCACGGTTACCCCCGTCACCCGCGATCACTGCCGCATCGACGTAGTGGCCGCCTGGAATATCTTTCGCTGGATGCCGTTCGGCGCCGGGCTGCTGAAGTTCGTTTTTGCCAAGTTCGTCGAGCAGGATCGCAAGACCATGGAACAACAATCCGAAGGTCTGAAACACAATCCCCATCTCATGCTGATCGACGACGCCGATCGTCCCGCCAAGTGGTACTTCCAGCTCAAGCAGGCCTATCTCGATTCCCGCCGCACTGGCGCCGAGTTTCAACATCCAATTACAGGTCCGGTCATGCTGAAGTGGAGAAGTTGAAGGTCTGAGCCGCACCCCTCGGAGCTCTCGGAGTTTCGAGATGGCTCGGCTTTTAGCGCTTGCTGAAGAACGGTCGCGATAGCTGCGCTTTGAAAGGGCTGGACTTTAGTCCAGCCGTAAGAGCCACAAATTCAACGCGGCTTTAGCCGCTGAGGTCGAGGGTGGCCGACAGAAAGTCTGGTAGTAGTCTCCAGCGAGCCCAACGAATTGCTGCTGAGCGCTCCGGAACTTCGTTGCGCTCGTCCACGTAGGTTATGTGTATGCAGCCCGAAGAGATTCAAACCGCCGAACAGGTACCTTCCTCGTTAAGTCCAGCCGCACCAATGCCCACGCGGGCCGACCGTCTGAAGTTGGTTTTCTGGGGACCAGATGGTTTGCGCGCCTTTTGGCGCCTGGCTATTTTTGTTGCCATCGTATTCGGACTGCGTTTCGGGATCAGCAGAACCTTGCGCCTTTTGCACATAGTGAAGCCTCATCTCCCCGCCGCCATCGACGTCAGCGCAAAGACCGTACTGCTGCAAGAAAGCTTGGCGTTCCTGTGCGTACTGTTGGCCACCCTGATTATGGGCTCGATCGAAAAGCGCTCGCTCGGCGATTACGGCTTGCCGCGCCGTGGCGCCTTTGGCATTCGCTTCTTTGAAGGACTGGTCTGGGGTTTCTTCGCCGAGTGCGCCACCATGTTCACGCTCTACCTCACGGGCAACGTAACCGTGAATGGATTCGACCTCACCGGATCCGCTGCCGTTCGTTACGCGCTTCTATGGCTGGCTGCTTTTGTGATGGTGGGCTTCTTCGAGGAGTTCCTCTTCCGCGGCTATCCCCAATTCACCTTGTCCACGGGGATTGGCTTCTGGCCGGCAGCCTTGATCCTTTCGGGACTGTTCTGGCTGGGCCACATGGGAAACCCGGGAGAGACCTGGGTGGGAGGCTTTGCAACCGCCCTGGCTGCGCTGCTGTTTTGTGTATCACTGCGGGTCACAGGCAACCTATGGTTTGCCATTGGCATGCACGCTGCCTGGGACTGGGCGGAGACTTACTTCTTCGGCGTGGCCGACAGCGGAATTCCTGCCAACGGTCACCTGCTGAACACCACGCTGAGCGGCAGCAAGTGGATGACGGGTGGAACGGTTGGACCCGAAGGCAGCGTCGTGGAGTTGGTGATTGTCAGCGCAGTGATTGGTCTGCTGTTCTTGCGCTTTCGGCGACGGGAGCTGCAGAGGTTAACCGCACCACTCTCGTGAATTGGTCGCTGCTAATAAGCCCATAGCTGATGGTTGATAACTACTCCTCCTTCACCAACCAATCCATAGCAGCTTCACGCGTTTTGAAAGTTGGAATATTTCTCTGCGAGAAGCTCTTCATATTTTCTAGATAGATCTTGGGAATAGTGTCCACGCCAACCAGGGCAGCACGCTTGACGTAGGGTCGATCGAGAACCATGACTTCTTTTAGGCGAGAGACTACTGCCCGATCCAAGTGTGCTCCACTGAAGTCGCCAAGCGTGAGCAGTGAGCCTGGAGCATGGCGCGAAACCGCCTGCTTGACTGCCTCCAACAAGATGAGAATTTGCTTGGATTCGCAATCGCCGAAGTCAACCACCATGATCTTTTTGCCCTGATGGGTGACAAACGAAATGCACTCTTTCATAGAAAGCTCACAGGGCCAAGTTTCGAGGTCTCAGGCCGCAGGTGTCAGGATTTCGTGGTTCACAGCTGAATCCTGACCGCCGGAGCTCTGGGACCGAAAAGCTGAGATCTAAGACCCGAGACCTAAGACCCGAGACCTAGGACCCGGCTAGATCATCGACCCCACAATCTCGTACACTTCTCCCAACGCCGCATCCAGCGCCTCTGGCTTGTCACCGCCCGCCTCAGCCATATCGGGACGCCCTCCGCCCTTGCCGCCCACCTTCTGCGCGACTTGGCCGATCACTTTCCCAGCCTGGATGCGGTTGGTGAGATCCTTGGTGACGCCCGCGATCAGCGCGACCCGCCCATCGATGGCCGATCCCAGCACCACCACTCCAGATCCAATTTTGTTGCGCAATTGATCGACCAGTGTGCGCATCTGTGGACGCTCGAGATTGTCGATGCGGTGCGCAAGCACCTTCACGCCCTTGACTTCTCGAATTCTCTCTGTGGTCGCGGCGACCGATGACGAAGCCGACTTCATACGCACCTGATCGAGTTCGCGGGCGAGCCGTTTGATCTCGGCATCGCGCTTTTCGAGTTCCAGTTTGAGTGCCTCGGCAGGCGTTGTGCCATCAGCATGCGCGGCGAGAGTCGCGACGACATTCTCCAGTTGATGATCTTTGCGGAAGTGGCGCACGGAGCCTTCGCCGGTGATGGCTTCGACGCGGCGCACGCCTGAGGAAACGCTGCCTTCCTTGAGAATCTTGATGAGGCCGATTTCGCCGGTCGCGGCGGTGTGTGTGCCGCCACAAAGTTCGGTGGAGAAGTCGCCGATGCGAATGACGCGCACCTTGTCGCCATACTTTTCGCCGAACAGCGCCATGGCGTGATACTCGTTGACGGCAACGTCGATGGGAACATTTTCGATGGTCTCGACTTTGCGGTTGCGCAGCACTTCTTTATTGATGATGTCTTCGATGTCCTGCAACTCTTCGTCTGCGACGGAAGTGAAGTGGGAAAAATCAAAACGCAGATGTCCAGGCGCGACCAGCGATCCGGCTTGCTTGACGTGCTTGCCTAGCACTTCGCGAAGGCCGGCATGAAGAAGATGTGTCGCCGTGTGGTTGCGCATAGTGGCTTCGCGTACACCGGTGTCGACCACCGCGTCCACTTTGTCGCCCAGGTGAATCGGTTGTTTGGCGATGATTTTGTGAGCCCGCACTCCCTGTACCGGGTAGTAACACCCGGTGACGTCAGCGACGACCGTATTGTGATCGTCGGAGTAGAACCAGCCGCGATCGCCGACCTGGCCGCCGGCTTCGGCGTAGAAGGGCGTGTGATCTAGGATCGCTTCGCCCTCGTCGCCCGGCTTGAGTTCTTTTACGCCCTGGCCGTTTTTTAAGAGGGCAAGCACTTCCGAGCCTTCGTAGCGGGTCTGCCGGTACCCCTCGAAGACGGAGGTTGGCAGCTTTTGATATTCGGGGTTGGCGGTCTGCTTGGCAGCGCCTTTCCAGGATGCCTTCGCGCGCTGGCGCTGCTCGTCCATGGCGGCATCGAACCCCGCTTGATCGAACACGATGCCTTGATCGCGAGCAGCGTCTTGCATAAAGTCTAGCGGCATCCCGAAGGTGTCGTAGAGTTTGAAAGCTTTGTCACCGGAATAGATCGGGGTCGGTTCCGAACCATTTCGAGCGGAGAGCACTAGAGGCTGCAAGTCGTCCTCGAGTTTCTTGAGGCCGACTTCCATCGTGTGCGCAAAGCGCGTTTCTTCTGCGAGAACGGCTTTCGATACGCGGTCTACCGTTTCCTTCAGTTCGGGATATGCATCCTGCATCAGGTCCCGCACGGTGAACACCATCTGATGCAGGAATGGCTTGTTTTGTCCGAGCAAACGCCCGTGCGTGATCGCGCGGCGGATGATTTTACGCAGGACGTACCCGCGTCCTTCATTCGAGGGAATAACACCGTCGGAGATGAGGAACGTGGCTGCACGGGAGTGATCAGCAATCACTCTTAACGAGGCTGCACCGTGGGTGCCACCTTCGGCAGCCGAGCTTCGCTCGGCCTGGACAGGCGAGGCGCCTGTCCCTACGTCCTTTATGGTGGCCTCGTGCCCCGTGTTCGAGTTCGTAATTGCTCGCGTAGGGGCAGACGCCCTCGTCTGCCCGGCCGAGCGTAGCTCGGCTTTTGCATCCGTCAATTCCACCGCCCGCTGGATGAGCGGCGTGAACAGGTCGGTTTCGTAATTTGAAATCACACCCTGCAGTACCGACGTCACACGTTCTAGTCCCGCTCCTGTATCGATCGACGGCTTAGGCAGTGGAGTGAGCTTCCCGCTGACATCGCGGTCGAACTGCATAAACACCAGATTCCAGATTTCGACGTAACGGCCGCAGTCACAGCCGAACTCGCAATCGGTGTGGCCCAGATCGCTCGCGATGGCGCCCATGTCGTAGTGAATCTCGCTGCATGGGCCGCAGGGGCCGGTGTCGCCCATTTGCCAGAAATTGTCCTTGGCGCCGAACTCGTAGATGCGATCCTTCGACACACCCTGCGCTACCCACAGGTCATAGGCTTCGGCATCCCGCTCCACGCCGTTTTCGCCCTTGAAGATGGTGGCGTAGAGCTTATCTTTCGGAATCCCGAACCATTTCGGCGAAGTGATCAATTCCCACGCGTAGGCGATCGCGTCTTTCTTGAAGTAGTCGCCGAAGGAGAAGTTCCCCAGCATCTCGAAAAACGTGTGATGACGGTTGGTGAAACCCACGTTCTCGAGATCGTTGTGCTTGCCCCCGGCGCGCACGCACTTCTGCGAAGTCGTGGCGCGCGAGTAGTCGCGCTTTTCGAGGCCCAGGAAGACGTCCTTGAACTGGTTCATGCCCGCATTGGTGAATAGCAGCGTGGGATCGTTCTGCGGGACAAGCGAGGAAGAATGGACCTCGCGATGGCCTTTCTCGATGAAAAAGTCCAGGAACATGCGGCGGATCTGGGAGCCGGTCGGCATGAGTATTTTCGAAAGCCCCTACGGATGGAACCCGATTCAGTTGCGAAACTTCAATTCTAAACCACTATGGACCAGAAAAATCTTAACCACAGAGGACACAAAGCAGCACGAGAGAAAAACAAAGCATGCGATTTTGATGGTGGTTTTCGGTGATTGGCAGACCAGTCTTCTTATACCTGCATGGGGCGGGAAGTATTTCCTTTGTGAACCTTTGTGCCCTCTGTGGTTATTCCTGATTTTCCCCTTCCAGTGCAGTCAGCATCTCGTCGTCCACATCCCATTTTTTTAGGATGCTGAAGATGGTCTTCGAGCGGAAGCCCGCCCGCATCAGTTGGCGAAAGATCCGGGCTGCCTGTTTCCGATCCTTCGGCTTCGCAAGTCGCTTGCGCTGGAGGAAGGCGCGGGCCTGCTTCTCGTCGCTGACCTCATCGAATGCTGCCGAAACCGCTGTGTCGATCACGTCGCCGTGCACGCCTTTGATTTTCAGGTCCGTGACCACGCGCATGCGGCCGAATTTCTCGTTGTCGCGTCGCAGCGAAGAAAACGCCGCTGCGTATTTGGCGTCGTTGAGATAGCCCTGGTCTTTCAGTTTTCGGACGATCAACTCGACCAGGGTCTGGCCGAATTCCGTATCGATCTCAACTTTTTGGCGAAGCAGGCGCTTCAACTCGGCGATGGAACGCATGCGTCGGGCGAGCGCACCGACAGCGTATTCGTAGAGCTCAGCTTCGGTGTAGACCTTCTTCTTGGAACGGGAGAACGACATCGACATCCACGTTAGCGCAAGGCGACCCGGAGGGGAAGTGAATGTAGTTTCGAGTTTCGAGTTTCGGGTTTCAAGTTGCGAGTGCGTGATCCCCCGGGATGATGGTCCCAGGTCGAAAAAGGCTTTTTAACTGAAAAGTGCGCAAAGGAATCGCAAAGGACGCGAAGAAGCGCTTTTTGGAAGAAATGTCGAATCCAACATGAGCCTGAGAACTGAGAACTGAAAAGTGACCCTGACAGCTGAGACCTGACACCTGCCTTCAAAAAAAGGGCGCGCTCGTCGCGCGCCCAGTTCAGGAGGACAGCAATCCGGAAATCGAAAACTAGCGGCCGCCGAATCCGGCCGACTGCATGGCCTGGCGGGAAATGTCTGCGGTGGAGGCGATGCCCTGCATGCGCAGCTTGAAATCGTCGGCATTCGAGGCGTTCTCGAGCGCGGTTTCGTAACCGACCAGGCCCGCCTGGAACAGGTCCCAGAGCGACTGGTCGAAGGTCTGCATGCCGTACTGCGACGTGCCAGCGGCGATCGCGTCGCGGATGGAGCGCGTTTTTTCGGGCACGAGAATACATTCCCGGATGAACGCGGTGTTGATCATGACCTCGACCGCGGGCACGCGGCCTTCGGTGTCGGCTCGGCGCACCAGGCGCTGGCTGATGATGGCGCGCAGAATCGCCGCGAGCTGCAGGCGGACTTGCTTCTGCTCCGGCGGCGGGAAGACCGCGATGATGCGGTTGATGGTTTCGACCGCGTCCAGGGTATGCAACGTGGAGAACACCATGTGGCCGGTTTCAGCAGCGTGGATAGCGGTGCCGATGGTTTCAAGGTCGCGCATTTCGCCGACCAGGATCACGTCCGGATCCTGACGGAGAGAGGCGCGCAAAGCGGCAGAGAACGACGGTGTGTCCACTTCGATCTCGCGCTGGTTGACGTAGCCTTTCTTGTCGCGGTGCAGGAATTCGATCGGGTCTTCGATGGTGATGATGTGCTCGGCGCGGGTGGCGTTGACGCGATCGACCATGGCAGCGAGCGTGGTGGACTTGCCAGAGCCGGTGACGCCCGTAACCAGGACGAGGCCGCGCGGCATGTCGCAAACCTGCTCAACGACTTTTGGCAAGTAGAGTTCATCGAGCGCGCGGATCTTGGTGGGAATGACTCGGAGCACCAGTCCCACGTTGCCGCGCTGCTGAAAGACGTTTACACGGAAGCGGCCCAGTCCGGCCACACCGTAGGCCATGTCGATTTCGGTGGTCTCTTTGAACTTCTGCTTCTGGCGCGCCGACATCATGCTGAACGCCATAGTCAGCATGTCCTCGGCAGTAATGCGGGGCTGGTCGGTCAACGGATGCAGTTCGCCGTCGATGCGCAGGTGAGGGTAGTTTCCGACCTTCAGGTGCAAGTCGGACGCGCGTCGCTCCATCGCAATCCGAAGCAAGTCATCAATATTCATTCGACACGACTCCCGTAGTCACTGACTATGATGGCGCGAAACGTCACCTTCCCCAAGATGACCTAAGTAATGGGAGGGCAGCGGCTAGCTGTTGGCTATCAGCTGTTAGCTTCTACTCCCTTCCGCGTGGCAGTCTGAGAAAAGGACGTAGCACGAAGGCGGAGCCGCGATGATTGTGCTAAGGCGATTGACTTAGTTCATAGACTTAGCTAATCTCGATAGATGGAAATCAACATTCATGAGGCCAAGACTCACCTCTCCCGCCTGTTGCAGAAAGTGGCGGAGGGAGAAGAAGTCGTGATCTCGCGGGCCGGAGTCCCGGTGGCCAGGCTGGTCGCGGTCGGCCCTAAAGACGGGAAGCGGCCCCTGGGAGTTGATCGCGGTCGCATCTGGATGGCGGATGATTTTAATGCTCCCATGCCGGAACTGGAGGCTTTGTTCTACGATGCGCCGATTACCAGCCCGTCTCCACCCCGACGCAAGGCGAAGAAGAAAACGAAATGAGCTACTTGCTCGACAGTGGCGTCTGGCTCTGGAGTGTTGGGGAGCCTGAGAGGATGTCGTCGTCTGCGAGAGAGATTTTTGCTGATCGTACCGAAGAGCTATTCCTGTCCGCCGTTACCTCGTGGGAAGTTGCGATCAAAGTGGCAAGTGGAAAACTACGACTTCCAGAACCGCCGGGGACTTACGTTCCAAGTCGCATCATGATGCAGGGACTGCGACCGCTGCCCATCTCTCATATGCACGCCTTGGCGGTGCATGGACTTCCGCCGCACCATCGCGATCCGTTCGACCGGTTGCTCATCGCACAAGCGATCGTCGAGAATATGACGCTTCTGACGGCGGATCGAGAATTTAAAAAATACGATCTTCCCCTGCTGTGGTGCGGGCGCTAGAAAACCGAAAGCGGACAAAGCTGGGCGGGCGCGAGCGCGCTTGGTCATGAGATGCGCGAGGACAGGCGGGCGGGGACGCCCGCCTCTCCAATGGATGAGTCTTATGCAGCGTTGGAAGCTTCGCCACCCTGCCACGGCTCGTCATAGCTGCCGCCGTAAATCGATGGGCACTTCGATCCCATCGGCCGCAAATAGGTCGCCAGCTGTCCGCGATGGTGAATGCTGTGATTGTTCAGGAAGCCCATGTAAAAGGCCGCCGGAAGATTGAAGACGCCAAAGAACTCGATCGGTTTCATGAGTTGCTCGGGGCTGAGCTTGCGCACGCGCTCAGTGGCACGCGCCATGTTCTCGTCGTACCAGGTGACTAGCTCGGTAACGGTCCGGGGCTTGTGTTCGTCGTCGGGAGACTCCATCTTGAATTGTCCGTCGGCAATCCCGTCGAGGAACTGCACGTCGGTATTGGCGAGATGCCAGGCCAGTTCCCATGCCGTGCGCGCATTGGGATCGGGACGAAAATCTTTTTTTCCTTCCGGTATCGCGGACAGAACTTTCTTAGTGGTTTGTACTTCGTTGGCCAGCCCCTGGAGCATCATTTCCTGGTAGCCCAGCGCGAAGTCTGCCGTCACGCATGATTCTGCGGTCGCCATAATGCACTCCTTCTGTGAGGGTGTTTCGTTGAGTTGCGGCTAGAAACCAAAGGGGCGCACCTGAAGCGCCCCCACTCTCAATCCGCCCGCCATTCTACACGAAAGTGGAGGAACGGGCGTCTCGGTCCGGTCGGGGACGCCCGACTCTCCACCGAGAACTAGAGCCCAGAGTCTAGAGCCTGCCTTCCTACACGCTGACCGGTTGCTTGCTCCGTACGGGGACTGGCGTCAGCCAATGATGGCGATCGGCCTTCTCGCCTTTGACAATGGCGTAGAACTCTTTCTGGATGGCCCTGGTGATGGGCCCCGTAACGCCTTTGCCTACCGTGATCTTGTCGACGGAGCGGATAGGTGTGACTTCCGCGGCGGTGCCGCTGAAGAAGGCTTCGTCAGCGAGGTAGAGCATTTCGCGCGGGATCATCTGTTCGAGAACCGGGATGTTCAGGTCGCGGGCGATCTGGAGCACCGAGTCGCGGGTAATGCCGGGGAGCACCGAGTTGCCGAGGGGCGCGGTCTGGAGCACGCCGTTGCGCACGAGGAAGACGTTTTCGCCCGAGCCTTCACTCACGTAGCCGCTGGTGTCGAGCGCGATGCCCTCGGCGTAGCCGTTCACGATAGCTTCCATCTTGATGAGCTGCGAGTTCATGTAGTTCGCGCCGGCCTTGGCCATCGCGGGGAGCGTGTTGGGCGCGAGACGCGTCCAGGACGAAACGCAGACGTCGCAACCCTGCTCGGCATCGGAGCCGAGATATTTACCCCACGGGTAGTTGACGACGTAGACCTCGGTGGGAGAATTGAAGGGATTGACGCCGGCCTCGCCGTAGCCGCGCAGCACGACCGGGCGCAGGTAGCAAGGCCACACGCCGTTGTTGGCGACCACATCGCACATGGCTTTAACGATGTCGTCGCGGGTGAAGTCCACGTCGATCCGATAGACCTTGGCGGAATCCAGCAGCCGCTGCGCGTGTTCCGGCGCGCGGAAAATCGCCGGGCCGCTCGGGGGCGCGTAGCAGCGCACGCCCTCAAACACCGACGAGCCGTAATGGATGACGTGCGCCATCACGTGGATGGTCGCGTCGTCCCACGCTATGAGCTTGCCGTTGTGCCAGATTTTCTCGGTCTTCTGAATCGCCATTGAGGCTCCTCGCTAGTCAGGTTCGATGCTCGTAGCTTTGCAGGCGGCGCGACTTTTTCAAAGGCCTGAGCCCAGGCGCGAGCAAAATTACAGCTGATTATAACTGGCAAAGCGCGGGTGGTTGGAAATGCGGGCCGCAGATTTTACAGATGACGAAAGTCGCGAGCGCGAACTTGCCGGACGGTCGGTTGGCATCGGTGAACCGAGGTTATCGTCCGAGGCCACCGGACACTTCATGTATACCGAACCCAGAGGGTGCCCCGTCCAAGCTCCGCTTGGGCGGGGATGTTCGTTCGTCACAAACGCGCACTCAGGAGTAAAAGCAGACTGGTTGCGTGCCTTGGGGACTCAAGCGCTTCCACGAATCTCGTCAGCTTCATTTTCTGACCTTCAGCTGCTATCACCGCAAGCCGAAGCTGAGAACCACAGAGGCATGCTCCCTGTTCTTGGCGGCGCCATCGCGACGGCCAGCAATGCGGTGATAATGAGCTGCGGCAAGACGCAATTAGCCTCACTGTCCCCCACCCGCCGGAACA
>Ga0209059_1000965_pt1 | contig 13153 bp, 11 predicted proteins | sample GraSoiAngelo_151_FD_186165 | JGI IMG/M metagenome (GOLD analysis project Ga0209059, IMG submission 186165) | Grasslands soil microbial communities from the Angelo Coastal Reserve, California, USA - 14_1009_12_20cm (SPAdes) (version 2) | ecosystem: Environmental > Terrestrial > Soil > Grasslands ...
CGGGCCGGAGGCGCTCGAAGCCCTCCCGGATCGCCTGCTTCGTCATCGACGAGATCCAGAGGCGGTCGACGGGCTTCTTCGCGCCGGTCGACTCGTAGATGTAGGCGAAGATGAGCTCGCCCTCGCGGCCCGCGTCGCAGGCGTTGATGACGCGGTCGACGTCGGCTCGCGCGAGGAGCTTGCGGATCGCCGTGAGCTGCTTCTTCGACTTCGCGTCGCGCGGCTTGAGCCGGAAGTCCTCGGGCACGATCGGCAGGTCGGCCATCCGCCACTTCTTCAGCTTCTCGTCGTAGTCCTCGGGCTGGGCGAGCTCCACGAGGTGGCCGACCGCCCAGGTGACGACGTAGTCGTCGGACTCGAGATATGCGTCGTTCTTCGCGAAGGCGCCGGGCAGCGCGGCCGCGAGGTCGCGGCCGACGGACGGCTTCTCGGCGATGACGAGCGTCTTGCCCATGGCCGAGACACGTTAGCGAAGGCCTGCCGCGATCCTGCAAAGGCTTCTGTGAATACTCCGCACGTGCCGGAGCGCATGTCGCGCATCTATCTCCTCGTTGCCGCCGTCAGCCTGCCCGTCGTCCGCTTCGTCTTCCGGCTGCGGGCGACCGGCCTCGAGCACGTCCCGGCAGAGGGTGGCTTCGTGCTCGCGGCCAACCACACGTCGAACTTCGACCCGTGGCCGCTCGGCCTCCCGCTCTTCCCGCAACGCTGGCTGCGCTTCATGGCCAAGTCGGAGCTCTACTGGTGGCCCCTCGGGGTCATGCTGGACGCGGTCGGCGCCTTCCCGGTCGAGCGCGGGCGGGGTGACTTGCAGGCGATCGCGAAGGCGGTCGAGCTCGTGCGGGCGGGCGAGGTGGTCGTGATGTTCCCCGAGGGGACGCGGCAGAGGAAGGGCCTCCGCAAGCGGTGGGAGGCGCGGCCGCACACCGGCGCCGCCCGCATCGCGCGGCAGGCTGGCGCGCCGCTCGTTCCCGCCGCGATCAAGGGCACGGATCGCCTCGCGCGGCTCGGCCCGCTCCGTGTCGCTTACGGTCCGCCGGTCGAGGTGAGCGACGACAGCCGCGAGACGACCGAGCGCCTGATGGCCGAGATCCAGCGGCTCTACGAGACCCTGTGACGGAGCAGCGTCCGCTGCTCGCGGTCGACGGCGACTCGTTCGCGCACCGCGCCTACCACGCGCTGCCGAAGTCGATCCGCCGCGCCGAGGGCCGTCCCGCGGGCGGGATCGTGGGCTTCGCGAACATGCTGCTTCGGCTGTGGGACGCGGAGGAGCCGCGCGCCGTGCTCGTTGCCTGGGACACGCTCACCGTGCCGACCTACCGGCACGAGGCCTTCGAGGGCTACCAGGCGGGGAGGGTGTTCGACGCGGAGCTCCTCGAGCAGCTCGAGCTCCTGCCGCGGCTCGTCGAGGCGCTCGGCTTCGCGTATGCGAAGGCGCCGGGTTACGAGGCGGACGACTTCCTCGCCGCGGCCGCGGTGCACGCCGCCGAGCCGGTGCTCGTCGCCACCTCCGATCGCGACGCGTTCCAGCTCGCGCGCGCGGGGGTGACGATCCTCCAGCCGACGCGCGGAGTCTCGGAGCTGGCCCGGATCGACCCGGCGGAGGTGCGCGAGCGCTACGGCGTCGAGCCGGAGCAGGTGCCGGACTTCATCGCCCTCCGGGGCGATCCGTCGGACCGGCTTCCGGGCGCGCCGGGGGTCGGGCCGAAGAAGGCGGCGGAGATCCTCGGCCAGTACGGGTCGCTCGAGGCGGCGCTCGAGGCCGGTCGCTTCGCGGCGAATGCGGAGGAGCTTCGCCTCTACCGCCGAATCGCGACGCTCGACGCCTCCGCCCCGATCCCTGCGATGAGGGGCCAGACACCCTCGTGGGCGGAGGCGTCCGCCCTCGTCGACTCGTGGGGCCTCGGCCAGCTCGCCGGGCGGCTGGACGAACGGGCCAAAGGCTAGGATCCGCCGCTGTGGAGGCCTGGCTCGCCGACGCACGCGACGCCCTCGCCGAGGCGAGCGGCGTGCCGGCCGAGCGGCTCGACCTCTCCGAGGACGATGTCGCCCTTCTCCTCGACCTCGCGCGGATCGCCGCGCACGAGAGCGGCGAGCGGACGAACGCGCCGCTCCTCTGCTACCTCGTCGGGCGGGCGCAGGGCGACGCGGCCCTCGACGACGTCGCCGCCGCGGTACGCCGATCGACCTCGTAAGCCATCCGGCGCTCGCGCGCCTCCATCCCACGTTCGGCCATCCCGAAGCGCCGGAGCGGCTCGCCGTGCTCCTGGACGAGTTCGACGTCGTCGAGGCCGAGCCGGCCGGCGACGCCGACCTCGAGCGCTGCCACGCGCCGGAGTACGTCGAGGTCATTCGGCGGGTCGAGGACCCGGTCTGGCTCGACGCCGACACCGTCGCCTCCGAGACGAGCTACGAGGCGGCGCTGCTCGCGGCGGGAGCGGCGATCGAGGCGGTGCGACGGGGCGGGTTCGCGCTCGTCCGCCCGCCGGGCCATCACGCTCGGCCGATGGCGGCGATGGGCTTCTGCCTCTTCGACAACGTCGCGGTCGCGGCGCGGTTCGCGCAGGCCGAGCTCGGCGTGCGGCGCGTCGCGATCGTCGACTGGGACGTCCACCACGGGAACGGCACGGAGGAGATCTTCCGGGACGACGACTCGGTGCTCTTCGTCTCGCTCCACCAGTGGCCGTTCTACCCCGGAACCGGCGGGCCGGACGACCAGGCGGAGACGACGGTGAACGTCCCGCTCCCGGCCGGGTCGGGCGACGCCGAGTACGAGGCGGCGTTCACGCGGGCGGTCGAGCCGGCGGTGGGCGTGTTCGAGCCCGACCTCGTCCTCGTCTCGGCAGGGTTCGACGCGCACGTCGGCGACCCACTCGCCGACATGCGCGTCGGTGCCGACGGCTTCCGCGAGCTGGCCCGCCGCTCGGCGGCGCTCGGCCCGCGCTGCGCCGCGGTGCTCGAGGGCGGCTACGACGTCCGGACGCTGCCGGGCCTCGTGCGCGCCGCGGTCGAGGGCTTCGACAGTTAGCGGCCGGCCCGTCTGGGCCGGCCGCCTAGCGAAAGATCAGCCACCAACTGTGCTCCTTGCCACCACTTCCCGAACGGAGAAATGAGGAGCTCGCCCTCTGAGTATCGATGCCGAAGCAGTCAGCGTCATCGCCCCGGCCGCGCGCTTTCGCATCCCCCGCCGTGGGGGATGCTGTGCCAGGCACGTGCCTGGCACCGACGCCGCCCGCCGCTCGCCGCGGCCCGCTCAACCAAGCCGTTCCACCCGTCGGTGCCTGGCACGTGCCTGTCACCGACGAGCGGCGGCGAGTGCCTCGAGCGCCTCCCGGCGGGACGAGACGCCGAGCTTGCGCAGCAGGCTCTTCACGTGCGAGCGCACGGTGTGCTCGGAGATGAAGAGCCGGCGCGCGATCTGGTCGGTGCCGAGGTGCTCGTCGAGGAGGAGCAGCACCTCGACCTCGCGCGCGGAGAGCACACGGGCGATCGCGTCGGGGACACCCGAGCGGCGCCCGCCGTTTCGCACCTCGTCGAGGAGGCGCCGCGCGATCTCGCCCGAGAGCGCCGCCTCGCCCTGGGCGACGCCGCGGAGGAACTCGGCGATCCGGCCCGGCGGCTCGCTCTTCAGCAGGTAGCCCGCCGCACCGCCGCGGATCGCCGAGAGGAGGTTCTCCTCCGTCCCCGACGCCGTCAACACGACGACCTCGCAGCTCGGCGCGGCCTCGCGGAGCCGTGGCAGGGCCTCCAGGCCGGACAGGCCCGGCATCGACAGGTCGAGGAGGACGAGCCGCGGCTGGAGCCGCCGCGCGAAGCCGATCGCCTCCTCGCCGTCCGCGGCCTGGCCGACGACGGCGAACCCGTGCTGCGTGAGCAGAGCGCTCAGAGCCTCGCGGGTCAGCGGATGGTCGTCGACGATCAGGACGCTGTCGGCCATGGCTCTGCGGACTTATCGGCGGAGGTGTCCGTGCCGACAAGGGTGACGATGGAGAAGGACGGTAGAAGCGCGCTCGACGCGTTCCTCTGGGGCGAGGTGCTCCTCTTCGGGCTGCTCGGAGCGGCGCTCGCCCTCTTCGTCGCGTACGCCGACCTCCGCCCCTCGTACGGCGGCGACGAGGCGCGCCTCGTGCTCCAGACGGTCGTCATGCTGGCCGGAACGGCCGTGGCCGTTCTGGCCGGAGTGCGGTTCTCGGTCGAGGGCCGCCGCGTCGACCTCCTGCTTGCGAGCGGGTTCTTCGTCGGCGCCGCCTCGACGCTCTGCTTCTCGATCGCACCCGTGCTCGGCGGCCACCCGATCGGCCGCTCGGAGGCCTGGTCCGGCGTCGCCGGACGGCTCCTCGCCTGGACGCTGATCGCCGCCGCGCCGTTCGTGCACGGCCGTGTCCGCGAACGCCGGCGCATGCTCGGGAACGCGTTCGTCGCGCTCGCCTTCGTGCTCGTGCTCGTCTGGTCGGCCTCCCGCTCGCTGGGCAACGGGCTGCCGCTCCTGCCTCCCGACGGCGGAGCCGACGCGCCGTTCCTGCTCACGCTCTCGTTCGGCTTCCAGGCGCTCGTGAACCTCGTCGCGGTCGTCGGCTTCGGCCTGCGCTTCCGGAAGCACGGGGACGACCTCGACCGCTTCCTCGCGCACGGCGCGACGCTGCTCCTCTTCGCGTCGCTCAGCTACCTCCTCACGCCGCTCGCGGCGAACCGGCCGCTCTCGCAGGGCGACGTCCTGCGGATCCTGGCCTACGGCGTCCTCCTCGTCGGCGTCTGGCGCGCGATCCGCTCGTCCGAGTTCGGCCGCGCCGTCGCCGAAGAACGTGCGCGCGTCGCGCGCGAGATCCACGACGGGCTCGCGCAGTACCTGTTCGCGATCTCGACCTACGCGAGCCGGCTCGAGGACGGCGCGCCGGTCGAGGACGTGCTCCCCGAGCTGAAGGAGGCGGCCGCAGCCGCGCAGCAGGAGGCGCGCTTCGCGGTGCTCGCGCTCTCGTCCGCGAGCGGCAACGCGCCCTTCGACGCCGCGCTTCGCCGCTACGTCGAGTTCCTCACCGCGGACGGCGAGCTCGAGGTCGAGCTCGACGTCGACGATCGCGTGTCGCTCGCGCCCGACGAGCAGATCGAGGTCTTCCGGATCGTCCAGGAGGGACTCGCGAACGTGCGCAAGCACGCCGGCGCGCGGCGCGCGGAAGTGTCCATCGGCGAGCGCGACGGGCAACGGCTCGTGGCGGTCCGCGACGACGGCGAGGGCTTCGACGAGACCGGCGACGGTGCCGGCCAGGGGCTGAAGAACATCCGCGCGAGAAGCGTCGCGATCGACGGTGCCTTCGACGTCCGCTCACGACCCGGATTCGGCACCGAGCTCGTCGTCACCTTGCGAGCCTAGTAGGCGAGCAGCCGCTCCTCGACCTCTTCCTCCACGAAGGCCTCGCGCTCGGCGCCCGAGACTCTCGTCACCTCGGTCCCGTCCAGCTCCTGGGTGACCTGGAGCACGTCCTCGATCCGCTCGGCGACGGTGCGGACGTGGCTCACGACGGCGACCAGGCGGCCTGCTTGCGCTCGGCGCTCGAGCTCGCCCAGGGCGTCGTCCAGGGCGTCGGCGTCGAGGCTCCCGAAGCCCTCGTCGAGGAAGAGGGCCTCCAGCCGCCCTCCGCCGCGCGCCGCCAGCTCGACCAGCCCGAGCGCGAGCGCGAGGCTGGCGAGGAAGGCCTCGCCGCCGGAGAGCGTCTTCGAGCCGCGTGCCTGGCCGAAGACGCGGTCGACGATCCGGAAGTCCTCCGCGAAGCCGTAGCGGCCGCCTGTCATCGAGCCGAGGATCTCCGAGGCGAGCGCGAGGAGCGCCCGTTGCCGGCGCGTCACGACGTATCCGATGAAGCGACCGTCGGTGAGCAGGCTCGCCACCGCCTCGAGCACCTCGATCGACTCGCGCAGCGGCCGGATGCTCCGATCGAGCTCGCGCGCAGCCGGGACCTGCGCGCGCGCGTCGGCCTCCTCGTCGCGTGCCCGGGTGCGCTTCGCGCTCGCCTCGATCACCAGCTCCTCGAGCTCCTCCGCGTCGGCGGCGCCGGCCTCCGCGAGGGCTGCGGCGGCCACGCCGATCGCCGTCGCCGCGCGCGCTCTCGCGCTCTCGGCCGCCTTCGCGAGCTTCCTCGCGACGCGATCCGCGGCCCGCTCGAGCTCGGCCGCGCGGGCGAGCTGCTCGTCGAAGGCGGTGTCGTCCTCGGCGCCGGCCGGTAGCTCGACTCCCGCGTCCTCGATCCGCCGGCGGAGGAGGAGCATCGCCTTCTCGACTCGCCGGCGGGGCTGCTCGAGCTCGCGCTCGCGCCGCCCGGCGAGCTCGTCGCGGTCGGCCCGAAGCTCGGCGAGCCGGGCCCGAGCCGCCTCGCGCTCGCGGCGGAGCCGCTGCACCTCCGCGAGCCGCTCCTTGAGCGCGGTGAGCAGCGCGGCGTGCCGGTCGTCGCTCGCGCTCGCCGCCGGCCGGAAGCGTCTCGGCAGGCCCGCCCGGTCCCGGTCGAGCGCCGCCGCCCGCTCGACGAGCTTCGCGGCCGCGGTCTCGCGCGCGGCCCGCCGCTCCCCCAACGCCGCGCGCCGCGAGTGGACGGCCGTCTCCGCCTCATCGGCGACGGCGCGCGCCGCGGGATCGACGTCACCGAAACGCCGCTGCACGCGATCGAGCGCGCGCCGAGCTGCCGTCCGCTTCCGCGCCGCCTCCGCGACCGCTTGCTCGAGGTGCGCGCGTGTGGCATCCGCGGCGGCCCGCGCCTCGCCGGCCCCGCGTGCTGCCGCCTCGGCGCGCTCGTGCGCCTCCTGCGCCGCGCGCACGACCGGCGCACGAGGAGGCTGGAACCCGGCCGGCAGCTCCTGGTGGCAGATCGGACACTCCTCGCCCGCCTCGAGACCATGCGCGGCGTGAGCCGCCGCATGCGCCCGGAGCAGCGGCTCGAGCCGCTCGGCCGCGCCGGCGAGCCGGCGTCGCGCGACGGCCTCCGCGTCGGCCTTCCGCTCGGCGATCGTCCGCGCGTTCCCGAGCTGGCGCTCCAGCCGCCGGAGCACGTCGTCGGCCGCTTGCAGCTCGAGCACGGCGTCCTCCAACTTCTGGACCGCCGCCGCCTCGCGGCGGAGGCCGACCAGGGACCGCTCGTCCCGCACCAGCGCGGCCTCCTGCCGGGAGACCTCGCGCCGCGCGGCCGCCAGCTCCGCCCGCTCCGCCGCGAGCGCCGGCGCCTCCGCGACGAGCCGCTCGAGCATCGCCTTCGCGCGCGCGAGCTCGCCCTCCCCCTCCCCGGCACGCTCGGCCCGCCCGAGCGCCGCCGCGAGGCGTGTCTCGTGCTCCTGCGCCTCCTGCCCGGCCGCCGCGAGCTCCGCACCTCTCGACTCGAGCTCCCGCAGGACGGGCTCGAGCTCGCGCAGGTCGCGCGCGGGGCGCACGTTCGCCTTCGCGAGCCGCTCGACGGCCGTCTCGGCGCGCTGCACCTCGCGCTCCTCGCGGGCGGCCGCCTTCTCCTGACGCGCCCGCTCGGCCTCGAGCGCCCGCAGGCGGCGCTCGTCCCGCTCGGCTTCCTGCCTTCGCCGCCGGGCTTCGCGGGCGGTCGCGGCGGGATCCGGAAGGAGCCGCGCCCGCTCGGCCTGGAGGTCGTCGAGGGGCTCGCGGTAGCCGAGCGCGAGCTCGCGCGCCTGCTCGCGCGCCTCGGCCAGCTCGCCGAGCCGGAAGATGCCCTTGAGGATCTCGGTGCGGTCGGCGGGCGAGGCCTGGAGGAGCGTCTGGAACCGCCCCTGCGGGAGGATCACGGCCGAGGTGAAGCCGCCCCAGTCGAGGCCGACGAGCCGCGCCACCTCCGCGTTGATCGCGTCCTCGGAGTCGAGCGGCGGCACCGTCGGATCGGTCAGGCACTCGAGCTGGTGCGACGGCGGCGGGTACGCGCCGCGCGAGGTCGAGCGCGCGATCCGATAGACGTGGCCGTCGACCGCGAAGTCGAGCTCGACGCTCATCGTCGTCGCGCCGTCCGAGATGAGCTGCTTCACGCCGCGCTGGTCCCACGTCGTCGCGTTGTAGAGCGCGTACGTGATCGCCTCGAGGATCGAGGACTTGCCCGCGCCGGTGTCCCCGACGAGGGCGACGAGGCCGAGGTCGGCGAAGTCGATCTCGCGCTCCGCGCGGAAGCTTCGCAGGCCCTTGACGCGCAGCAGCCGCGGTCTCACGAGCCGCGCACCCGCTCGAGGAGGAGCTCGTCGAGGTCGGGCAGTCGCGCCGTCTCCTCGGCCTCGACCGCCTGGACCAGCGTCTCGAAGGTCCGGAGGACGCGGTTCGCGCGCGCCCCGCGGGTGCCGCGCTCGGCGAGGTAGGCGCGGAAGAGCTCGCTGAAGCCGGGCTCCGAGTCGGCCTCGTCGACGATCGCCTCGACGACCTCGAGGCGCGTCGCGGTACAGTCCTCGCTCATCTCGACGACCGTCGCGGCGGGGAGGACCTCTCCGACTAGACGAGTCAGGTCCGGGACGGGCTCGTCCGTGCAGACGGTCACGCGGCAAAGTGCGTCGCCGACGGTCGGAGCCGCCTCGCGAATCTCGTCGAGGGTTCCGACGAGCGTCCGCAGCCGCCGGCCGCCGCCGAGCGCAACCGGTGTGACGACCGCCGGACGGCCGGGCTCGGCCTCGACGAGCACGGCCTCCTTCTGCTCGCGCTCCTCGCCGAAATCGAGCGGGATCGGCGAGCCGGCGTAGCGGCCGGTGACGCCGCGCCGCGGGAGCGGCTGCGGCAGGTGGATGTGGCCGAACGCGGCGTACGAGACGTTCGGTAGCCGCTGGAGCCGTGTCGCGTACGCCTCGCTCACGTGCAGCGGCCGCTCGCTCCCGGAGAAGCGCGCGCCGCTGACGTAGAGGTGCGCGGCGAAGACGAGGACGTGGCGCGAAGGGTCGTAGCCGGCGGCGAGGCCCCGCTCGAGCTCCTCCTCGATGCGCTGGATCCGCTCCGAGTAGGTCGCCGTCCACGTCGTCGCGTCCTCGAAGCGGTCGACCATCCGGTTCGCGTGCACGAACGGCAGGAAGGCGATCCGGACGACCTCTCCGTCCGCGCCGGGCAGGTCGAGGACGCCGCCGTCCTGCGGTGGCCGCACGCGGTCGACGAAGCGGATGCGCGGATCGGCACCCTGGAGCCGGTCGAAGAGGCGAAAGAGCGCCGGCGAGTCGTGGTTGCCGGCGACCACGACGACGGGAGCGAGCGCCGCCAGCTCCTCCAGCGCCTCGACGGCGAAGGCCATCTCCGCGTAGCCGGGCCTGAAGCCGTCGAAGACGTCGCCGGTGTGGAGGACGAGGTGCGGCCGCGCCTCGCGGGCGAGCTCGACGATCTCCCCGAGCGCCGCCTCGTGGTCGGATACGCGGGAGCAGCGGTACGTCTGGCGCCCGACGTGCCAGTCCGAGACGTGGAGGAGCCGCATCGCCCCCTTGTAACACGCACGCCCTACCGCGGGTCAGACGCGCCGGTACTCGTGGTATGGCTTGATCTCGAAGTTCAGGTAGCGCCCCTTCGAAGGCGCGTCGAGCAGCGCCGCGTACGCGGACGGCGGCACGTCGAAGTAGACGTACGTCCGGCCGCGCCTGAAGTGGACGTAGAGCTCGCGCGCGTCCCCGTCGTAGCCGACGAGCTCGATGCTCGTCGACTCGACGGGGACCATCCGGGGCGGCGTCACGCCGCCATTTCACCGGACGCTACGGACCCGAGCTCCAGCAGACGGTCCAGAACTGACCGACGTTGCCCTGGTTCGTCACCTGCCAGCGGTAGTAGTTGAGCGGCACGAAGATCGAGCCGCCGGCGCCCGCCGACGAGCCCGCGGCGACGACGACGCCGTCACGCCGGACGAGCGCCCAGCGGAACGGCTGGTGCGCCGAGCTGGCCGACCACTGCCACGTGTTCGAGAACTCGAACGGCGTCGAGGCGGTCGCGCCCGGAGGGAGCAGGCCCGACGTCGGCAGCCGCTGGCAGATCGTCGGCGGCGTCGGCGCGGCCGACGCCGAGAGCGCGCTCGGGACGAGCACGACCACGAGCGCTGCGAGGAGCGCAGCGAAGAGGCTCCATTTGCGGAGCGAGAGGAGTACGGACATGGGCGACCTTCCTTTCCTCCGGAGCGAGGCCGGTGAGGTCGCCGCAGACTGGCCCCTTCGGCCAGTCCGGAGATCGTTACCGCAACCGAGGCTAGGTGAAGCTCACCCGCGACGTCAAGACCTATCCCGGCACGGGTGGCTGCACCGGCCCGCCGATCACCTGCGCCGTCGTCTCCACCACCGTCCCACTCGCCGCGCGCGGCTGGAGCCAGTCGAGGAGCGCCGTGAAGGTCGCCGGCGAGATCGAGTACGCGTCGCAGCCGTCGCAGAGGTGGTGGAAGACGAGCTGCACCCACCCTCCGCCGTGCTGCTCGGCGGCCGTGACGTAGCTCTCGATCGTCGCGAGCGTCGTCCCCTGCTTCGGGTTGGGCGGCGTGCGCGTCGCGTAGGCGTCGAGCGGCGGGATCGTCTCGGCGAAGGTGCGCCGGCCGTCGACGCCCGACACGCCGCGGCCGCTGTTGTACCCGCAGTCGCGCACGATCTGCTGGACGCCGCTGTCGAACTCGCCGTACGGATAGGCGAACGAGGTCGGCTGGAAGCCGTGGTTGTAGAGGTTGACGCGGTCGTCGCAGACCTGGTGCCGCGCGTCGGCCGCCTTCAGGTGCTTGAGGTGCGCGTGCGTGAGGGTGTGACCGGCGATCTCGTTCCCGGCGGCGTAGAGGTCGCCGAGCTGCGTCCAGCTCATGTGCGTCGAGTCGCCGGTGAAGCCCGTGTTCACGTAGAAGGTCGCGTGCATCCCGTGCGCGTTCAGGATCGCGAGCGCGCCGTACTGGTCGGAGGTGCCGTCGTCGAACTGGATCGAGACGACGGTGGGCGCCGTGGCCGCGTGGACGGGCGTCGAGGCGCCGCCGGCCGCGGCGACGAGCGCCGCGGCCGTTGCGAGTGCGAGACGGAGGGAGACCGTCACGGGATCGCCTGCGAGGTCGTCGGGACGTTGTAGCCGCGCACGAGGAGGTACGGCGCCTGCCCGCCGAGGTCGCTCGTCTGGTAGACGGCGGTGATCGTCTTCGACTCGCCCGGGAAGAGCGAGACGAAGTTGTCCGTGTACGTGACCGGCAGCACCTCGGTGCCGCCGCTCCCCGCGACCACCTCCGGCCGGAGGAAGAACGCGATGTTCGTCGCGCTCGGGTTCGAGAGGTTGATCGTCACCGTCTCCGTGCCGGACGAGACCGTCCGCGAGGCCGAGGCCGTGACGCTCGAGTTCGTCGCCAGGCTGTTGAGCCCGGTGAGGTTCGCGTAGTTCCGGACCGACGTCGAGTACCAGTTGCTCTTGTTCCCGAAGGTGTCGGGGCTCGTCGAGTACCAGTACAGGTTGTTGCTCACCACGGCGCCGGTCGAGTCCTTGAGCTGGAGCCGGATGAAGTACGTCGTCGAGAGCCCCGTCACGGCCGGAAGGGTCATGACCTGCGTCGAGGCGTTCGCCGGGATGCTCAGGTTCGAGGCCGACGTCGTGGACTGCGTCGTGACGCCCGGGATGTTGTAGAAGGCCGCCGTCGCGCTCATCCCGCTCCGCGCCGTGAGCGTCGAGTTGACGACGAAGACCTTCTTCGTCGCATAGTCGTAGGCGATGTGCACCGGCTCGTCCGCCTTCTTCGCGCCGAAGTAGCCGCCGCCCGGCTCGTAGTACCAGTCGTAGAGGTTCCAGTGCATGGACGGCCAGACGCCGTTCAGCATCCAGAAGATCGTCCCGAACGACTGCGTGAACTCGTGCGCGCTCCAGGCCTCGAAGAAAGCACGCGTGTTCTCGTAGTTCTGGAGCTCGGCCTTCTTCGCGTAGTCGGCCGCGCTCGTCGTCGTGCCGTAGCGGTTGTTCACGCCGTCGGTGAACCAGTGGATGTTGTCGAAGACGCTCCTCGCCTTTCCGGCGTGGTAGTTCCAGGCCGCGCCGATCGGCCACAGGTCCGTCGGGCTCAGGAACTTCTGCAGGCTCTCGAGCGGGGGCGGCGACTCGGTTCCTTCCTCCGCCGTCGTGCCGAAGGCGCTGCCGGCCTTCGTCGTGTCCCACCAGAGGTTCGGCGGCTCCCAGACGTAGGGGCCGTCCATCTTCATGCCGGCGTTCGCGTTCGCCCAGGTGGCGACGTTGTCGAGCGTCGGGTTCTGCCAGTGGAGGCTGGTGGCGATCGTCTTGTACTGGGAGAGGTGCGTCGCGCTCACCGGCTGGTCGCTGCCGAAGGCCCAGAGGAAGGCACTCGCGTGCGCGCGGAGGTTCCGTATCTGCGTGTCGAGCGAGGCGTGGGCGACGTTCTCCTGCTCGGTCGTCCACGTGTCGTTCTCCCAGGCGCTACAGCAGACGAACCCGCCCATGAGGATGATCCCGTTGCGGTCCGCGAGGTCGTAGAGGTTCTCGTTGCCGAGCGTGCCCTCGAAGCGGATCGCGTTCAGACCCATGTCCTTCACGTACTGGATCGTGGTCGCGTCGCTTCGGGGATCGAACCGCTGCAGCATGTCCCACACGTAGCCGCCGCCGCGGAAGAAGATCGGGACGCCGTTCACCTTGTAGCCGACGAACGACGTGCCGTTCACGACCGTCCGGTAGTCGGTGAACTGGCGAACGCCGAAGTCGATCGCCTTCGTGTCGGAGGTCGCGCTGCTCACCGTCGCGGTCGCCGCGAGGTGGTACAGCTCGGGGCTCCCGAACTGGTACGGCCACCACAGCACCGGGTTCGCGACGTGGAGCGCCGGGAACGCGGCCGGCGTGAACGAGATCTCGCGCCGCTCGTTCGCGTTCAGCGTCACGGTCTGGCTGAACGTGATCGCGGGATAGGGCGCCTTCGTGATCGTGCCGCTGACCGTGGTCGTCACGGCCGCCGCGGTCGCGTTGATCGCGTCCGCGTACACGGTCAGGTCGGCCGCGCTCGTCGCGGGCAGCGGGAGGACGGTCTTCACGTAGGGATCCCGGAGCGCGACGGGGCCCGTCGTCTCGAGCAACGTCTTGCCCCACAGCCCGGCGTTCATGTCGGGCGCCTCGGGGTTCCAGTCCACGGTGCAGAAGGAGAGGTCCTTGCAGTCGTGTGCCGGCGGAGTCACCAGGATGGCGAGCGCGTTCGCGGCGCCGAAGATCGTGCGCTCGGTCTCCGGC
>Ga0209059_1000966_pt1 | contig 13147 bp, 10 predicted proteins | sample GraSoiAngelo_151_FD_186165 | JGI IMG/M metagenome (GOLD analysis project Ga0209059, IMG submission 186165) | Grasslands soil microbial communities from the Angelo Coastal Reserve, California, USA - 14_1009_12_20cm (SPAdes) (version 2) | ecosystem: Environmental > Terrestrial > Soil > Grasslands ...
CTACTCCGTGCCGCCGCTCGAGACGCCGCTCGACGAGCGGGTGCCGAGCGGCCGGTACAAGGGCCACCGCCTCGACCGATCGACCACCGACGCCGACCCGGGCCGGCTCGCCTTCGGCCAGGAGCGGCTGCTCGTGACGCCCTTCCAGATGGCGATGGTCGCCGGGGCGATCGCGAACCACGGCGTCCTCATGCGCCCCCATGTGGTCGAGAAGATCCTCTCGCCGGGCGGCGGGCTCCTCCTGCGGCGCCACCCGGACAAGCTCGGCCGGGCGATCAAGCCGCAGACGGCCGCCGAGCTGACCTCGATGATGGAGGCGGTCGTCACGGGCGGCACGGGCACCGCGGCCCAGATCCCCGGCATCCGCGTCGCGGGCAAGACGGGCACGGCCGAGACGGGGGTTCCGGGCCGGTACAACGGATGGTTCATCAGCTTCGCGCCCGCCGACCACCCGAAGGTCGCCGTCGCAGTCGTGGTCGAGAACGGCGGCTTCGGAGGACACAGCGCGGCACCGATCGCGAAGGCTCTCATGCAGGCGATCCTGGGCCGCAGTTGAACCTACGCTGTTAGAGCCGGATGGCCGTCTCGGACACGCTGATCAACACGCTCTTCGACGGGCGCTACAAGATCGTGCGCAAGCTCGGCGCGGGCGGGATGGCGAACGTCTACCTCGCCGAGGACCAGGAGCTCGGCCGCCGCGTGGCGATCAAGATCCTGAACGAGCGGCACGCGAACGACGAGCAGTTCGTGGAGCGCTTCCGCCGCGAGGCGAAGAACGCGGCCGGGCTCTCGCACCCGAACATCGTCTCCATCTTCGACCGCGGCGAGGCCGAGGGCACCTACTACATCGCGATGGAGTACCTCGACGGGCGGAGCCTGAAGGAGATGATCACGAAGCGCGGCCCGGCGCCGATCCCGGTCTCGGTCGACTACGCGCGCCAGATCCTCGCCGCGCTGCGGGTCGCGCACCGTCAGGGGCTCGTCCACCGCGACATCAAGCCCCACAACGTCCTCGTCGACGGCGAGGGCCGCGTGAAGGTGACCGACTTCGGCATCGCCCGCGCCGGCCCGAGCCAGATGACCGAGGAGGGCTCGATCATCGGCACCGCGCAGTACCTCTCGCCCGAGCAGGCGCAGGGCGCGCCGGTCACGCCCGCCTCCGACCTGTATTCGGTGGGCATCGTCCTGTACGAGCTCCTGACGGGGACAGTCCCCTTCTCAGGCGAGACGCCCGTCGAGCTGGCGATGAAGCACCTCTCGAAGGTGCCCGAGCCGCCCTCGCACATCCGGTCGGAGGTGCCGCGCGACCTCGACTTCGTCGTCATGCGGGCGCTCGCGAAGTCGCCGGCCGAGCGCTACCAGACGGCGGACGAGATGGACGCAGACCTCGCGCGCGTGGCTCGGGGGGTCTCGGTGAGCCCCGAGACCGAGGAGGCGGCGACGGCGATCATCGCGCAGCCGATCACGGCCGCGACGGTCGTGAACCCGTCCGTCGCGCCCCCTCCGCAGGCGCCCGTCTACTACGACTACGACGAGCCCGTGGAGCGCCGCCGGCCGTTCTGGCCGTGGCTCCTCGCCCTCGGGCTCGTCGTCCTCGCGGGCTTCGCCGGCTGGCTCGCCTACAACCAGATCCGAAAGCAGCTGAACGCGTCCAAGCAGATCACGGTCGGCCGCTACATCGACGTCCGCGAGTCGGTCGCGCGCGACGAGATCCTCCACGCGGGCCTGAACGTCCACATCACGCGGCGTCCTTCCACCGCGCAGCCGCCCACGTTCGTCTACGACCAGGAGCCTTCGTCGGGGAACAAGATCCCCAAGGGGAACACGGTGACGATCTTCGTCTCGACCGGGGTCGCGAAGGTTCCCGTCCCCGACGTGCGCAACAAGGACTCGACCGACGCGGCGGCCACGATCGCGGCGCTCGGGTTGAATCCGGACGTCCACCAGGTCTACTCCGCCAAGGACCAGGGCACCGTCGTCGCCCAGGCGCCGCGCCCCGGGGTGAAGGTGGCGAAGGGCTCGAAGGTGCGGATCAACGTCTCGAAGGGGCCTGCGCAGGTGACCGTGCCGCCGGTGGTCGGGATTCCTTACGCCCAGGCGAGCTCCGAGCTCCAGGCCAAGGGTTTCAAGGTCGATCGGGTCGACCAGGACTCGAACGAGCCTGCCGACACAGTGCTCCGTCAGGACCCCAGCGCGAACACGACGGCACCGAAGGGCTCGACGATCACGCTCACCGTCTCGAAGGGGCCGCAGACGACGACGGTGCCGGACGTCACGAGCCTCGCGCTGGACACGGCGCGAGCGACGCTCGAGCAATCCGGCTTTAAGGTGAAGGTCGTGCGGCAACCGGTGAACGATCCGAGCCTCGGAGGCATCGTCCTCGACGAGCAACCTTCCCCGAACTCGCAGGCGAAGCCCGGGACGGTGGTGACGATCTTCGTCGGCCAGTTCCCGAGCCAGACGACCACCACGACCACGACGCCGTGAGCGAGCGCCCACGGTTGCGGGTGGCGGTGCTGATGGGCGGCCGCTCGAGCGAGCACCCGATCTCGCTCGCGTCCGGCCGCTCGGTGCTCGAGGCGCTCGACCCCGACCGGTACGACGCCGTCTCGATCGGGATCGGCCGCGACGGGCGTTGGGAGCTCGTCGCCGGCTCGAACGGCGCGCTGCCGACCGCTTCCGTCGCCGAGACGCTGCCCGTTCCCACGAAGGCCGCCTCGGCTCCGGCCAAGCTCGGCGAGGTGGACGTCGTCCTGCCGATCCTGCACGGCCCCTTCGGCGAGGACGGGACCGTGCAGGGGTTGCTCGAGCTCGCCGGAGTGCCGTACGTCGGCGCCGACGTGAAGGCCTCGTCGCTCTGCATGGACAAGGACCTGTTCAAGGCGGTCATGCGCGACGCGGGGATCCCGGTGACGCGGAACATCACGCTCCGCCCGGGCGACGCCGTCGAGAATCCCTTCGGCTACCCGGTGTTCGTCAAGCCGGCGCGGCTCGGCTCCTCGGTCGGCATCTCGAAGGTGCGCGAGGAGGCCGAGCTCGAGGCGGCCGTCGAGCTCGCGCGCCGACACGACGAGAAGGTGCTCGTCGAGGAGTTCGTGCCCGGCGTCGAGATCGAGGTGGGCGTGCTCGGGAACCGCAACCCGGTCGCCTCGCTCGCCGGCCAGGTCGTCTCGCACTTCAACGACTGGTACGACTACTCGTCCAAGTACGACGAGGGCGGCTCCGACCTGCTCGTCCCGCCGCCGACCCTGACCGCGGAGCAGTGCGAGGGCGCCCAGCGGCTCGCCGTCGAGGCCTTCGTCGCCACCGACTGCGAGGGGATGGCGCGGGTCGACTTCTTCGTCCGCGAGCCGGAGGGCGAGGTGATAGTGAACGAGCTGAACACGATCCCGGGCTTCACGGCGACGAGCTTCTACGCCCGGCTCTTCGAGGCCTCCGGGATCCCGTACCGCGAGCTCCTCGACCGCCTCGTGGAGCTCGCCCTCGAGCGGCACGAGCGCAAGGCTCGCCTCAAGTACTAGCGACCGCCTATCTCACCCACTGCGGCGGGAAGTCCCCGAACGTGACCTCGCGACGGATGCGGGCCCGCGAGCTCTCGAAGAAGCGCCACGTGTGAGTCAGCGTTCCCCTCTCCGGTGCTCCCTGCCCCCGAAAGGCACGCGCGTTCCAGGCCTCGACGAAGGAGACAACGATCACGCGGCCGCGGCGCCTGACGGCGGTTCGACAACAGCCGGAGATCCGTGCGACCACGGGCCCTCCGCGCGGGATCCGGCACCTCGCCTGGCCCGGATGCCGCGGAAAGGGAGAGAGGATGCCGCTCGTCTCGCGGGCGACGGCGATCGCTGTCGCGGAGTCCGGGCCGGGCCGACCCTGCGAGCCCACAGCTACAAGGGCGGCAATCAGAAGGGCGCTAACCAGACGCCTTCACCTCGTTCACGTGCGCGACGCCCTCAAGCTTCGTGATCCAGACGACGTAGTAGCGCTCCGCAGGGCCGCTTACGCGGAACTTCGTCATCGAGCCGACCACCTTCGGCGGCGACACCGCCGAGAACGACCCCGACTCCGACGAGCCGGCCTCGATGCGCGCCGTGAATCCAGGCGTGTCGCTCCTCACCGTCACCCGAGTGACCGGCTCCGCCTCGGGCGCGGCCAGCACGAGGCCGACACCCGGCTTCGTGAACGAGTCGTAGTGCTCCGTCGTCCAGTACGTACCGAGGTTCCCGTCGGTCGCCTTGCTCACGTCCTCGTTGTGCTCGGCGTGGTCGCCGTACGGGTCCCACGATCCGACGCCCGTCAGGCGAACCGGCCGCGACGGCGCGGAGTGGTGGGACGACCGCTTCGCGCCGTCGCCGCTCAAGCGGTGCAGCAGCAGCGCCGCGACGGCGAGCGCGAGCAGCACGAGGCCGAGGACGACGAGCCCGCTCGGGAGCAGTCGTCGCCTGCCCGCACGCACCACCGGCGGCCGGCGCACGAGCGTGACGTCCGCGTCCGGATCCGACCGCGAGCCGAGCTCCGCGAGACAGGCCTGGAGCTCCGAGGCGAAGGCGTCCATCGTCGGGAACCGCGCCGCCGGATCCTTCTCGAGCGCCCGGTCGACAGCGTGGGCGACGCGCACCGGCACGTCGGGCCGCACGTCGAGCAGGCTCGGCGGCGGCTCGCTCACGTGCTGCATCGCCACGGCCACGAAGCTCTCGCCGGGGAACGGGACCTCGCCGGTCAGGAGCTCGAAGAGGACGACGCCGAGCGAGTAGACGTCGGTCGTCCGGTCGACGGGCTGCCCGCTCGCCTGCTCCGGCGCGATGTAGTTCGAGGTGCCGAGGACGGCGCCCGACTGGGTCACGCCCTGGACGTCGAGCGAGCGGGCGATGCCGAAGTCGGTCACCTTCGCGCGGCCGTCTCCGTTCAGGATCACGTTCTGCGGCTTGACGTCGCGGTGGACGAGGCCGTGCTCGTGCGCGAAGGCGAGCCCGCGCGCGACCTGGATCGCGATCTCGAGCGCGCGCGCGACCGGCAGCCGGCCCTCTTCGTCGAGGACCTCCTTGAGCGTTCGCCCCTCGACGAGCTCGAAGACGATGAACTGGCGGCCCTCGTCCTCGCCCCGGTCGAGGATGGTGACGATGTTCGGGTGCGAGAGCGACGCGACCGCACGCGCCTCGCGGCGAAAGCGCTCGACATACTGGTCGTCGTCGGTGAAGTGCGGGTGTAGGACCTTGAGGGCGACCCGCCGCTCGAGCAGCGTGTCCCGCGCCTTGAAGACGCTCGACATGCCGCCCGAGCCGACGAGCTCCTCGAGCTCGTAGCGCCCGGCGACGATCTCCCCCACCACCATGGGGCTTGATTTTCCCGAAGACGACCCGCTTTAGGCGCATCTAGCGAGTCCAGCGGGTCGACCGGTCGTTTCAGACGGACGCGCGGAGTACCGCGCGTCCTGATGTCGGCGCCGCCGAGCCGGCGCCCTAGCCCAGAGAGGTCTCGAGCGCCTGCTCCCAGACGTCGAGGGCCTCGTCGAGCTCCGCGTCGGTCACGACGAGCGGACACAGCACGCGGATGCAGTTCGAGTAGATCCCGGACTTGAGCAAAAGCAAGCCGCGGGCCGCGGCGGCCTCCGTGACCGCGCTCGCGAGCTCGGGCGCCGGCCGCTTCGTCTCGCGGTCCTCGACGAGCTCGATCGCGAGCATCGCGCCGAGCCCCCGCACGTCGCCGATCGCGGGGAAGCGGTCCTGCCAGCGCACCATCCGCTCGCGCATCGTCTCGCCGATCGCGGACGCGCGCTCGGCCAGACCCTCCTCCTCGACGACGTCGAGGACGGCGAGCGCCGCCGCCTGCGCGACCGGGTTGCCGACGTACGTGCCGCCGATCGCCGAGTCGCCGGGCGCGTCCATGATCTTCGCGCGGCCGATCACGCCCGAGAGCGGCAGCCCGGCGGCGATCGACTTCGCGACCGCCATCAGATCGGGCTCGACGCCGTAGTGCTCGATCGCCCACATGCGCCCGGTGCGCCCGAAGCCGGTCTGCACCTCGTCGACGACGAGCACGATGCCGTTCTGATCGCAGATCCGGCGCACGCCGCGCAGGAACTCGCGCGGGGCGACGACGAAGCCGCCCTCGCCCTGGACGGGCTCGATCACGATCGCGGCGACCTGCTCGGCGGCAACCTGCGTCACGAGCGCGCGCTCGAGGTCGCCGAGCGCCTCGGCGGCTGTCGGGCCGCGGTAGTCCTGGGCAAAGGGCACGCGATAGACCTCCGGCGAGAACGGCCCGAGGCCCGCCTTGTACGGGTGCGTCTTCGAGGTGAGGCTCACCGAGAGGAGCGTCCGTCCGTGGAAGCCGCCCTCGAAGGCGATCACGGCCGGCCGCCTCGTGTACGCACGCGCGAACTTGACGGCGTTCTCGATCGCCTCCGTCCCGGCGTTGAAGAACGCGGCGCGGGTCTCGCCGCCGATCGGCGCGAGCTTCGTCAGCCGCTCCGCCAGGGTGACGTAGACCTCGTAGGGGACGATCGTGAAGTCGGTGTGGCTGAAGCGCTCGAGCTGCTCCTGCGCGGCCGCGACGACCCGCGGATGCGAGTGGCCGACGTTGAGGCAGCCCACGCCGCCGGTGAAGTCGAGGAACGTGTTCCCGTCGACGTCGGTGACGAGCGCGCCGCGCCCCTCCTGGATGACGACCGGCAGGTAGATCGAGAGCGGCTCCGCGACGACGCGCTCCTTGCGCGCCAGGATCTCGCGCGAGCGAGGCCCCGGAATCTCCGTCCGGAGGTCGATCGCACGAGTCGCCGCCACGGCGCGGACACTACCGCAGCGGGCGGCGGGCTGGATAGGTGAATAGCGAGGTTGCAGCCACGCTGAGCGGCACGGCCGTGCTCAGACTCGGCTGCGCGAGCCCACCTTCGCCCTTACCGGCGGTGTATCCGGGAGCGTGAGTTGACCTACCGGGCCTTGCGAGGCGAAGTGCTTGCTGAGAGTCAGCTTTTGGTCCTGATACGTCGATCCGATCCCTTGTCCATAAACAAGCTCCGTCTCTTCTACAAGGCGCTCGAAGATCAGCCGACAGAGCCGCTGACCGTGCTCGACAACAAACGAAACGTCTCTCGCGCGAACCTCGAGCGTCGCACGGCTTCCATCCGGCCAGCCCACTGGACTGAATCCGAACCCCGGATCGAAGAAGCCCGCATAGTGGGTTCGGAGCTCGCCTGCGGTCGGGTCGTACGCAGCCATCTCGGCCGCCGTGACAGGCGAGATGCTCACGCTCTCGCGAGAGAGCAGGAGGTAGAACTCCTCCGGTTCGAGGATCAGGTTCCCGTTCGGAAGCGCACGAACTGGCTCCCAGAACTCGTCCCACGAGTATCTCCCGGTGACAGAGAGGTCCAGGACCCGACTGTTTCGAGCGGCGCGGTATCCCACGTGTCCATGAACGTCGGGAGTTAGATCGAGACTCAAAAAGAGACCATCGGCAAGATCGAGATCCGTGCTCGAAACCTGCTTTCCCTCACTGAACAGGATCGGTCGCTCGATGTGCAGCTTTGCTAAGGCGCTATCGGAGTAGCGCGCCGTCCCAAAGTCGCCCGCGACCAGCCGGAGTTGGTTGAGCGACAGCCCCTCCCTGACGCGGATGATGAACGACCGTGGCACCACTTCCAGGAAGAGAGGGCCTCGGTAGCCAAGCGGTAGCTCATCAAAGCGTGAGTTGTTGTCGGACACGACTCGCGTGAACACATCGAGGCGGCCGATCGAACTCTTCGGATTCGCCTTCCCTCGAAGGGACTCCGGGAGAGCGAGCTCCTCTCGAAGCGGGATGAGATACGCCCGGTTCCGCTCGAGGATCGCCCCCTCAGCGATATCGAACTCTTCGAGCACGTAGTCGGCCAGCTTTTCCTCGACACGGGACTCTCGATCTGGGAGGAAGCTGCAGAGGAGCCGATAAGCCTTCGCCCCGAGAGTGAGATCAAGGCTCGCAGGCTGAAGCTGATCGGGTTTCAGAGCGGGAGATCGAATCCACCCCCGGTGGATCGCGTGCATGAGAAGTTGTGATGGGAGAACGCCTGGCTGCCAATTCCTCGGGTCAGTTCCGACAGCACCTTGGGCTGCTTCACCCTCCGCGTTAGAGATCGCCTCTCCCTGATGGGCTAGGTCAGCAACCGAAGCAGTGAGCACATCTGCTGCGCCGTCCGCCACCCTCGCGAGTCTAGCCGTCGAACAAGCCGGAGAGTCCTCATCCCCGCGCCAGCGGCGCCGTATCCCGCGGCTGCCTCTGGCTCGCGGTCTATGAGCTGAACACGACTAGGATCGTTCCCGTGACGGTCTTCGTCACCGGCGGCACGGGCTTCGTCGGAAGCGGGATCGTGCATGCGCTCCGGGCCGAGAACCGCGAGGTGAGATGCCTCGTCCGCGACCGGCGGAAGGCGTCCCGCCTCGCGAGCTGGGGCTGCGAGCTCGTCGAGGGCGACGTGACGGACGCGGCCAGCCTGCGCCGCGCCGTCGAGGGCTGTGACCGCGTGATCCATCTCGTCGCCATCCGCTCGGGCAGCCGGCGCGACTTCGAGCGGATCATGGAGCAGGCGACGCGCGACCTCGTCGCGGCCGCGCGCGAGGCAGGCGTCGGCCGCTTCGTCCTGATGAGCGCGCTCGGCACGACGGCGGAGACGAAGGACCTCGTCCCCTACTACCACGCCAAGTGGGACATGGAGCAGACGGTCGAGGGCTCGGGGCTCGAGCACGTGATCTTCCGGCCGAGCTTCGTCTTCGCCGAGGAGGGCGGCGCGCTCGGCGAGTTCAAGCGCGTCGTGAAGCTCGCGCCGGTGACGCCGGTCGTCGGCTCGGGAGAACAGCGGATCCAGCCGATCTGGCGCGACGACGTCGCCGCCTACTTCGTACTGGCGCTCGACCTCCCCGAGGCGGCCAATCGCACCTTCGAGCTCGGCGGGCCCGACATCGTCTCGTGGGACGAATTCTGGCGCCGCCTGCGCCGCGCGCTCGGCATCCGTCGGCGCCCACTCGTCCACGTTCCGGTCGCGGCGATGCGCGTGCAGGCGACGCTGCTCGAGGTGCTGCCGAACCCGCCGCTGACGCGCGATCTCCTGAAGATGCTCCTCGCAGGCGACAACGTCGTCTCCGACACGGCCGCCGTGGACACCTTCAAGCTCCCGCTCGTCCCGCTCGACGAGCAGCTCCGCCGCGCGACGTAGTTGTCGTAAGCGGGCCGGAGTGTCACATTGGAGCGGTGGGCAGGACGGAACGGCTGGCGCGCCTCTGCGGTGGTCACCCGTGGCGCACGATCCTCGCCTGGGTCGGCGCGATCGTCCTCGCGCTCGTCGCCGCCGCGGTTTTCCTGCCCGGCAACCTGACCTCGAACGGCCACGTCACCGGCAACCCCGAGTCGAAGCAGGCCGAGAATCTCGTCTACCGGGACTTCCCGCCCGACCCGAACGCGGCCGACGAGCTCGTCGTCGTGCGGTCGCCGACGCACACGGTCGACGATCCCGCCTTCAAGCGGTTCGTCTCCGAGCTCTATCGGCAAGGGCAGGCGACGAACGTCGTCTACCGCGCCCGCAGCTACCTGAACGGCTCGCCGTCGCTCGTGTCGGCCGACCGGCACGCGGCTTTGATCGAGATCCAGCGCAAGGCCGACGTCGACCGCCTCCTCCCCGTGATCGCACGGAACGACGGCCGGCAGGGGTTCCGCGTGACGATCACCGGCGCCGGGACGCTCGACCACGACTTCAACGACCTGTCGCAGCACGACCTCAAGTCGGGCGAGCTCCAGGTCGGCCTTCCGGCTGCGCTCGTCGTCCTCGTGCTCGTCTTCGGCGCCGTGGTCGCGGGACTCGTGCCGGTCCTGATGGCGATCGTCTCGATCCTCGTCGCGATCGGCCTGACGGGCCTCGTCGCGGAGGGCTTCACGCTCTCGATCTTCGTGATCAACATGCTGACGGGCATGGGGCTCGCCCTCGGGATCGACTACTCGCTCTTCGTCGTCTCCCGCTACCGCGAGGAACGGGGCCGCGGCCGGGAGCAGCTCGACGCGATCGCCGCCTCCGGCGCCACCGCGAGCCGGGCCGTCTTCATCAGCGGCTCGGTGTTCGTTATCGCGCTCACCGGGATGTTCCTCGTCCCCTCGAACGTGATGCGGAGCCTCGCCGTGGGTGCGATCCTCGTCGGGATCGTCTCGGTGCTGGCCGCGCTCACGTTGCTCCCGGCGCTGCTCGGCTTGCTCGGCGATCGCGTGAACGCGCTGCGCGTGCCGTTCGTCGGCCGGAGCGTCGGCCGCGTGGCGCAGGAGGGCCGCGTCTGGGGCGCAATCGTGCGCTGGGTGATGCGGCGGCCGGCGACGAGCCTGGCCGCGGCGGTCGTGCTCCTGCTCGCGGCGGCCTCCCCGGTGCTGAGCCTCCACCTCGGCGCGAACGGCGTCAGCACGCTTCCGAACCGCCTCGCGAGCAAGCAGGGGTACGAGGCGCTTGCGCGCAGCTTCCCACGCGCGAGCGCGGCCCCCGTCGTCGTCGCGATCCAGGGCGACGTGACGACACCGCGAGCGCGCGCCGCGATCGGCCGCCTGCGGTCGCGGATCGCGGCCGACCGCGCCTTCGGCGGCCCCGGCGATCTGCGCATCTCCTCGAAACGCGACCTCGTGGCGCTGATCGTCCCGCTCCGCGGGGACAAGACGAGCAACGAGGCGCTCGAAGCCGTGCGCCGTCTTCGCCACGCCGATATCCCTCAGACGCTCGGCGGCACCGACCTCCGCGCGCTCGTCGGCGGCGACACGGCCGACAACGTCGACTTCATCGACGCCGTCCACCGGTGGACGCCGTATGTGTTCGCCTTCGTGCTCGGCCTCAGCCTCGTGCTGCTGACGGTGGTCTTCCGCTCGCTCGTCATCGCAGCCACGGCGATCGTCCTCAACCTGCTCTCGGTCGGCGCCGCCTACGGCCTGCTCGTCCTCGTCTTCCAGAAGGGCGTCGCCCACAACCTGCTCGGCTTCCAGCAGGTGGACGTCATCGAGGCGTGGGTGCCGCTCTTCCTGTTCTCCGTCCTCTTCGGCCTGTCGATGGACTACCAGGTGTTCCTGCTCAGCCGGATCAAGGAGCGCTACGACGAGACCGGCTCGACGAACGACGCGCTCTCGTACGGCGTCGGCTCGACGGCCCGCATCATCACCGGCGCCGCGCTCATCATCGTGGCCGTCTTCCTCGGCTTCGCGATGGGCGACCTCGTCATGTTCCAGCAGATGGGCTTCGGGATCGCCGTCGCGCTCCTGATCGACGCGACGATCATCCGCTCGGCGCTCCTGCCGGCGGCGATGACGCTGCTCGGCCGCTGGAACTGGTACCTGCCCCGCTGGCTCGACTGGCTGCCGCGCCTGGACGTCGAGGCGCCGACCGCCGCTCCCGTTCCCGAAGCATAAGAAAGGGGCCGTCTCCGGCGTGCGGAAACGGCCCCGATCCGGTTACCAGCGGTGGATTGGTAGAGACGCTTCCTGCCGCGGCTTCTCGAGAGCCGGGCGGCGCGCAAGCGCGTCGTCCCCCACGCTGGCTAGGCGATTCCCCGTAGGTCCCGGGGACGCGCCTCTACCCGCTGGTACCTCCACTGCCCGAACTGTCAATACTCACTATCGGACCACCTCCTTTCCGCGGTAGCCGCACTTTAGCCGACGCCGGAAGGTCCGGCGCCTTCGGCGCCATGACGACTTTCCGGCGATCTCCTACCGGCGAACGTTCGTGTGCCGCGCCCGCCATGTCGGTCGCGGCGGCGCGACACGGCGGTCAGCGCAGGACGACCGAAAGCTCCAGCCCGCGGTCGAGCGGGACGGTCACCGATTCGAGAGTGGGGTCGGCCTGGCGGGCGCGCGAGTACGCGCCGAGGGTGTCCTCGTGGGACAGAACGTTGTCGGCCACGACGAGGGCGCCGGGCTCGAGCTTCCCGCGCGCGAGCCCGAAGAGCCGCTCGTAGTCCTCCTTCTCCGCGTCGAGGAACACGACGTCGAAGACGTCGTCGATCGCGGGCAGCGTCTCGTAGGCGTCGCCCTCGACGAGGTCGGCCCAGTCGTCGAGGCCGGCGTCGGCGACGTTGCGCCTCCAGGCCTCGATCTTGGCCGGGTCGCTCTCGAGCGAGAGCACGCGGCCGCCGAGGTAGCGCACCCCGGCCGCGAGCCAGATCGTCGAGTAGCCGCGCGAGCCGCCGATCTCGAGCACCTCGCAGTCGGTCTGCGGCGCGACGAGCCCGAACAGGAACTGGCCCGTTGGCCGCGCGACCTGCCGCGCCCGCAGCTCGCGCGCCACGCCCTCCTCCCGCTCGCGCGCGTCCTCCGCCTCGAGGCGCGCGAGCACCTCCCTCACACGGTCGTCGAGCAAGCGATCTCCCGCTCGACCTCGGCGCGCACGATGCAGTCGGCGAGGTGGTCGTTGACGACGCCGCAGGCCTGCATCGTCGCGTAGACCGTCGTCGGCCCGACGAAGCGGAAGCCCGCCGCGCGGAGCCGTTTCGACAGAGCCGCCGACTCCGGCGTCGAGGCCTGCCAGTCGGCGGCGGTCCGCGGTGCGCCACCGTCCGCCGGCCGGTGCAACCACACAAGCTCCGGCAGCGACGACCCCGCCTCCCGCAGCGCGAGCGTCGCGCGCGCGTTCGCGATCGCCGCCTCGATCTTGCCACGGTGCCGGACGATCCCGGCGTCGCCGAGCAGCCGCTCGACGGCGCGCGGCCCGAACTCCGCCACCGCCTCCGGGTCGAAGTCTGCGAAGGCGGCGCGGAAGGCAGGCCGCTTGCGCAGGATCGTCAGCCACGAGAGCCCGGACTGGAACCCCTCGAGGCAGAGCCGCTCGTAGAGCCCGCGCTCGTCGGTGACGGGCCGGCCCCACTCGTGGTCGTGGTACTCGACGTAGGCCGGATCGGCGCTCGACCAGCAGCGCCGCGGCTCGCTCACGCCACCCTGACCTTGACGATCCCGTCTTCGACGCGTACGGGGAAGGTCTCGACCGGCTCGACGGCCGGTAGGGTCAGCGGCCGGCCGGTCCGGATGTCGATGTGCGCGCCGTGCCGCGGACACACCGCATACCCCTCCTCGACGTCGAAGTCGCCCTCCGCGAGCGGCCCGTCGTCGTGCGAGCAGCGATCCTCGATCGCGTAGAACTCCCCACCAAGGTTGTAGACGCCGAGCGAGA
>Ga0209059_1000967_pt1 | contig 13129 bp, 12 predicted proteins | sample GraSoiAngelo_151_FD_186165 | JGI IMG/M metagenome (GOLD analysis project Ga0209059, IMG submission 186165) | Grasslands soil microbial communities from the Angelo Coastal Reserve, California, USA - 14_1009_12_20cm (SPAdes) (version 2) | ecosystem: Environmental > Terrestrial > Soil > Grasslands ...
GAGTTGAGGATGTAGGCGGTCTGCTTGGCGTTGAGCGCCTGGTTGTTCGAGGCGGCGTTCCAGCTCAACACCGCCGGGTTCATGCCCGCCTTGAAGAGCCGCATGCCGAACTCCAGGGCCGCGAGCGCATGATCTGATTTCAGCACCACGTTCTCGTTCGCGTCCTGGATCGAGCCATCGAACGACCACAGCATGGCACGGGTCGCCATGTTGGTGTCCAGCTCCTGCGACATCCCGACGCCGATCGGAATCTGGATCTCGGGGTGCTTGCTCTTGATCTCCGGCGCCGCCTTGACGAGGTCTTCCCAGGTGACGGGTCCGTTGGGCATCCCGATCTCGGTCCACACGCTCTTCAGGTAGTCGCCGGGATCGGGCACGTAGTTGTCGCTGAAGCCGAACCATTTGCGCGTCACCGGGTTGTAGGTGCTGCGCTTGCACAGGTCGAGCAGCGGGCCGTGTTGGCGCTCGGCCTCCTGCACCAGGTCTCCCATGTCGAGCACCTGCTCCTCGAAGGCCCCGGGAGGCGAGAGGAACTGGAACAGGTCGTGGCCCTGCTGCGCGGCGACCTCGGCGTTGGCGCGCGTCCCCAGGTCGGCGAGGGAGATGTGATCCACCGTCACGTCGATGCCTTTGGCGGTGCCCCAGTCCTTGGCGTATTTGTCGAACCAGACGTCGTAGGAGGGGACGAAGTGACTCCACTGCAAAATCTTGAGCGTCTTCTGCGGGCGTCTGATCCGGATCGTGGGGCCGAGAGCGACCGCCGCGGCCGCTCCGGTCGTCGCGGCCACGAATTCGCGTCGATCGATCCTCTTCCGCTGTGCCATGGATCTCTCCTCAAATATACCTGTGGGACAACGCGCGCAGCGGAGCGGGAGCGCTCTGCTGCATCGGCCGTTCACGGCGCGAGAAGGTCGTTGCGTGGCGCCGACGCCGCAAGGTCACGGCGGCACCGCCGGGGCGACGTACGGCAGGGTCCTCGCGAACAGCCACATCAGCAACAAGACCACCGGAAGGTGTACGAGCAGCTGCACCGCCGCGTAGCCGACGAGGTCGCGTGCCCGCACGCCCAGCAGCCCGAGCAGCGGCAGCATCCAGAACGGGTTGACGAGGTTCGGGAGCGCCTCCGCGGCGTTGTACATCTGCACCACCCAGCCGAGGTTCACCTTCAGCTCGTTCGCGGCCTGAAGCAGATAGGGCGCTTCGATCACCCATTTGCTCCCGCCCGAAGGCACGAACAGACCGAGCACGGCCGAGTAGATCGACACCAGGATCGGATAGCCGTTCGTGTCCGAGACACGGACGAACAGCCCGGCGAGCCACTGTGAGATCGGCGACGGGTCGCTCGCGGTGCCGGTGATCATGCCGAAGATCCCCGCGTAGAACGGGAACTGGATGAGCACGCCTGCCGTCGCGGGGACGGATCGCGTGACGGCCTCGAGAAACCGCCGCGGCCGCCAGTGCAGCAGCAGTCCGGCGAGCAAGAAGATGAAGTTGTAGGTGTTCAGGTCGAGCGCCTGCGCGATGCCCGCCGCGATCCCCCCGCCCTTCGAGGCGAACAGCTGCACGAGGTAGGCGACCCCCACGATCACGATGAGAATCGTCAGCAGGGGGCTGTATTCCAGCCATTCGCCGGGGCGCTGCCGCGCCGGGGTGCGGATCTCGAGGGGCTCGGGGCGGATACCGTAGCTCTCCGCCGTGCGCGCCGTCCGCCCGTCCGGCGCCGTCAGATAGGCGACCAGGACGGAGACCGCCATGAGGACGACCGCCGCGACGATGCTCTGCCAGAGGAAGATCGTCTGCGAGAGCGGCAGCACGCCCGAGATCGGGAGCAGCGACGCGGGGATCGATCCCTTGGTCGCCATGAGCAGCGCCGCGGACGACGACAGGCCGAGCGCCCACACGCTGCCGAGGCCGAGGTAGCCGGCGGCGCCCGCGGCGCGATAGTCGGTCTGCGGGACGCGCCGCACCACCTCGCGGACCAGAAGCCCGCTGAACACGAGGCTGAACCCCCACGACAGGAGCGACGAGACGGTCGCAAACAGGGCGATCCACGCGACCGCGGTCCGTGGTGTCTTCGGAATCGTGGCGAGCCACTGCACGAGCCGATAGACCGGCGGTGAGGACGCCACGACGTAGCCGAAGATGACGATCAGCGCCATCTGCATCGTGAACGGGATCAGCGACCAGAAGCCGCCCCCGAAGTAGCGCGTCATCTGCGCGGGGCTGCGCCCGAGCAGCAGGCCGGCGACGAATACGACGACGATCCCCAGGAGCGCGAAGACGAACGCATCCGGGAACCAGCGCTCGGTCCAGTCGGAGATCGCCAGCCCGAGCCGGATCCCCGCGGGCTCGCGCGGGCGCTTCACAACGGACGCGTCGACCATGTGGAATTCCCCCTCAGGACACCTTTTCCGAAACGAGCTCCCTGATCCGATCTACCGCGGCCGGGTTCTCGAGCGCCGACAGATCCCCGAGATCGGCCTTGCCGAGGTACGCGGCGCGAATCACCCGGCGCAGGACTTTGGCGTTCCGCGTCTTCGGCAGCTCCGACACGAAGCGGACGGCGTCGGGGCGCAGCGGCCGGCCGAGCAGCTCCATGACCTTGTCCGCGATTTCGCGCGCCAGGGCGTCCGACGACTCGCGGCCGGGGCGGAGGACGGCGAACACGATCACGGCTTCGCCTTTGAGCTCGTGCGGGACGCCGATCGCCGCGGCCTCGAGCACCGCCGGGTGCGCCGTGGCTGCCGACTCGACCTCCGCGGGACCGACCCGTTTCCCCCCGACCTTCAGCGTGTCGTCGCTGCGGCCGTCGATGTACCAGAATCCATCGTCGTCGATCCGCGCCCAGTCGCCGTGGACCCACACGTCTGGGAAGCGTCCCCAGTAGGTCGACAGGTAGTGCTCGGGCGCGCGCCAGAAACCGCGCGTCATCCCCGGCCACGGCTTCCGGACGACGAGCTCGCCCATCGCGCCGCGCACGGAATGACCGCGCTCGTCGACCACGTCCACGGCGATGCCGGGCACAGGGCCGGCAAACGACGTCGGTTTGATCGGCGTCCAGGTCGTACAGCCGAGCAGGCCGCCCGACACCTCGGTCCCGCCGGAGTAATTCACGAGCGGCGCGCGGCGTTCGCCCGCTACGCCGAAGTACCACCACCACGGCTCGGGATTCCACGGCTCGCCCGTGGAGCCGAGCACGAACAGCGACGATCGGTCGTGCGCGCGCACCGGTTCCTCGCCGCCGCGCATCAGCCCGCGGATCGCCGTGGGCGAGATCCCGAGATGGGTCACGCGATGTCGCTCCACGATCGACCAGACCCGACCGGCGTCCGGGTAATCCGGCGCGCCGTCGTACAGCAGGATCGACGCGCCCAGGATCAACCCGCCGGCGATGAGCCAGGGCCCCATCATCCAGCCGAGATCGGTGAACCACCACATGAGATCGCCCGAGTGCAGGTCGAAGCAGTGCGCCAGGTCCTGCGCCGCCTTCACGGGGAAGCCGCCGTGCACGTGCACGGCGCCCTTCGGCCGGCCCGTCGTGCCGGACGTGTAGATGATCATGTACGGGTGCTCGGCCGGCACGTCGGCGAGTGTGTCGTCCCCGCCGCTCCCGCGTGCCAGCACGTCGTCCCACCACACGTCGCGCTCGCGCAGGCTCACCTCGCAGCCGAGCCGCCTGGCAACGATCACCATGCGGACGCCTGCTCTGTCGGCGGCCGCGTCGGCCGTCTGCTTCATCGGTACCACCTGGCCGCGGCGACGGAAGCCGTCAGCGGTGATGAGCACGCTCGCCTCACAGTCGCGCAGCCGGCCCGCGATCGCCTCCGCCGCGTATCCCGAGAAGATCGGCGTGTAGATCGCGCCGATCGCCGAGACCGCGAGCGTCGCGATCGCGCATTCTGGGATCATGGGAAGGAAGATGCCCACGCGGTCTCCGGCGCGGACGCCGAGCGCGCGCAGGCCGGCCGCGAAGCGGCGTACTGCCGACGCGAGCTCGCCGTAGGTGAGTCGCCGCGTCTCGCCCGCTTCGCCCTCGAACACGAGCGCCGTCCGGGACGGATCGTGGCGGAGCGCCGTGGCGACGTAGTTCATGCGACCTCCGACCCACCACGTGGTCCAGGGAACGCCGCGCGACGCGTCGAGCACGCGCTCGTAGGGCGCCTGCCACACCAGGCCAAGGTCGCACTCCACGGCGCGCCAGAAGCCTTCGAGGTCGTCGACCGACCAGCGGTACAGCGACGCGAAGTCGCAGTGACCGTGCTGCTCGGCGAAACGGCGCAGCCGGCTGCGGGCGAGATAGCGCTCGGTCGGACGCCAGGCGATGTCCATACAGCTACCGGGGCTCGCAGCGGAGCGCGATTCGCTCCGCTGCGAGCTCGGTCTCCTTAGAGCGTGTACAGCGCGCTGAGCGCGTACTGATCGGCGCTCGCGACGCCCGTGTTCCACCGGGTCACGTTCCGGAAGTACTCCAGACCGGCCGCGTACCGGCCTGCGCGGAACCGCAGCAGCGCCGAGCCGGTGTGGCTCAACTGACGCAAAAGAGTCCCGCCCGTCTCCGTGTTGAACCGCGCGTAGTCCGGCTGGTCCATGCCGTAGTCGGCCCAGACGCTCCAATGGGACGTGAAGTCGTAGCCCGCCTGGGCCCACGCGCCCCAGCCGCGGATTTGCGGCTGAAATTGGTGGATATTGGCGAACTGCGTTCCCAGTCCCTTCCCGTAGTAGAAGTTGCCGTGGAGCGTGAAGCTGCCGGCGGCGATCGAGTGACCGCTCTCGACTCCCCAGTCCGTGATGTTGGATCCCGGGACGCCCGTGCCGTTCGGGTCCTTCCAGTCGATGTGATACACGACGTAGCCGCTCCAGCTCACGTTCGTGAATTTTCTCGCGAGGTTGAGCCGGGTCTCGAACTGTGGCACGCCGGACGCCTCGCCGTTGCCGATGTTATTAGTGGAATCGCGGCCTGTCGTGGTCGGTCCCGCACCCTTCAAGGCCGCCACTTGGATCTGGAGCTTGAGCGGGTTTGTCGACGTGAGGTCGTGATACAGAAACACGCCCGGGAACCGCCACCCGACCACGCCGCCCGAGCCGAGGCCAACCGGAAAAGGAATATGGCTCAACGAGACCGGAATATCGGTATTGAAGAAAGGAGCCCAGAACTGACCGATCCGCAGGGTCGTGCGCCCGTTCGACAAGTCCACGAACGCGTGCCGGATCCGGAACTGCGGCTGCTCGTCTCCGTACGGCGGCACACCGTTGAAGGCGCCGAAGAAGTCCGCCTCGACCGTGGCCCGTGGGGCCCACTTTCCGAGGGCCGGCGGGGCGTTGAAGGTGAAGTTGAGGCGGGTGTTCCGGACGTCGCCGTCGACGATTCCCTGGTTGACGCCGGGCTGGTTGGCTGGAGCGGCCGCAATCTCGGCATTCTGTCCTTGCCCGAAAAAGCCGAACAGCCCGCGGCTGTTGAACAGTGTCGCGTCGATGAATCCGCTGATCGTGAGCGTCTCCCCCTCTCCCAGCTTAACCACCTGCTGCGCCGTGGCGGCCCGTGCTCCTCCCAGAATCAAGACGCCGACGACGGCGAATGTAGAGAACGATGCCATCCGCGTTCGCATGACACCCCCTCGCGTAAGAAAGTGGCTACCGCGCGCTCCAACCGGGCGCGCCAGAGCCCGCACGCTCAGTCTCGATTATCCCTTCACCGCTCCCATCGTGAAACCCTGGATGAAGCGGTCCATGAACGCGTTGTAGACGATGGCGAGCGGGATGCTCGTGAACAGCGCGGCCGCCATGAGCGCCCCCCAGTGGTACACGTCGCCGCGCACCAGCGCGATCGGCACTCCCAGACTCACCGTCATCTTGTCTACCGAGCTGATGAAAGTCAGGGCGTATACGAACTCCTGCAGCACCAGGGTGAAGGTGAACACGACCACCGTCAAGATCCCCGGAACGATCAGCCGCGGCGCCACTTTCAGGATCACCGCGAGGCGACTGAGGCCGTCGATCATCGCCTGCTCCTCGATATCCCATGGGACCGAGCGGAGAAACCCCATGACGAGCCAGGTGCAGAACGGGATCGTGATCGTCGGATAGATCAGGATCAGCGCGCCGAGCGAGTCCTGGAGGCCGAGCAGCGAGACGAGGCGCGAAAACGGTACGAACAGGAGCGTCGGCGGAATGAGATAGGTGAAGAATATTCCCATCCCCAGCCGCTCGCCCCAGCGGCCTACCAGCCGGGCCAGGCTGTACCCCGCCGGCACCGCCACCGCCACGGTGATGACCACCACCGCGACGACGACGACCAGGGTGTTCAGGACCCAGCGGGGAAAGTCTGTCTGGCCAAGCAGCAGCTTCACGTGCTCGAGCGTAGGGGGATCGTTGAAGATCCAGGGGATGTGGCCCGAGTCCGACGCCCCCACGTACAGGTCGCGGTTCTGTTTGAACGCCGTGATGAGCATCCAGTAGAACGGAAATCCGGCGAACACCACGAAGCCGAGGGCCGCGGCGTACAGCGCCACGCGTTTCATCGCGCCCCCACTTCGGTGTGGCGCGCCAAGCGGAGCATCGCCACAGCGACCACGATCAGGAACGGGAGCAGAAACACCGCAATCGCAGCGCCCTGGCCCAGGTCCGCGCCCTGGATGCCGCGCTGGAACGCGAGCGTGGGAAGCACGTGCGTCGTGTTGGCCGGCCCGCCGCCGGTGAGGATGTAGACCACGCCGAGATCGGTGGCGGTGTACACGACGCCGAACAGCACCGCCACCGCGACTACGGGCAACAACAGGGGCAGCTCCACCTGGAACAGCCGCCGCCAGAACCCGGCGCCGTCGACGATCGCCGCCTCGACGATCTCCTGCGGGATCGACGACAGCCCGGCGAGCACGATCACGGTGGCGAAGGGAAAAATCCGCCACGCCTGCACGATGATGATGGCGAGCAACGCCAGCGCCGGGTCGCCCAGCCAGTACAGCCAGCCGTGCAACAGGCCCGCGGCCTTGAGGGTCCAGTTGATCACGCTGAACGTGGAATCGAAGATCCACGTCCACGCGATCGCGGCGAGCGACACCGGCACCGCCCACGGCAGGAGCAGCACGAAGCGCGCGAACCGCTTGCCCCGGAACGCGGCGCGCAGCACCTGCGCGGCGGCGGTCGCGAGGATCACCACGAGCAGCTGCGATCCCACGGTGACGATCGCGCTGTTCCGGAGCGCGCGCAGGAAGATCGGGTCGCCCAGAATGGCGGCGTAATTGCGGAGCCCGGCCCACCCGAAGTGCAGGCTCCCCGCGGTGGCATCGCTGAAGCTCAGCAGGATCGCGAACCCGAACGGGACACCGACCAGGAGAATCACATAGATGAGCGCCGGGGCGAGCATGGCGGTGCCCAGCACGTCTTCCCGGTCGGCCAGGGTGCGGTGTGGCGTCATGGCGGGCGCTTCAATCCGGTGTCGGCGTCGAAATAGCGCAGCGCCCGCCGCGGCACCGCGAATTCGTGCGTTTCGCCTTCGGGGATGGGCAGCGCGATGGTCGCCGGCAGCTTGGCGATGATCGTGACGTCGGCCGGAGCGGCGCCGGCTTCGACCACCGAGCCGTAGACGTACCGATCGGAGCCGAGATACTCCACCCGTCGCACGGCGAACCGAAACGGGCGGGTGTCGTCGCTCGGGCCGAACACGCTCCTGGGGAGGAAATGCTCCGGGCGAAACCCCAGCAGCGTGCGCACCGGCAGGGCGGGGTCGCGCGCCTCGAGCAAGTTCATGGGCGGCTGACCCACGAAGGTCGCCACGAACGTGTCGACCGGGTCTTCGTAGACCTCCTGCGGTGTCCCGATCTGCCGCACCTTGCCGCGCTCCATGACCACGATGCGGTCGCCCAGTCCCATCGCCTCCACCTGATCGTGGGTCACGTACACGGTCGTCGTCTGGATCTGGCGCTGGAAGCGCTTCAGGTCGTCGCGCGCCGTGTTGCGCAGCTTGGCGTCGAGATTTGCCAGCGGCTCGTCGAGCAGGAACACCTTGGGGTCGCGCACCAGTGCGCGACACAAGGCGACGCGCTGGCGCTCCCCGCCCGAGAGCTGGCGCGGGTAGCGATCGAGGTAGCGGGAGATGCTGAACATGTCGGCGGCCCAGCGCACCTTCTCTTCGATCTGTTTGCGAGGGGTCCGGCTCGCCTCGAGCGGGAAGGCGATGTTCTGGAACACCGTGCGGTGGGGGTAGAGCGCGTAGCTCTGGAACACCATGGCGATGCCGCGGGCCCGCGGGGGCACGTCGCCGTCCACGCGCTGGTCGCCGATGTGGATCTCGCCCGACGTGGGTCGCTCGAGCCCCGCGATCATCCGGAGCAGCGTCGTCTTCCCCGAGCCCGAGGAGCCCAGCAACACGAGGAACTCCCCGTCGCGGATCGACAGGTTCACCCCGTCCACCGCGTGCAGGTCTCCGAAGTGCTTTCGCAGGTTTCGGACTTCGATGCCAGCCACCGGTCGGGCCGCTACCTCCCGGCCTTGCGCCCGTGAGCGGTCGTGTCCGGCGGCTTCGCCAGGTTCACCGGTGGGGAATAGATGATGTAGTACGGGCTCGGCGGCACCAGCATCGGCTTCACCACCTCCGGCGGCCGGCCCGCCGGAGGCCATGGCCGGCGGGCTCCCCCGCCGCAGGCGCCGACTGCGATGACGATGCCACTGAGTACCACGCGGGTGGGGCTGACGACGTGCATGTGTTATCTCCCTTCATCGGAAAGCGCGTCGTCCGACGGCGCGCCGCGCTCGAGCCAGTCACCGAACGCGGTCGCGTCCTGGGCCAGGCGCCACTCTTCGAAGATCGACAGCGCCATCGCCCGCACGCCGCCTTCGCTCCCGCCGGCGGCCAGGCACTGGTCGTACAGCCACTCCTCGAACCGGTCCGGATCGGGGTCGGCGGCGACGGCCCGCTCGAGCAGGTCCCGCTTGATCGTCAAGCCGATCGCGTCCGGCGTCGTGTCGCGCTTGCGGCGCCGCCGCCTCCCTTCCGACGCCTCGAGCGCGGCGAGCAGCTCGGCGCACACGACCGCCGGGCGGGCGTTCACGCCTCACCCTGGCGGAGCGACCTCCACCAACCTCCACCAACCTCCACGAACCTCCCCCAGCCTCGTCGCTCCGTGATCCGACACTCCAGCGAATAGCCCGGCCGCTCCGGCCGTCGATACCCTCGTTGCAGCGCCGCGATGTCGAGCGGGACCGTCGTCAAGTCGTCGACCAGAATCGCCCATGGGGCGAGCGCCCGTACCGTCGTGACGGCCTTCAGGTAGCCCTTGCACGTGTTGCAGACCTCAATCTTGCGCGTCTGCTCGCCCCCCTCGGGCGTCAGGTAGCCGAGGTTGTCGTGATGCGTCTCGTCGCAGTACACGCAGCGCAGCTGGGGAATCGCCCATCCGGCACCGCAGCGGCCGCAGCGCAGCTGGCGCTTGCGCTCGAGGCCGGTGTACTCGGCCACGACCGGCCACGCTCCGCACAGCGGGCAATAGCCCTCCCACCAGGTGGGCGGCAATTCCCGGGCCAGACGGCGGGCGCAGGCTTGAAGCAGGGGAAGCACGGCCATCTGGCCGGCCACGCGAAGGATCGAAGGGTCGGCGCCGGCCTCTTGGGCGAGCGCGTCGAGGCCCGCGTCGTCGTAACGCAGCGCCGCTTCGAGCAATGCGATCCCGTCGATTCTCCTCACCTGCTGCGGGAGCGCCAGCGTGAGCAGCTGGCGCAGCCAGCGCCGGGCGGCGCGCCCGTTGAGGGTGATGTGGGCGTGGGACAACACGGGCGCCTTGACGGGTCGCTCCGCCGCGGGTTCCGGCACGGCGGCGTCCCACACGGCGCCGTCCTCGCTCTCACCGAGGGCCGCTTCCAACAGCTTGAGCCACGCGTCGGACTCGGGGGTCTCGCGGCGGGCCGCGGCCACCCGCTCCTGCAGGTCTACGTTCCGCGCGCGCCGAAAGCGGGCATGGGGCCAGAGCATTTCACCTTTACGGTGCGGCAGGGCGTCCGATAGTACATCTTGGCGCCCGCGTGCAGGTCGGCGACACGGTCATGGTTTCCCAGATCCGCGCCGGGCCCGCCGCCCCGCGCGCGCGAGGCTTCGGGGCTGGCGCAGGCCGCGAGACCGGTCAGGATCAAGGCGAGCTGCCAGCCGCGTGTCGTGGTCACGCTACATCCCCGCCGTCACGCGGTAGTGTTCGATTCCCTCGGACGCGAATATCGTGGCGAGTCGCAGCAGGAACCCGCCGAGCAGCACCAGCCTGGCGGCACGGGCCACGGGCCGGCGCTGCAGGTGCAGCCAGAGCGGCGCGAGGATCCCGAGCGCCACCACGCCGACGAGCAGGATCAGTCCCCAGAAACTCACCCAGACCTTGTTCAGCGCGCCGAGCGACACCACAAACACGACGAGCACGAGCAGCTCGACGACGAGCGCCTTGGTGTCGAACGCCGACAACCGGGCGAGCGCCTGCTCGGTCGCCCCGCGCCGCGCCGCGAGCAGGATGAGGGCGGCCGCTCCGGTCGACACGCCGGACGCGACGAACAACGCGCCGAGCCATGGACTGTCCGCCCAGATGGGACGGTTCGTCACGGAGAGGAGGACCCCCGTGTAGCCGGCGATGAAGATGCCGAACAGGCCCGCCACGCCGCCGACGAGCTTCGCGACTCCGCCGTGCACGGCGCCGCCCACCGCGCGGAGCGTCGGATTGTGGAGGCGTCCTTCCTCGGCCATGCCCCCGAGGGCCGCGAGGACCGAGAAGAGCCCGAACAACAGAATGCCCCAGGCCCCGAACGAGATGGGCGACCATCCTTTGAACATGAGCGCCGGAAAGTTCGCCGACTGAAACAGCATGTGCCAGAACCGCAGGGGCCGCCCCAGATCGATGGTCAGCAGGGCGCCGGAGACGATCGCCCCAAAGGCTGCGACGTTGTACCCGCTGCGGGCGACGGGCCGGTCTTCCGCACCGCCGACCCAGTCCAGGACGGCTGCGAGGAAGGCGGCGCCTCCGGCAACGCCCCCCACGAAGAAGTACAGGAGGATCAACCAGGTCCAGTGCGGCGCGCCACTGAAGAACGTGTCAGACATTGCCGGGTCCTCCCCGGCTCTGCTCGTCCATGCGCCGTTTACGCAGGCCCACGATCGCCAGCAAGCCCAGGACGGCTGCGCTCGCCATGGACAGGCCGCCGCTCTTCGCGAGGTTCGCGGTCGGTAGCTCCGGGTGCCGCGGCAGGCCATAGACCTCCGGCTTGTCCACCAGGAGATAGAAGGAGTTCAGCCCGCCGAGCGGTCCGCTCGGGTCGGCGCCGTACAGCTCCGCCGCGACGCCCTGGGACTTGAGCTGTGCGACCCGTTTCCCGGCGCGCGTGCGCAGCTCGGAAATCGCCCCGAACTGGATCGAGTCGGTGGGGCAGGCCTTGGAGCACGCCGGCTCGAGCCCCACCTGGAGCCGGTCGTAGCACAGCGTGCACTTCTGGGCCGTGCCGGACACCGGGTTGATGTCGATCACGCCGAACGGGCACGCGGCGATGCAGGCCCGGCAGCCGTTGCACACGTCGGACTGGATCACCACCGTGTCGAACTGGGTGCGGATGATCGCCCCGGTGGGGCACACCTCCAGGCAGCCTGCCTGGACGCAGTGCTTGCACACGTCGCTCATCATCAGCCAGCGGCCGTCGTACGGGCCCTTGAACTGCTCGATGAAGCGCACGTGTCGCCAATGGATGCCGTCCAACCGGCGCGTGTTGTCGTAGCTGTCGCCGGAGAGCTCCCGCACGCCGCCGTTCTCGGCTGGGAGCTGGTTCCATTCCTTGCACGCGACCTCGCACGCTTTGCAGCCGATGCAAACCGTCGTGTCGGTGAAGAATCCCATGGCTTCGGGCATATCACGCCTTCTCCACGTTGCAGACGAACGCCTTGCCTTCGTGGATGGACACGTTGGGATCTCCGACCCAGGCCGTGAGGTCGTTGACGACGTCGCCCGTGCTCAACCCCATCCAGCCCCAGTGCCAGGGCATGCCGACGTGGTGGATGCGCTTGCCGGCGATGTGCATCACACCGATCCGATCGGTGACCAGGGCCTTGGCGCGAATGTGGCCGCGCGGGCTCGAGACGACGACCCAGTCGAGGTTCTTGATCCCTTTCTCTTGCGCGAGTCCCTTTCCCAGCTCGATGAACAGCTCCGGCTGCAGCTCGGCGAGCCACGGCAGCCAGCGGCTCATCGCGCCTGCCAGATAGTGCTCCGTCAGCCGGTACGTGCTGATCACGTACGGGAACTTCGGGTCGCCCACCACCGCGAGCTTGTTGTACGGCTTGCCCGGGGCCCAGACCTTGTGCACGGGACTGGTCTGCTGCTTGTACAGCGGGTTCTGGATGGGCGACTCGTGCGGCTCGTAATGGGTCGGCAGCGGGCCGTCCACGAGACCCGCCGGCACGAACAGCCAACCCTTGCCGTCGGCTCGCATGATGAACGGCTGCGTGCCGGATAGGGCGTCGAGGCCGATGCCGTCCGGCTTGGGCTGCGCGTCCGGTGCCTTGGTCCCCCCGAAGTCGGGCACGTCATAGCCCACCCATTTGCCGCGGGGCACCGGTTTGCCGGTCTTGGGGTCGGGCGGGTTCACGAACGTCGCATCCCACCACACCCACCGCTTCCGCTCGCTCCACGGATTGCCCTTCAGGTCGGCGGAGGCACGGTTGTACATGACGCGCCGGTTGGCCGGCCAGGCCCACCCCCACTTCAGGTGGGCGCCCGGCACGCCCGGCGGATCTGCCTCGCGCCGCGCGGTGAGGTTCTGGTCCCACGCCGGGTAGCAGCCGCAGTAGATCCACGACGCGCACGTGGTCGACCCGTCGTCCTTCAGCTCGGCGAAGCCCTTGAGGTGCTGCTTCGGATCGGCCGTCTGGTAGCCGTTGATCTCGCGCAGCACCTTGCGCGCGCTGATCTCGCCCGGATACAGCGGCTCCTCGCCCGCATCGGGGTCGAAATCCCACGTGACGTTGTTCCAGCCCTGGTCACGCGACAGCTTCGAGCCGGCGTACGCCTTCTTCAGGCGCTTCGCCAGGTTGTGGTAGAACCAGCTGTCGGTGCGGCAGTCGCCCGGGGCCTTGGCCGCGAAGGAGTGCCACTGCAGCATGCGCTGCGTGTTCGTG
>Ga0209059_1000968_pt1 | contig 13129 bp, 11 predicted proteins | sample GraSoiAngelo_151_FD_186165 | JGI IMG/M metagenome (GOLD analysis project Ga0209059, IMG submission 186165) | Grasslands soil microbial communities from the Angelo Coastal Reserve, California, USA - 14_1009_12_20cm (SPAdes) (version 2) | ecosystem: Environmental > Terrestrial > Soil > Grasslands ...
GCAGGAAGTGCCGTACACCACCGCGTTCCTGTTCGTCCTCGCGGCGATCGCCTTCTCGCGCTTCAACTGGCGCTGCCCAGTCTGCGGCGCCCACCTCAACGGGACGAACCCCGCCAGCTGCACGCACTGCCACGTGTCGTTCCGCTAGGCGAGCTGGTACGCGCGCGGATCGATCCGCGCCGCGACGAGCAGCGGTCGATCGCGCGGCGTGTTGCGGAACGCCGCGCGGCAGGTCGACCGGTCCGAGGCGACGATCCCCTCGATACCGAACGCGGCAGCGAGCTTCGCGTAGTCGACGCTGCCGAAGGTCGTGCCGGTCACCGGCAGGCCTTTGCGCTCCTGGCCGGCCTTGATCTGCGAGAGCGCATCGTCGGCGAGCACGACCACGGTCACGCCAAGCCGCAGACGGACCGCGGTCTCGAGCTCCGCCATCGACATCGCGAAGCCGCCGTCGCCGAGCACGCAGGCGACGGCGCGCTCGGGATGCGCTAAACGCAGGGCGAGCGCCGCAGGCAGGCCGTAGCCCATCGAGGAGAGGCCGTTCGAAACGAAGAAGCTTCTCGGGCAGAGCGCCGGCCAGCACTGCGATGCGACTGCCTTGTTGTAGCCGACGTCGCAGGTCACGAGCGCGTCTTCGGGAAGCGCCGCGCGGAGCTCGGCGAGCACGTCCTGGGCCGTTAGCCGACCGAGATCGGGGCGGACGCGTCCAGAGAACGCATCCCGAAAGGCCCGCACGTCGTCGGACGCGACCTTGGGCGCGGGCGTGGCCGCGGCGAGGAGGTCGGTAAGCGCGACGTCGATCGGGCCGACGATCTCGACCTCGCTTCCGTAGTAGCGGTCGTCGTTCGGAACGACGCCGATGTGGACGATGCGCGCCTTCGCCGTCCAATCGCGGTCGAATTCGACCGGATCGAAGCCGACCATGAGCACGAGATCGCACGTATCGATGTAGTCGAAGAGGAACGCGGTGCCGAGCCCCTCGATCGTCCCGAGGAAGAGCGGGTGGTCCTCACGGAACACGCCCTTCGCTTTCGGGCTCACCATCACTGGAATGCCCCAGGCTTCAGCGAGACGCCGGAGCGAGTCCGCGACGGCGGTCTCGTTGGCGTCCATGCCGACGAGGAGGAGCGGCTGGTCCGCGCCGCGGAGGCGAGCGGCGGCCGCGCGCACGCCGTCGGCATCGATCGCCGGTACAGGTTCGGTGACGAAGCGAGGCAGCGCGACGTCGATCGTTCCCTGCTTCGGGACGTCGCTCGGGACCTCGAGGTAGACGGGTCCGCGCCGGGCGCGAAGCGCGGTCCGCAGCGCGCGTTCGATCACGGGAGCGGCGTTCGACGGCGAAAGAGTCGCCTGCCACTTGGTGATCGGCGCGAAGAGCGAACGGAGATCGAGTCGCTGATGCGTCGCGATCTCGTAGCGCTCGGCAGGGAGCTGTCCCGTGAACGCGAGGACCGGTGCCCGATCGAGATACGCGTGAGCGATCCCCGTGACGAGATTCGTCGCGCCAGGCCCGAGGGTGGCGAGGCACACGCCCGGCACCCCCGTCGAGGTCGCGGACGCCTCGGCCATGAAGGCGGCGGCAGTCTCGTGTTTGGTGAGCACGAACTCAAGTCCCGCCTGTCGGAAACCTTCGATGAGATCGACAACCTCGCCGCCAGGATGGCCGTATACGTAGCGCACGCCGGCTGCGCGCAGTCGCTCGCCGACAGCGCGAGCGACGGTCAGCGAGCGAGCCGTGCTCGAGGTCACGGCGGTAGGATGCCGCCGTTCTCGGAGGGCTGCTGGATGAAGAGGCTGTTCGCTCCCGCGATAGTCACGATCGTTCTCGTGGCGTGCACGCCGCAGGCGGGCTCGCCTTCGCCGACAGTGACGGCTTCCACTGCGCCGACGACCGCACCGACGCTCGCGCCGACGCCGGCCCCGACATCGCCGGTCCCGGCGGTCCCCGCCGCGGTCGCGGTCGAGATCCCAGTCAAGGGTGCGGGGCTACTCGTCCTCGACGTCACGACCGCGGTCTGCAGCTCACGCCCGACATGCGTGGCGTCGGTCCCGAAGGTCGCCGCGCTCATCAAGAAGGCGCGCGACGCGAAGGTTCCGGTGATCTATTCGCAGACGACCGCCGCCGGCACGCAGATCCTGCCGGACGTCGCGCCGCAGACTGGCGAGCCGCAAGTCGCGACGCGCGCTGACAAGTTCTTCAACACCAACCTCGATCAGCTGATGAAGGACCGTGGGATCACCACCGCGGTGATCGTCGGCACCGCCGCGAATGGCGCCGTCCTCTACACCTCGTTCGGCGCGAACGAGCGCGGCTACACCGTCGTCGTCGCCGAGGACGGGATCGCGGCCGACAACGACTTCGCGCTCCTGCTGACGAAATGGCAGCTCCTCAACGAGCCGGGCTTTGCGAACTCGGACAACACGCCGCTCAAGGCGACGGCCGTCACGATCAGCTCGAGCGACAAGATCACGTTCAAGTGACGCGCCGCTGGTCGGCGCGGATGATCGCGAGGCTCGCGCGCTCGAGACCGAAGTACGCGATCGCCGCCGCGGCGGTCCACGTCAGCCATGCGATTACCGGCGCCTCGAGATCGGTCCCTCGCGCAGCCAGCTCGTGACGGTGACCGCGGCGTAGATGTCGAACGAGATCGTCCCCAGCCCGATTGCCAGCTGGCCGTAGCTCGTGTGGAATGGGAGAACGGCGTCGATCGGCGCGATGCGAGCGTTCGCGTCGAAGATCAGCGCAACCACGTGCGCGATGCTGAACGGCACGATCACCCACGGCGTGAAATCTTGTGCCGCTCGTAGCGCACGGTTCGTCGAGAGGAACCGAAGCGTCGCGGTCCGCAGCGAGATCCCGGTGATGATCGAAATGCAGATCGCGGCGTACGCCGCGAGGCCGGTCGCGCGTGCGATCACCCAGAAGAGAACCTGCGGGTCGGCCAGCACGGTGGCTAAGAGTGGCGGGTCGAGGTGAGCGGTGCTCCCGGCGAAGTGCGAATGCCCGGCGTGAGTGTCGCGCTGGGGCGGCTACCGCGGCGTGTGGTCGGTGCGAGGGTCGGCGCGGCCGTCGCGACAGGCGCGGCCTGGCTGCCCTCAGTCCTCACCACCGGCGGCTGCAGCGGCGCGGTCACGTTCTTCGTGTGCGAGGCGGCGAAGCCGAACGCCAGGAAGAACACGTTGAGGACCGCTGTCACCGTTCCGAGCTTCAGCCCCCAAGACGGAACGGTGCCGGATCGTGGGCGATCCGGCACCGTTTGAGCGGATGGGAGGATCGGTGTCCTAGCGGCCTGGTCCACCTTGTCCAAAGGGGAAGCCGCGGCCGAAGCCGGGTCGGTTCGAGTCGACGAATTGCTGTTCGCGTGTCGTGAGATTGGCCTTGAGCTGCGTCGCCTGGTCGGCCGTGATCGTGCCGGTCTTCTGCGCAGCGTCGATCTTCGCGGTCGCGTCGGCCACGAGGGCGGCGACGAGACCGTCGCGGCTCTTGCCAGGCGTCGCGTTCGCGATCGAGGCGAGGGTCTGCCCTGCCCGGAGCTGGGTCTGAAGGTCAGCGGTCGTCGTTCCGAGATACGTCGCAGCCGCGGCCAGCGGGTCCTCGCCGGTGCGGAATCCGGGTACAGGGCCGATGCCGGGCCTGCCCGGACCCGGGCTTGGCCGGGCGCCGATGCCCTTGCGGTCGACGAGCGTCGCGATCTCCTGCTGCTGGGCGGCGAGGAGCGCCTGGATCAGGCCGTCGCGGGTCTTGCCGTGGGCCACGGCGACGTCGGCCAGGCTCTTGTCCGTGCCGAGCTCGGTGCGCAGCTGCGCCTCGGTGATGCCGATGTAGCTCGCGGCCGCCGCGAAGACCGAGCTCTTTGCGCCCGGGCCGTTTTGCATCGCGCGGCCGACGGTGTTGTCCCAGATCTGCGACGCGAGGTCGGAACCGCCGCTTGGAAGGAAGGCTGCGGCGGCAAAGCCGCCCGACAGGCCGAGGCCGATGACCGCGGCGAAGAGCAGCGCCTTCGCGGGTTGGATGGACGCCATGCGAACGCCCCCTTATCTAGGTCGTGTTACTAGACAACGGCGGCCCAGGTTTCGTTGCATGAGAGGAACCTGAGAGTTCGTTAAGGGCCGATTCCCTTAGGCGCTTTTTAGAGGTCCGTCCGTAAAATCGACATCGTGCGAGTCCTCCTCGTTGAGGACGAACCCGCGGTACGGGACGCGGTCGAGCGCGCGCTGCGTGGCGCAGGCCACAAAGCTGACCTCGCCAGAGAAGGCCCGCAGGGCCTCGAGATGGCGATGACCAATCCCTACGACGCGGTCGTCCTCGACCTCGGCCTTCCGGGCCTCGACGGCGTTGAGGTCTGCCGCCGACTGCGCGCGAAGGGGAACGAAGTCCCCGTCTTGATGCTTACCGCGCGCGCGGCCGTGAAGGATCGGGTGGAAGGGCTCGATGCCGGTGCCGACGACTACCTCGTCAAGCCCTTCGCGCTCGACGAGCTACTGGCGCGGATCCGAGCGCTCGGGCGGCGCAGCGAAGATGGAGGCGCGGCCAAAGGCCGCGGCGCGCTCCAGTTCATGGACATCAAGCTCGATCGCGACGCGATGGAATGCCGGCGGGGGGACCGCCTCATCCCGCTCACCCGGACCGAGTACTCGCTCCTGGAGCTCTTCATGGCCAACGCGCGCAAAGTCTTGCCGCGCGACGTGATCTTCGATCGGGTGTGGGGATACGACTTCGGTCCGGACTCGAACTCGCTCGACGTGTATGTCGGATACCTGCGACGAAAGCTCGAGCAGGACGGCGGCGCGCGCGTGATCCAGACCGTGCGTGGCGTCGGCTACGTGATGAAGGAGCCATGAGCTTCCGTCTTCGGGTCACCCTCCTGATCGCGGCGGCCGTCGCGGTCACTGCGATCGGCGCGTCGGTCGCGATGTACTTCGTCGTGCAAAACCAGCTGATCGAACAGGTCGACGGCAACCTCGCCCTGGCCGCACAGAACGCGGCTCGCGGCGGGCCTGGCCCGGGCGAGCGACGCTTCGGACCACCGAGCGGATTCATGACTGGCCGGCCGGACATCTACGCGCAGATCATCAGCACGAGCGGCACGGTCATCCGGACCGACTTCGGCACTCCGCAGAACTCGCTTGTGACGTCGGACGTCAAGGAAGTGGCCGCGGGCAGTCAGCCGGCGTTCAAGGCGACGGCGCAGGCGCAGGACGTGCGCCTTCGGGTGCTCGTCGTCCCGATCCAGAGTGGCGGCGCGATCGAGGTCGTACAGGAGCTCGACGTCGTCGACGGCGCGCTCGCGGAGACCCGAGTACGCCTCGCCGAGTTCGCGGGCGCTGCGATCTTGCTCGCCGCGACGCTCGGCTTCCTTATCGGCCGTGCGGTCCTCGCGCCGGTGAAGCGGCTCACTACGACCGTCGAGGAAGTCACGCGCACCCGCGATCTCTCGCGGCGCGTGGCGGCGCACGGTCGCGACGAGCTGAGCCGTCTGGGCACGAGCTTCGACGCCATGCTTGGCCAACTGGAAACCTCGCTGCGCTCGCAGCGTCAGCTGGTCGCCGACGCCTCGCACGAGCTGCGCACGCCGCTCACCAGCCTGCGCACCAACCTCGAGCTGCTCGAGCGCGGACAGCCGGCGGATCCCGCCGAGCGACAACAGATGCTCGGCGATCTCGTGCGCCAGATGGAGCGGATGACGGAACTGGTCCACGATCTCATCGAGGTCGCTCGCGACGAAGAGGTAGCGATGCCGTTCGAAGAGCTGCGACTCGACGAGATCGCGTACGAGGTCGTCGACGACATGAAGGTCCGCTATCCGAAGATTCGGTTCGCGCTCAACGTGCAGCCGGCGACCGTCCGCGGCGTCAAGGTGCGCGTTGCGCGTGCGGTCACCAACCTTGTCGACAACGCGGCGAAGTGGAGTCCATCGGGTGCGCTCGTCGAGGTCAGCGTCACGAACGGCGAGGTCTCGGTGCGCGATCACGGTCCCGGCGTCGCGCCTGAGGATGCGTCGCGGGTCTTCGACCGGTTCTGGCGGTCAAACGATGCACGTCATTTACCTGGGTCGGGACTCGGGCTCGCGATCGTGAAGGACGTCGCGGAGTCGCACGGCGGCTCGGTGCGCCTTGAGCGTCCGAACGACGGTGGCGCGCGGTTCGTGCTTAGTCTCGGAGAAAGCTAGGACCCAACACCGCTCCAGCAGAGCGGCTCGGTCCACGCCCGGCAAGCTGGGCGCCGAGCCGCAAGGAGTACTACCGATGAAAGCGGCGCGCACGTGGGTCGATCCGTTCGACAAGATGTCGGATGAGGAGTTCGACGCCCACGTCGACGATCTGTTCGCCGCTCGGCCGGCGACGGTCGCGGTTTCGCTGCGCATGGCGCCTGATCTAGTGAGAAGGCTGAAGCGTCAGGCGTCGAAGGCGGGTGTCCGCTACCAACCCTTTATGAAGGGCATTCTCGAGGCCGGTGTGTCTCGTCTGGAACGCACGAGCTCTGGACAGGGCCGGCGGACGCGTCCGCGTAAAGGAGCACCGCGCAAAGCGTCGTAGAAGGGGCGGTCGCGGCGATACGCGATAGCCAACTCGTCGAGCTCCGGCTGCATCCAGAGTTCGTCGAAGAAGGATCGGCCTAGGAGACATCCGGCGTGCGGGCGCGCTCGTACCATCTGATCGCGATGGAAGGGCTCCTGGTCATGGCCGACATCTCCGGCTACACGAAATTCGTCGCCGGTACGGAGGCCGAGCACTCGCGCGAGATCCTCGCCGAGCTCATGGACGGGATCGCCAAGAGCTTCGGCGGCCGGCTTGCGATCGACCAGGTCGAGGGCGACGCGCTCGCGTGCACCACCGAACGGACCGACGTCGAGGTCGTCGACTGGCTGCGCGAGACCTTCCGGCTCTTTCACGGTCGCCTTCGCGACATCCGCACCGCGACCACGTGTCCGTGCCGCGCCTGCGCGACGGTGCAGGACCTCGGCCTCAAGTTCATCGTCCATCGGGGCGAGTTCTCACGCTATGAGGTCGCCGGCCGCGTGCAGCTGCACGGCAACGACGTGAACGTCGTGCACCGTTTGCTCAAGAACACCGTGCCCCTTCGCGAGTACCTGCTCGCGACCGCCGCCGCGCAAACCTCATGGCCCGAGAGCCTGCGGGCTCAGCTGAAAGCCGCACCCCAGACGTACGACGTCGGCGCGGTGGACGCCGCGTATCTGGATCTCCGCCCCGTGCGTGACAGCGTCTGGAACGAGCCGCGCCCGAAGGTCGACCCGGCGAGCGCCAAGATCCGCGGGACCGTGCGCTACCCGGGCACGCCCGAGCAGGTCTTCCGGTACTTCACCGACGCCAGCCTGCGCAAGCTCTGGATGGGCGTGCCCCGCGTCGATTTCGTGCCCGGGGCGAGGGGATCGCTCGTAGGCGCCGAGTACCACTGCATCCACGGCGAGAACCAAAAGACCGTCTTCAAGGTGCTCGACTCGTCAGCCCCGAACGAGATCACGATGCAGATGGATTTCCCGCTCGCCGGCACAGTCTGGCGGACGGATCGCATCGAGGCGGAGGGACCCGCGACGACTCGGGTGGACACGGCGATCGTGTGGCAGGCGCATGGGATCAAAGCCCCGCTCGTCGACTTCATGGTGCGGCGGATGCTCATGAAGTACGGCGCCGTCTACAACAAGCGCGTCGCGGAAATGCTCGCCGCTCCCGATCAGGAGACCGCGCGGGCCAGCGTGTAAAGGCCGAGCAGCAGCAAGAGCGCGCCGACCACGCGACGGAAAATGGGCTCGGGCAGCCGCCGCAAAGTCCAACCTCCCGCGAGCGTCCCCCCGATCGCGCCAACCGCGAGCGCGGCGATCAGCGGACCTTGCGCCGCCAGGTCGCTGCCCTGCGTTAGCAGATACACAGGGATCCGCGCGCCATCGACCACGAGCGCGACCGCGGTTGCGGTCGCGACGAAGGCTTCCTTGTCGACGTCGAATCCGAGCAGCGCGGCCGCGCGGATCCCTCCTTGATTTCCGACGAGACCGCCGAGCAACCCGGACAGCGCGCCGCCGACGAGCGCGAGGTTCCGGTCGCCGAACCGCATGCGTCTGGCGAACCCGGTCAGGCTGCCGAGGCCAGCGAATACAAGGAGCGCTCCGAAAACGATCGCCAGCACCGAGCTCTGCACGACCGCTTGCAGCGCGGCCCCGACGAGGCCGCCGATCGCGCTCGCGATACCGAAACCAAGCAGCACTCTCCGGTCGATGTGCGCGCGGACCAGGATGAATCGCACGAGCGTCCCCGCGACATGGGGGAGCGACACGATCGCGATGGCGAGGCGGACGTCGAATCGAAGTGAGAGGACCGGCGTGAGAACGCTGCCGATGCCGAATCCCGCGACCGCCGCGATGGCCCCGGCGACGATCGACACTGCGGCCGCGACCGCGCCGAACGTGTCCACGGGCCAAAGGATGCCGCTACGCTGACGTCAATGGGCGTCCCGCGTAGTGCGAGCGTTCCGCGTGGCGCGGGACTCCTCCACGATCCGCGTCTCAACAAATCGAGCGCGTTCACCGAAGCCGAGCGCGAGGCCCTCGGCCTGGTCGGGCTTCTACCTGAAGGGGTCGACGATCTCGATACGCAACTGCGTCGTGCACTCGTGCAACTCGACGCGAAAACGACGGACCTCGAGCGCTACATCTACCTCTCGCAGCTGCAGGACACCGACGAAACGCTTTTCTATCGCGTGCTCATGTCAGATCCGGCGCGCTTCATGCCGATCGTATACACGCCGACGGTCGGTGAGGCCTGCCAGAAGTTCGGACATCTCTTCCGACGCCCACGCGGCCTCTACGTCTCGATCAAACGGCGCGGCCATCTCCGGGAGATCCTCCGGAATTGGCCCGAGCGAGACGTGCGGTTCATCGTCGTGACGAGCGGCGAGCGCATCCTTGGCCTCGGCGATCTCGGCGCGAACGGCATGGGCATCCCGATCGGAAAGCTCGCGCTCTATACGGCCGCCGGCGGCGTCCCGCCGCAGTACACCTTGCCGCTCCTCATCGACGCCGGGACCGACAATGAGGAGCTCCTCGGCGACCCGCTCTACCTCGGCCTGCGGCAGCGGCGCTGCGGCGACGACGAGCTCGACTCCTTCGTCGACGAGTTCGTCAAAGCCGTGCAGCAGGAGTTCCCGAGGTGCTGCATCCAGTTCGAGGATTGGGCGGGCAACGACGCGGTGCGGCTTCTCGAGCGTTACCGCGACAAGGTGTGTTGCTTCAATGACGACATCCAAGGGACGGCAGCCGTGGCCCTCGCCGGTGTGCTCAGCGCACTTCGCATCACCGGGACTCCGCTTGGCCTGCAACGTTTCCTGTTCTTCGGCGCCGGCTCGGCCGCGACGGGCATCGCAGAGCTTCTCGTGCGCGCGATGCGCGATGAGGGACTCCCGGCCGATGAGGCGCGTTCGCGCATCGCGCTCTTCGATCGCAAGGGCCTGGTCACCGCGGACCGCGAGGCGATGCATGACTACCAGCGCCCCTTCGCGCAGCGCCGCGCTCCGATCACCGACCTGGCGAGCGCGGTCGAGCAGCTCCGGCCCACAGCGATCATCGGCCTTAGCACCGTCGGCGGTGGCTTCGACCGCCGCGTCATCGAGGCCATGGCGCGGATCAACGAGCGTCCCATGATCTTTCCGTATTCGAACCCAACATCGCGTTCGGAGTGCACCGCGGAGGAGGCGTACAGCTGGACGGAGGGCCGAGCGGTCTTTGCGGGCGGCAGCCCGTTCCCCCCGGTCAGGTACGGCGGACGAACATTCGTCCCCGGCCAGGGGAATAACGTCTACGTGTTTCCGGCGATGGGCATGGCGGTTTTCGCGACCGGTGCGGAACGGGTGACCGACGAGATGTTCATCGCGTCGGCCGCCGGCGTCGCGGAGCAGATCACCGAGCAGGACCTCGGCAACGGCCTCATCTACCCCCCGATCTCGGCGATCCATGAGACCGAGATACACGCGGCGAGCCGAGTTGCGGAGATGATCTTCGCAAAGGGGCTCGCGACGGTCGAGCGGCCGCAGGGCGATCTTCAGGACTACATCGTTTCTCAGGCGTACGTCCCCAAGTACCGGAGCCTCGTCTAGCGCCTCGGCTTTCCCGCGGGTCGGTCTCCTCCGCCGAAGCGAGGTTACAGTCCGTGCGTGCCCGACGCAGACCAGCCGATGATCGTCGGCGGCCGCGAGGTCAAAGTCACCAATCTCGAAAAGCCGTTCTTCCCCAAGGTCGGGCTGACCAAGGGCGACCTCATCCGCTACTACGTCGACGTCGCCGATGCGGTGCTACACCACGTCGCGCGCCGTCCGATGCAGATGAAGCGGCATCCGAACGGCGTCGAGGGCGACTTCTTCTATCAGAAGCGTGTACCCAACCCGCATCCCGATTGGCTCGAGACGGTGCACATCAACTATCCATCCGGGAACGAGGCCGACTTCCCGGTCGTCACTGACGTGGCGGGCCTCGCGTGGATCGCCAACCTCGGCTGCATCGAGCTCCACACCTGGCACTCACGTATCGACGATGTGAATCGCCCCGACTATCTACTCATCGACCTCGATCCGTCACAAGGAAATCCGTGGTCGTACGTCCGCCAGATCGCGATGGCCGGAAAACAAGTGCTCGACGAACTTGGCGTCGCGAGCTTCCCGAAGACCAGCGGCGTGACCGGTCTGCATATCCTCGTGCCGATCAAGCCCGAGCTCGAGTTCCCGCTCGTCCGGGAGCTCGCACGTGCCATCGCGAAGGCGATCGTGAAGCTCGTTCCGGACATCGCGACGACACAGTGGAAGGTCGCCGGACGGCCAGGCGTGTTCGTCGACTACGGGCAGAACGCGTTCGATCGCACGATCGCATCCGCGTACTCGATCCGCCCGGTCGAGGACGCGCGAGCGTCGGCGCCGCTCCGCTGGGACGAGGTCCCCGATGTCGAGCCAGGCGACTTCACGATGAAGACCATGCGCGATCGGATCTCAAAGGTCGGCGACCTCACCGCCGGGATGTGGGAGAAGGCCACGAGCCTCGAACCGCTCTTCGACACACTGAAAGTGAAACGCGTCGCTCCGCAGCGGAAGTCGCGACCCGGGCCCCCGCGAGACTGGCGGGCCGAGTACGAGGCTCGCAAGGCCGGCGGTTCGGGTTGGAATCGCGGAACCCAGCGCGGGCCCAGTCACCGGTAGCGGCGGGAACCGGAGGCAGCGCGCGGATGTAGAGAGGGGTATGCGCCTGGCCCTCGCCTGCGCGTTGCTTGTGGCGGCGTGCACGTCAGCGCCCGCGAGCCGTGAACAGCCAACGTCCGGGCCTTCCCCGAGCCTCTACCTCACGGCTTCGCTCGACGGCTCGGGGCTCATCGCGATCGATCCGTTGACGCTCGGCGACATCTCGAACAGGCAGCTCTTGACCGGCACCCCGAGCGACATGCCATCGTGCCCGGTCGGCGGTCCATGCGCGCTTGTCGCGCCATCGGGCGACGGGCGCTCGCTCGCTGTGGTCGGCTATGAGGCGAAGGGCCCGCCGGCGATCTTCATCTTCGACACCCGGACCAGCTCGCTTCGATCGCGGCCGATCCCCGAGGTACCGGTCATCGTCGACGGTTTGAACGCCGACGGCTCGCGTATCTACACACGCGCCTGGCCGCCGACCTCACTGACCGCAGAGCGGCTCGTCCTCGACGGGTCGAACGGCAAGATCGTCGATCGTGAGCCGGCATTTTCGGTCGGCGGCGAAGAAGTTGCGACACTCATCGACAGCGAGCAGCGCCGGATCTACGCGTTGGTCGTCGCAGCGGATCCGCAGGCAATCGGCCCGCGTCAGGTGGCAGCGAGCGCGTGGGACCTAAAGACAGGCACCGCGCTTTGGCGTCGCGAGATCCCCGGGCTAATCGCGGGATCGTGGTTGACGGGACGTACCGGCGCGGAAGGTGACATCCGGACACGGCTCGTGCCCGGCTTGGCGCTCAGCCCTGACGGCCGTCGCCTCGCGATCGTGCGGGCGTTCGACTGCTGCGTCGTCGCGGGGACATACTGGCTTCTGGACACAACGAGCGGGGACCTGAGCGCTGAACGCAAGTATTCGCGTGGGACCTCGATCCTCGAACAGATTTTCGGCGCGATCGCGGCAGCCAAGGAAGACGACGGGGTGACGGTCGGCGCGAGCTTCGGTCCGGATGGACAGGTCCTGTACATCACCGGGCAGAGCTGGAAGCCGGACGGTTATCAGTATCTCGGGATGACCGCCCTCGATGTCGAGAGCACGAAAGTGCTCGGGTCTGACATCAAGATGGAGCAATGGTGGTACGAGAACCACGTCTTCTGGCTTCGGCCGTCGGCGGACGGGCGATGGCTCTACGTCTTTCTGCAACGGACCGGGAACGCCGACCCGAAGGGCTACTTCCTCCGGCGCGTCGACGCTCGGACGCTCTCCGTCGCGGCTGAGCGTCGGTTCGATTCGTACCGCTTCGCCTTCAGCCTGTTCGGCCCATAGGGGCAAGCCCTCGTGCACGAACCTTCCGCCGCTCGTTCATCCGTGCTTCACATCCGCACACGAGGCTGACCGCATCCCGGCTGGAGGAGATCGATCATGACCGTCTACGCTGTCGCGCTCTTCTTGCACATCGTCGGTGCGCTCGGGCTGTTCGCCGCGCTCGCTCTCGAGTGGACCGCCCTGTCGGGGTTCCGCCGCTCCACGACGGCCGAACAGGTCACCGACTGGTCGACGATCTACGGCGCGCTCCGGCGGATAGGCCCGGTCTCGATCGGTCTGCTCCTGGTCTTCGGCCTCTACATGATGGCGACGGCCTGGGGCCCCACGCCTTGGATCGGCCTCGGCATCCTCGCGCTCGTCGTGATTGCAGCGCTCGGTGCCTTCAACGGGATCCAGATCACGCGGGTGTTGCGACAGAACGCTGGTCGAACGGGTCCGCTGTCGAGCGAATCGCGAAACGCGCTGCACAGGCCGACCTTCGTGCTCTCATTGCGGCTCCGCACGGCGCTCGCGCTCGGCGTCGTCCTGATCATGACGGTGAAGACCGACCTCGTGACGTCCGTTGCCGTACTCGTGATCACTCTCGCGCTCGGCGCTGGCTCGATGTACCTCCCCGCCGCCGCGAGCGCGCC
>Ga0209059_1000969_pt1 | contig 13127 bp, 11 predicted proteins | sample GraSoiAngelo_151_FD_186165 | JGI IMG/M metagenome (GOLD analysis project Ga0209059, IMG submission 186165) | Grasslands soil microbial communities from the Angelo Coastal Reserve, California, USA - 14_1009_12_20cm (SPAdes) (version 2) | ecosystem: Environmental > Terrestrial > Soil > Grasslands ...
TCTAAGTGATTGAAATCACATTGCGGGTCCCGCGCCGTGGCAAGGAAACCTTGGAGCATAGACGTCGCGAGCAAGAGACGCTGCAAGCAACGTCTCGACAGAAAATACGATTCGTAACTTTTCGCTTCGATTTTCCGTTTTGCAGGTATGTCGAATCTGGGTCTTTTCGTTCGACGTACTAGTGGCAGAGATTTCCCCATCCGCGCTGCTCGGCATGCGCGCGAAAAGAAGTCGAATCCGAATAGGACCTAGCTGAATCTAGTTAGAAAAGTTTTTAGCAGGATTTCCGGTGCCGACCCTTCGGTAACCGGAATGATGTTAACTGCGGATTTTCACGCACCATTAAAGAGGGATTCTATGGCGAAGCGAATGATACTGATGCTCGTTGTTATGTTAGGGCTGCTATCGAGCCTTGGTTTCTACAAATTCCGGCAGATTTCGTCGGCTGTGCAAGCCGCTTCACATTTTCAGCCCCCGCCGGAGGCAGTGACGAGCATCGTGGCGCATCAAGAGACCTGGCCGGCGACTATGGGCGTAATCGGCACCATGGAAGCGGTGCACGGCGTGACCGTAAGCGCCGACCTGCCCGGAACTGTGGACAAGATTCTGTTCGATTCCGGCCAGTACGTGCATGAGGGAGATGTTCTGGTTGAATTGGACACGCGTCAGGAGCGCGCCCAACTGGCTTCCCTCGAAGCGCAGCGCGATCTGGCGAAAGCCAATTTCAACCGCATGAAGCAGTTGCTGGATGCCGGAGTAATCTCTCGCTCCGATTTCGACGCGGCGGTAGCCCAGCAGAAGCAGACGGAAGCTAACGTTGCCGAGACCAAGGCGACCATTGAGCGCAAGATGATTCGTGCGCCTTTTTCCGGAGTGCTGGGAATACGGAAGATCAACCTTGGGCAATATCTGGCGGCGGGTAATGCTATCGTGCCGCTGCAGTCGCTCGATCCTATTTATGTGGATTTCGGAGTGCCGCAGCAGGACGCAGCGCAAGTGCGTCACGGCTCCACGTTGCATGTGAGTTCGGAAGATATTGCCGGACGGCAGTTCAGCGGGCGCGTGACCGCCATCGATTCGGTAGTGGACCAAGCCACCCGCAACGTGACCGTACAGGCCACGCTGGCCAATCCTGGTGGCAAGCTGAAACCCGGCATGTTCGTGCAGGTTCAGTTGGGATTTGGGCAGAGCCGCTCCGTCATCACGCTGCCGGCGTCCGCGATCAGCTACGCGCCGTACGGCGATTCGGTATTCGTCATCGCCGATCTTAAAGACCCGAAGGGCAATTCGTATCGCGGCGTCCGCCAGCAGTTCGTGAAGGTCGACGGCTCGCGCGGTGACCAGGTCGCAGTCGTTTCCGGGCTGAAGCCCGGCGATGAGGTTGTAACCTCAGGAGTTTTCAAACTCCGAAATGGCGCGGCCGTCAACGTAAACAACAAAATACAGCCGGAGAACAACCCGGCTCCCAAGCCTGCGGACAGTTAAACCGGGGGAACCATGAAATTTACGGACCTATTTGTTAAGCGGCCAGTTCTGGCCGTGGTGGTGAACCTCGTCATCCTGATCGCGGGGTTACAGGCAATCCGCTCGTTGAGCGTGCGCCAGTATCCACGCAGCGACATTGCGGTGGTGCAGGTGACGACGGTTTACGTGGGCGCCAATGCTGATCTGGTGCGCGGCTTCATCACGACTCCACTGGAGCGCGTGATTGCCAGCGCCGATGGCATCGACTACATGGAGTCGTCGAGCGCGCAGGGCATGAGCACGATCAGTGTTCACCTGAAGCTCAACTACGACACCAACGCCGCACTCACGCAGATTCAGGCGAAGGTGGCGCAGGTCCGCAATGACTTGCCACCCGAAGCGGAAGCGCCGGTCATCGAGCTGCAAACTGCGGACAACCAGTTCGCGGCGATGTATCTGGGGTTCTCCTCGAAGGACCTGGATCAGAACCAGATCACGGATTATCTGACCCGCGTGGTGCAGCCTCGTTTAAGCGCGATCAGCGGCGTGCAGCGCGCCGACATCCTCGGTGACCGTACGTTTGCCATGCGCATTTGGCTGAAGCCGGACCGGATGGCAGCTTACGGCATTTCGCCTTCCACCGTGCGCGAGGCGCTGGCCCGCAATAACTATCTTTCGGCGATTGGCAGCACCAAGGGTTCGATGGTCTCGGTGAACCTGGTGGCCAATACCAACCTGAAGACTCCGGAAGAATTCCGCCAGTTAGTTATCAAGAACGAGAACGGAGTGGTGGTCCGCCTGGGCGAAGTTTCCGACGTGGTTCTGGGAGCGCAGAACTACGAGCAGGACGTGCGTTTCAACGGCGAGACCGCAACTTTCATGGGCGTCTGGGTCCTGCCCACCGCCAACTCGCTCGAAGTCATCAAGCAAGTACGCGAGGCGATCCCTGGAATCCAAAGCCAGCTACCCACTGGGATGAAGGTGGGGATTCCGTATGACTCGACCGCATATATTCAGGACGCCATCAACGAAGTGCTGCACACGTTGACGGAGACCCTGTTAATCGTGGTCGTCGTCATCTTCTTGTTCTTGGGATCATTCCGGTCAGTTCTCATTCCGGTGGTGGCGATTCCGATCTCGTTGATCGGGGCCGTCTTCCTCATGCTGATTGCCGGGTTCACGATCAACTTGCTGACGCTGCTCGCGATCGTGCTTTCCGTCGGATTGGTGGTGGACGACGCGATCGTCATGGTGGAGAACGTAGAACGCCACCTGCACATGGGCAAATCGCCGGTGAAAGCTGCGATGGATGCGGCCCGCGAACTCGTCGGCCCGATCATCGCAATGACTATTACTCTGGCGGCTGTTTACGCCCCCATCGGCATTCAGGGTGGACTTACCGGCGCGCTCTTCCGTGAGTTCGCTTTCACGTTATCCGGAGCGGTGATTGTGTCCGGCATCGTGGCGCTGACGCTATCCCCGATGATGGGCTCGAAGCTGTTGCGCCCCGGCGCGAGCGACCGTGGTTTCGCCGGCATGGTCAACCGGCACTTTGAGAAAGTCCGGCAACTTTACTCGCGGACTCTCGGCGGCACTTTGCAGTACCGCCCGGTGGTCTTCGCGCTGTGGGCTATCGTCGTCCTGGTTATGGTGCCGTTCTACATGTTCTCGCAGCGCGAACTCGCTCCTGCTGAGGATCAGGGCGTGGTGTTTGGTGTAATCCAGGCCTCGCCCAATTCAACCATCGATCAAACCGACTTGTTTACCAACCAGGTCTATGACGTGTACAAGTCGTTCCCCGAAAGCCAGAGCGTCTTTCAGATTACGCAGCCCACGGGCGGTTTCGGCGGTATGGTCACAAAACCCTGGAGCGAGCGTAAGAAGACAACGCAACAGTTGATGCTCCAATCTGCCGGGCCGCTCTCGCATATCGCAGGAATCCGGGTGATTCCCCTGACTCCTCCCGCTTTGCCGGGCGGCGGAAACTTCCCGGTCGATTTTGTGATTGCCTCACCGGCTGAACCGCAGCAACTGGTCGCATTTGCCAATCAGTTGGTGAAAAAGGCGATGACCAGCGGCATCTTCATCTACGCTGACTCGGATCTGAAGTACGATCAGCCCCAGACCGAAGTCGTTTTCGATCGCGACAAGTTGCGCTCGCAAGGCGTCGACCTGAGCCAGGCTGGGCAGGACCTCTCGACGCTGCTGGGCGGGAACTATGTCAACCGCTTCAGCATTCAGGGGCATAGCTACAAGGTGATTCCGCAGGTCAAGCGTGCCGAGCGCCTGACTCCGGATCAGCTCTCGCAAATCTATGTCACGGGATCGCAGAACAAACTGGTTCCGCTCTCGACCTTTGCGAGTTTGAAGACGACGACCGAGCCACGCCAGCTGAACAAATTCCAGCAGCTGAACGCGGTGCGCATTCAGGGCGTGATTCCGCCGGGAGTGCCGCTGGACAAAGCTCTCAGCGTTCTCGAGGATGAGGCCAAGGCGGTTCTGCCGCAGGGTTTCACGGTGGATTACGCCGGTGAGTCGCGCCAGCTTCGGGTTGAGGGAAGCAAATTTCTGGGAACGTTCCTGCTCTCCGGAATTCTCATTTACCTGGTGCTGGCAGCGCAGTTCGAAAGCTTCCGCGATCCGTTCATCATTCTGGCGGGATCGGTTCCGCTGGCTCTCTCGGGAGCGTTGCTGTTCTCCTTTGTCGGGTTCACCACCCTGAACATCTACAGCCAGGTCGGCTTGATCACGCTGGTGGGGCTGGTATCGAAGAACGGCATTCTGATCGTGGAGTTTGCCAATCACTTGCAGGAGCAAGGGAGAGATAAACTTGCGGCCATCATTGAGGCGGCCAGCACTCGTCTACGGCCGATTTTGATGACCACGGCGGCAACCGTCATCGGCCATTTCCCGCTGGTCCTGGCGAAGGGCCCCGGAGCCGGAGCCCGTAATAGCATCGGCATCATGCTGGTCAGCGGCATGATCATCGGAACAGCGTTCACCTTGTTTGTGGTTCCGTCGATCTACATGCTGGTGGCGCGCACGCACAAGGCACTCGAGGCGGATCTCGAAGTGGAGAGCCGGTATCCTGAGCCCGCGGATGCAGTGGCGTAGGAAGTCTTGCCAGACAACATCGCGAACTCAAATGCTATACTTCTGATTCACAACCAAAACCAGGAGCCGAACTATGTCCGCACCCAGCCGCCGGCCCGAAATTCGCCGGCGCCGTACCCGCAAAGAAAAGATCCTTCAACTCCGCAAGCGCCTAGCAGCCGCCAAGACCGACGCTGACCGTAGCCGCCTGACGGCGAAGCTGCAAAAGCATGCCATCGCTTCTCCCGGCCAACCACTGCTGAAGTAGCGCGGCGGCGTGTCGCCGCCATTTAGTGTCCGTGCCGGTCGCTTCAATCCGCAGCGCTCTGCCGGACGGTTTCTCGACCGCCGGCGCGCCCGACTTCTCGGTAGACATCCAGCAGCCGCCGTACCGAGATTTCCCACGAGAATTTCTTAGCCTGCTGATAGCCTCGTTCTTTCATACGATCCCGCAAGGCTCGATCGGTCAGAACGCGATGCGCAGCCCGCATAATCTCGAAGACATTCTCCGGATTGACCAATACGGCAGCATTGCCAACAACCTCCGGCAACGAAGAGATGTTGGAAGTGATCACGGGAGTTCCGTGCGCCATTGCCTCCAGAGGAGGCAGGCCGAATCCTTCATATAACGAGGGAAAGACGAAGACCTTCGCTTCGTCGTAAAAGATCCGCAAGACTTCGATCGGTACGAATCCCAGGAAGCGGACCTCATTCTGCACGCCGCTGCGCACCACGGTGCGGCGCAGATCCGGATTGCCGGACAAGTCGTCTCCGATGATGATCAGCTTGAGATCCGGCCAGAGCTGGTCTTTCTCTAATTCGGTCTTCAGCGCAGAGAACGCCTCGATCAGCCGCAGCACGTTCTTATGGGGGCTGATGCGTCCGGCATAGAGCAGGAAAGGGTACGAGACTTGATATCGCTGCGCGATTAGATCGCGGTCTGCAGCCGTTGCATGCCCGTGCAGAAAGCGCTCGTCGATTGCGTTGTAGACGACTTCAATGTGATTAAGCGGGATCTCAAACAGCTTTTCAATCTCGTTGCGCGTGAAATTGGAAACCGCGAAAATACGGGCTGCTCCCGCCAGAACTCTCTTGGTCATCTGAAAATAGATCCAGCGCCATACGCCCTGCTGCCGCGGTCGGGACATGTGCTCCAGCATGTCATGCACCGTCATTACATACGGGCACGGCAGGAATCGCGGCCGCGAAAACAGGTTGGGAATATGTACCAAGTCGCAGTCGAGTTTGCGCAGTGCGCTCCGGAACTCGCGGTAACCCTTCAGCGTGTGCTCTGGATTCGCCAGAGGGATGGTTTGGAAATTGCCCGGCAGCGGACCGATTTCCTGCACCTTGTTAGGGGAGCCAAGCAGGAAGTACTGGGTTTCATGATCGAGGCGGCCCAGGGTCCGAATAATGTTGCGGATGTACGTCCCCACACCAAATTCCGTCATCCGGCGGATATCGATGGCGATCTTCACCGAGCCAATTTAACCACACGGCAGACCAATCAGCCAGCGCAGACGGCGCTCCTCACTGCTGGCGCACCGTGCGTGCTTGGTCCGCAACCGCCTCTCGCCACGGCTGGTCGAAGATCTTGTCGAACTGAGCCTCCATCACGGGGTAACACTCGCATGCCGACTCGGCTAAACCCTCGGGATCAAGAACCGTGAGTTTTCCATACTTGTAGCTGATAAGGCCGGCCCGCTGGAGCATACTGGCGGCGGTCGAGACCGTCGGCCGGTGGACTCCCAGCATCTCCGCCAGAAACTCATGCCTGACCGGGAATTCCCTTCTACGCGCGCGATTGTAGGTCATGCGCAACCACCGGCATAAGCGTTGATCAATGGAATGCAGCCGGTTGCACGCCGCCGTCATGGAGGTCAGCACCAGAAACGCATGTACGTACGAAGCAATCAAATCATTGAGCGGCGAAGGCCGGTCCCGCACTTCCCGGATGAAATCTTCGGTGCTCATGCGGTGAGCCATACCCGGAATCTGCACGAAGGTAGTTGATGCTGTCGAGCGCTGCCGAAGCCACACCTGCACTCCTGCCAGTCCTTCCATCCCCATCAACCCCGTTTCGATCGTCGACCCATCACTCATCTCCTGCACGGTTGAGGTCACGGCATCATAAGGAAAATAAAGCTCGCGAATCGGCTCACCCGGATTGGTAATGGGTGCTCCGATCTCCAGATTCACCCGGTGGAGAAAGGGGTCCAGTCGCTCTCGCTCATCCCGCGGCAGAGCCGCCAATAGCAAGTTTTCAGGCTCGCGATGCTGATAGAAGTGCACCTCGTTTTGATGTAAGTGCCAGCATGCTGTGTTAGCGCCAAACTGCGCCCCTTGGCAGAATGCAGGGAAGTACTGAAATGCCGGTGAACGAAAGCTTGAGAAAGGTCATGTTCCTGACTGACATCCATGCCGTCGATCCCGTAGCCTCGTCAGAGGCTGGGGGGATTCTGGCCTAGGGTGTCGATCATCAATGGATAATCCAAACTTTGAGAAATGGCGAGAAATCGCCGAAGCGATTCTGCACGAAAACGATCCGGATTCAGTGTCGAGATTAGTCAGCGAGTTATGTCACGCGCTTGATTCCGGGGCAGCCGGGACGGGTCCCGGCAGCGCCACAGAAACCTCCACGCCATCCCGAGCCAGGAGCCACCCTGCCGAAAGCTCCTCAAATCAGATGGATTAGCGAGAAGATGCTGGCCGCATGCCACTTGGGGTGCTCCTTGCCTCAGCGGTCGTAGCTCATGACCGGCAAACACCGGAGTACATTCCTGCATCTGTGAGTCATGTTCAAGGCCATCGCAGGCTTTGCGCTTGGGTTCATTCTGGCCCTGTGCGCGTGCTCTCGCCAGAAGACCCTGACAACAGACGAAATCCGCTCGCAGTTGCTTTCTGCAAAGTCGCTGGCAGCCGAAACCGAGATGTTCCTGGACTATGTTCGCGAGAATCGTGCGACGAAACATTACGCGCAAGGCCACATTGAATACCTCACCGAAGAGATCGAGCGTTCCAGGGAAGAACTCCAGGAATCGTCGCCTGCACAGGGCGAAGAGGATGCCGTACGAAAACTAAGAACCCAGTTCGACGCCTTACAGGCAGAGTTGCATAGCATTCGCGGGAAACTGGATGACGAAGCCGCGCTCGCGGCTGCGAAGGAGCACCTTGCAAGCATCCGTCAGGCTCTGGATGAGGCGAACTCCTCTATATGAAAAACATCCTGGGTATCACCCTGGGGATTATGACGGCGCTGGGAGGGTTCGTTGACCTGGGCCAGATTGTGTTCACAACGCAGGCGGGTGCGCTGTTCGGCTACCAGCTAATGTGGGCCATCGCACTGGGCACAGCAGCCATCATCATCTACATGGAAATGTGCGGAAGGGTTGCCGTGGTTGCCAAGGAGCCCGTATTTGCGGTTGTACATACGCGGCTGGGCAAAAAGCTTGGACTTGCCGCGTTAATCGCGTCCAACCTCTTGAACCTGATTACGTGCGCTGCGGAAATTGGAGGCATTGCCATTCTCCTTCATCTATTGACTGGATGGCCGGAAAAGCTTCTGCTCGTCGCGACTACCCTGGCTCTGGGCATGATGGTGCTTCTTTTCCGTTTTCAATGGATCGAGAGGACGCTTGGTCTGTCTGGCCTGATGATGATCGTCTTTGCCGTGTCCGCGGTGACGCTTCATCCCGATTGGGGTCAGCTGGCCCATGGCCTTATCCCGAAGGTCTCGGAACCGGATACCAAACATACTCTTCTGTACTGGTACTTTGCGGTTGGTATTTTTAGCGCCATGCTCATGGAGTACGAAGTCCACTTCTATTCTTCAGGCGCAATAGAAGAAGACTGGACACCCAAGGACCTGGCTGAGAACTTCATGGTCGCAGCACTCGGCTCATTGCTTGGTTCCCTGCTTACCGTTGGTCTGTTAGCTCTCGGCGTGATCCTATTTCTGCCACGTGCCATTTTCCCTCAGACACTCAGCACCGCAGTCTTCTCGGGCGCATTTCCGTTTGCACAAAAAGCTTTGATTGCAGCTATAGCTGGCTGTCTTGCCTGCCTAGCCGGGGCAACTGTCGAAACTGCTCTGTCCGGCGGCTACAACGTCTGTCAGTTCTTCAATCTCAAATGGGGTAAGAACGTCCCACCCAAGTCTGCGCCTGTGTTCACTGGTACTTGGGTTGCGATGTTCACCCTCGCGATGGTGATTGCATTGACCGGAGTACGCCCATTGCAATTGGTAAATATATCCATTGTCTTCGGGATGGTAGTGATGCCATTTACCTATTACCCGGTTCTGCGGACCGCGTCTGACAAGAACGTCATGGGGAAGCACGTTAACAGAAAGTTTGACGATGTCATCGGTGGAGTCGTGCTGGTTTTTGTAACCATAGCGGCACTCGCCGCCATCCCGCTGATGGTGCTCACTCACTCTGGAAGACCATGAATGGATTGCGAAATATGGCTGTCCTGGCGGCTCTAGCTCGCGAATTTCATTTTGTGCTTCTCTTCCGAATCGCCTACCATGAACCATGCTTCGTCCAGACGATCACCAGACGCTATTGTGGGCGGCTTTGGCGATAGCGGCTGTCGCCGTAATCGTGCGTGCTTTATGGCTCTATCGGGCCTCGCTGACCTGGCCCACAGCCGAGGGCTCGATCACCCGTCTTGACATTGAACGGAAGAGAGCCTCAGGCGGTCGCTATTTCTGCGCAACCTTTAGCTACGAGTTTCTCGACCCCGACGGTCGACGTCTTTCCGGAACTTGGTACAAGAATTTCTCCTCCGAACTGGAAGCTCGCGACTTCGGTGCACGAGAACTGCCCGTCGGTAAACCCGTGGTGGTCCGCTTCAATCCACGGAATCCCAGCTCAAATGATTTGGAACTCGATTCATGGACGTACACCAATGACCGGCCCACATCGCTCAATATCTCGGAGTGATCGGGCGCCATTCTACTGAGAGCGTAATGAGATGGTCTAGGCGCGAACTTCCGCCTGGGCCTTGGCGCGCCTGTCCGCATACAACGGAAACGCTTCGCAGAGCTCCAGCACCTGTTTGCGGACCTTGCCCAGCACCGTTGCGTCCGTTCGATGCAACAAGGCGTCGGCAATCCAGCGACCGATCTGCCGCATTTCGTTCTCTTTCATTCCCCGCGTGGTAAGAGCGGGAGGGCCGATCCGGATGCCGCTCGGCTTCATCGGCGGATTGGTGTCAAACGGGATGGCATTCTTGTTGACCGTAATGCCGGCCTCGCCCAAAGCTTTCTCGGCCTCGCTGCCCAGCATGCCTTTGGAGAACACATCCACTAGCATCAGGTGCGTGTCGGTGCCGCCGGAGATGATGCGGAAGCCTTCGTCGGCGAGCGTCTGCGCGAGCACCTTGGCGTTGGCTACGATTTGCCGGGCATAGTCGCGGAATTCCGGCTGCATTGCTTCCTGGAAGCACACCGCTTTGGCGGCCATGATGTGCACCAGCGGACCACCTTGCATGCCGGGGAACACAACCTTGTCGATGGCTGCGCCGAATTCAGCCTTGGAGAGAATCATTCCGGAACGTGGGCCGCGCAACGTCTTATGCGTTGTGGAGGTCACAATATGCGCGTGCGGCACCGGAGAAGGATGAGCCCCGCCCGCGACCAGCCCGGCAAAATGGGCCATGTCGACCAGATAAAGCGCACCTACCTTGTCGGCGATCTCGCGCATGCGCTTGAAATCGATAATGCGAGGATACGCGCTGCCGCCACCGATGATCAGTTTCGGGCGCTCTCTTTCGGCCAACTTTTCCAGTTCGTCGTAATCGATTGTCTCGGTCTCTTTCGTGACGCCGTACGGAATAATCTTGTAGGTCTTGCCGGAAAAATTCAGGTGATGGCCGTGCGTCAGGTGGCCGCCGTGGGCCAGGTTCAATCCGAGAATCGTATCGCCCGGCTGCAACACTGCGGCGTAGGCTTCCATGTTGGCTTGCGATCCGGCATGGGGCTGCACGTTGGCATGCTCCGCCCCGAACAGCTGCTTCGCCCGGTCGCGCGCAAGATTTTCGACCACGTCGGCAAACTCGCAACCGCCGTAGTAGCGCTTCCCGGGATATCCCTCGGCATACTTATTGGTGAAGACAGATCCCGCGGCTTCCAGCACAGCCTCGCTGACAAAGTTTTCCGAGGCGATCAGTTCCAGGCCTTCGTGCTGCCGTCGGGTCTCGTTGTCAATGGCAGCCGCGATTTGCGGGTCGCTTTCGTACAGCGGACGATACATCGCTGAATTTTTCATGATGTTTTCCTGATCTCGTATACGTCGGGCCGATGCAGTTCCATGTAGCGGTCGGCCGACTTCAACGGCGTAAATCCAAATTTTTTATACAGGTCGTGCGCATCGCGCGTCAGCAGGATCCAGCGCCTAAGTCCGTCCAGCGCCGGATGTTGCGTGACGCATTCCATCAAGAACTTGCTCAGCCCGCGCCCGCGATAGGTTTCCAGCACGAACACGTCGCCCAGATAGGCTACCGTGGCCAAATCACTTACCACCCGGCAAAATCCAACTTGGGGTGCCCCAGGTCTCACCGCCTTCGCGAGATCTGGGCCTTCACTGCCGCTCTCATCATAAATCCCAAAGCACAAGGAATGCTCAAGCGAGCGCGCCACCAGTTCTCTAGAAATCCCTTTCGCCCAGTAGCTGTTCGTAAGGAAGCCGTGAATGACGTCCAGATCAAGCCGTGCCCGATCGGTGCTGACAAGGAACTCTCCGCGGCGCCACTCCGTAATGTCCGTCACCATTAGGTGTTAAAAGCTAAGAGCTAAAAGCTAATAGCTAGCAGCTGCTTCAAAACGCTGTCCGCAGAAACGAAGCCAGGTGCCAGCCATCCATGTATTTGTAAGGCATTTCGCCCGTGGTGTAATGCCCGCAAGGCAGCACCGCGACGTGGTGATCAAGCCCATGCTGCTCGAATTGTTCGACGACGTGCCGCGAGAATTCCGGCAAGAACGTCAGATCGTAGCTCCCATAAACGATGAGCGATTTCTTCGGCCACCGGGCAAACTGCTCGAAGTACGCCATGGGGCTGATCGCCAGCCATGCCTGGCGCAATTCCTCGAGATCGATCTGCTGCTCAATTCCCTGCCGGATGTGCCGCGTGGACTGCCCATGCCACACTACGTCAGCGAAGTAGGTGGCCGCATGATTGAAGGCAGCCACCCGGATGCGCGGATCATGCGCCGCTGCGATGAATGCGAAGCAGGAGCCAAGGCTCGTGCCCACAATCCCGAGCCGGTTGTAGCCTTGCTGCTCCAGCCAGTCCAGGCAGCAGCGGACATCGATCACACCCTGGCGCACAGCACTGAGGGTGCGTCCAATATTCGCGGACACGGCGTAGTCGGCTCGCTGGATCTCCGGGGGCTTTCGCGAATCGTGATAGGGCATGCTCATGCGCAGCACCGCGATGCCGAGCAGGTTGAACACGCGACAGAGGCCGACATAGGACAGCGCATCCGAGTTCCAGTGCGGCAACAAGACTACGGCTCGCCGTCCCCGCGCCGGGAACCAGCGCGCCGTTACCATGTCATTTTCCGGATACCGCGTCTTCACCGGCGAGGTGAATCTCAGAAACTCCGCATAGGTTCCCTTTACCTTGGCCTCAAGTTTTGGGTCGGGAACTTCGCGCGTTGAATAGACCTTTACTTCATCTTTCTCCAGGCAAAAGTCGGCGGGCCGCTGGTAGGAATAGAACTCATCGCTCGCCGCGACAATGCGGCGGTTGTAATCCAGAATGAATTTTTCGGGATTCTGCGCCGCGTAGCCGGGAGCATACCCGTTGCGGCAAGGCCACTCGTGCGTCCAGTCCAGGCCCCACTCCAGCGGACGCACCACACGATTATTGTCCACCGAGGTAAGGCGGTGCTCCCAGTCGTACATCCACTGTGCGTAGCGGGAAGGCATGCTGAACCTTCTAGTGTAACAACCTAAAAGGCGAGATTATGCAGCGAGGACAGCCAATGGCAGCAATTTGCAGTTAGCAGCCGGATTGCGGAAGTATGTGGAAGCTCGTGAAAGTGGCGCGGCAAGGCCTGAGGTGTGCTTTAGCTTGGGTATCGGCGAGGCACCCGCTTGGAGATATTGCAGAGAATCTCGTAAGGTGTGCTATTGGCCAATTCGGCGTGTTCGAGCGCATCCACGCTGAGTCCGTCAGTTGATCCCAGCAGAATCACTTCATCACCGACACTGACTCCGGGGATGCCGGTGACATCGGCTAGCGTCAAGTCCATCGAGATCCGGCCCACAATGGGCGCGTAATGATCGCGCACGATCACCCGGCCGCGATTGGAAAGCTGCCGGTTGTAGCCATCAGCGTATCCCACGGGCAGGACCGCCACATGGGCTGGCGCTTTCGTCGCATAGGTGCCGCCATATCCCAGAGGCTGGTTGGCGGCAAAATTACGTAAAGACAAAATACGCGTCTTCCAGGTGAGAATGGGTTTGACCGGCAGGCGTAGAGTTCCGCCGCTCACCTCGCGCCCGGCGCGCTGAAATGGCAGATAGTAGCCGTAGAGCGCAACGCCGGGACGCACCATTGTG
>Ga0209059_1000972_pt1 | contig 13114 bp, 17 predicted proteins | sample GraSoiAngelo_151_FD_186165 | JGI IMG/M metagenome (GOLD analysis project Ga0209059, IMG submission 186165) | Grasslands soil microbial communities from the Angelo Coastal Reserve, California, USA - 14_1009_12_20cm (SPAdes) (version 2) | ecosystem: Environmental > Terrestrial > Soil > Grasslands ...
TGGACGACCGGGTCGGTCGCCTTCGTCCCGAGCGGGATGCCCTTGAAGATCGGCGCCGTCGCGTGCTTGCGGTAGCCGACCGCGAGCAGCAGCACGTAGGTCGACGACTGGGCCACGGTCAGGCAGACGACGAGGTGGACGAGGTGCCGGCTCGTGACCACGCCGTAGAGGCCGACGACGAGCAGCCAGACCGCGAGCGCGTACGGGAGGTAGCTCATCCCGGCCGGCGCTCGACCATGACCTCCTCCAGGAACTCGCCGAAGAGGAGGACGAACGCGGCCGTGACCTCGATCGCCGTGGCCCAGTTGAGCAGCGGGATGCTGCCGCCCGAGGTGAGGGCGCCGATCCTCCCGAGCGGTAGGAAGTTCTGCTGGAAGGCGAGGCCGCCCAGGAGGGCGCCGAGCGCGAGCGCGACGAACGCCGCCGCCCCGCCGCCCTCGAAGACGTCCACAACGTGCGTCGGCGTCAGCCGCCGGTAGGCCCGATGCTCGGCCGCGAGGTAGACGAGCAGGAGCCCGAGCGCCACGACGGTGCCGCCCTGGAACCCACCGCCCGGGGTGAGGTAGCCGAAGGCGACGACGAAGAGGCCAAGGAGGATCACCACGGGCACGGCCGCGAGCCCCACGGCTCGTACGGGCTCGCTCTGCACCGAGTCGACCACCTGCCGCGCCTCCTCCTCGCGCGCCTCCCGCAGGATGAGCGCCGTGGCCGCGACCGCGGCGAAGAGCATCAGCTCCTCGCCCAAGGTGTCGAAGCCGCGGTAGTCGAAGACGACCGCCGCGACGACGTTCGTCGTGTGCCGCTGCGCCAGGACGACGTGGTTCAGGACGAGGCCGTAGGGGCCGTGGTAGTCGCCGAAGGCGGGGAGCCCCGCGACGCCGAAGCCGAGGAGCGCGGCCAGCCCGGCCGCGGAGACGAGGAAGAGGGGGAGCCGGGTTCGCGCGCTCACCGGCGGCGCTCCTCCCGAGCACGGAGCTTCGCGAGCGTGGCGAGGATCACGAGCGGCGCGGCACCGCCCCCGACGGCCAGGGCCGCGAGGGCCACGTCCGGCGCCTGGAAGACGAGGAAGAGGACGACGAGCTGGAGGCCGTAGAAGCTGTTCAGGAGCGCCTGCCGCAGCAGGTCGCGCGCCAGGACGACGGCGAGTCCCCCGGCGCCCACGAGCACGATCGCCGCGACCTGGAGCGGAATCACCGCTCGAGCCTCGCGCGCGCCGCTCGGGCGGTCGCGATCGTGACGGCCGGGCCGCCGAGCAGGAGCAGGACGGCGACGACGAGCGCCGCCGCCGCGGCGATGCTGCGCACGCCCTCCTCGACGGCGATCGCGACCGCGACCAGGGTCGGCCCGAGCGTGCTCGCCGCCGCCGAGTAGTGCAGCCGCGCGAAGACGTCGCGCGCGGCGACGATCCCGATGCAGCAGACGAGCTCGGCCGCGACCGCCGTCCAGACGAGGACGTGGACGGCGATCTCGTGCGCGCTCACACGCGCCGCTCCATGAAGCGCGCGAAGGTCAAGCCGCTGACGAGCGAGACGCCCGCGAGCACGAGCGGCACGGTCGTGTAGATCGAGCGGTGGAAGCCCTCCGAGAGGAGGAGCAGGACGAGCGTCACGACAGCCGAGGCGAGCTCGAGCGCGACGAGTGCGTCGATCCGCGGCGCGCGGGCGAGGAGCGAGAAGGGCAGGACGAGCGCGAAGAGGAGGACGGTCGCGGCGACGAGCCAGACGTTCACAGCGGCCTGCTCCGCGACCGCTTCGGATCGAGCTCGTGCACGAGGGCGGCACCGCGGTCGCGGTCGACGTCGACGACGTAGGCGTTCGGGGCGATGCTCCCGAGCAGGCCGACGAGCGCGCGGTCGCCCGCGGAGCGGGCCGCGACGTCGACCTCTCGGAATGCGCCGCCTGGCCGGCCGCGCGTCACCGCGAGCGTGACGACGGCGAAGTCGCGCACGACGTTCCACGGAAGGGCCGCCGCGCGGCCGAGCCGGCGGGGATCGAGCCCGAAACGGTAGAGGCCGAGGCGCGCGAGGAGCGCGCCGGCTCCGACGGCGAGCCCCGCCGAGACCACGCCCGCGATCGTCGTCTGCTTCGTGGTCTGGCCGACGTAGAGCTGCCACAGACCGAGGAGCACGGCCCACCAGAGGACGATCCCCACGGCCTTCCGCATCGGCGCTGGTGTACCTCCGGCCGGTTGGCCGTACACCTGCGTTTCCGGCGCGGGCGGTCGGGTAGCCGCCTCTCGTGCGGGTCGTCGTCGTGGGAACCCGTGCTGGATCGGCCCCCCGCCCAGCAGGGATTCGTCGACTTCGCCCGCCGCGAGCTCTCTCCGCGCGTCCAGTCCACAGACGGGGTCTGACCCCAGTCGGGCCCGAACGAGACACCGCCGGGACGGAGGAGTGCGAAGCGGTTGCCTCCCAGCCACGCCTTACTTCGATTTCGCAAGTGTGACGAGAGTCATACGGCGCACGGCCGAAACGACCAAGGCTGGGGTCAGACCCCCCGCTGGCTCGAGCGGACACGGCCGGTCGGGGTTCGGTGACTCGCGCGGCGGGAACGTCTACGCACGTCCGGACCAGCCACCAGGGAGGCTCTCATGCGTCGCATCCGTCGTCTTGCTCCGTCGCCCGCGATGGTCGTGGCCTGCCTCGCGCTCGCCGTCGGCCTCGCCGGGACGGGCTACGCCGTCACGCGGCTCCCGCGGAACAGCGTCACGACCGTGCAGGTGAAGGACTTCTCGCTCCTCGCGCGCGACTTCAAGAAGGGTCAGCTCCCGGCCGGGCCGCAGGGGCCGCAGGGGCCGGCGGGACCCGCCGGCGCCGGCGCGAAGTGGGCGCTCGTCGCGCCGAGCGGTGCGATCATCGCCCAGTCGGGCGGGATCAGCTCCCGCCACGCCGGCGACGGCTACTACGTCCTCGACTTCGGCGCCTCGGTGCAAGGCCACCTGATCTTCGCGTCCTACTCGCGCAGCTCGGACGATCGCGGCGCCCCCGGCGCGATCAGGGCCGGAACCTGCACGACGTCGTCGAACGAAGGAGACAACTGCGTGACCGGCAACGATCCCCGTTTCGTCGCCGTCATCACGTACGACGCCGGCAGCGTCATTCCGATCGACCACTCCTTCTACGTGGTGGTTGTCTAGCCTAGGAGCCATGGCCGATCCGTTCTCGTCTCGCTCGACGCTCCAGACCGGAGGCGAGCGGTACGAGATCTTCCGGCTCGACGCGCTCCAGGACCGCTACGACGTCGCGCGGCTCCCCTACACGCTCCGCATCCTGCTCGAGAACGTCCTCCGGACGGGCGACGATGCAGGTGTCGAGGCAATCGCGACATGGGACGCGAACGCCGAGCCGTCGAAGGAGATCGCGTTCACCCCCGCGCGGGCGCTCCTCCAGGACTTCACCGGCGTCCCCGCGATCGTCGACCTCGCCGCGATGCGCGACGCGATGCGCGACCTCGGCGGCGACCCGGCGAAGATCGACCCGCTCCTGCCCTCCGACCTCGTGATCGACCACTCGGTCCAGGTAGACGCGTTCGCGAGCCGGATCGCCTTCAGCCGCAACGTCGAGCTCGAGGTGGAGCGGAACCGCGAGCGCTACGCCTTCCTCAAGTGGGGCCAGACCGCGTTCGACAACCTCAGGGTCGTCCCGCCCGGGACCGGCATCTGCCACCAGGTGAACCTCGAGTACCTCGCCCGCGTGGTCGAGTCGCGTGACGGCCAGGCCTTTCCGGACACGCTCGTCGGGACGGACTCGCACACGACGATGGTGAACGGCCTCGGCGTGCTCGGTTGGGGCGTGGGCGGGATCGAAGCAGAGGCGGCGATGCTCGGCGAGCCGCTCTCCATGCTCGTGCCGCAGGTGGTCGGCTTCCGCCTCACCGGCCGGCTGCCGGAGGGCTCGACGGCGACCGACCTCGTCCTCACCATCACCCAGATCCTGCGCCGGACCGGCGTCGTCGGCAAGCTCGTCGAGTACTTCGGCGAGGGCCTCGAGCGGCTGCCGATCGCCGACCGCGCGACGATCGGGAACATGTCCCCGGAGTACGGCGCGACGTGCGGCTTCTTCCCGGTCGACGACGAGACGCTCCGCTATCTCCGCATGACCGGGCGGGACGATCGGCGGCTGGCGCTCGTCGAGGCCTTCTGCAAGGAGAACATGCTCTGGCACGACCCGAGCGAGGAACCGACGTACTCGGAGGTGGTCGAGCTCGACCTCTCCTCCGTCGAGCCCAGCATCGCCGGGCCGCGCCGCCCGCAGGACCGCGTCCCGCTCGCGAGCGCGAAGGAGTCGTTCGTCGAGGCGCTCGGCACCTTCGGCGTCGACTACGCGAACGACACGTACGACAAGGAAGTCGCCGACAGCTTCCCGGCCTCCGATCCGCCGAGCGGGGACGGGAGGCACGAGCCCGAAGCGGCGCCTGCGCCCGTAGCGACCGCGACGCCCGCCGGGGCGGCGGTGCCCGTGGAGCTCGACGGCGAGTCGTTCGAGCTCGACCACGGCTCGGTCGTGATCGCCGCGATCACGAGCTGCACGAACACGTCCAACCCGAGCGTGATGATCGGCGCCGGCCTGCTGGCGAAGAAGGCGGTCGAGCGCGGGCTCGAGCGCAAGCCGTGGGTGAAGTCGAGCCTCGCGCCCGGCTCGAAGGTCGTGACCGAGTACTACGACCAGGCCGGCCTCACGCGCTACCTCGAGGAGCTCGGCTTTCACACCGTCGGCTACGGCTGCACGACCTGCATCGGGAACTCGGGCCCGCTCGCCGAGCCGATCTCCGCGGCCGTGACGGAGAACGACCTCGTCGTCTGCTCCGTCCTCTCGGGGAACCGCAACTTCGAGGCGCGCATCCACCCGGAGGTGAAGGCGAACTACCTCGCCTCGCCGCCGCTCGTCGTCGCCTACGCGCTCGCGGGCCGCATGGACATCGACCTCGAGGACGAGCCGCTCGGCCGGGACCGCGACGGCAACGACGTGTACCTCCGCGACCTGTGGCCGTCAGCCGAGGAGATCGCGGAGACGATCGGACAGGCGATCCGGAGCGACATGTTCAGCCGCACCTACGCCGACGTCTTCTCCGGCGACGAGAACTGGAACGAGCTCGACGTGCCCGAAGGCGACCTGTTCACCTGGGACCCCGACTCGACGTACGTGCGCCTACCGCCGTACTTCGAGGACATGTCCCGGGAGCCGCGCCCCGTGGAGGACTTCTCGGGTGCCCGGTGCCTCGTGATGGTCGGCGACAGCGTCACGACCGATCACATCTCGCCGGCCGGGGCGATCCGGCCCGACTCGCCGGCCGGGCAATACCTCGTCGAGCACGGCGTCGAGCGCAAGGACTTCAACTCGTACGGCTCGCGGCGCGGCAACCACGAGGTGATGGTGCGCGGCACGTTCGCGAACGTCCGCCTGCGGAATCTGCTCGTCCCGGGCAGCGAGGGCACGTGGACGGTGCACCTGCCGAGCGGCGAGGAGATGACGGTGTTCGAGGCCTCGCAGCGCTACCTCGCCGAGGGCGTCCCGCTCGTCGTGCTGGCCGGCAAGGAGTACGGCTCGGGCTCGTCGCGCGACTGGGCCGCGAAGGGGCCGAACCTCCTCGGGGTGCGCGCGGTGCTCGCCGAAAGCTACGAGCGGATCCACCGCTCGAACCTGCTGATGATGGGCATCCTCCCGCTCCAATTCGCCGACGGGGAGTCGGCGGAGTTGCTGGGCTTGACCGGCCGCGAGGAGTTCGCGGTCTCGGGAATCGAGGGCGGCGCGGCGGACGAGGTGACGGCGCAGGCGGACGGGAAGGAGTTCCGCACCCGCGTGCGTCTCGACACGCCGCGGGAGCGCGAGTACTTCCGCCACGGCGGCATCCTGCCGTTCGTACTGCGGCGGCTACTGGCCGCCTGAGGCCGCGTCCTCGCCGCGCGCGGCGCGCTCTTCTGCCAGCTTCGCCTCGTGGTAGGCGATCCGTTCGCGGAGCTTCCGCTGCGCGTACTCGCTCTGCTCTTCCCTGCTGAGGCTCAGAAATTCAGGCTCACGATAGGCAATCCGCCGGCGTAGAAGCTGCAGCGTGGGATCGCGCCGGATGCGCTCCTCCTGGCTGGGCTCAATCCTCTTCTTCCTCTTCCCCATCGTCCTCCAGGAGCCTGCGAATCGCGACCACCTCGTCCTTGAGGTCGACCAGCTTGACGTTGGCTTCGAAGACTCCGTTGATGATAGCCGTGACGTCGTCCCGGTCCAGCGGCGGCTCCCACGGTTCCATCTCGAGATCGTGGAGGTACGCCGCCACGCGCGCAAGATGGCCGTTCCAGCCATGGCTCAGCCGGCGACGACGAGAACAGCGGCGCCGCGCACCCGGCCCGAGCGGAGCCGGTCGAGCGCCTCGTTCGCCTGCTCGAGCGGGTAGGTCTCGATCTCGGTCCGCACCGGGACGCGCGGGGCGAGCGCCAGGAACTCCTCGCCGTCGCGGCGGGTGAGGTTCGCGACCGAGCGGACGACGCGTTCCCCCCAGAGGAGGTCGTACGGGAACGACGGGATGTCGCTCATGTGGATCCCCGCGCAGACGACGACGCCGCCCTTCGCCGTGGCGCGGAGCGCGGCCGGCACGAGCTCGCCGACGGGGGCGAAGATGATCGCGGCGTCGAGCTCCTCCGGCGCGGGATCGCCGACCGCGCCCGCCCACTCGGCGCCGAGCGAGCGCGCGAAGGCCTGTGCCTCCTCGTCGCCCGTGCGCGTAAACGCGAAGACGCGCCTCCCTTCGTGGCGGGCCACCTGCGCCACGATGTGCGCGGAGGCGCCGAAGCCGTACAGGCCGAGCCGCTCGGCGTCGCGCGCCGCGCGCAGCGAGCGGTGGCCGATCAGCCCCGCGCAGAGGAGCGGCGCCGCCTGCTCGTCGGGGTAGCCCTCGGGAACCGGGAAGCAGAACCGCTCGTCGGCGACCGCGTAGTCCGCGTAGCCCCCGTCGAGGTCGTAGCCGGTAAAGCGGGCCTCGTCGCAGAGGTTCTCGCGCCCGCTCGTGCAGTACCGGCAGGACCCGTCCGTCCAGCCGAGCCACGGGATGCCGACCCGGCACCCGCTCGACTCCTCGACGCCGACGATCTGATGGCCCGGGACGAGCGGGAGCTTCGGGCGCGGTAGCTCGCCGTCGACGACGTGCAGGTCGGTGCGGCAGACGCCGCAGGCGAGCACGCGGACGCGCAGCTGACCCGACCCCGGCTCCGGCGGAGGGCGCTCCTCGAGCCGGAGCGGGCGGCCCGGCGCGTCGAGGACCATCGCCCGCACGAGGACGAGTGTCGCAGCTACGTTGGGGCCGTGGACGTGACCGAGGCGACCTTCGAGACCGACGTCGTCGAGCGCTCGCGCGAGCTGCCCGTCGTCGTCGACTTCTGGGCCGAATGGTGCGGGCCGTGCCATGCGCTCGCGCCGGTGCTCGAGCGCGAGGTGGCTGCGCGCGACGGCCGGCTCTCGCTCGTGAAGGTGGACGTGGACGCGAACCCGCACCTCGCCGACGAGCACGGCATCCGCGGCATCCCGGCGGTGAAGGCCTTCCGGAACGGCCGCGTGGTGCGCGAGTTCGTCGGCGCGCAGTCGCCGCAGTCGGTCGCGTCCTTCCTGGACGAGGTGCTCGCCCCGTCCCCGGGCGAGCGGCTGCTCGCCGAGCTGCGCGCGTCCGGCGAGCGACCGGAGCTGCTTGCGGCGCTCGAGGCGGGCGACCACGAGCGGGCGCTCGAGCTCCTGCTCGCGGAGGTGCGGGACGAGGCCGACGCGGAGCGCCGCGACGAGCTTCGCCGGCTCATGGTCGCGCTCTTCGACGAGCTGGGGCCGGAGCACCCGCTGAGCACGAGGTTCCGACGGCAGCTCGCGGCCGCGCTCTACTGACGGCGTTCGAAGAGGACGAGGACGCCGAGCCGCTCGTAGGCGGTGAAGCGGTGCTTGGCGCCGGCCTCGACAAAGAAGCCATGGACGAGGTGCACGGCGGCGACCCTACTGGACGCGCCTTTCTCTGACGTGTCTCCCACCGGCCAAGACAGCCGTGTCGAAAGACCGGTCAAGAACATGGCTCCACCCGGGTCAATCCACATCGGCGTTAGCCGTACCCCTGCGGCCTCCCGAAGCACCGACGCGTCCGCGCCGGCCACGACCGGGGTCTGACCCCCAGCCGTGGCCCCGCCGGACCGGTCCGCGGACACGGCCCTAGCGGACGGGTTCGGGCGCGGCCGCTCGGCGCGCCTCCTCCTCGGCGAGCTCCCGCTCCCGCTCCACGCGCTCCGAGGCCTGAAGCTCCAGGCAGACGCGACGCGTCACCAGCAGCACCACGACAGGCACGACCCACACGGCGATGCGGAAGAAGAGGATCTGCCAGCCGTAGGAAACGAAGAAGGTGACGAAGACGCGGTCGGCCGAGCCCGCGAGGAAGATCAGCGCCACCCAGGTGAAGAGCGCGGCGCCGATCGCGGTCCGCCAGGGCGCGTCGCGCGGGCGATCCAGCAGGTTGTGGAAGGCGTGGTCGCCCGTGAACCGCCGCTCGAGCCACGGAAACGCCCAGAGAAAGCCGAAGACGACGAGTGGGAAGAGCGCGCCGCCCCAGAACGGGTTCGGCACGAGCGTGTAGTGCCCGATCGTCACGTCGAAGCCCGGCACGAGCCGGAGCGCGCCGATCAGCCACCCGAGGTACCAGTCGGGCTGCGCCCCATTGGTGCCCGAAGCGACGTGGTACGGCCCCCAGAGCCAGATCGGGTTGATCTGCACGAGCCCGCCGAGGAGGAAGAGAACCGCCGTGACCGCCGACATCAGCCCGAGCGAGCGCGGCGTCTGGCCCGGGAAGGTCGGCACGCCGACCACCTTCCGCTCGGTCTTGCGCGGCCCGCGGAACTGCGTGTGGTGGCGCGCCGCCACTAACAGCAGGTGCGCCCCGAGCAGCGTCGCGATCAGCAGCGGGAACAGGAAGACGTGCGCGACGTACATCCTCGACCAGAACGCCGGCGTACCGGGGAACGGGCCGCCCCAGACGAGCTCCGCGAGGTTCGCGCCGACGAACGGCACCGACATGAGCACCGAGTAGCCGATCGCGAGCCCCATCCCCGAGAGGAGGTCGTCGGCGAGCGAGTACCCGAGGTAGCCCTCGAGGAGCGCGAGCGCGAGCATCGTGAGCCCGAGGTAGTACGTGAGGTCGCGCGGCTTCCGGAACGCGCCGGTGAAGAAGATCCGCAGGAGGTGGAGGACGATCGCGACGACGAAGACGTCCGCCGCCCAGTGGTGGGTCTGGCGGATCAGCAGGCCGGCCTTGACCTTGAAGGAGATGTCCACGACGGACCGGTACGCGTGCGTCATCTCGAGCCCGTGCAGCGGCTGGTACTCGCCGTGGTAGTGCGTCGTCGCCGTCGAGGGATCGAAGAAGAGCGTGAGGTAGATCCCCGTCCCGACGAGGACGACGAACGCGTACAGCGCGACCTCGCCGAGCAGGAACGACCAGTGGTCGGGGAAGACGTACCGGAGCGCCTTGCGCAGGAACGGCGCGCCGCCGCTCCGCTCGTCGAGGAAGCGCACCGTGCTCCGGATCACGACGGCCTCCGGTTGCGCACGCCCCACCACGCCGGGCCGACCGGGCCGGAGAGGTTCCCCGCGGCGCGGAGCTCTCCGCTCGGCCCGACGAAGAGCGGCAGCTGGGGGAGCGGCCGGCCGGCCGGGCCGAACAGCACCTTCGCGCCCCGCGCGGGATCGAAGGTCGAGTAGTGGCAGGGGCAGACGAGCGCCGGCCGCGGCTCCACGGTCGGGAAGGTCGGCTTGCGGTAGAGCGCGACCGCGCAGCCCGCGTGGGTGCAGATCTTCGAGTACGCGACGATGCCGTGCGGCGCCCAGCCGTCCCGCCCCGCCGGCAGGTGGAGCTCCGCCGGCCGGAGCCGGACGACGACGATCGGCGCGCCGAGCTGCTCGCGGTCGGCGCCCTCGGGATAGGCGGTGTAGAAGGTCTCCTCGAGGACGTCGTGGGCGTGGAGCGGCCGGCCGTCCTCGTCGACGAGCCGGACGCCGCGCCGCCACGGCGTGCGGAAGAAGGGCGCGATCTCGAAGGCGGGCCCTAGCGACAGCGCCGGCGTCACGAGCGCCGCCCCGAGCGCCGCGCCCGCCGCTCCGCCGCCGACGAGGAGCAGCCGCTTGCGGGTCATCCGGTCGCCGCTCTCCTCGACGAGCTGCCCGAGCGCCTCCTGCTCGGCCGGGTGCGCCGGGACGGGGTAGTCCTCCTCGAGCTCCTCGGTGACGACGAGCCGGGACGCGATCACGATCAGCGCCGCGGCGAGGAAGGCGAAGGCGAGCCCGAGCGAGAGGCCGAGGAACTGCGTCTGGTGCGGGATGCTCTCGACCGCGTAGACGACGACGAACGCGACCGCGCACGCCGCCGTCGCACCGAAGAGAGCGAGCACGAGCAGCTCGGCCCGCGGCGACGGCTCGCCGGCCGGAACGATCCGCTCGGCCCGCTCCACGCGCGGAGGGCGGCGGCCGCGGCCGAGCAGGAGCACGACCGCCGCAACGAGGTAGCGCCAGAGCGCCCTCACGCCTCATTCCTCTTGCCGATCACGACGCAGACCGCGACGAGCGCCGTCCCCGCAAGGAGCCAGGCGACGAGCCCCTCGGGGACCGGGCCGATGTGGCCGATCGCCCACCCGCCGCGGTCGTCCGGGTGCTTTGCCCACTGGACGTAGGCGACGAGCGAGTCGAGCTGCCGGTCCGAGATCTGCGTCCTCGGGAAGCGCGGCATGAGGTACGGCCCGATGCGGACCGCTTCGGCGATCTGCGTCGCGCTCGCCTGCTCGAGCGGCGGCACGCGAGCGCCCGTGACGTAGCCGCCCTCGCCGACCACCTGGTGACAGCCGGCGCAGTGCTCGGTGAAGAGGCGCAGCCCCACGGGGATGCTGCCGCGCTCGGGGTGCGGTCTCGGCACCGGCAGGCCCTTCCCGAGGGAAGCGACGTAGGCGACGAGCGCGTCGATCTGCCGCGCCGTGAACGGCGAGCGGCGCCGCGTCGGCTGGTCGCCCGGGCTCAGAAGCGGCATGTAGCCCGTGCGCAGGTAGAAGTCGGCCGCGATCGCGCCCACGCCGCGGAGCCGCGGCCCTCTCGCCGTGCCGCTGCCTCCCGGTCCGTGGCAACTGAGGCAGTTCTCCGCATAGAGGCCGCTTCCGGATGGCGCCGCCGCGGCCGCGCCGGGCGCCAGCAGCACAACTGCCGCGACCGCGAGCAGCCGCCTCATGCCTGCCCGCACGGCGACCACCAGGCCGAGCCGATGCCGTCGAGGAGGATCGCGCCGAGGAAGAGGACGTTCCCGGCCGAGGCGGCAATGGCGAAGAAGTGGATGCGGCCGAGCGGCGGCGGGTCGTCCTCCTCGAGTTCTCGCGTGCGGACCGCCGTGACGACTGCAGCGGTCTCGGCCGCGAGGGCCACGACCGCAGCGGCGGCGGTGATCCCGATCTGCCAGCCGGTGATGCCGAGCCCCCAGCGGCTCCCGCTCGGGTTGCAGCGCGCCGAGGAGAGGAAGAAGAGCGCCGCGTGCTGGCACGTCCACGCCGCCGCCCCGCCGAGGAGGCCGAACCACTGGAGGAGCTCGAAGCGCCTCACAGCGACGGCGAGAGCTGGGTGAGGACGACGAGGACGGCGAGCGCGTTCACGAAGTGCCAGAAGAACGTCGTCGCCCAGAGGGCCGTGAAGCGGTACCTCGTGAGCCCGGTCGAGAGGCGGAGCAGAAGCCAGACGTCGAGGAGCAGGCCGACCGCGACGTGCGCGTGGTGCGCGCCGAGGAGCGTGAAGTAGATGGAGCCGTACGCGTGCTCCCCGGGCGAGAACTTCGCCAGGTCGCCGAGGAAGAGGTGCATCTGGAGGCCGAAGTACGTCGCCTGCGCGGTGAGCGCGAGGGCGAGCGCAAGGCGGGTCGCGCCCAGCCGCCCGGCCCGCGCCGCCCGGAGCGCGGCCTGCATCGGCACGCTCGTCGCGACGAGGACGGCGGTCAGGATCAGCGGCAGCACGACCTTCGGCTCCGGTGTCCCCGGCGGAGGCCAGTGCACCGCCTTGAAGCGCAGGTAGTAGTAGGTGCCGAGGAGGGCGCCGAAGAGCATCGCCTCGCTCGCGAGGAAGATCGCCATCCCCCACCAGCCGTTCGGGTGGGCGACGGGCCTCGGCCGCGGGGCCCGGCGCGGGAGCGCGTGCTCCGTCATGCCTCGGCCGGCTCCTGTGCGTGCCAGCCGCCGAGCGCGAGCAGGGCGAGCGCGCCGAAGATCCCGGCCACGACGAAGTGGCCGAGGAGGAGCATGACGAAGAGCACCGTCACGAGGAGCCCGAGCGTGATCGGCCACCACGACTCCGAGGGCATCTCGAGCACCTCGTCGAGGTAGCCGTCGCGTACCGTCGAGGCGGGCGTCTCGTGCCCCTCCTCGAGGACGAGCTCGCCGGACTCGAGCCGGCGCGCGTCCTCGTCCCGGTCGGCGCGGTCCCAGTTCGGATACGGGCTCGTCACCCTCGGGATGACGGCGAAGTTGTAGTGCGGCGGCGGCGAGGTCGTCGTCCACTCGAGCGTGCCGCCGAAGAACGGGTCGGGGCCGGCGTAGGGACCGCGGAAACGGCTCCACAGGAGGTTGCCGAAGATGAGCAGCAGGCCGGCGGTGAGGACGAACGCGCCGATCGTCTCGGAGAGGTTGTACGCGCCCCAGCCGAGCCCGCCCTGGTAGGTGTAGACGCGACGCGGCATCCCGAGCAGGCCGACGATGTGCATCGGGAAGAAGGTGAGCGCCGTCCCCGCGAAGGTGAGCCAGAAGGAGAGCTTCGCCACCAGCTCGTGGTACAGCCGCCCGGTGACCTTCGGGAACCAGTAGTACATCCCGCCGAGGATCGGGAAGACCGCCGCCCCGAAGATGATGAAGTGGAAGTGGGCGACGACGAAGTACGTGTCCGTCGTCGCCTGGTCGAACGGGATCGCGGCGAACATGATCCCGGAGAGCCCGCCGATGACGAAGAAGGCGATGAAGCCGCCGATGAAGAGGAGCGGCGCCTTGAACTCCGGCCGTCCCATCATCACGGTCACGGTCCAGGCGTAGATCTGGATCGTCGACGGGATGACGACCATCATGCTCGCGGCGGCGAAGAAGACGAGCGTGA
>Ga0209059_1000973_pt1 | contig 13102 bp, 8 predicted proteins | sample GraSoiAngelo_151_FD_186165 | JGI IMG/M metagenome (GOLD analysis project Ga0209059, IMG submission 186165) | Grasslands soil microbial communities from the Angelo Coastal Reserve, California, USA - 14_1009_12_20cm (SPAdes) (version 2) | ecosystem: Environmental > Terrestrial > Soil > Grasslands ...
GTAGAGGGTGGTCACCTTCAATGTCTGCTGGATGCGTGCGATCTCCGCGCGCATCTGGCCGCGCAGCTTCGCGTCGAGGTTCGAGAGTGGTTCGTCCATCAGGAACGCCTTCGGCTCGCGGACGATCGCGCGGCCCATCGCCACGCGCTGGCGCTGCCCGCCCGACAACTGGGCCGGGCGTCGATGCAACATGTCCTGCAGGCCAAGGATTCGCGCGAAATCAGCGAGTATGCTTACAAACGGGGAGCAGCCAGCCTGCTTGATTATCTTGACGCAGCCCGCAGCTACCGGGCTACGCAGCTGGCCTACCGGCAAGCGTTGGCTTCTTATATGACAGCGGTGGAACAGCTGAAGCAGGCATTGGCGACAAGGACCCTGCCATGAACCGCAATCATCTTTACCGGTTCGGTTTTCCTCTGATGGCGATTGCACTCATCGCATGGGTGATGAATGGCTGCGATCGATCGACCTCCAGCGCTTCGGCAAACCAAAAGAACATAAATCATCCCGAACTGTTCAGCATACCGCCGGAACAGGCGTCGCATGTGCAAATCATCCACGTCGAGCCGACCACGCTAGTTCGAACCTTGCGCCTGACCGGAGCAGTCGCCTACAACGGCTTTCGCACCGTTCCTGTCATCACCCAAGTCAGTGGGCCGGTGAGCCGAATCGTCGTATTTCCCGGGCAGCACGTAAAGCAAGGGGAACCCATGCTGTACGCCACCAGTCCGGATTATTCCCAGCTGCGCACGAACTACCTCAAGGCAAAATCCGCTTACGCGCTGGCAGAGAAGAATTACGTCCGCACCAAGGACCTGTACGAGCACAAGGCCATCGCAGAGCAAGTTCTCGAACAGGCCGAGTCCGCTCAAACCCAGGCTGGCGGCGATCTCGCCGCGGCTATGGCTGGGCTGAAAGTGCTGGGCATCACCGATCCTGACGCACTCGTGCAGGCTCCTCCTAGCTTGGAAGTTCCAGTGAAGGCTCCGATTAACGGGGAGGTCGTGGAACAGGACGTTGCTGCCGGCCAGCTGCTGCAGACAGGCGCCACCCAGTGCTTCATGATTTCCGATACCAGCACGGTGTGGGTATTGGTGAATGTGTATCAAAAGGATTTGCCATACGTGCGCGTTGGAGACTCGGTCACGATTCAGACCGACACTTATCCCGACGTATTTCAGGGCCGGATCGCTTACGTGGCCGCTTCCCTCGACCCGAACACGAGGACACTCCAGGCCCGCATTGAAACCAAAAATCCCGGAGAGAAGTTGAAAAAAGATATGTATGTAACCGCAACCGTCAAGGGAGGCAAGATCCAAAACGCCATCGCGCTGCCCGACTCGGCGATTCTGCGCGACGCCGAAAATGAGCCCTTCGTTTACGCAGCGGTGGCTCCCAACCAGTTTGGCATGCGTCATGTCACCACAGGTGAAAGCATTAATGGGCAGACGCAAGTAACCAGCGGCATCAAACCTGGGGACCAGGTCGTGGGCGAGGGCAGCCTGTTCTTGCAGTTTGCAAATTCTCTGCAGCGTTGAATCACCACTGTACCGAGTAGGAGTAAGTGATCCTTACGGCTTCTGAATGATCCATCGAATCGTCCAAGCGGCATTGCGGCAGCGCTTCCTCGTGCTGGTGCTGACCGGGTTTATTACGGTAGGAGGCATTATCTCGTTTCAGAAGATGCCGGTGGACGCCTACCCCGACCTTTCCCCGCCTAAGGTGGAAATCATTACCCAGTGGCCCGGCCACGCCGCCGAAGAGGTCGAGCGCCTGGTCTCGCTGCCCTTGGAACTGGAGATGAACGGGACGCCTCACATGGCAGTCATGCGTTCGATTTCCTTATACGGCCTCTCGGACATCCGGCTGACGTTCGAGGAAGATACCGACGACTACTTCGCCCGCCAAATCGTTTTCGAGCGCATGGCCCAGGCCACTCTTCCCGCTGGAGTCACACCCAGCCTCGCGCCGCTATTCAGCCCCAGTGGACTGGTATATCGCTACGTAATCGAGAGTCCCGACCGCAGCCCGCAGGAGTTGAAGACGCTCGAGGATTGGGTCATTGAGCGCGCGTATCGCTCGGTGCACGGCGTGGCCGATGACTCAGGGCTGGGCGGAATGGTCATGCAGTACCAGGTCCTGCTCGACCCCGCGCGGCTTTATGCGTATCACATGACCGTGGCACAGGTCACTCAAGCCCTGTCTGCGAACAACTCCAATGCCGGCGGCGGTTTCTATTCCCAGGGTGGACAGTTCTACTACGTGCGCGGCATCGGTCTGGTCCGGAACACAGACGACATCGCGAATATCGTTGTAGGCGCCAACAAAGGCGTCCCCGTCCGCGTGCGCGACATCGGCGAAGTCACCATCGGACACGCTCCCCGCCTGGGGCAATTCGGCTTCCAGAACAACGATGACGCCGTGGAAGGCGTCATTTTGATGTTGCGCGGCGAGCAGACGCAAAACGTGCTGAAAGGCGTCCAGGCGAAGACGGAAGAACTCAACCGCCAGATTCTTCCGCCCGACGTGAAAATCCATCCTTTCTACGACCGCAGCGAATTAGTCGATCTCACCACGGAAACGGTCGAAGCCAACCTGCTGCGCGGAATGGTGCTGGTCCTGCTTGTGCTGATCTTTTTTCTGGTCAGCGTTCGCGCCGCAATCATCGTCGCGCTCACCATTCCGTTATCACTGCTGTTTGCCTTCATCGTCCTGCATGCCCACGATGTCGCGGCAAATCTGCTGTCGATCGGAGCCATCGATTTCGGCATTGTGATCGACGGAACCGTCGTGATGATGGAGAACATTTACCGCGAATTGGCGCTCCGGGAAGGGCAAGAGTACAAGCTCACCGATGTGATTCTCACGGCCTCGAAAGATGTCGACCGCCCCATCTTCTATTCGGTCGCGGTCATTCTCGCCGGCTATCTGCCCATCTACGCCTTGACTGGGCCCGCCGGGAAATTGTTTCACCCCATGGCCGAGACCATGTCGTTTGCTTTAATCGGCGCACTCATTTTGACCCTGACGCTGGTTCCGGTGCTGGCGTCCTACTGGTTCAAAGGTGGCGTGCGCGAGAAGCCCAACCGGGCGTATGAGTGGATGAAGCGCACATACGCGGTGTACCTCGACAAGGCGCTGGACCGGCCGAAAGCGACTCTGGTGATTGCCTCGCTTGTCTTTGGGGCGACGCTCCTGCTCATACCCTTCATCGGCGGCGAATTCATGCCGCACCTGGACGAGGGCGCGCTCTGGGTTCGCGCTACCATGCCGTACACCATCTCATTCGAAGAAGCCAGTAAGATCGCGCCCCAAATTCGCGACATCCTGATGTCCTATCCGCAAGTCACGGTGGTCGGCTCGGAGCTAGGCCGGCCCGATGACGGAACCGATCCGACCGGCTTCTTCAATTGTGAGTTCTACGTCGGCCTCAAACCTTACAAGGACAAAGCGTGGCACGGCGATATCAGCGACAAGAATGAACTCACCGAAGCGATCAACAAGCGCCTGACCGCGTTCCCTGGCATCATCTTCAACTACACGCAGCCCGCGGAAGATGCCGTGGATGAGGCGCTGACTGGATTAAAGAGTTCGCTCGCGGTGAAAATTTACGGCGAAGATCTGAACGTACTTCAGGACAAAGCCATTCAGATCAAAAACACTCTGGCACAAGTCCCGGGGTTCAAAGAATTGACGGTGGTCCGCGAACTGGGCCAGCCCAGCCTGCTGGTCGATGTCGATCGAGCCAAGATCGCGCGCTATGGAATCAACGTCGCCGACGTCGAAGCTGTGATCTCAGCCGCGGTCGGCGGACAGGCGATCACTCAGGTCATTCAAGGCGAGAAGCTCTTCGACCTCGTCGTCCGAATGCAGCCCCAATTCCGCAGCAGCGCCAGGGAAATCGGAAATGTGTTGGTGGGCACGCCTGACGGACAACAAGTTCCGCTAAGCCAGTTGGCAGACATTCGCCAGGGCAACGGTGCCTCATTCATTTACCGCGAAAACAACTCTCGCTACATCGGAGTGCAATACAGCATCGAAGGACGCGACCTCGAGCGCACGGTTCACGATGGACAAGCTGCGGTCAACAAAGCCGTCAGGCTACCTCAAGGCTACTGGATGGATTGGGGAGGGGAATACACGCTCTTTCTCGAGGCCAAGTCGCAGATGTATTTCATCGGCCCGTTAGCAGTCGGCCTGATCTTCATGATCCTGTTCGCGCTCTATGGCAATCTCAAGTTCCCGCTGACGATTGCCCTGGGAGTGATCATGACGGAGCCAGTCGGCGCCCTGCTGGCGCTGAAGCTCACGCATACTCCGTTCAGCGTGTCTTCAGTGTTGGGCCTTCTTGCGCTGCTGGGCGTTTCCGTCGAAACCGCCGTGATTCTCGTCTCTTACATCAACAAGCTGCGCCAGGAAGGCATGGACATTCGCACAGCCACCCGGGAAGCGTCCCTGCTGCGGCTGCGCCCCATCATGATGACAGCGCTGGTCGCCTGCCTCGGGTTGCTCCCGGCGGCTTTATCCACCGGTATCGGATCGGACACCCAAAAACCATTCGCCATCGTGATCGTGGCGGGACTGATCTCACGACTGTTCATTGGCTTCTTCGTTAATCCGGTGTTGTACGAGATGGTCGCTCGACCCGGGGATGTACTGCAGATTTAAATCTCGCAGGCCGGTGCTAGCACGATGAGTTCATCGTGGTTAAGCGGCGCACCAAGCCTCCTGCGAAGCCGAACGCTGCCGGGGCGGCACGCTCCACTCAGCGCTCAAGCGACTTTTTTACGCAACACCCTGCCGGGCGCTACTGCACGACCTGCTGGAGAATTGCCGAGCTGCTGGCGGCGAAGTTCCCGCCTCCGCTAAACGTCGCCGTGATGTTGTGCGCCCCAACTGCCAGTGTGGAGATGACAAAGGTAGCTTGATGCGTCGTCGCGCTCACCGGGGATGTTCCGATGGTAGTGGTTCCATCCTTCAATATCACGTTGGCGAGAGCATTCCCGCCGTACGCACCCAACACCGTGGCGGTGAACGTCACCGCCGATCCTGCGGTGGATGGATTCGGAGTTGATGCAAGCGTCGTGGTCGTCGTCGCCTTGTTGACGGTTTGAGTTACCGGCGCAGACGTGCTGGTCGTAAAGTTTGGGCTTCCATTGTAGACCGCCGTGATCGAGTGCTGGCGGACGGCTAGATTCGAGACCGATAGCGTGGCGGCCCCCGAGGTGAGAACCACCGTTCCAAGAGTGCTGGTGCCATCCTTGAACAAAACTTTTCCCGTCGGTATCGCGCCGGTGGCGGAGCTCACCTTCGCACTGAGCACAACGCTCTGATTGAACTGCGAGGGATTTGGTGCCGAAGTTACCGTCGTGCTAGTGGCGGATTGGATGACAGTTTGCACCAACGCCGGCGAGCCGCTGGTGACGAAGTTCGCGTCGCCGCTATACACCGCCGTGATGGAGTGAGTTCCCAGGCTTAGCGTTGAAATCGTGAAGGTTGCCTTCCCGCTACTCATTGTCGCCGTGCCCAGTGTCGTCGCGCCCTCTTGAAATGTCACCGTTCCCGTCGGCGTTCCTGTCGTAGTGGAGTGCACCGTCGCGGTAATGCTCACTCGCCCGCCATAGGGTGATGGATTCGGGCTGGATGCCAGTGTGGTAGTGGTCACGGCGGCAGTGAAGCCGAAAATTTCCAGCTGATTGTGACTGGCCACTAGCACTTGCCCCTTCGCCACGACTGGCACAAGATTAGCGTTGCCCGTTAAATTCGGCCACGTACCAGCCGCTCCTTTGAAGAGAGTCTTCATCGTCGTACCCGAATCAGGGTTGAAGGCGTAAAGATAAATGGAGAGGTCGGTCGTCGTAGGCCGCGATAGCGCCCAGATGATCGGATTGCTACTGCCATTCGAAGAAACGCTCGTGAAAAATCCCAGGTCTTGTCCACCGCCAATCGAAACCGAAGAGGCTGCCAGACTCAGCGACGGGCTTGGCGATGACTTAAGTCTCCATACCTTCACTAACCTTCCACCGCTGCTTACTACTCGCGGAAGCGAATCCACGGGATCCACAAAATATGAGGGCCCGCACCAGCAGGCACCGACCGGATATGCCCCCAGCACATTATTCGTCGTGCTGGAATATCCCCCAAGGTTGTCTTCATTCATGAAGAACATAGTTGCCGCCTTCCCGGCAGCCACGGCGAGATGTGGGTACGAGCCCGGCTGATCGGGGAGAACGAGCACTCCTCCGGCGCCGAAGTCCCCATCGGTCTGGTCCAAACTCCCCCAATTTGATGGAGTGAATACGTCCAGCACCGTCGACAGATCCGGCGAAACTTTAACCACACTTTCCTGAATGTTGGTTGTGCCGTCGTAAGTGGTCCCCGATGGATCAGAATTTCCTGTTACTACCAGAATATTTCCTAAGTCGTCGCTCGATGGCCCGAAACCCGACATCCATATCGCCGAGAGAAAATAGTTCTTGGGCGAGGTTGCCTGGGTATTGAAAACGTGGTTGGCCGCGAGCGGCGTTAATGTACCGGCTTGCCATCCCAACAGCCACCCGCGCGAAAGGTTTGGTGAGTAGTCGCAGAAACTGCCAAAAGCTGCATACACATTGGAATTGGCTAACAACAACGCGGGACGCTGCCGCTGATACTTGGCATTGAAATTAAATGTGGAGTTATTCGTCAGGGTCTGGGAAGCTGTCACCAGCCTGGGCGCAACCTTATCCGTCAGGCTCCCCAGATCCAGGGCATGAATCAGATAAGCGGGCCCCGCGCTTTGCTGCGTGTACACCATCACGTACAAAGTGTTCGACACCGGGTCGATTACCGGTGTGGACGTGATTCCAACGTTCGGCGCATTGTTATCACAGCCAAGCGGCTGGTGAACCGGCGTTCCAAAGTTCGCGTTTAACAGCACCACCCCGCTCTCCGCATCAATTGCATACACCGTGTTGTTCTCGGTGGCCACGTACACCACGTCGTGCGTACCCTGGAACTGCCCGCTGGTAATATTCATCGCCGGCATGTAGAGCGGCTGACTATCCACCTGATCATCCAGCGGTACCGTTCGGAGCAGGCCAAAATATGAACTCCCTACGTTGGTTGGAGTGAGATTTGGCTCGTTCGAGTTCCAGCCCGTTCGATTATTGTCGTAGTGATAGGTAGTAATCGACTGCGGCCATGCTTGGCTCACGGTAGCGCCTGAAAAGCACAAAAGCACGAGAAAACCCAGCACACGGGACACGGGTGTCATAAAGATCCTTTGCGAGTCGGTCTGATTGCGCCTGGGGGAGTAATGCCAAGAAGGGGAATAAAGAGCCGAACGGAACTTACTTTAGCATGCGACTGAGCCGTTTACTAACAAAAACAGCTACAAGTCGGTGCCCTCAGCCCAATGGCGCAGATGGTGACGCCTTATTCACAGTGAACCGGTTGGACATTTTGAACATGTGAGCAACGTTAAATGGCCGTGTTTCTATGTAGTTAATGGTGGGCGCTATAGGATTCGAAAGTAGCAACATCTAGCACTTTCAGTAACTTGTAGGAATCAGTGAGGAGTAGCAGACGCTGGTAGAAACAACCAAACACGCTTATTGCTCCCTTGTTGCTCCCTCACAAAATGCGTCGGAATCCCGGAACAAATTTTCGCGAACGGATTGGCGACCGACGCAGACCGTGTTCAGCTTTCATGAGTTTCGAACCAATCGTCCGGTGGAAAAGATAAGCCCCAAATGTTCTCCGGTCTATCCAGCGCGATCCCACAGACGAAGGGCCGCTCAGCATCGAGATAGATGACTTCAGCCTTCGCACGTTTATCGGTGATGATGACGTGAACCTCGACTTTCAGTCCCATCCGAAGTGGAACCGTACTGGAAATCAGTGCTCCATGGCGGTTGACCACAATCGTTTCGCCATCGCAGGTCAGTGGTTCGCTGACAGCTTGAGCGGAAATGACAACCTTGAGGGGAACACGAGTGCTTCTACGCGATTCCCCGCGCATTTTTGACATAGGTTTTCCCGTCCTATTGGAGAGAATCATATTGCTCGGACGGCGTCGGGCACTAGTACGCGTGGACGGAACAGCGCTCAAACGATGCGAAAGTGTCCTGCCTCTTCCCATCGAGTCTCAAGAAACGCTCTTGTCCCGGTTCGCTATATCTCTTCATTCCGATGAACCACCTTGGTCCTTTCGCGCTCTAGCCCTTTGGGGCCGAACGTTGGCACTCAAGGGCCATTAACTCCTGCCCGTCGAGGGTGTAGTCTCCCCGCAAAACCCTAAAATGTTGCGGCAACCGCTGCCGCCAGCAACCCCCCTAGGCCAAAGAAGGCGAATCATGAAAAACCAGCCCGGTTCTATAGGTCCACGCGAACGCCAGATTGTTGAACTGCTCTTGCTCGGTTGCGATAACGCCGAAATTGCACGCGAATTGAAGATGGCCCCTAGAACCGTGAAGACGCACTTCAATCGGTTGTACCTCCGTTTCGGAATCAGCAATGGAATCAAGCGAGTTAAACTCGCGACTCTGATGTATCGGAGGCAAACAATTCCGCAGATGAAGGTGATGGAAAACGTCTCCACATCGAACCAGCAGAGAGCGCATGAATAGCGATTCCCCTGAAAACATCGTTCAATCCCGCAATGGCGAATGCAAACTAAAGTTGATTGAGATTGGCCCGTCTGTGATCTGCTCAAATGACGCGCAGAGAAGCCCCTAAGGAGGACAATGAGACTGACGTTCTTTAATCCGTGGTCAATGCAGCAGTAACGGATGCAGAAATCGAAAAGTTTTCCAGTCAGAAACATCGGCCCTAAAACCCCGTCAGAGTCTCCGCAAACAATTAACTGCGAGAAGACCCATTGGAAGGTCATCGAGGAACGAAAGAACTTGCCCAAGTCGCATCCGCTTTGACAAGTCTCGAATTGCGCCAATTCGGATTAGGTCTCCGATTTTCGCGCTTTGAAAAGGACGGACTTGGCAATTGCCATGCAAACTAACACTGCTCCGAACGTACAAACGATGGCAGCTCCTGTCGGCAAATCGAAGTAAACCGAAAAATAACAACCTAGTGCCGACACCAGCGTCCCCATCGTCCAGCCTATTGCCAGGCGAGTCCCAATACGGTCGGCAAAGAGCATGGCCCCAACGGAAGGCACGATTAAGTAACAGAACACCAGCAAAACTCCAGCAATGGCCACCGAAGACGTCACAACAAAGCCAAATGACGCGTAGAAGAGAAAGTCCCACACTCTAAAGTTCAAGTCCGGCTGCTCGGGGGAATTGTGGCTGAGGGAAATCGCCAGGAACTTCTTGCGGAAAATGAAGTGGAAAAGCCCCACGCCGCCGTACAGAATTGCCGTCTTGACGACCTCATGTCGCGAAACAGCCAGGATATTTCCGACGAGCATATCCTTGAGATGTTCGGTTTCTCCGCTAGCCTTGCTCATGGTCAGAATGGCCGCCGCTGAAGCCACGGCATAGGTGATGCCAATGAAAGCCTCAAGCGGAATACGTTTCTGGCGGGAGCGAACCATGGTAAAGATCATCGCGCCGATAAAGGTAAAGCCCAGGCTCATCCAATAGGCACCGACACCATGCGCATCCATACCAATCAGAATGGCCATGGTTGCTCCCAGAGCCGCAATCTGCGCCAGGGCCAGATCGACGAATATGACGCCACGTTCGACGACATGCACTCCTAGATAGGCATGAATGCCAGTCAGGATCAGGCTGGCAAGAAATGGAAGAATGAGGAACTGAACAATTTCCATCTGGGTCCTTTACCGTGTCTGCTGAAAAGCTTGAGTCAGGATTTCAATATCGTAATCGAACAGCTTGAAGTAATCGGTGATCTCCGGCTTGCCGCCGACAGACGGCATCATCACGACAACTTTTCCTCCGGTCATGCTGGCGATGCTCTCAGGTGTCTTCGCATCGAAGTATGGCTCAATCAGTTCGATCTTCGTGTTCTCGCGTTTCATGAGGTTGACCAACTCGATCGTATGCGACGGCGTCGGCGGAATCCCCGGGCGGGGTTCGATGTAACCGATCACATCGAGTCCGAAGTGCTTGGCGAAATTCGGCCATGACCGGTGATAAGTTACAATTTTGCGCCCGCGGTAGGGCGCCATTTGCGCTTGCCATTTCTTGTCTGCTTCTGCGAGTCGCTTCTCAAAATCCTGCTCTCTCTGTTGGAAGTAGGCCCGGTCGGCCGGATCCATATCAGCCAGCTTGGTCGCAATACCTTTGGCAATGCGGCGGGCGTTATCGGGATCGAGCCAATAATGCGGGTTGCCAAGAGGGTGAACGTCGCCTTCAGCGCGGGTAACAGCGCCCTGCGGAATCTCTAGAATTTCGGCGAACTGTGAGGCGTCCAAAAATCCCTGTGAAGCCGGTTGAATATTCCCGTTACCACTCTGAGTGATTAGCGGCGGCAGCCAGCCAATCTCCAGGTCCAATCCCACCGAAATCAGAAGATCCGCATGGCGCAGCTTCAGCAGGAAACTTGGCTTCGGATCGACGAAGTGCGGGTCTTGATAGCCCTTGGCCAGCGCCTCCACATCTACCTTGTCCCCTCCGACCTCATGGGTGAGTGCCGCAAGATCGGTAAGCGTGGTAATGACCCTTAAAGTCTTGGCTGTTGCACTTGGAGGAGCGACTAGGACGACGCACAAACACGTAGCCAGAGCAAAAAAAGAACTTTTCGATGCCAATATCATCAGTGTCTCCCTAAGAAAATACACAAACTCCCATCAACGGGCAGTACACCCGCTTTATGTCAACCTAGAAAGGATGCGCACCATGCGCTCCGAGCGCGAACTGTAGCTGTATAAACGCTTCATGAGCGTTAATCCTGTCTGCGTAGCGCGTAAACCTGTACTGACCGCGAATTTGCGCAAACTCGCTGGGCCAATACGTCAACACTACCGACCCGCCCTTGTCATTTAAGTGGGAGTTGAATGCGCGATCAGATCGATCAACCCGGCCTCCCACGAACCAGCGGCGGGCAAACTGGAAGTCCCCGGACGCATAGAAGCCGAAAGCGCGCTGAAATCCCGCCGCAGTGTCAACCGGACACGTAATGCTCTGGCATGTGAGCAGCGAGGGCTGGTTCTGTTGGCGCCATATGAACTCGCTGCGCGCGACAAATGATTTGTAGATGGAACGCCGCAATGGCTTCCAACGGTAGGTTGCGTCGACTCCGTAAAGATTGGTGATGAAGTCGCCGCCGAACAGGTTGTGCCCGCGAGAGTATGAAACCCCAAGATCCAGATTGCTGTCGTCCGTCAGGTCTCTGTAGCCGCGCAAGTGCCCGACAACACTCAGGTCATTCTTATTCGATGACGTATAGACATCAGCAGAGTCGCCACGAAAGGCCTGCCCGGTGAAATCTAGAAACCACTTTCCGGGAGCCGGAATAATGTGCTCGACCGAGAACCCGGCATCATTGATCCCATCTTCACCACCGACCAGGTTTTGAGATACCAGGGGACGATCCACCCAGGGCATCACGTGATTGTGAAACGTGTTCACCTTACCGAAAGCTGCGCGCATCTTGCCGGCCTTCGCAACAAATCCCGACGGCAAAGCGGTGAAGGTGATGAAGCCTTCTTCCACGTTTACCCCAGTTTCGCCGAAGGAAATAAAGAAATCAGCGCGCGCGTAGGGGTCAACGATTGCTTGCAGCCCGACTTCTGATTCATGCATTTGGAATGCGGGCGTAGGGTTGAGTGGATTGTGCCCTGCCCCGGCGATGAAGTCTCCGATTACGCTGATATCAGGGTTCAACGCTTTGGCTGCAGCACCGCCCGCTCCACCAAGCCGGACGTTGTCCCCGGCAGAAGCCGTTGTGCGGCCCGCCTCTTGCGGCATTGTGAGCTGCGCTGGGGTAACAGCCGTGGAAGAAGGCGTAGGTGGAGAAGCGGTGTCTTCCGATGGCATCGATGTTTTTTGCGCCTTAAGTTGACGTACTTGGCCTTCCAGCATAACCAGGCGGTCTTCGAGATCACGAATCTTCTGCTCCAGAGCAGAAACGTCAGTGTTGCTGCCCGTCGCGGGCACGTTCGCTGTCTGCTGGGCCGCTGCAGCGCAAGTCAGTACAACCATAAAGGCAAACAACATTTGGGAAGGTCTCATAAGAACTCCTCTCACTCAACATGCAAAGCGCTCTGCGTCCTTCGGTTGTACGAAAATGCATATCCAGAGGGTCTTGGTCCGTGGTAGAAGGCGCTTGGCACCACAACAACTGCGCGAGCGCCAATATCAGGATTGATCCTGAGAATTGGATTGCAAGTGAAGAGCGTTCTCAGATGGCAGGAGGAGGTCTAATGAAGAGGGTTGGTTCTGTAGATAGTCGCTCTCTGTGCCGCTCGTGCTGAACTGCAACAATCGCGACAATGGATAACGCTGGCAACGGACGAACCGCAACTACAGGTGCATTACTATGCACCGAGATGCAAATCGAGCAACGGCTGGACTTACCGGAGATGGTGGCATGGGTGTGAGTCGCTTCCAGCCCGTTAAAGACGAGGACCAGCAGTATGCTACTCAGCGCGATCCACCGCCGGAGCACTCCCGTTTCGAATTGAGTCTTAACGATACCCACAGCCCTTAGTTTGAACCGAAATATACCACGCGTTCAATCCAGCATCAACCTAGACTCTGCTGCCTGCATCGGCTGCGAACGTGCGCCGACATTGATGCCAGTAGTTCGGGCCGTTGACGGGGTTTTTGGGGCCGATGCTCTCACCAAAAGGTCTTAAATTTCGCAACTCCAGCCGCAACCTCAGCTACGGTGACTTCGGGAACATGCTTTATGTATGACAAGAACTACGATTCAGGAGTGGAATGGAAAGCCAAGCTGGATCTCTGGCCGTATGCGGCTATCCTCCGTATCCCCTGCTCGGACTGTTGTACAGAATCTTCATTTTCAGTCGCTAGAGAGAACTCCCGAACTGTTTCGTGCTTTCTCGCAAACGTTGACGGCAGACTTTCAGGTCTGACGATTTAGCAACGAACCCCTTAATTCCACTCAGCATCTGAAAAAGAACCGTAACTGTTCGCAGGTAAATACGGGAAGAGCAATAGTGACGGTCGTGCAT
>Ga0209059_1000975_pt1 | contig 13086 bp, 12 predicted proteins | sample GraSoiAngelo_151_FD_186165 | JGI IMG/M metagenome (GOLD analysis project Ga0209059, IMG submission 186165) | Grasslands soil microbial communities from the Angelo Coastal Reserve, California, USA - 14_1009_12_20cm (SPAdes) (version 2) | ecosystem: Environmental > Terrestrial > Soil > Grasslands ...
CTATCTGTACCAGCCCAGCGAGCTGAAGGCCTGGGTGCCCAAGCTCGGCGATATGGCGGCGCAGGCGGGCGAGGTGCATGCCGTCATGAACAACTGCTACTCCGACTACGCCGTCCGTAACGCGGCCGACCTGAACGAGCTCCTGCAGTAGCGCCCGGCGGCCGGGCCTGCCCGAAAGGAATTCCCCAGCCGGCCAGTTGCATGGGTAGCGCCGCGGCGCAGCTATGCAGGCCTACCAATCCGCACCGTGTCCGTATTGCGGCGCCACCTGGAACCCGCCAGGCGCCCAGGCCTGCGCCAATTGCCGCAACGCGCTGCCGCCGCCTTCGCCAGGCTACGCCCCGCCGGGCTACGCGCCCCAGGGGCAGGAGCAGCAGCCTCCGGCGCCGTACGGCACGCCCAACTATCCTCCCCAGGGATACCCGCAGATGCCCCAGTACCCGGGAGCGCCGAATGGCTATCCGGGACAGCCGGGTCAGCCAGGTTCGCCGTATCCGACGTACGCCCCGCCGGGGTACGCTCAGGGGCCGGGATATCCCCAGCAGCCTGGGGCCTACGGGCAGCCTCCAGGCTATCCGAACTACGCCGCCGCCGACGCGGCGGCCTCTGGGTCGACAGCGCTGCGGCTCTTCGGCCAGACCTTCACCGTCCCCATGGCGCTGCCGCCTATCGTGGTGCGTTACCAGCAAGAGCTTGCCTACGCGATCCTGGGCGTGGTGGGGCTGATGGTGCTGCTCCTTGGTGTCACGCCGGCGCTCGCCTCGAGCCAGATTGCCGGCGCCGACCAGGCAGTGGCCACCGCGGTCATCCACCAGTCGAAGATTGACGCGGGCTTCGCCAGCTTCTTCGCCCCGGATTCCAGCGCGACGGATCTGGCTGGGCTCAAAGCCCAGGCGGTGAAGGACCTTCAGTCGATCGACAATGCGCTGGCCATCGTCCAGGCCGACGAGGCCGCCCTGCGTGGCGCCGACCAACGGCTGGTGGTGCTCCAGTTCGTCGCGCCGCCATCGGGCGCCGCGATCGCGGCTGAGCGCCAGCGGCTCAAGACCGCTCTCGATGGGCTCAAGCAGGCCGATGAGGCTCTCACCGCGGGCTCCAACCAGGGCAAGGTCATGATGCCGGCGCTCGACGCGATGATCGATTTCACCAAGATGTATGCCGCCATCGGCAAGCACGACCTCGCCGGTGCCGGCGCACCCTACCCTGACGCCCAGCAGAAACTCCAGCTCGCCATGTCACTCGACCACGCGCCCGGCGTCCCGGATGCGCTGGCCAAACAGATCAGCGCATTCAATGACCTGGTGAACAACACCGAGAGCCTGGTGCAGGCGATCGCGAACAAGGACGCCGCCGCTACCAAGAAATACTCGGACGCGGTGCAAGCGGGGCTCAAGACGCTCACTGCACTCGAGGCTGCGCTGCCCGCCGATTACGAGGTCAAAACCTACACCCATCTGCAAAAGGGTTACGACGCCGCCATGAAGTCCCTGAAGGGGTAATCAGCCCGGCCGACGCAGCGCCCCGCTCTTCCCGCCGCGCTTTGAGACCAGCGTCACGTCATCGATAGTCATCCACCGGTCGACGCTTTTCGCCATGTCGACAACCGTCAGTGCCGCCGTGGCGACGGCGGTCAGCGCTTCCATCTCGGCTCCGGTCTTTCCTTCGCAGCGCACATGTGCCTCGATCCGGATGCCGGGCAGACCGCGGTCGGGCACGCAGTCGACGTCGACCACGGTCAATGCCAGGGGATGACACATCGGGATGAGTTCGCTGGTGCGTTTGGCTGCCTGAATGCCCGCGATCCGCGCGGTTGCGATGACTTCACCTTTTGGAAGATCGCCACCTACGATCGCTTCAAAGGCTGCCAGGCTCATTTTGACGGCTCCCCGCGCGCGGGCTTCCCGATGGCTGCTGGGCTTGGCGGAGATGTCGACCATGCGTGCTTCCCCACCCGGTCCGAGGTGCGTCAGCCTGGGGCCGCTCACCGTCCTGGCTCGCGCAGGGCGTCGAGGTCGTCGCGCCGCATATCTTTCTGCTGGGTCCGCGCGGCAGCACCGCGGGCGATCACATGGTCACCGTAGCGATCGCGCAGCTCGTCGAGTCGCTCGTCGAGCTGGGCCAGCCTCGATGACCGTCCTTCCAGCAGGCTCAGCTGCGTGGCGCACGGCTCGATGTTGCTCACGCCCGCCCCGATCAGCCGGATCGGCCGCGAGACATCCAATTGCGTCTCCAGCAGCTGGCGCAGCGCGGCGGCAATCTGGTCGTCTCGGTCGGTCGGGTAGGGCAGGGTGGCCTGCCGTGATTGGGTATCGAACGGTTGATAGCGAATCTTCAAGACCACGGTCCGGGCCGAGAGCCCGTGCGCCCGCAGGCTCTGGGTCACGTCCTGCAACAGACGGAGCGCGGTCGACCTTACCCTGGCGGCGTTTAACTGGTCATGATCGAATGTGACCTCGCGCGAGATGCTCTTGGGATCGCCGGGGGGGAGGACCGGGCTGGGATCGATGCCACGAGCGTGGGCCCCGAGGACGCGGCCGTACTGCCCGAACAGCTCGCCCAACAGTGGATCGGGGAGGGCCGCCAGCTCGCCGATGGTGCGGACACCAACACGCTCCAGCCGACGGGCGGTGGCCGGCCCGCAGCCGGGCAGCCGGGCCAGTGGCAGGGCAGCGAGAAAGGCCGCCTCATGGCCCGGCTGGACGACGACGAGACCGCGGGGTTTGCGCAGCTCGGAGGCGACTTTGGCGACGAGCTTGCAGCTGGCCACACCGATGCTGAGGTCGAGCCCGCAGCGCTCCTTGACTTCATCGCGCAAGCGCACCGCGACGGAGTCCGGCTGTCCCATGAGCGCCTCCTGACCGCTGATGTCCAGGTACGCCTCATCGAGCGCGATCGGCTCGATCACCGGCGAGTAGCGATCGAGGATCTTGAAAACCGCCGTGGACGCCTCGCGGTACGCCTTGAAGTCGCAGGGCACGAAGATCGCCTTCGGGCACAACCGCCGGGCACGGCTGAGCGGCATCGCGGAGCGAACCCCGAAAGGGCGGGCTTCGTAGGACGCCGCCGCCACGACGCCGCGCTCGCCGGGGATGCCCGCGCCGCCCACGATCACGGGCTTGCCGCGGAGGTCCGGGCGGCGAAGCTGTTCCACGGAGGCGTAGAACGCATCGAGATCGACGTGCATCACGACCCGGCGCACGATGCCAGTCTATCGACCTCCTAAGAGGCTGTAACAGCCCGGTTACACGTTTGCAAATGGCGTGTCGCGCGCGGAACGCGTTGCTATGATCCCCGGGCTGGCTAGGCCCGCCGGCGTCCCTGATTCCCGTCCCCCCTCTTCCGATCCAACGCCAACCCCTCCTTCCGGCGGGCCGCGCTTTCCCCCCTGGGGCGGGTTAGACCGACACCTTCTCCCGTTCCCGCTCGCGTTCTTTTTCAGAGGGTTTTGGCGGGGGGCTGCCATAGGCGCGCAGGTCGTCCTCCGTCAGATGCCCGGCCGCGATCATCAGCTCAACGTAGGTGACGCCGAGGTGCGGTGCAGCCCGGCGCAGCACCCAGGGCGGCGGATTTTCCTTGTTCTTGTTGACGGCCTGGTAGAAATAAATCTGGTTGAGGTCGCAGCGGACCGCCAGTCGGTGCAGGGAAATGTTCTGCTCGCGACACTTGCGCTTCAGATACTCGCGGAAGTCCACCGCCCCTACCTCCAGAACCCATCCGCGAAGTTACTCGCGCGACGTCACCTCATTATAGGTATCGGCTGACCGCGCCCTGGGCGTGAGCCGGCTGATGATGGCCGGCAGCTCTCCCAGCCGCTGGATGACGAAATCGGCCAGGCCGGGGTCCTCCTCCTGGCGCCACTCCCGGGTCAGCACCGCTCGCATCCCCAGCGTTTTGGGCCCCTGGATGTCCTCCTTCACCCGGTCGCCCACGAAAAGGGCGCGCCGAGCCTCGACCCCGAGTTTTAAGAGCGCGTCGGCATAGATCCGGGGGTGTGGCTTGCGCACGCCGACCTCAGATGAGAAGCTGACGGCCTCAAAGAAGGACTGAAGGCGCAGGGCGGACAGCTGTGCCTTCATCAGCCGGGGCAAGTAGGCGGCATTGGACACCAAACCCATGCGCAACCCTCGCCGCTGGAGTATGTCGAGCGTTCCCACGACGTCCGGACCGACATGGACACTATTCAGCCAGCCATCCTGTTCCAGCTCCATGACGCGCTCGATCAGCGCCGGCTCCAGCTCCAGGCCCAAAGCCCGGAGCGCGCGGTCGTAGATCGCCGCGATCTCGACCTCCTCAGGACGCCCGGCCGCGTAATCGCGCTGGATCTCGTCGTCGACCGCTTTCGAGACCTGCTCGATGAGAACGTGCGCCGCCGGGACTTCTCGCTCCAGGGTGTCGGCCAGCAGCCGGTTGACCTTTTCATAGGCACCGACCAGCGCCGAATGGGGACGCTCGTCGAAATAGATGAGCGTGTGCCCGTAGTCGAAGAGCACCGCCTCAAGGAGTTCACTCACGCCAGCGACCGCAGCGTGGTGAGATTTTCGAGTCCCTCCAGCATCTCCTCGCCGGGGGTCTCCAGCACGAACGCGCAATGGGCCAGCGGCTCATACTGCAGCAACGCTCGGAAGCCCTCGAGCCCGATGTTGCCCTGTCCGATGTTCACATGCCGGTCCGCCTTCCCACCGAGCGTCACCGTCGTATCGTTGCAGTGGCAGGCGCGAATCCGTTGTGCCGGAATGATGGCGGTCAGCTGGTCCAGCGTGGCGCGCATCCCGTCCGCGCCGCCGTCGTCGTAGCCGGACGCGTAGGCGTGAGCGGTGTCGAAGCACACGCCCAGGCGGGCGGCGTGCTGGGGCAGCCTGGTGAGGATCTGGGCCAGGTCGTCGAATTTCGCGCCGACGTATGCGCCCCCGCCGGCGGAGGTCTCGAGCAGGCAGGTCGTCGATCCGGCGGCGCCGCTCAGGACGTCGTCGAGCGCGGCGACCACCCGGTCGATCCCGGCCTGCGCGCCGTCACCCATGTGACTGCCCACGTGGGTGACGACGTACTGACAGCCATAGGATTCGGCCCGGACCAGCTCCGCGGCCAACGCCGCTCGTGATTTCTTCATGAAGTTTGGATTGGGACTGGCAAGGTTGATGAGGTACATGGCATGCGACATCGCCGGCCCGACATCGAGCGCCTCGAGCGAGCGCCTGAAGAACGCGGTCGCCTGCGGATCGACCGGCGCCGATCGCCAGGCGCTCGGATTGCCGGTAAAGATCTGGACGGCCTTCAGCTGCAGCGTCTTGATCATCTCGATGGCCTTGTCGAGACCGCGGCCGGTGCGCATGTGCATGCCAATTCGCCGTTCCTGGGCCATCGATCCCATTGTATGAAGGCCCGCTAGACTGAATTTCGTGTTCCGGCTTACAACGTTTTCCGTCGGACCGTACGACAACAACGTCTATGTTCTGAGCGATCCGAAGAGCAAGCAGGCGTTGCTGATCGACGCAGCCAACGACGCCCCGCGCATTATCAAGGAGCTCGAGGGCTTGCGGGTCAGTCACATCCTGACAACCCACGGACACGCCGACCACCTCCAGGCGTTGAAACCGGTGCGCGAGCAGACGCATGCTCAGTTCACCTGTCACGTGGCCGACGAGTCGATGATGCCGATCAAGGCCGATCATCGCGTCGAGGACGGCGAGCGATTTCGCTTCGGCGATTACGAGGTGGTCGCTTTGCACACGCCTGGGCATACCCCTGGCAGCATCTGCTTCGTCGCCGCCGAGCGAGTGTTTTCCGGCGACACCCTGTTCCCGGGAGGTCCCGGAAATACCGCCAATCCGTACGCCAGCTTTCCAACCATCATCGAGAGCATCCGGCACAAGCTCTTCACGCTGCCCGATGACACCGAGGTTCTACCGGGACACGGCAAGCCCACCACGATCGGGCGTGAGCGCCCTCACCTCGACGAGTGGATCGAGCGCGGCTGGTAGCGCGCGCCGCCCAGCCGGCCCGGCCGGCTTCTGATTTCCAGCCCAGGGACCCGCGCCGCATCCAGCGGGTGCTCTCCGTGCGAGCGCGGCCCGACCGGCTGGATGTCATCGCCGAGGACGATCGTGAGCGGCGGCTTCCGATCGAAGTCCGCCCGGTCGCTCCACATATCGTGCGGTTGCACATCGGGCCTGGCCCGGCTCGGCCATCACGGCTGCTTGCGGCGGAGGCACCCACTCGTGCCGAGTGGGCTCTCGAAGAGACGGCGACCGGCTGGGCGGTGCGAACCTCGGCCGTCAGACTGACGATCGACCGCGATCCGTACCGGCTACGGCTGACTGATGCCTCCGGAGCCGAGCGCTTCGTTGAGGAGCCGCACGACCAGGACATCCGCGGCGCCTATCACCACTTCCCCACCGGGCACGCGCGCGGGCTGCGCTGGCTGACTGCGGGGCTCAAGCCGGCAGAGGCGTTGTTCGGACTCGGGGAACACTTCGGCGCGCTGGACCGTCGCGGCCAGGCGTTCGCCTCGTGGACCGTCGATGCCTTCGGTGTGCGCAGCGATCGTGCGTATAAAAACGTCCCCCTCCTACTGAGTTCGCAAGGCTACGCCGCCTTTTTCGACATGACGGCGCCGCTCTACTACGAGCTTGGCCAATCGTCCGTCGCAGCCTGGCAGGTTACCGCCCGGGCGGATCATTTGCGCCTCTACCTGATCCTTGGTGATGGGATGGCGCCGCTGATCCGGGGCTATCAGCAGCTCACTGGCGCACCGGCGGTGCCGCCCGACTGGTCGTTCGGCTTCTGGATCAGCCGCTGGGGATATCGCAACCGCGAAGAGGTCATGGCCGTGGCGCGCCGTATGCGCGAGGAGCGGGTGCCCTGCGACGTCATCCATATCGATCCTTACTGGATGCGCTTTCACGAAGGCCATCACGGCGACTTCGTTTGGGACGAATCGGCCTTTCCCGACCCCGGGGGCATGATCGATGAGCTCAAAGGGCTCGGGTTCCGGGTCAGTCTCTGGGAAAGTCCGTATGTGCCGCTCGATTCACAGATGCGCATCGAGGGTGAAGGTCGCGGCTTCCTGATGAAGAGCAAGTCGGGTGGAGGGCTGGCCCTGGTGCATGGCTTCGCCAAACCCAGCGCGGCTATTGATTTCACGAATCCCGACGCGGTCGAGTGGTTCAAGGCAAAAAACCGCCAGCTGCTGGAGATGGGCATCGCGGTCATCAAGACGGATTTCGCCGAGGACCTGCCTGATGACGCCGTGGCCCATGACGGCACGCCGGCTGAGGAGTTGCACAACCTCTATCCGCTGCTTTACCAGCGTGCCGTCTTTGAGACGACGATGGAAGTACACGACTACGGCCTGATCTGGGGACGTTCTGGCTATGCGGGCTCGCAGCGCACTCCGGTGCACTGGGGCGGCGATCCCGCATGCACCTTCGAAGACATGGCGGCCAGCCTGCGCGGCGCGCTCAGCTGGATCATGTCGGGCGCGGCCTTCGCCAGCTTCGATATCGGCGGCTTTTTTGGTATTCCTACATTGACGGACCCGCCCACTCCCGAGCTGTACGTGCGCTGGGCGCAGATGGGACTGCTCTTCTCGCATGCTCGGGCCCATGGGCACACCGCACCGCGCGAGCCATGGGCATACGGTGAGCCGGCCCTGTCCATATTTCGGCGCTATGCCCAGCTGCGCTACCGGTTGCTTCCCTACCTGTACAGCGCGGCGCGGCATGCGGCCGATGGAGCTCCATTGGTGCGGCCGCTCGTCTACGACCACCCGTCGGATCCAACCACGCAACACGTGGATGATGAGTACTTCCTCGGTCCAGACCTGCTCGTCGCACCAATGTTCAAGCCGCAAGGCGCGCGCGATGTCTATCTGCCCGATGGTGGCTGGTACGACTACTGGAGTGACCGGCGTTTCGATGGTCCGCGATGGATCCGCTACAAAGCGGAGCTCGAGACGCTACCCCTTTTCGTTCGGTCCGGCGCCGTTCTCGCGATCGGGCCCGACTTGCAATTCACGAACGAGCGTAGCTGGGATCCGCTCAGCTTCGAGGCCTACCTCGGCGCTGAAGGGATGTCCGACGTTGAGGTTACCGACGACCGGCGGCAGCTGCGGTTCCAGCTCAAAGTCGATCGTGCCAGCTTGATGCTTGAGGGTGGACCGCTCGACTACGTGCCCGACGTTCACGTCCACCGAGCCGACGGGCCGCTCCTCCGGGGTCGCCTTGGCCGATCGATCGAGCTGACCTGACAGCGAGGCACAGGACGGGAGACCGCGGCCGCGCGGCCTCCCCTCCGCGGGTCAGGTCAGCAGGAGTGTGAAGGCGACCTTGTCAGAGCCTCCGCCACCAGACTGGGGATTTGCGACTGTGACAACTTCAATCGCGCCCGGGCAGTCTGTGTTGCCCTGGTAGTCGTAAACCTCAAGGACGTTTGAGCCTATGGCAAGTTGCGAGAGCTGTGCCTCGAGCCCCACCACGACGGCGCTTCCATTCGGGTCGATGCCCGTTGAAGGCTTGAGGCAGTACGTGCCCAATCCAAGATGGGTTACTGAGTCGAAGTTCTTGGTCCTGGAAGCGACAAAGCTGGGCGTGGCGCCGGGGATGACTACCGCATACGCCTTGGCGCTACCGGCGGGCCCCGTCGGGCCTGCCGGACCCTGCGGTCCAGCCGGTCCCTGAGGTCCGGCTGGTCCCTGCGGCCCGGCCGGTCCCTGCGGTCCAGTCGGTCCCGGCGGTCCAGGCGGTCCTGGCGGTCCAGACGCCCCGTTCACATTGAAGACGGTGGCGGTCTCATTCCGTTTGCACTGGCTGGCGGAGCTAACAAAACGCACCTGGCCGTTCTTCTTGACGCAGGCCGTTATCGTGCCGTTCGAGCTCGGACTGTCGGTTGCCAGGGCGACGGTTCCGAGAGCTGACAGCGCCAATCCGGCTGCCACTCCAACTAGTAGACGGGGCCGCAGGCGCGCGGTTAGTGGGCGCGAAAGGAACATCGGCTACTCACCTCATGGCCAGATATTGTGCCTGCTGGCGCCAGGGCCTACCGCATGTAGGGCTGCCGCATTTTATCGCGGCATTTTTACGAAAGTCAAGCGCTCGAAACGAAAACCTCTCGGTGCAGCCTGGCTCAAACGGAATCCCTCGGGCGTATGAATACTTCGGAAGCTTGCAGGATCTTCTCGGTCCGGCTGTTCGGGACGTGGATCCGCACGCCGGGATGCGCCGCGGTCCCGAAATCCCAGCCCTTGAGGTAGCGCGAGCGGATCTCGGCGACCGTCTTGACGGCGGCGGTGCTGGATCCATTCGTCATCCAGACCGTCGGCTCACGCGCCGTCGCGTAGCCGAGCCCGACCTCCGTGCCGCTGTCGCGGAAGAATCGCAGCCCCGCCAGGGATGCGTCGGGTAAGACCAGGTCGTTCGAGCTTTCTGCCACCTGCTGCAGCGTCGGCATCTGGCCCTGAGCGACGGTGGTGCGCACCTGCATGCGCGCCTTCAGGTGCTGGGAGCGCTCCCGTTTCTTCTGCTCGCTGACCACCTGCTGGATCTGGGCGCGCAACCGGCCGAGCGCCTCCTCCAGCGGCGCCATTTCCGCCATGATCTCGCGTACCCGCCGAGCCAGCTCGTCGTCGGACGCCTGCTCGAGCGTCGTGTGCTCCGCCATCGCCATACAATTATTGGCCAGCGTGTCTGTTACGCAGGCGTCGATCAGCCAGCTGAAGGATGAGATCAGCACTCGGCTCGATGCGCTCCGGCCCGAGCTGGAGCAGATTGGGCGCGACATCTACGCGAACCCGGAGATTGCGTATGAAGAGCGCCAGGCGGTGGCCTGGCTCACCGAGCTGCTCAAGAAATACGGATTCGCGGTCGAGATTGGTGTCGCGAACACCCCGACGGCCTTTGTGGCCACCCGGCGAAACGGCGGCGGGCCCACGATCGCCTTCCTGGCGGAATATGACGCGCTCCGCGGTCTCGGACACGGCTGCGGGCACAACCTGATCGGCACCGCCTCGACCGGGGCGGGGATTGCGCTGGCCGACCTGCTCGAGCGCGTGCCCGGCCGCGTGCTGGTCGTTGGGACGCCGGCGGAAGAAGGCGGCGGGGGAAAGATCCGGCTGATCCGCGCTGGCATTTTCCAGCAGATCGACGCCGCGATGATGGTTCATCCCGACACCCGTACCCAGGTCCTGCACTGGGCGCTGGCGGTGACGCACATGCATTTCGAGTTCACCGGCAAGGCCGCGCACGCCTCGGGCGACCCGGAAAAAGGCATCAATGCGCTCGATGCCTTCGTCCTGGCCTACAACGGGATCAGCCTGTTACGGCAGCAGATGAAGGAAGGCGCGCGCCTGCATGGGTTCCTCAAAGAAGGCGGCACCGCGCCCAACATCATCCCGGAGCGGACCAGCGGCGAATTCCTGGTGCGCGCTCGCGACGAGGCCTACATGCAGGAGCTGGTCCAGAAGGTCAAGAACATCTTCCAGGCGGCCGCGCTCGCTACCGGCTGCAGCGTCAAGCTGAGCTTCGACGACGCGCCCTACGCCGACCTGCGCAACAACGGGGTGCTGGCGAAACTCTTCGAGGAGAACCTGCAGCGTATGGGGATCGACCCGGTGGAGGGTGTTCCCTGGGAAAATGCCGGTTCCACCGACATGGGAAACGTGAGTCACGTGGTGCCTGCTCTGCATCCCACGATTGGTATCGCGTCGTCGGAAGTTCCGGGCCACTCGCAGGCCTTCCTGGAAGCCTCGGGTTCGCCTCGGGGTTACCAGGCCATGATCGCCGCCGCCAAAGCCCTGGCCATGACCGGCGCCGACCTGCTATCCGATCCAGCCCTTGTCGAGCAGGCCAAGGGAGAGTTCCGCCGAAGCTGACGCCGCATTAGCGAAACTGAGCCGCATGATCAACGAACGCTACCTGGAGGATCGCGAGCGTCGCCGGCTTGGCAGCCTTACCGTTTTCTCTGGCCCGACGCACTCCGGCAAAACCAAGAAGTTGGAGGCTGAAGCTGAGCGGGCCCACCGGCAGGGCCGCCGGATGCAACGGCTGGCGGCGAGCGCGGACCCCAACGCGCTGCTGAACCAGCTCGACCCGGCCGCCGAGCTCGTCACGGTGGACGATGCGCAGCAATTTGACGACCGGCTGGTCGAGGTACTGAACGATCTCGCCACCATCCATCGGATGGATGTGGTGGCCGCCGGCTGGGAGCTGGACTATGCCGGCCGACCCGCCGGCCCGATGCCCAACCTGCTCTGTGCCGCCGATTTTGCGTTGAAGCTCGACGATGGTGTTTGCGCCCAGCCAGGCTGCCGGAACCTGGCCAGCCGGACCCAGCGCTTCCAGATCGTGAACGGGACACCGGAACGGTTCCTGCCGGTGTGCCGGCGCCATCACACCGCTGAACCACGAGCCCAAACCTTCCAGGAGATTTGGTTCGACGAGCCGGCGGGTAGCCTCGACCTGATCAGCGGCTGCATGTTCAGCGGGAAGACGCAGGAGCTCATCCGAAGGCTCGACCAGGCCCGCTATGCGGGCTTCACCGTTCAGGCGTTCAAGCCTGCACTCGACGACCGCTACGCCATCGAGGCGGTTGCGTCCCACCGTGAGATCCGCTTTCCGGCTATCGCCGTCCCCGATGTGGCCGCGTTGCACGCTCAGGTCCGCGATGACACGCGGGTGATCGGGATCGACGAGGCCCAGTTCTTCGAGCCCAACATCGTCAGCCTGGCCGAAGAGCTCGCGAACCGAGGCCGGCACGTGATCATCGCCGGTCTCGACCTCGACTTTCTCAGCCGTCCCTTCGGGCCGATGCCGCTGCTCGCCGCCTATGCGGACCGGCTGACCAAATTGCAGGCGTCCTGTCAGTATCCAGGCTGTGGCTCGCGCCAAGCGACTCGCACCCAGCGGCTGATCGAGGGGGTGCCGGCATCGGCGGACGCACCACTCGTGGTCATCGGCGGGGCGGCGACCTACGAGGCCCGTTGCCGGCATCATCACCGCTTGGGCGTAACGCCGAAAATCGAAGCGGAACCCGTCCCGATGGCGGAGGACTCAGCCGAGCTCTAATCCGCGCAGGCGCTCGTTGCCGACCAGCACGCCGAGCGCCGCGACGGCGATCGCACCGCCGATCGACACCGTCACCGCCGCCAGCCAGGTCGTGAATTCCGGGAACCCGGTGGCGCTGGCCAGGGCCAGGGAAATTCCCAGCACCAACGCGCTGGCGCCGGTCACGATGCCGAACGACGTCATGCCAATGAACGCGGCGGCGGGATGCAGCATGCGCCGGGCATCGGTCCAGTCGAAGCGAGCAAACACAGCGCCGATCCCAACCATGAGGATAGTGAGCGTCGCGGCCTGGGCGATAGCCAGAAGGACGGCGGTGGCCGCCCAAAGCCAGCCGGGCCGGATGAAGATCTCGGCAATGACGGCGAGCAGCGCCACCACGGTGGTGGTGGGCAGCGCGGTGGACCAGCACTTGCCCTGCAGTAGGCGGAGCGTGGTGTTGGGTGAGGCGGCGAAGACCCAGATCGCCGGACCTTCCAGACTGACGGCGGTCAGACCCAGCGAGATGCTCAGGGAAAACAGCAATACCCAGGCGGGAATCAATCCGAGCATCGCGGCCGCCGGGCCCTCGCCAAGACTTCGAATCGAGCCGAGCAGTCGCGGAAACCGCAGTCCGAAGATGATGAACAGAAAAGCGACCGGCATGGTGAACCGAACCAGCTGGGCCAGGTCTCGCGTCCGCATCCGCCAGTCCTTGACGACGATCGCCGCCAGCACCGGATGGATCAAGGGCAACGCGCCCTTAAGGCGGCGCCCGCGCGCCGACCCGGCCTGGCGCCGTCGCGGCGGGACAGCCTGGATCCACCCTGCCAGGTACAACCGGCCGCTGATGATGGTGCCGACGACAAAGATCGCCGCCGAGGCCGCCAGCAGCAGCAGCATCCACTGACCGGCGGTCGCCCAGTCACCGCTCAGAACCGCCGCCGCGCTGCGCCCCGCCCAGCCCGAGGGGAGCCACGCCGAGCTGGCCGCGGGGACGTCCGGCAAGGAGGGCGCCGCGCCCGGGTGGCGCGTGAACCCGGGATCGCGGAGG
>Ga0209059_1000976_pt1 | contig 13070 bp, 9 predicted proteins | sample GraSoiAngelo_151_FD_186165 | JGI IMG/M metagenome (GOLD analysis project Ga0209059, IMG submission 186165) | Grasslands soil microbial communities from the Angelo Coastal Reserve, California, USA - 14_1009_12_20cm (SPAdes) (version 2) | ecosystem: Environmental > Terrestrial > Soil > Grasslands ...
CGCTGCTTTTTTTCATCTCCGCAATCGCTTTCAGGTTTGGATTGCTCGTGCCAAACCTCGCTTTGTAATGCGGCTCATCCAAAATGCCGTCGACCGCGGGGCAATGGAATACGACAGCAAACTTCGCGTTCGCTGACCGGACGTTGGCAGCTGCCAACGCGTTCAGTTCCGACCCGGACATGTTTAACGCGGGCAACAAATCCATCGGCTTTTCCGCTGCTCGTGTCCCATCAATTGATTAATCGCTAACGATTTTGAGCAAAAGGTACAAAGTCGCCTTGCTGTAGAACCGGGAAGGCGAGCTGACCTTCCTCGCCATGGCGGCGACTTTTACTTGTGGCACGGCCGTTTTGCGCCAGTCCGGCCCGGAGCTGCGGGGCCAACAGGCATCTTGCCCGTTGATTCTAGCCGCAAAACGCGCAACCTCCGTTTGAATCACACATCGCTCGCATGAACATCCTCGATGCAATCGGTAATACCTCGCTCGTCCAACTGCGCAAGGTCATTCCGCGCGATTGCGCCAAGATTTTCGCGAAGCTCGAATGGGAAAATCCGACCGGCAGCATGAAAGACCGGATGGCGCAGGCTGTAATCTCGCGAGGTGAACAAGATGGTCGATTAAAACCCGGCGGCACGGTTATCGAATACACCGGTGGCAGCACCGGCGCCTCGCTGGCACTAGTCTGCGCCGCCAAGGGCTACCGCATAAAAATCGTTAGCTCAGACGCGTTCAGCCGAGAGAAACTCGACCAAATGGCTGCGTTCGGTGCGGAACTGACGCTCGTGCCCAGCGAAGGCGGTCTAACCACAAAAAAGTTGATCCTCGACATGATCGAGACCGCTCGCGAGTTAAGTAAAAAGCCAAACACCTACTGGACTGACCAGCTTAATAACCACGATACCATTACAGGCTATTATTCGTTAGGCGAAGAAATCTGGAAGCAAACGAACGGAAAGATCGATGCTTTCGTTCACTCGGTAGGAACAGCAGCTTCGTCGCGCGGAGTCGCCACCGTGCTGAAGGGATACAGACCAGGTATCAAGGTCATCTGTGTCGAGCCGGCGGAATCTCCGGTGCTATCAGGTGGTCAGCCCGGGCCGCACAAAATCGAAGGAATCGGCATCGGCTACACCCCTCCATTGTGGGACGCAACCTTGGTCGACGAGATCATCCCGGTAAAGACGGATGACGCCAAGGACATGGCAAGACGAATTGCGCGTGAAGAAGCTCTCTTTACCGGCACGTCGTCCGGAGCAAACCTCATCGCCGCGATGCAAGTTGGACAGCGGCTCGGGCCGGAGACAACAGTGGTCACGCTGATGGTTGATTCCGGACTGAAGTATCTCGGCACGGATGTATACAAACGACCTTCGCCAAGTGCTTAAATGCCTGGAAGCGACAATGCCCGTCCGGCTCGGACCTCTAAGACGCCGTTTAAAAAATAGGCGACTTGGAAGTCGCCCCCCAACACCTAGCACTTCAGGTCGGCGGTTTCACAACGGTTTCCCACGTCTGGCGGCGCAGAAATAAACGATCGCGAGGATTAGGCCGCCGCCCCCGGCAAATCCAAGTCGCCATTGTCGATCGCGAAAAGCCAGAAAAGCGCACGCAACGTTGGCGCCTATCAGCAGAAAGGTGATCGCAAATAGAATCACCCTTTCAAATGGGCGGAACTTCCTTGATCGCAACATAAAGCAGCATTGTTCCAGAAAAACCGCTGAACATCCAAATCCAACGCTCAATCATCCAACATCTAGCATCCAGAATCGCGATCGCGCTCCGACTCGACCATGACTATAAGCATGAGCATGAAAGGAAGAATCCCGGGTTGCCACCGGGCTATTCCTGCCTAATGTCCCCCGCTTTCACCGGCTATGACTCTTCCTGTTGCCTTCGATATCCTTCTGTCAGGCGTGCGTTTATCGCTTATCTGCGCTGTCATCGGACTGGGCTGCGCCTTTTTGCTCATTGCCGTCATTTTGAGGTCGTCGGCTGGCAATGAACGGATGCGACAGATTTCCGGCGCAATTCAGGAAGGAGCCAAGGCTTACCTGAATCGGCAGGTGATGACGATCAGCATGATCGCGGTAGTCATCTTCCTTTTGCTCTTTTTCTTTAAGGATCATCCGACGGCATTTGGTTTCCTATTGGGCGCGTTTTGCTCGCTCGCGGCCGGTTACATCGGGATGCGCATCGCGGTACTGGCAAATGCCCGGGTTACCCAGGCAGCAACGCAAGCCCGGACCCGCGCTATGCGAGTTGCATTCAATGGCGGCGCGGTCACCGGCTTGCTTGTCGTCGGTTTGGCGCTGCTAGCAGTGGGAACGTTTTATCATTTTGCGCGCAATATGGTGGGACCCGACATGGCTGTGCGCAGTCTGATCGGATTGGCATTGGGCGCGAGTTTGATCAGCGTGTTCGCCCGACTTGGTGGGGGGATTTACACCAAGGCCGCTGATGTCGGTGCCGATCTAGTCGGTAAAATTGAAGCTGGTCTAGAAGAGGACGATCCGCGCAACCCCGCTACGATCGCGGACAACGTCGGCGACAATGTGGGTGATTGCGCAGGAATGGCGGCCGACGTTTTTGAAACCTACGCCGTCAGCTTGGTCGGCGCGATTTTGGTAGGCGTGTTGACGGTCGCAAACGCCCCCGCGGCTATTGTCTATCCGTTCGTTCTCGGCGGAATTTCAGTGTTAGGGGCGATCTGCGGCATTTTGTTTGTCAACTTCGGTGACGGTAAACCGGCCAGCGTGTTGATGGGCGCGGTCGGAATGAGCGCATTGGTCTCGGCCATTCTTTTCTGGCCGGCGACGCATCAGCTTTTTCCGAATGGAGTGGAGATCGCCGGTAAAATGCGGTCACCCACCGATCTCTATTACGCTTCACTCATTGGCCTGATCATGACTGGCGTCGTCGTCGTGATCACGAATTACTACACTTCGATGCGTTACCGGCCGGTACAAAAGATCGCGCGTGCATCAGAGACGGGACATGCCACCAACATCATTGCCGGTTTGGCCGTCGGCCAGCATGCCACGGCGTTGCCGGTCGGATTTATCGGCATCGCGATTCTACTTAGCTACAATTTCGCCGGTCTTTATGGCATCGCCGTCGCAGTGATGTCGATGTTGTCGATGGCTGGAATTATTATTTCCCTCGATGCCTTTGGCCCGATCACCGACAACGCAGGCGGGATCGCGGTCATGAGCAACTTGGGAAAAGAAGTGCGCGCGGCTACAGACGAACTGGATGCTGTCGGCAACACTATGAAAGCGGTGACGAAAGGTTATGCCATTGCCTCGGCGGGATTGGCGGCGCTGGTTCTCTTCGGTTCCTATGTGGAAGAACTCAAGGCGCACATCGGCCAAACATATAATTTCCAATTCTCGTTAACGGAACCAAAAGTAATCATCGGCCTGTTCATCGGCGGACTGCTTCCGTTCATCTTCACGGCCTTCAGCATGGACGCGGTCGGCAAGGCGGCGGGCGCAGTAGTGCGCGAAGTGCGACGACAATTGCAGGCACACCCCGGGATTTTGCGCGGTGAAGAGACGCCCGAATACGGAACGTGTGTGGACATCGTGACGAAAGCGGCGTTGCGCGAAATGATTGTCCCGGCGCTGTTGCCGCTGGCGTTTGTGATTCTGGTGGCGGTGATTCCGCAGCTTGGTCCTGTCGTCTTGGGTGGCGTTTTAGTCGGAACGATTGTAACTGGTCTCTTTGTGGCCATTGCCATGACCAGCGGCGGTGGCGCTTGGGATAACGCCAAGAAATTTATCGAAGAAGGGAATTACGGCGGCAAAGGCTCCCCCGCCCATGCCGCAGCAGTAACCGGCGACACGGTGGGCGACCCTTATAAGGACACCGCCGGCCCCGCGATCAATCCAATGATCAAGGTGGTGAACATCGTTGCTATCCTTATCATTCCGATTTTCTTTTAATTCTCTGCCGATCAGGTAGGTTCGTAGCGATGGCAACAGAAGCGCGTGATTTTGAGATCGTTTCGACGACGCATACACCGGCGTTGCAGAAGATGCTGGCTAAACCTGACGCGGCAGGCAACCCGTTCAAGATCGTGATCGATCCGAAGGTGCGAATGGATTTACGAAGGGCCTTGATCGATCTGATCGATTATCACGACGAGGCCCTGGCGGAACACTTCGCGGACGGCAAACTCGCGCTCGATTCCTACAAGGAATACATCGAGCTGTTTGCGCGCAGCTTGAAGGAAACAATGGAGAGTCGCGAAGGCGTTTCCTATTTGCTGCGTTCGGTCGGATTCGATGTGCGACCGGATGAGATCAACCTCAATCCGGAATTGCGTTGGAAAAAGGGTAAGCCTGGTGCGTTTGGATCGAGTTTGTTGTAGGGGTAGCGGGCGCATTCTGCGCACCGTGTCGGAGATCTTCTTCGACACTTCTTCCTCTAGCGCGCGCGATTGTATTCGAAAACGAATTTTACAATTGCGATGGCACGTTCTGCATCCGGGGTCGATCACGATTTTCGGCAATCATGCAAGCAACGATTTCAGTGGCGGACCGACGTTTACCTTCAAGATGCAAACTCGATGGCGCAACGATCTAACGACTTTCAGACTTTGTGTCGCCCCATTTCTTCTTTTCAAATATCTTTCGTCCCGAACCGACTTCGAACATCTCAAACTCAGTCGGGTTCTGCCGGTAATATTTCTGATGATAATCTTCTGCCGGCCAGAATTTCATGGTTGGCAGAATCTCGGTGACGATCGGCTTATCGAACCGGTCGGAGGCTGCCAGCTTTGCCTTGGATGCTTCGGCAATTTTTCGCTCTTCATCGTTCCGCACAAAGATTGCGGCGCGATAGCTCGGGCCAATATCCGTAAACTGGCCATCTGACTGCGTGGGATTGATCTGCCGCCAGTAAGTATCGAGCAGCTGATCAAAGGTAATCTTCGCCGGATCGTAGGTGATTTCGATCGATTCGCGGTAATTCGTCTTTTCGGAACCGACCAACTCGTAGGTCGGGTTCGGCTCGGTCCCGCCGCAATACCCGACAACCGTTTTGATAACGCCCGGCGCCTTATCGAATGCTGGCTGGATGCACCAGAAGCAGCCGCCGGCAAAGACCGCGGTCCGCGTTTGCGGACTGGGATCGGCCAACAGCGAAGAAGCGACGAATAGAACGATAAGGGAAGCTAGCCGTTTCATCGCCAGTTAGACAGCGCGGTTGCGCGAATGTTCGCTTTGCTACGTTTGTTTATGCGCGGTCGAACCGAACTGGGGGAAGACGAAGCGTCAGTCGAATACATTCCTAAGTCGCTGACGGAGCCGCTAAATTGGGACGAAGTATTCCCGGGTAGCGCGCCGATCGAAATCGATCTGGGTTGCGGTGACGGCGCTTTTCTCATGGCTATGGCACGCGCAAATCCGGAGCACAATTTTCTCGGGATCGAACGCTTGCTCGGTCGAGTAAGTAAGGTTTGCCACAAGGTTGCCCGCGAAGATTTGAAAAATGCGCGCGTGCTCCGAATCGAGGTCGCCTACGCGGTCTCCAACTTGTTACCCGCTGGCTCCATTGCAGCGTTTCACCTCTTGTTTCCCGATCCCTGGCCGAAACGACGGCACCATAGCCGGCGCGCTTTCACCACGGAATTTTTGTCCCGCATCCATCGCGCGCTCATTGGCGGCGGCTTATTCCACGTTGCTACTGATCACGCGGATTATTTTCATCAAATCGAACGTGTAATCGCCGCCACCAACACTTTCGTTGTCTCGGCCGAGCAATATCATTTTCCACCCACGACCTTCGAACAGAAATTCCTCATCCGCGCACTTTCGATTCAACGTTTGCTACTGCGAAAAGCTTCACCCGTTAAATAAGACCGCGCCGTCCAGTCTTCTCCGCGAAACTGGATCTCGACAGCGCCGGTCAGGTCCTGGCGGAGAAGCTTAATGGCTCGTCGCTCGATTTCACTCGACCATTCCTCCGTGATTTGTTCAGCCACGGGAGATTCGCGGGAAGTTGCAATGATTAGTCTTGGTTTTACCCCGTCGAGAAATTCGGGTGTGCCGGAGTCGCCGGAATGATGCTGACCCTTGATCAAGATGTCGCTTTTTAAATCGTCGCCGCTTCGCAGCAGAGATACCTCTGCCTCCGCGCCCGCGTCAGATTCGAAGAGCACACGTATTTGTTCATTAATGACCAGCCGCGCAATCAGCGGCGCGTCGTCGGCTGATCGAATTTTGATGTTCGGCGGCGGATAAAGGATTTCTGCGTGCACGTTCCGTCCGAGCAAGAGCGAATCGCCCCGAAAAAGCAGTCGGGGTTCCGGTTTTCCGGGCGCGTCCCGAAAACGACGCTGCGCGCTCGAACGAGCATCGAGCGGATTATCGTAAATTTCCCGCGGGCGGAAGTCCGCAATGGTTTCGAGGGCGGCGCCGATATGGTGGGCGTCCCCGTGGGTCAGCAATATCCCCTGCAGGCGATTGACGCCGCGGCGATGGAGGAACGATTTCAGGGTACGCTCGTAGTTGCGTTCGCCACCGCAATCGATCAACCAGTCGTAGCCATTGGCGCGGACGTGCGCGGCCCCGCCCGTTCCTTCATCCAGAACCGTGATCATGATCGGCGTGTGGGATTCCGTGAAGCGCGACAAGTAAAAATGTCCCGCCGGCAGCAGGGCAAAGAAGTGCACTAGACCGAGCACGGCATGTGACATTAGCCAGTTGGCATTATTGAAAATAATCGAAAGTCCGGACCAAATCGGCGCCGCAATTAGCGACAACATCGCCAGGGCCAAAACGAAATAAGCGATCGGCACCACCGCAAGATTAGCCACGAGCGAGACGGGGGTAACAAGATAGAAATACCAATAGATCAGCGGCAGCGAACCAATCCAGGCTGCTAACGAAACCGATACACCGCGCGCGAGGTTGCGACCAACACCAATCCCGATTCGCTGGGCCCGACTTAGCAACACACGCGGGATGAACGGATCGGGAGCAACGATTCGGGCAAGCCTAACAAACATCGGATCAGCGAGGAGGACGATTGTGCCTACGACCGCGAAGGAGAGTTGAAATCCGCTGGTAAAAAGTTGATTTGAATCGAAAAGCAAGATCAGGAATGCCGCCGCCGCCAGGCTGTTTAGAGCGAGAACTTTTCGATCGAAGAAAATGCCTCCGAGCAGAAGCGCACTCATGACAGCGGCACGCACACTTGCCGTGTGCAAGCCGGTAATGGCGGCGTAGAAGAATAGCAAAGGAATAATCAAAGCCGTCGCTGCTTTGCGCGGCAAACGCAGCACCATCGCAACCGTCCAGAGCAATCGAGCGACGATGCCAACGTGCAGACCCGCAACGGCAAAAAGATGGAGCGTGCCGGTTTGTTGAAACGGTTCTTCGATATCATCGCGTGTCTGATGACGCAGTCCGAGGGCAGTTCCGCAAATCAGCCCGACTACGTCCGGCGAGTTTTCGATGTCCCGGCTAAGGATGCGCTGCATCCATTCGCGTGAGTGCGTTGCCGCACGCAGCACGGAAAATCCGCTGCCCGGCGCCAGAATCCGACCATTCTCCGGGTAGCGAACGATAAACAGACTCTTGACATCGCGTCGCGCCAGATACACACGCATGTCGAATTCGCCCGGATTTCGTGGCGCCTCGATCGGCTGAAACGTTCCAAAAAGCGCAAGTTCGTCGCCGATGTTTGGTCGGCCCCGCCAGCGAACGAAAACCGTCGCGTCGGTCCGAACATCTTGGTTCTCAATCTTCGCGCCACGCAATTTCAGGAGAAAGGTGGCGTATCCATTCGCTTCGATTTTTGGCTCAGTTGTGACGATGCCGGTCACATTTGCCGGGCGCGGCTGTTGACCGGCGATTTGCGCGAGCGCATCCGCAGGCGTGTTGGTGATGCGCGCGCTATGCAGCACGAAAAATGTCGCGCCGACGACGGCAAAGACCAATGGCGCAAAACGCCAGCGCCAAGCTGCCAGTGCGCCGGCAATCACGATTAAGAAAATCGAGACAGTGCTTGCCGGAAAATAATCGGCGACAACGATGCCGATGATCGCAGCCAAGACCAGACCGACAAATGGCTGCCGCATCAGGCCGTGGTCAGTTAATCGGTCACGACGAGATCAAGTTGAACGTCGTGGGACTCGAGAGGAAGCGATTCGACAATCTGAAAACGAAAGGCAATGCCAATTTTGATCGCAGGCGCGGCACGGTGCGCGAGGAAGCGGTCGAAAAAACCAAACCCGCGTCCCATCCTGCCGCCGTTGCGGGTAAATGCGACTCCGGGGACAAGAACAAGATCGATCGGACCAAATATCGCTACGTCATGCTGACTGCGCGCCGTTGGCAAAATCGCTATGATTTCGCTGCCGCGCCGCTGCAAATCTGAGATCAACGGTGTTATCTCCGGCTCGTATTTAAACGGTTCGAATACAACCACCACCTGGGCTTGCTTCCAAACCGGCAACTCCAGCACGTGGTTGCAAATTTGTAAGGAACGACCGCGCCGGTCTTCCGGGTCCAAAGCCTGCAGCTCCTCCTGCATTCGTGCACGCAGCGTTTCCTTGGATTCCTCTTTGTTCATTGTGGCAATAGTTTTTGAACTGTGCGCACGAGCTTATATGGTTCCCAGCGGGTGCCGATTCCTTTTTCAAAAAAAACGCGGGTGGTGCGACAAGCCGGCGCGGATGGCGCGGTGACGGAAAAATCGACGCGCGTGACGCTCAGGCCGGCGACGGACTGGCACCGCCGGAATTTTTTGGCCGAGGTCCTCATTCCGTCTCTTTTTACTAAACGTTCCGGCGAAAACACTATACCTCGTTTTCCCAAAATCCGGCCGGGTCAATTTTGCATCACCTGGATTGGGCATGCCTCGTTTCTCATTCAGACTCACGATCGCAATATTTTAGTCGACCCGAACTGGGCGAAATGGCTGAAGGTTATCAAGCGCTTGAAGCGGCCGGGAATCGAACTGCATCATTTGCCGGAAATCGATCTGGTGCTGGTAACACACGCCCATTTCGATCATCTGGACCGGCGCACCTTGCGGCGAATTGCTTCCGATCAACCCATCGTCGTGCCGGTCGGCGTCGGCACGCTCGTTCACGACCTTGGATTCCATATCGTGCACGAACTGGATTACTGGCAAAGCGTGCCCCTCGACGGCCTGCAAATTTCGCTTACGCCGTGTCATCACTGGGGCGCGCGTTTTCTCGCTGATCTCCATCGCGGATTTGGTGGTTTTGTGATCGAGGTCAATGGGCGCTCGATTTTTCACTGCGGCGACAGCGCTTATTTCCCGGGATTTAAGGAAATCGGTGAACGCCTTGACATCGAAATCGCGCTGCTCCCAATCGGCGCCTATGATCCGCCGAGTGGGCGAGAAGTTCATATGAATCCCGAGGAAGCGGTGCAGGCTTTTCTGGAATTGAACGCGAAAAAACTGGTGCCGATGCACTACGGCACGTTCCGTCTCGGCTACGAGCCGTTAGATGAGCCACTCACGCGACTGCTTGCCCGCGCCAGGGAAGCCGGCATTCACGACGATGTGTTGGTAATGACCGAGGGGCGGCCGGTTGTGCTGTAAAGGCAAACAATAACGCCAAACTCTCAACGACAAAGGGAGCTTCTCCTCTCCAATTGGACGTTGGACGTTGAGCTTTGAGCGTTAAAATCGCGCAATGTCCAGGCCGCGCTACACGCGTTCTGAAATAGTTGGCGCCATCATTGCCGCCCTAATCATCATCATCTTCAGCCTCCTTCTTCTTGCCCACGATCCGCTTGTTTTTTGGAACGACGATTACCAAATCTCAGTCCTGCCCGTCTTCGCCGACATGGCGCGGGCCTGGAACCACGGCGAGTTCCCAATCCTCAGCCCCTTCTCCTGGGTCTGCGGAAACCTTGCCGGCGAATTTCAATACGGCATTTTTTCGATTTTCATTAACGCGCTGATTGTTTGCGTTTGGAAATTGCCTCTAGCTTTTCCGGAGCAGGCGGCCGCGGTTTCTATCGCCCATCTGGCCGTGCTCAGCGCCGGTGCATTCCTGCTCGCACGTGACCGGCAACTATCGAACCCACTGTCGATCTTTGTCGCACTGGTCGCGTCGCTCAACGGCTGGATTATTTGCTGGGGTGCAAGCGATTGGTTTGGCGCACTCGGCGCATTCACCTGGTTACCATGGGCTTGGTGGGCGGCGGAGCGAGCCGTCGATCCGACGCGTTCAAGGTGGCGTTTCCTCTGGCCGGCTCCGTTCGTTTACCTGGTCATCACCGGCGGATTTCCCTACACGGTGTTAATGCTGGCCGTAGTGATAGGCTGGCTGTCCCTGCGCACCGTATTTGAGGCAGGGGTGATTGACCTCAATTGCTCGCGGGAGGTTCAGGTGAACCGCCCCTACTTTTCGCAGCTAACAAGAATTTGGCCGCTGTTTGTCGGGGTGATTCTCGGTCTTGGTCTTGCCGCACCGGCGTGGCTGGCGTTGCTCGATTACGTCCACGGTTCCGCCCGGCAATCTCTCGATCCAGCCGCCCACCGGCAATGGCTCGTTCCGGGGAGCGCGTGGCCGGGGCTGATTCTGCCCTCGTGGACTGTAAATTGGTGCAACTTTTCAACCAAGCTCGAGCCACATCGTGCGGCCGAGCTGGCATGCGGCTTGATTGCCCCAGCGGCGTTGCTTGCTGACTTGGTCGTCAACAGCCGCGCCCTTGTGAAAAGGATCGGCTGGGAACTGGCTCTTCTGCTTGTTGTTTTTATCCTGGCCATGCTCCCAACTGCCGGTGTTTTTCGTTGGAGTTTCCGCTGGCTACCACTCTTCCATCTCGTCCTCGCTCTTTGTAGCGCCGAAGCTCTCGCATCATTCTCGCAAAAACAACGACGTTTTGCTGCCTTCCTCCTGCTCCTGCTCATACTCCTACTCGTGCTTTTCAGCAGCGTCGCAAAAACCGCCGGCGAACACCTCTTTCCACTCGGCTGGATTTACCTCGGTCTCGCACTCGTCTGGCTGATCATTGAATCGACAGAATTTAATTTGGTGCGCGAATGGACACCGACAGCGATCAGCTTCATCGCGCTTTTCACAACTTACGTCTGCATTCCAACAAACTGCGGCGTTCCAAAGTATAATCTTCCCCAATCCTTGTTAGAGTCCCGCCCGCTTGATCCGCAACGTCTTTACCTCAGCGTCTATCCGCCGCCGGAGAGACTTTATCGCAGCGAAACAAAACCCGCGCCGATTGGACAAACGGTCCGGCTTGGCAGCACTTCGATGTGGGCCGGCCTGCGTTTCGTTAACGGCTACAGCCCCATCCGGCCTGCTGGCATCGCCCGCGAACTGGCCAGCGCCATTCATGGCGAAGTCGATCCGAGTCTGGCCGAATGGCTCCTGCAGCATCAAGCAAACGAGGATGGCTTGCTGCAACGGATCGGCATTGACGGGATTGTGGTAGCCAAGGAGTTCAATTTCGGTCCGCAGCCGGCCAGCGAATGGCAGTTAGTGACAGAGAACGATGAGGGCCGTGTTTTTCATCGCCAGGGGGAACCGATAGAAGTCGTCCGTTCGGTAAATTTCTTCGGCAAAAATTCCATCGCACGGATCACTGACATCATCGCAGGACGAAATGATGTGAGTATCTCAGTCGATGTTCCCGTGGGAGAACATCCCGGGTTGATTGCCTTCACGCGTCCGTTCTTTCCAGGTTACCGCGCACGAATCAACGGGAGAAACCTCACCGTCTTTTCAGAGCGCAACCTGATCCCGCTGGTCGAAGTGCCAGCAGGAATGCAGGGACGCCTCGACCTTTATTACCGGCCAGATTGGCTCATCTACGGTGGAACGATCGCAATCGCCTCGGCGGCCATCTGGACCATCTGCGCCATTTTCGCGCTAAAGGTTTGGACAGGTCGGGGCGATTGATCTCAATCGTCCGCGGCGCGGTTCGGTGAACCGCCCCTACCTAAAATGACACGGTCACTACCAGCTCGACCGTAAAATCTCCACCGGCTCCTCTACGCCTTTGACGTGCTGCGGTGGTAGCGCGCGTAATCTAATTGGTCGTGCGAGATGATCTTTCGCCGCTTTGCTTAGAACAACGATGTGCCGAGACTTTCAAAACACTTATGCGCTGGAGACAGCGCACACTACAATAATCGGTCAGCAGCAGCGGTACGGAATCCTCAGATCACGTAATCGTGATCCATTCGTTGCGAGCACGGGAATCGGCCACAGCTTGGACTACTTTCATGTAACGCAGCCCATCTTCGAAGGTCGGATATGGCCGATCGGGACCGCCTACTTTGACGGCATCGAGGAAGTCATTTTCCACATTCCATTCGCGGGCGAGATCTTTCGGCACTTTCACTTCCTCCAATGCACGGTCCCCCACACGCCCGGCTTTGATTACATCGGCGGTAAAATCGTAAACCAGCGTTCCGGCAGAGCCGTATACTTCCAGCTTGTCGCCGGTGGCGTGTGCGTGGATGCCGCTGAACTCGAGCACGCCTTCCGCGCCGTTGGCGAAATGGCAAAGCACCAAGAGTGCATCAGGAATGATGACGTTGTAGCCGTCTCGATCAGGATACAAAATTTTCCCGCGCGCAAACAAGCCGTCGATGTCGCCGAACCACCGGTGCAGCACTTCGACGTAAATCCCTAGCGTCATAACGTTGAGTCCGCTGATCTCGATGCGCTGCCGCCAGTGCGCTGGCGTGCTCGGGTTCAAATAATTGCCATGAAAACTTTGCAGCTTGATCGTGTGAATTTGCCCGAGAAAATTTTCCGCCAGCAGTTTTTTCACAACCAGATCCCCTCGTAATCCGTAGGGTGGTGGACACAGCATCGTGACTTGCTTGGGGAATCGACGCGAGGCCGCCAGCATTTCTTCGGCTTCGGCACGATCGTTCGACATCCGTGCTTGACAAAAAACGTGTTTGCCGGCTTCGAGCGCCGAAATGGTAACAGCGGAATGCATATACGGCGGGGTGCCGATCCAGACGATGTCGATATCAGGAAGGGCGACGAGAGCGGGCCAGTTCGCGATCGGGACCGCGCCGGGCATGTTTTCCTGACAAAACTTTT
>Ga0209059_1000979_pt1 | contig 13063 bp, 12 predicted proteins | sample GraSoiAngelo_151_FD_186165 | JGI IMG/M metagenome (GOLD analysis project Ga0209059, IMG submission 186165) | Grasslands soil microbial communities from the Angelo Coastal Reserve, California, USA - 14_1009_12_20cm (SPAdes) (version 2) | ecosystem: Environmental > Terrestrial > Soil > Grasslands ...
CTTCATGGCAGTTGGAGCGAGGACGAAGATTGCATTCGAGCGCGCCACCATGTATACGCCCGCGGTCACCATGGTCGCGGCATGGATCAGGGCGGAAACCGGGGTCGGCCCTTCCATCGCGTCGGGCAGCCAGATATACAGCGGGAGTTGAGCCGACTTGCCGCAGGCGCCGACGAACAGGAGCAGAGCCGCGGCGGTGAGCACGGGATCGCCGATGGCGAAGTGGCCGCTGCGCGCCATCGCATTCACGTCGGTGAAGCGCAACGATCCCAGGTACCAGGCAATCGTGAACATGCCGAGCAGGAAGCCGGCGTCGCCAATGCGGTTCACGATGAATGCCTTGTTGGCGGCGTCACTGGCCGACTTGCGATGGAAATAAAAACCGATCAGCAGGTACGAGCAGAGGCCCACGCCTTCCCAGCCTACGAACAACATGGCGTAGTTATTGGCCAGGATCAGCGTCAGCATGGAGAACATGAAGAGATTCAGATAGCCGAAGAAGCGGTAATAGCCGCCTTCATGCGCCATGTAGCCGGTGGAGTAGATGTGGATGAGCATGCCGACGCCAGTGACAAAGAGGAGCCAGATGCTGGAGAGCGGGTCGAGCAGGAATCCAACCTGCGCCTTGAAGTCGGCGGGATAGCCGTCTTTCGTTGCGTAGGTGAGATGACCAGTGTCGCTGCCCAGCCACGTGTACATCACTTTCTCGAAGGGCTGGCCCCCGCTGTAGGCATGGGTGTACTGCCAGACCGCGCCGCACGACATCACGAAAGCGAGGGCTACGGCTCCGACGCAGACAGCGCTGACGGTTTGCTTCTGCAGCTTCTTGCCGAAGAAGAACATGAGCGTCGCGCCGAGGGCTGGTAGCAGCGGGATGATCCAGATTTGGTTTAGAAAAAACATGTCGTTGGTCGTCAGTCGTCAGTCGTCGGTCGTCGGCCTTGTCGTTGGTCGTTGGTCGTTGGTCGTTGGCAATCAGATGGTGCGGTTGCCTGCTTTGAGCAGCGGACCGCAGTGGCGGCATGCCAAGTGCTGAATGCCGCTAGCCGCTTGCTCACCATTTCAGCAAATCCACTTCATCGACGTTCACCGTCTCTTTATTTCGGAAGAAGGCGATCAGGATACCCAGGCCCACGGCGGCTTCGGCCGCGGCGTCGGTGATGACGAAAATCGCAAATACCTGGCCGTGCAGTCCCCACAGACGGGAAAAGGCGACCAGGTTAAGATTGACGGCATTGAGAATCAGTTCGATGGACATCAGGACAATGACGACGTTCCGGCGGGTAAGCACACCGATGACGCCCAGCACGAACAGTGCGGCGGCCACGACGAGATAATGAAGAGTGGTAATGGGAACCATAAATCAGCTCTTAGCTGCTGGCTCTTAGCTCTTAGCTTCAATGCACAACTTGATTAAGAGCGCCGAGTCCCTCAGGGGCTAAAGCCCCCTAATTTTTGCCGAATTGCGGGCGGCCTGAAGGCCGCCCCTTTCAAGGCGCAATTCTCTCAAAGCACAATTTTTCTCTAGCACAATTTTTTCAAAGCTCATTTTCTCTCATTTTTTCAAAGCCCATTTTTTCAAAGCTCATTTTTCTCAAAGCTCATTTTTGCAAAGGGCATTTTTTCAACGCGCATTTTTTCCAACGCGCATTGTTCTCAAAGCTCCATTTTTCTCAAAAGGGCATCTTTCTCAAAGCGCATTGTTTCAAAGCAGCCCTTTCAAGAGCGAAGTTGCGAAGCAACTCGTCCAGAAGTTGCCCTCTCAATGTCCCGGTTACGGCCCAAATCCCAAATCGACAGATTGAGCTAAGACCTAATGGCTAATGGCTAATAGCTAACTGCTAACTGCCAGCTCTCAAATTCTCTTCTTCGCCATCACTACCGCTCCGATAATCGCGACCAGTAACAAAAGCGACGCGATTTCGAAGGGGAACATGTAATTGCTGTACAGCATCATGCCGACTCTTTGGGTGTTTTCCGTCTCGGGCATCGTGATCACGGGTTGCGAAAACAGGGCTTTGCCCTTGACGTAAATCAGAACAAACAACAGGCCCAAGCCGCAGGCTGCGAGAATGCCAGGAAGCCATTGCTGGTTGAATTGCTTTTCTTTCTGGGAGCGCTCGATGTTGACCAGCATGATCACGAAGAGGAACAACACCATAATGCCGCCCACGTACAGGATGATCTGCACGCCAGCGACAAATGGTGCGTAGAGCATGAGATATAGGCCGGCTACGCTCAGCAAGGTCAGGATAAGCGCGAGCGCGGAATGCACCGGATTTTTGCGCGTGATGACCAGCACGCCACTCAGGATCGCCAGCCCTGAGAGGAAGTAGAAGAAGAATGTGGTCGCTACCGGTGCCATATCAGATGTGTACCAGTCGGTGCACAAAATCCCAGATCTCGGTCCGCAAGCCCATAATGCCGGTGGCCATCAGTACGCCGATGCCGAGGGGCAGGAGAACTTTCCATCCCACCCTCATTAATTGGTCAAAACGATAGCGCGGGAATGTGCCGCGATACCAGATATAGAGGTACAGAAAGACAGCGATTTTCGCGACGAACCAGTAGACATCCTGTACGCCGTCACGCACGCGGGGAATAAGCAGGATCAGAGCGATCAGGACGAACACGCCGCCAAAGGCTCCGAGGCCGATGGTCTGGATCCGGAAGTACGGGTGCTTGGGCATGCGCATGGTGCTGTAGAACGTCATCGCGGCCAAACCGAAGAACGTAAGCGCCGGGAACAGAGAGAAGGCCAGGTCCCAGGTTGGGCCCTGCAGCAGATTCGGAAACGGCCGCATCCATCCGCCGAGCCAGAGGGTGATGGCGATCGAGGAAACGGAGATCATGGCGGCGTATTCGCCCAGCATGAATAAAGACCAGCGCAAACCGCTGTACTCGGTGTGGAAGCCGGCGGTGAGTTCCGACTCAGCCTCGGGCAAATCGAACGGCGCGCGGTTGGTCTCAGCGACCATCGCGACGGCAAAGATGAAGAACGCGATGAATCCCAAGGGAAAAAATTTAAAGATGAACCAGGTGTGCTGAGCGTACTGGGCCTGCACGATCCCGATCATGCTCAGCGTTCCGGTCCCGGCGGGGTTGAGGCTGGTCATCAACACAGCGGAGATCACTGCCAGGCCCATGGCCACTTCGTAGGAAACCATCTGAGCACTGGAACGCAGCGCGCCGATCAGCGGGTAATGCGAGTTCGATGCCCAGCCCGCCATCACGATTCCGAGTACGCCCAGCGACGAGACGCCGAGCATGAACAGAATCCCGATATTCATGTCGGTAATGGCATGAGTGGGTCCGAATGGGATCACGCAATAGACGCTGAACCCGGCGACAAGGATGATGAGCGGAGCGAGCAGGAAGACGAAGGAGTCGGCGCCCTCGGGAACGATGTCTTCTTTCAGAATCAGCTTGAGGGCATCGGCAATGGGCTGCAGCAGACCGTGCGGGCCCACGCGCATGGGGCCGAGGCGGACCTGCATGTGCGCGAGAATCTTGCGCTCCAGCCAGTTCATGCAGACCACCGCAAGCGACACTCCGCCGAAGACTAGAAGAATGTAGACCAGCGCCCAGAAAGGGCTGCCGTACTGGCCGGGAGTAACGTGGACGTTTTTGTCCAGATAGTTTGTGATGAATCCCGGCATCAGCGGTCCACCTCGCCTAAAACGATGTCGAGCGTGCCGATCACGGCGATCACGTCAGCGACGAGCTGGCCGCGGCACATGAGGTCAAGCGCTTGCAAGTTCACAAACGATGGTGGGCGCACACGGATGCGGTAGGGTTGCGTGGAACCGTCGCTCACGATGAAGTATCCCAGCTCACCCTTGGGGGCTTCGATCGAGTGATAAATCTCGCCGACCGGGGGCTTCATGACTTTGGATACTTTGGCCATGATGGGCCCTTCCGGGATGGCATCGACGGCCTGCTGAATGATGCGCAGGGACTGACGCATCTCCGCCATGCGCACCAGGTATCGATCGTAGGTATCGCCGTTCTGGCCAGTGGGGATTTCGAAATCAAATTGCTTGTAGGCCGCGTACGGCTGCGCCTTGCGCAGATCCCATTTGACACCGCTCGCGCGCAGCACCGGTCCGGTCACGCCGAGGGCAATGCAGTCCTTTGCGGAGATGGTGCCGACTTTTTTTGTGCGCTCGACCCAGATGCGGTTGGTGGTAAGAAGCTCTTCATATTCGTCGATCTTGGGAGCGACGAAAGTAAGAAACTTCTTTACATCCTTCTCAAAGCCCTCGTAGGTTTCATACTGGCAGCCGCCGATGCGGAAGGCATGGGTGGTGAGGCGTGCGCCGCAGTATTTCTCGAAGATCTTGAGAATTTCTTCCCGGTCGCGGAAGGTGTAGAAAAGCGGAGTCATGGCTCCAATATCGAGCGCGTGCGTGCCCAGCCAGAGCTGGTGACTGGCGAGGCGATTCAGCTCGGTAAGGATGACTCGAATGTAGTTGGCGCGCGGCGGCGCCTCGATGTTCAGCAGCTTCTCTACCGCTTCGCAATATCCCAACCCGTTCGATACCGCCGCAACGTAATCCATGCGATCGACGTACGGGTTGAACATCGTGTAGGTGCGGTGCTCGGCGATCTTCTCGACGCCGCGGTGCAGGTAGCCGATCACGCACTCCAGGCCCATCACCTTTTCGCCGTCAAGCCGGAGAATGACGCGCAGCACGCCGTGCGTTGCCGGATGCTGCGGACCCATGTTGATGACGAGTTCGTTCGCATCGAGGAAAGTCTTCTTGCTTTCTTCGAGCTCGAGATGCGAAACGGAGCTGTTTGGGTCGGTCATTTTAGTCGTCAGTCTTCAGTCGCCAGCTTTCGGTCTTCGGCTGTGTCATTGACCGCTCTCGATTCCTAGGTTGATCTGGACCCACTCCTGGTCTTGCTGAATGATGCCGTAGTCTTTGCGCAAGGGATGGCCCTTCCACCCGTCGGGCAGGAGAATGCGTTTCAGGTCAGGGTGGCCGTCGAATTGAATGCCGAACATGTCGAAGGTTTCCCGCTCCAGCCAATTGGCCGCTGCCCAGATAGGGACTGCTGACGGGATATGCTCCGCGTCGGCAATTTGCGTCTTCACGCGCACTCTTTCGTTTTTCGAAAACGAGTAGAGAATCCACACAATGTCGAATTGCTTCTCGCGCTTGGGATAGTGCACGGCGGTGATGTCGACGCAGTAATCGAATTGCTCTTCATCGCGAAGCATTTGAAGAATCGTGGGAATCAGCGAGCGATCCACCTGCAAATAGTTCTGGCCAAGATAGGTCAGCGGCTGGATGCCGGAGCCGAACTGCTTGGTCAGCTTGGCAACCAACGGCGAGTCCCAAGGTTGGGGAGTCGGTCCGGCGGGCTTTGCCGGTGCTGCGGGCTTGGCGGGCGCTGCAGCGGCTGCCGGTTTTTCTCCTGGCGCGGCGGGTTTCGGCGGAGTCGCTCCTGGCGCCACTGCGGGCTTCTCCGATGGCGCGGGAGGTTTGGCACCACCAGGCGGCGGAGTTCCGGACGAAATGCCGCCGGCAATCTTATCGGAGGAGGGCTTTTCTCCCTCCGGCTGCGGCGACGGCGATTTGGTTTCGTCAGACATAGCTGAATAATGCTCGCACTCGAAAGCGGCTTACTTCTAACAGCCTGCAAATTCCACTGTCAACCGCCATAGCCGAACACACCCGTAATTCTGCTTCCGGAGCGAGGCTAGCGGCAGACTGCAAACTGACGCGACTGTCACACCCACTCCAATGCGCCCTTCTGCCAGATCCAGATGTAACCCACGATCAGGATGCCGAGGAAAATGAGCATCTCGAGCAGTCCGAACAGGCCAAATGCCTTGAATTTCACGGCCCAGGGAAAGAGGAAAATCGTCTCCACATCGAAGACCACGAACAGGATGGCAACAATATAGTAACGAACGGTGTAGCGGCCTCGCGCCCGGTCGACCGGATCAATGCCGCATTCGTAGGGCAGAAGTTTCTCGCGATGCGGATTGCTGGGCCTAACCAGCTTGGTTAGTAGAAGTGTGATTGGAATCAGCGTTCCCACGACTGCGATAAAGATAAAGACGGGCACGTAGTTTTGAGGCAACGGTCTTCCTCGCGACTCTTTCCCGCGCGGAAAAACGGGAAGGGGAATAGTAGCGCTTGATGGGCCGTCGCATCAAGGGCGAAGCGTCACACAAGGCACTGTACTTGCCTTCGCAGGAAGCGCGTTTTCCGAGGCTTCCGCCCGCTTGTTTATAATCATGGTTTCCCATTTTGCTTCGGAGCTCTTCTGTGGGAGCTTCGCGGCTATTGAATCGAAAAGGACCGCTTGCCACTCGACGAGAATATCTACGAACTCCGCCGCGAAAAGCTGAAACAAATTGAAGCCCTGGGCCAGCGGACGTACCCGAATCGCTACGATTACACCCACACGGTTGCGCAAATTCTGGGCACGTATTCGGAGAAAACTGCCCAGCAACTGGAGGAGTCGCGGGTGAACGTCCGCGTGGCCGGGCGCATCATGGCGAACCGCTTAATGGGCAAGGCGGGTTTCGCGCATCTGCAGCAGGACGGACAACGGCTTCAGATCTACGTGAAAAAGGACGCGGTGGGCGAAAAGGGCTTCGAACTGTATCGACTGCTCGACCTGGGGGACCACATCGGGGTGAGCGGTTATCTGTTCCGCACGCGCACGGGCGAGCTGACCGTGCACGTCGAGGAGATCACGTTCCTTTCCAAGGACCTCCTGCCTTTGCCGGAGAAGTGGCATGGGTTGACGGATGTGGAGTTGCGATATCGCCAGCGTTACGTCGATCTGGTGATGAATCCTGAAGTGCGCGAGGTGTTTCTCAAGCGCAGCAAACTCGTACAGTCGTTCAGGCGAACCATGGATGCGCACGGCTTCATCGAGGTGGAGACGCCCATGATGCAGCCGATCGCAGGCGGAGCGGTGGCGAAGCCTTTCAAGACTCACCACAATGCGCTGGATGTCGACCTGTTCCTGAGGATCGCTCCGGAACTCTATCTGAAGCGACTGACGGTGGGCGGGCTGGATCGGGTGTACGAGATCAATCGCAATTTTCGCAATGAGGGTCTGGGCTGGCGCTGGAATCCCGAGTTCACCATGCTTGAGTTCTACCAGGCCTATGCCGATTTCCGCGACATCATGGACCTGACCCAAAAGCTGATCGAGCAGGCCGCGCAGGATGTGAATGGGACGAAGAAGTCAAAGTGGGGCGAGGAGGAAATTGACTGGTCGGGCTCCAATTGGCGGCGCATGACGATGCGCGAGGCCATCATCCAATTCTGGCCTGAGAAGGCGGGCGCGAAGCCGGAGATGAGCGAGTTCGGGTCGCACGATTCGGTGCGCGCGCTGGTTGCCCGGTTCAATGCCGCCGGCAAGCACATGGCTTACGATCCCAGCGAACCGGCGGGAAAAACGATCGCAGGTCTTTTCGAAGCGGTGGCCGAAGAACACCTGTTGCAGCCGACCATCGTGTACGAATTTCCGGTCGCCGTGTCTCCACTTTCCAAGAAAAAAGCCGAGGAGCCGGACTGGGTGGAGCGCTTCGAAATTTTCGCCGGACAAATGGAGCTTTCCAATGGCTTCAGTGAGCTGAATGATCCCGAAGATCAGCGCGAGAGGTTTGAGGAACAGCTCAAGGAACGGGCGCGGGGCGACGAAGAAGCGCACCAGATGGATGAAGACTATATTCGCGCGCTTTCCTACGGGATGCCGCCTACGGGCGGTTGCGGCGTGGGAGTGGATCGTCTCGCCATGCTGCTGACGAATTCGCAAACTATTCGCGACGTGATTCTGTTTCCGTTGCTGCGGCCGGAGAAGGCTGGGGGGTCGGATCAGGCAGAGAATCCGGAGCCGAAGTGATTGCGAGCTTGCGCAGGGCAGCCGCCGAGCTTTGAGGCGAACGAGATTCCTCCGCCTTTCGGCGTCGGAATGACAAGAGCGGCGTCGGGATCACAATTCTTTTCTCGTCGGTATGACAAGACTTTCGGACCCGCCGGAGCGCCTTGCGTCCAATCTGACTGAGGAGCGCGATTTGAAAGATCTGGAAAACGCTTTACAGGCAGCAGCGCGATCGGTCTTATCGCGAGTGCCAGAGGAAGCCGGCGCGAACCCGGGCAGGGACTAGAAATCAGATGGTCGCCGTCCTAGAGTTGCTCCCAGCAAAGGGACCTGTAGGAAGCAGCGCTATCGTAGCGTCCTCTGGCCACATTGACGCTGGGTCGGTAGCGCTTTGCTGTGGCCCAAAATCTTAAAAACGCAGAGAACGCGGAGAGAAGAGCTTTTAACCGCAAAGGGCGCGAAGAAATCTTCAATCCGCTAAGAGATCCTTCAGTCCGCTACAGGAATCTTACTTGGTCGGTTTCTTTGCGGCGAAGCTGCGGGAGCGTTCGGGCACGTACTCCGGCTTGTCCACACTAAAATTTCCGCTCAGGTAGTCGATCAGGGTATCGCGATCCTGTGGGTCAACGAGGGCTCCCCATTTTGTCATCTTGTCCACTTCCTTTGTCCAGGTGGCTTTGCTGAGGCGCTGCTGGAGGATGATGCGCGCATCGTGACATTCGGTGCAGGCGGTCGTGGCCTTGGACTGCATGGGACCGGCGGGCAATTCCGGGCTCGAGGCGGACTGGGCCCACGCGAGGGTCGACACGAAGGCGACGGCGAACAGACAAACGGCAACGCTAAGTTTGTACATGGATCTTCACCTGATCGACGGCGTTGTTCAGATAACCGCTGGGATTCCAAACGGGAGTCGCGGGCTGCGTGCGGCCCTGGCTATCGGTGGCGCGGGAGACGATGGTGTAGTCTCCGGACTTTGGCGCCTTCCACGGATAGCTGAACAATCGCCATGCATAGTGGGCGCGCTCTTTGCCGAGTTCCGCGGCATGCCAGGTGTTCCCGCCGTCGGTGGAGACTTCAACACGGGTCACGTCGCTCTCCCCTGCCCAGGCCACACCTTGAATGTGCACGTTGGGCGATCGCGAAGAGGAACCATCCTGCGGACTGGAAATCAGCGATTTGACATTGAGTGCGGTGACCGGATGGGTGTCTTCGGGTTTGACCGCCTCGCCGGGCTTCACCGGTTGGTTCGGCATGCGATAGCCCGGGTTCATGAAGTTGCCTTCGAATTCCTTTTCAAGGACCTTGATTTCGGTGAGCCATTTACAGGAGGCTGCGCCAATCCAGCCCGGCGTTAGCGCGCGCGCCGGGAAACCGTTGTGTTTCGGCAACGGTGCGCCGTTGAGATGCGTGGCCACCAGCGTGTCAGAGTCCATGGCTTTTTCAATTGGGATGCTGCGAATAAAGGGAGGAACCTTGCCCGGAACTTCGTCGAGGCCCCGGAACATGACGTGTTTGCCGGTGCTCTTCACGCCTGAGCGCTCGAGGACGTCGCGCAGGCGCGGGCCGCTGAAACGCCCGGTACCGACAGCGCCCTTTCCCCATTGCACTCCGGGGACCTTGGGATCCTGAAAGGCTCGCCCGTTTCCGGCACATTCCAGCGTGTTCACGACGGCATGAGTTTCCAGACGGCTCAATTCCGCAAGCGTCAGGGTATAAGGCTTTTCGACTTCGCCGCCGATGCTGAGCTTCCATTGTCCTGGATCGATCGTGCTCGGCTCGTGCATGTGATTGCGTACGAAGAAATGTTCCGCAGGCGTAAGCCAGGTGCGGAAGTATTCCACGGGCGTTTCCAGATCGTAGAAGCGGTAAGAACGGACGATCAGATCTTCTTTGCCCGGAATGGCGATTTGGGCGTCAGTCGCCCACGAAAGAAGCGGGTTCACGGCGGATGCGACCAACGCCGTGGCTGACATATTCGTTAGAAAGTCTCGCCTGGAGAACATTCGATTGTGCCTCAAAGGAAATTGCAGTCCACAGTTATAGCTGAAAACAGGCATTGCACCGGCGGTCCCAATAGAAAAATTTCGAGACATCTTGCCGAGCGAGACAGTAGTGGGGTCCTTCCACTCCGTTCGGCTGCGCCTCACTCCGGTCAGGATGACAGTGAACATTGGCTGCCCCTCACTGCGGTCAGGATGACAGTGAACATTGGCCGCGCCTCACCCCGGTCAGGATGACAGTGAACAAGGGTCAGCCGGCTAGATTGTAGAACCGAGAGCGACTCCTGCGACGTCGACGCGGTAGGAATCTACGCGTTAGGAGCTAGTCCCCAACGACTTTGCAACGTGCGCTCCATTGTGCGGAAAACCAGGCGATTTACCAGGTATCCGAGGGCGATGATCATGAGCATGACCGCGATCACCTGGCTCATGTCGTTTAGATCACGTCCCATCATGAGCAGTTGACCGAGGCCGATGGTGAGAAAAATCATCTCAGCCTGGATCAGCGAGCGCCAACCGAAGGCCCATCCCTGCTTGAGGCCGGAAACGATGTAGGGCAGGCTCGCCGGAAGCATAACGTACCAGAACAAGCGGACGCCAGAGGCGCCCAGATTGCGTCCGGCCATGGTGTAGATCTTCGGCATTTGCTTCCGGCCATCTTCCATGGCGATGGTTACGGAAAGAATGCAGCCCATCAAGAGGACGAAAAGAATCGCCTTCTCGGTGAGGCCAAACCAGAGAATCGCGAGCGGTACCCAGCAGATGCTGGGCAACGATTGCAGGCTGACCAGCAACGCGCCCAGGGTTTCTTCCAGGAATTTATTACTGGCCACGGCCAGGCCGAGTATCATGCCCAGCACAACTGACAAGCTGTATCCGATGAGCATGCGCTTCATTGTGACGGCGATGCCGATCAGGAAGCTATGATCTTGCAGGCCGGCCCAGAGAGCGCTGGCCACTGCCCACGGAGCGGGAAACAGGTAGGGAGGCCAGATGCGCAGTTTCGCCAGCAGCGCCCAGAGGCCAAGCAGAACAGAGTAGAAAATGACTTGATTCGTGATCCTGCGCAGTATCCCTCTGCCTGTCGTCCTCCGATTTTGGAGACGAGTGGGCGCGGCGTGATCCGTACGCACGCCGATGGCGCGGGACTCCACAGCCGTACTGAGGTCGGAATGGTTAGCTACGCTCATGGGCGTACTCCGCTTCCAGCGATTTGTTGATTTCGTCACGCAGCTGATCGAGAATTTCGCGGGCGGTGCGGGCGACCTCGACTTCTTCCAGATGGCGCGGCCGGGGCAGGTCCACGACGAATTCTTTTTTCACCTGTCCGGGACGGAAACTCATGAGAACAACACGATCGCCCAGTCGAACGGCTTCCCGCACATTGTGGGTGACGAAGATGATGGTGCGACCGGTTTCGGCCCAGATTTTTTCCAGCTCATCGTGCAGCATGTCACGAGTCTGTGCGTCGAGTGCTGCGAAGGGCTCATCCATCAGGAGAACGTCGGGTTCGGTCGCAAGCGCTCGGGCTAAAGCGACGCGCTGCCGCATGCCGCCGGAAAGCTGGTGCGGACGGCTGTCCTTAAATTGCGAAAGATGAACGAGCCGTAAGTAATGCCGAGTGCGGTCCTCCCGTTCGGCTTTCGACAGGCCTTTCATTTTCATGCCGAATTCCACGTTCTGTCCCACCGTAAGCCAGGGGAATAGTCCGTGTTCCTGAAAAATCAAGATGCGATCCGTTCCGGGCGCGGTTACGCTGTCGCCATCCATCGCGATGCGGCCAGAGGTCGGCTTCTGCAGGCCGGCGATCAAGTGAAGCAAGGTTGACTTGCCGCAACCCGAGGGGCCCACAATGCAGAGGAACTCGCCCGGATGCACGTCGAGATCAATTCGATCGAGCGCGAGAAGCTCGGACCCGGTGTCGGTCTGATAGCTGAGCGAGACTTCCTGCAGCTGAATTTTCGGAGTACTGCACTCCACCTGCCGGATGGGAACGATTACCGTTTTGCCGCACAAGGAAGTGCTCTGAACCGGCTTGCGGCACGGGGTGGGAAATTGCGGTTCCGCAGCAACGAATTTTGTGTTCGGTATCATTGGATGGCTTTCTTTCCCTTTTCCGACAACACCAGATTCAAGAGTGAAAGGTCGTAGAGACCGGAGAGGTCGGGCATCTGGCGTCCAAGGAAACCAGCGTCATAGGCCGATTTCGCGGCGCTCAGGAGCGAGTAACGCAGGGGATCATAGGTCACCTGTACGCGACCGAAAGCTTCATCGAGCACTGCATCCGGAAGCGCTTTGCCCGTTTCTTTCTGAATCTGCTGATTCAGGATCTTCTTCGCGGCGGGAAGGTGTCCGTTGATCCACTCGGTCAGTTCCACGTGGGCACGCAGCCAGTTCTTCACGAGGTCGGGATGGTCCTTGAGAAATTTCGTGCTGACGATAAGGTTGGCGCAGACGAACTGCTGGTTGGGCCAGAGAGTACGTTCGTCTAAAAACAGGCGGCCATTCCCTTCCCGGATGAGGCGCGTGGCCCAAGGCTCCGGCGCCCAGGCGGCATCCAGTTGTTTTTTCAAAAAAAGGGTGAGCTGATCGGGATTGGCGAGCGGGATGACTTGGACGTCGCCACCCTTGTCGGTCGATTTCAATCCATTGGCCCTTAGCCACGAGCGCAAGGCAACGTCTTGCGTGTTGCCCAACTGTGGAGACGCGATCTTCTTGCCGTGAAAGTCGGCGGGCTTTTGAATACCAGCATCGTTGCGCACGATTAACGCAGCGCCACCACTCGCCGCGCCGGCGATCACGCCACCGAGGATGCCCAGACCGATCGCCGCTCCGACGCCGTTGCCGGCATGCGCCGGGGTTGGCGTCGTCAAAGACAGCGCGGCGATTGCGCCGGCCAGCGCCACGCCTTTACCGATCTGCCCAAAGCGGCTGAATACTGTCTGGTTTGTCCTCATGGCCCTCTCCATCTTCTGCAATCTCAAGTTCGATACCCTGGATATTGGCTTGCTCCGCCGGACTGCCACGTCGGAGAGTCCGCGGCAAAGCTTCCACAAGTTTCCGTTGTGTTCTGGTGCAGTCAGAGCGCGATGGCCTCCAGTAATTCGTTGTCGTGATCGGCTTCGCTCTGGCGCCGGCGGTCGGCGCCTTTCTCGGCACTGCGGGCAACCGGCCGTTCGATCGGGATCCCGTGCGCCAACACAATC
>Ga0209059_1000980_pt1 | contig 13062 bp, 14 predicted proteins | sample GraSoiAngelo_151_FD_186165 | JGI IMG/M metagenome (GOLD analysis project Ga0209059, IMG submission 186165) | Grasslands soil microbial communities from the Angelo Coastal Reserve, California, USA - 14_1009_12_20cm (SPAdes) (version 2) | ecosystem: Environmental > Terrestrial > Soil > Grasslands ...
TCCGACCCCGGTCAGCGCGCTCATCCACGCGGCGACGATGGTCACCGCCGGTGTCTACCTGATCGTCCGAACGCACGTCTTGTTCGAGCTCGCGCCGAAGGTGGAGGACCTCGCGGCCGGCCTCGGCGCCGCGACGCTCCTCCTCGCCGGCCTGATCGCGCTCGTCCAGACCGACATCAAGCGCGTCATCGCGTACTCGACGATGTCGCAGATCGGCTACATGTTCCTCGGCGCGGGCCTCGGCGCCTACGCGAACGGGATGTTCCACCTGATGACGCACGCCTTCTTCAAGGCGTTGCTCTTCATGGCCGCCGGGCTCGTCATCCACGCACTTGCCGGCGAGCAGGACATCCGCAAGATGGGCGGCCTCCGCGGGCTCATGCCGCGGACGTATCGGGCGTTCCTCGTCGGCGCGCTGGCGCTCGTCGGGCTCCCGCCCTTCGCCGGGTTCTTCTCGAAGGACTCGATCCTCGCGGCCGCCATGCACGACGGCTGGTACGGCTACCTGCTCTGGTCGGCGGGCCTCGTGGGCACGTTCCTCACCGGCCTCTACACCTTCCGGATGCTCTTCGTCGTCTTCGGCGGCGAGCCGTCGGCCTTCGTGCGCGAGCACCTGATCCGTCCGCGCCGGCACGGGCACGTCCACCACGGCGAGGGGCCGTTCTCGATGACCTCCACGGTGGCGATCCTCGCCGTCCTGTCGCTCGTCGGCGGCTGGATCCAGTTCGCGCCGCTCTGGACGCCCGTCACCCGCTGGCTCGACGTCGTCGCGCCGACGCTCCACCATGCCGAGGCGACGAGCTGGCAGGAGGGGATCTCGAGCGGGCTCGCGTTCGCGCTCGGCCTCGCGGGCCTCGTCACGGCCTGGCTCGTCTACTCGCGCCGCCGGCTCGCGGTGCCGCGGCTGCCGTTCGCGCAGCGGATGCTCGAGAGGAAGCTCTACTTCGACGAGGCGTACGACCTCGTCTTCTACCGGCCGGCGGTGGGCGCGGCCCGCTTCTTCGGGCGGATCGTCGAGCCGTTCGCCGTCGGAGGCTCGATCACGGGGCTTGCTCGAGGCACGCGCGACGTCGCGCGCGGCGTCTCGGAGGCCCAGACGGGTCTGCTCCGCAACTACGCGCTCGCAATGGCAGGCGGGCTCGCCGTCCTCGTCGTCGTCTTCATCTCGGTGCGATGACGACTGCGCTGATCCTCCTCCCCCTCGGCGGCGGCCTCGTCGTCTGGCTCCTCCCCTGGACGCGCTTCTGGGCCGGCTCGTTCGCGCTCCTCGTCTCGCTCGCGGAGGTCGGCCTCTGGATCGAGACGCTCATCCGCTTCGACTTCGCACGGCCCGGCCTGCAGCTCGACGCGCGTGCCAGCTGGTTCGGGGACCTCGGCATCTCCTACCACGTCGGCCTCTACGGCTTCTCGCTCTGGCTGATCGGCATGTCGGTGACGGTCATGGCCGCCTCGATCGCCTACGCCTTCTGGACCGGCCGCGAGCGGGCGCGCGCCTACTTCGGGCTCCAGCTCTTCCTGACCGGCGCGGTCGTCGGCGTCTTCGCCGCCCAGGACCTGCTTCTCTTCTACGCCTTCTTCGAGGCGATGCTGATCCCGCTCTACGTGCTCGTCGGCGTGTGGGGCGGGGCCGGGCGGCTCGGCGCGACGCTGAAGTTCGTCATCTACACCATGGCCGGCTCGCTGCTGATGCTGGCCGCGGTCATCGTCCTCGGTGTCCATCAGGGGAGCTTCGACCTCGTCGACACCGGGACGAGCGGGAACACCTGGATCTTCCTCGGCTTCGTCGCCGCCTTCGCGGTGAAGGCGCCGCTCTTCCCGTTCCACGGCTGGCTTCCGGACGCCTACCGCGAGGCGCCGCCCGAGGTCTCGGCCGTGCTCTCCGGGGTCGTGTCCAAGGCGGCCGTGTACGGCCTGCTCCGGATCGCGATCGCGAAGTTTCCGGGGCCGACGCACGACGTCCGGGTGCCGATCCTCGTCTTCGCCGCGATCGGGCTCGTCTACGGATCGCTGGTCGCGTTCCGCGCACCTGACGTGCGTGGCGTCATCGCCTATTCGAGCTTGGCGCAGATGGGCCTGATCGTGCTCGGCCTCTTCGCCGGGAACAGCCTCGGCTTCGACGGCGCGATCCTCCAGTCGGTGAACCACGGTCTGCTCTCGGCGACGCTCTTCCTGCTCGCGGGCGGGATCGAGAGACGGGCCGCGACCGGGGAGCTGTCGCGCCTCGGCGGCATGGCGCGCGGCCGGCCGGTGCTCGCGACGCTGCTCATGACGACCGGGATCATCGCCCTGGCCGTCCCCGGCTCGACGGCCTTCGCGGGCGAGTTCCTGATCCTCGCCGGCGTCTTCCAGCAGGGCTGGGTCTGGGCCGTGATCGGCGCTGGCGCGATAGTGCTTGCCGCGATATACATGCTGCGGCTGATCTCTGCCGTGCTGCACCGCGAGGTGGGGCCGGCAGTTTCGGACTCGGCGCTCGACCTGCGGCCTGCCGAGCTCGGCTTCCTCGTCCCGCTCGTCGCGTGCCTGCTCGCGCTGTCGGCGTGGCCGGCCGCGATCAGTGAGCGCTCTTTCGCGCATGGAGCAACCTTCCGTGTCGGCTGGACCAGCTACGCGCCGATCAGAAACGTCCCGTGATCTCGAAGCCGCACGTCGACTGGTTCGCGATCTCGCCCGAGCTCGTGCTGCTCGGCGTCGCCGCGCTCGCGCTCTTCGTCGCCGTCCTCGTCCCGCGCTGGCTCCGCAAGGCGCTCGCCGCCTTCCTGTGCGCGGGCGGGTTCCTCGGCGCCTTCGTCGCCGCGGGGATCCTCTACGGCCGCTCGGCGCACGGCCACCCGGTCGTCGCCGACGCGATCGTGCGCGACCGGTTCGGCGCGCTCGGGATGCTCATCGTCGCCGGATGCGGGCTCCTCGCGGTGTTCATCTCCTACCGCGAGCCCGTCCGCAACGGCCACGACGCCGAGTACTACGCCCTTCTCGCCGCGGCCGGCGCCGGCATGGCCTTCTTCGTCACGGCCAACAACCTGATGACGATCTTCCTCTCGCTCGAGTGGTTCTCGATCTGCCTCTACGTGCTGTGCGCGATCGACGTCGACCTCGTCGGCTCGCTCGAGGCCGGGCTCAAGTACCTCGTCGTCGGAAGCTTCGGCTCGGCGGTGCTGCTCTTCGGCTCGGCGCTCGTGTACGGCGCGACCGGCAAGCTCGGGCTCGACCGGATCGGCGCAACGGTGTCGGCCCAGGGCCTGTCCCGCGACGTCCTCCTGCTCGCGGGCCTGGCGATGATCATCACCGGCCTCGGCTTCAAGTCCTCCTCGGCGCCGTTCCACATGTGGACGCCGGACGTCTACGAGGGCTCGCCGACACCCGTGACCGCGTTCATGTCGGCGGCGACGAAGACGGTGGCGCTCGTCGTCGCTCTCCGGGTGCTCGTGAGCGCGTTCCCGCAGGAGGCGCACCTGTGGACGGTCGCCGTCGCCGCAATCGCGTGCGCCTCGCTCGCGATCGGCAACCTCGCGGCGCTCGTGCAGCGCAACGTGAAGCGGATCCTCGCCTACTCCTCCGTGTCGCACGCCGGGTTCATGCTCATCGCCGTCGCGGCGCACAACCAGAGCGGGGCGCGCGCCCTCCTCTACTACCTCGTGCCCTATTCGGCCATGTCTCTGGGCGCGTTCGCGGTCGTCGCGGCCCGAGAGAGGGAGCTCGGGCGGGCGGTCACGCTCGACAACCTCGCCGGGATGGGCTGGGAGCGGCCGCTGCTCGGCGTCGCGATGTTCACCTTCATGCTCGGCTTCGCCGGCTTCCCGCTCACCGGCGGCTTCTTCGGCAAGTTCCTCGTCTTCTCCGCGGCGGTCGACCGCGGCTGGACGTGGCTCGTGATCGTCGGCGTCGCCGCGACGGCGGTGAGCCTCTACTACTACCTCGGGGTCGTGCGCGCGCTCTACATGCGCACGGGCGCGGAGCTCCAGCTCGCGCCGGCCGGCGGAGCGCCGCCGCGCGAGGCGCTGCTCCAGACCGCGGTGCTCGGCTGCCTCGCCGTCACGGTCGCCTCGTTCTTCGCCGTGCAGCCGCTCGTCGACCTCGCCAAGCACGCGGGGCGGGCTTTGCCCCTCTGACGCATAGGATCAAGACATGTGCCGAAACATCCACACGCTCTACAACTTCGATCCGCCTGTGACCGAGGACGAGGTTCGCGGCGCCGCGCTTCAGTACATCCGCAAGATCAGCGGCTTCACGAAGCCGTCGCAGGCGAACGAGGCAGCCTTCGAGCAGGCAGTCGACGAGGTCGCCGCGGCCTCGAAGCGGCTCCTCGACTCGCTCGTCACGACGGCGGCTCCAAAGGATCGCGCCGTCGAGGCCGAGCGCGCGCGGGCCCGCGCCGCGAAGCGCTACGCCGCCGCCTGAGGCGCCGACTCGGCGGCGCCGACCATCAGGACGCGCGGGCTCTGCCCGTGCGTCCGTCTGCACCGACCGGTCGACACGCTCGGATTCGATCCGAAACCGTTCTAGCGAGCGCGCTCGAGCGCGAGCTTGCCGACGTCGACCATGGCCTGAGCCCACACGAGGGCGAGGCAGGCGAAGAGCGCCGACACCGCGACCGCCGGCACGCTCGTCTCGCCGGGCACCTGGCCGCGGACGGCGCTGCTCGCGACCGCAAGGGCGAGTGCGACGGCCCAGGCGAGCGCGCGAAAACCGCTGGCGCCCTCGAGGTAGTCGCCGAACGAATCCATCGCGGCGATGGCAAGGGGCGGGATCGCGGCGACGAGGAGGTAGAACGCCGCTCGGTGGTCGCCCGTCGCATCCGCGAGGACGACGCCGAGGACAACGAGGGCGGCGAGCACGCGGCGAACCATTCGACCGCCACTTTCGCTGCCTCATCGGACGTTCCTGCGGCCCGGTGGAGAACTTCAGGCGCATCGACCGGTCGTTTCAGACGGACGCGCGGGCAGCCCGCGCGTCCTGATGCCGGCACCGCAAGCGGCGCCTCTTGCACGTTAACCTCCGGCGCATGCCAGACATCGCACTCACGTGGCTCGGCCACGCCTCGTTTCGCTTCGACACCCCCGGCGGCAAGCGCGTCTACGTCGACCCCTTCCTCGCCAATCCCAAGTGCCCGGACGGCGAGAAGGAGCCCGAGCGGATGGACGTCATCGCCCTCACCCACGGCCATTCCGACCACGTCGGCGAGACCGTCGAGCTCTCGCAGCGCTTCTCGCCCGAGATCGTCGCCCAGGTCGAGCTGAAGGGCTGGCTGGGCAAGCGGGGCGCGCCCGTCGGAGGCATGCCCGGGCCGAACAAGGGCGGCACGGTGGAGGCGGCGGGTATCAGGTTCACGCTTACCAATGCCTTCCACTCGAGCTCGAGCAACGACGGCGACTACCTCGGAGAGGCCTGCGGGATCGTCGTCGAGGCCGAGAACGGCACGAAGCTCTACTTCGCGGGCGACACGTGCGTCTTCAGTGACATGCAGCTCATCGGCCGGATCTACGAGCCCGACGTCGCGATCCTCCCGATCGGCGACCACTTCACGATGGGCCCACGCGAGGCCGCGGTCGCGCTCGAGCTGCTCGGGACACGGCGCTGCGTGCCCTGTCACTACGGGACGTTCCCGCTGCTCACCGGCACGCCGGACGAGCTGCGGCGGCTCGCGCCGGACGTCGAGGTGCTCGCGCTCGAGCCCGGCGAGACCGTGACGGTGTGAGGGAGCGCTGGTTCGGCGCCACGGGGCTCCGCGTCCCGGAGATCGCCGTCGAGGGAGACCCGTCCGTCCCGGTGGACGAGCACACGCTCGTCCTCGACGGCGTCGCCGACGTCGAAGCGCTGCGCGCGGCTCACGACGAGGGCCGCCCCGTCGTCGTCCGCGCCGGCTCGGCCGAGGAGGTGCTCGCGGCCCTTCGCCGCCCAGAGGTGGCGAGCGTCCTCGTCCCGGAGAGCGCCCGCGAGCTCCTCGACCTCGACCTCGTCGAGCTGACGTACGGCACGTACTCGATCGTCGCCTGCGACCTCGACGCGGGCCGGTGGGGAGTCGCGACGCAGTCGAAGTTCCTCGCCGTCGGCTCGCTCGTCCCGTGGGCCGAGCCGCACGTGGGCGCGATCGCGACGCAGGCGTACGCGAACCCGCGCTACGGCTCCGAGGGCCTCGCGCTCCTCCGCGAGGGGCTCGTCGCCGAGGAGGTCGTCGAGCGTCTCACCGCCGCCGACGAGGGGCGCGACCACCGCCAGCTCGGCGTCGTCGACGGCCGCGGCGGCAGCGCGACCTTCACCGGCCGCAACTGCTACCCCTGGGCGGGCGGGCAGACCGGCCCCTGCTACGCGGCGCAGGGGAACATCCTCGTCTCGGAGGAGACGGTCGCGGCGCTCGCGACCGCGTTCGAGCGGGGCGCCGGAAAGCCGCTCGCCGAGCGGCTCCTCGAGTGCCTCGCCGCCGCCCAGGCCGCGGGCGGCGACCGGCGCGGCCAGCAGTCCGCCGCGCTCCTCGTGGTCGAGAAAGACGGCGGCTACGCCGGTCTCTCGGACGTCGTCGTCGACCTGCGCGTCGACGACCACGCGCGGCCGGTGGAGGAGCTCGCTCGCCTGTACGGCCTTCACCAGGCGATCTTCGGCAAGACGCCGGCGCAGGAGTGGATCGAGGTCGACGCCGAGCTCGCCGCCGAGCTGCGCGAGCGGCTCGAGCGGCTCGGCTACGACGGCGACCTCGAGAATGCGTTCACGACCTGGGCGGGGAACGAGAACCTCGAGGAGCGCGTCGACGGCGCCCGCCGGATCGACCCCGTCGTGCTCGAGGAGCTCCGCGCCCGGTGAGCGAGCGCGGCTTCGCCGTCACGCACCTCGACGACGTCGAGCGCCGCGGCCCGTTCACGGGCGCGTGGCACCTCCCCGTTCGAAACCACTTCGACATCGGCTCCTTCGGCATCGGCGCGTACGTCGCGGACGAAGGCGTCGCCGTGATCGAGGAGCACGACGAGACCGGCTCGCTCGCCGGAGGGCACGAGGAGCTCTACTTCGTGCTGCACGGACATGCCACGTTCACCGTCGACAGCCACGACGTGGACGCGCCTGCCGGCACGCTCGTCTTCGTCCGCGACCCCGCGACGCGCCGCACCGCCGTCGCGCGGGACCCCGCCACGACGGTGCTCGCGATCGGCGGCGTGCGCGGCCAGGCCTTCGAGCCGGCGCCGTGGGAGTCCATCGTCGGCTTCTGGGCACCGCTCTCCAGGGGCGAGTACGAGGGCGCTCGGCAGATCCTCGAGCACGGGCTCGAGCAGTATCCCGGCAACGCGGGAATCCACTTCAACCTCGCGTGCTGCGAGAGCCTCGCCGGCCGGACGGACGCGGCGTTCGAACACCTTCGAGAGGCGGTCGGGAGCGGCGACGAGCGGATGTGCCGCCTTGCCCGCACCGACGAGGACCTCGCGCCCCTCCGCGACGACCCGCGCTTCGAGGAGCTCGTGCGGTGAGCTACGCGGTCGCCCGGCTCGAGGACGTCGAGAGCCTCCGGACGCGGCACGGCTACGACTGGCACTCGATTCGCCACCACTTCGACGTGCGCGCGTTCGGCGTGAACGCGAACGTCGCCGTCGGGCCGGGCGTGATCGTCGAGGAGCACGACGAGACGCACGGCGACGGCGGGCAGGAGGAGCTCTACGTCGTCGTCGCCGGGCATGCGACCTTCACCGTGGCCGGCGAGGAGGTGGACGCGCCGACGGGCACGCTCGTCTTCGTGCGCGACCCGGCCGTGAAGCGCGCGGCCGTGGCGCACGAGGCGGGAACGACCCTCGTCTGCGTCGGCGGGCGGCCGGGGCAGCCGTTCCGGATCTCGACCTGGGAGTACTCGCGTCGCGCGCAGGCCCGCGTCGAGGCCGGCGACCAAGCGGCAGCCGTGCGGATCATGGAGGAGGTACTCGCAGAGCGCCCCGACGATCCCCGCGCGCTCTACGACACGGCATGCTTCGAGAGCCTCGCCGGCCACCGCGAGGACGCGCTCGAGCACCTCCGGCGGGCGCTCGAGGCCGACCCCTCGCTGCGCGAGCTCGTGGCCGACGACCCCGATCTCGATCCGATTCGCGGCGACCCGGCGTTCGCGCTCTAGCGCGTTAGCGCGTCACGTGACCGGCGCCGTCCAGGCGGCGGCCCACGTCGCCGGCCCCACCTTGCCGTCGTGGTCGAGGCCCTTCTCGGCCTGGAACTTCCGGCAGACCTGGTCCGACGCCGCGTCGAACGTCCCGGTCGCCACGATCCGCCAGCCGCGCCTGGCCATCTGCGTCTGCCACCGCTTGACGTTCGCCTGCTCCGCCGCGTCCTTGCCCCAATGAGCGTGCGGGCCGGCCCCCCGGAGGGCGAGATACTCCGTCGCCGAATACGGGAACGGCGGAGCGGGCGGAGCCGGGGCTGGGGCGGGGACGGCTCCTCCTACGAACCAGTCGTCGTACCAACCTCGATCGACACTGCATCCGAACTCGGTATGAGTTCCTTGCCACTGCCAACCGCACGGGCCGTTCGGCCGCGCGGTATGCGTGCTCCATGTCGCATGGGGATCGGATCGATAGGCGGCGAGGACGTAGAAGGCTGCTCTTCGTCCCTGGAAGACCGGCGCGTTGCCGTAGAGGCCGGCGCCGCTTCGCGTGAGCCAGTCCTGGACCCACGGGCCGTCGCCGCGGATTTCCGACTCCACGTCGAGGCAGAGCCGGACGCCCCACGCAGCGGCCCGGTTCTTACACGCAACCGGGTCGTCCTTGCCGGAGCAGAAGGCAATCGAGGAGAGTCCGGCGGCCTTGACGTGGGCGAAGTCCTGTTGCGTCCAAGGCGCGGCCAGGTTCACGCCCGGCCTGGTGGCGAGGTAGCCCGACCACATCCTGACGCGGTGGGCCTTCGCCTGAGCCAGCTGCGCCGAGGTCGGCCTGTCCCCACTGCTGTCGAGACCCGCAATCACTTCGGTCAGTGTGGCACTTGCTCCTCGAGACTTCCAGGAAGCCGAACTCCGGCCGCGGCCTCGCGGAGAGCCGGGACGGGGTCGGCCTCCGGCCGCGCCACGACGAGCACCGCGCCGTACCCCTCGCCGACGAGAGCGTCCACGAAGAGCTGAAGGCCGAGCGCGAGCGCGAACGCCTTGTGCGCCTGCTCGCCGCCGAAGGGGACGAGGTCGTCCTCGCGCGCCGTTCCGGCGATGACGTCGCCGTACGTGACCTTGCCCATCGAGACATCGGTCACGACGACCCGCCCGTCCGAGCTCGGAACGCCGATCGCGAGCGGGTTCGTACCGGCGAGCTTCGGCCCGCCGTCGGGATGCGCGAGCCGCCGCGGAGACGTCGCGGTGAGGGCGGCGGCAAGCCCGCCCTCGGCGAGCCGCCGCACCCAGTGGCCGAGCGCGCCCGTCGGGAAGCAATGCGAGGCGACGACGACGCGCGCGTGCGGCGGCGGCGAGCCGAGCTGCGCGTCGCACACCGCCGCCAGCGTGAGGTAGCCGAGCGCGCCGCGGCCGTCCCACCGCTCGTAGCCCCCCTCGGCCGCGACGCGCTCGGGCCGGGCGTCCGGGCGCAGGTCCGGCAGCGTCTCCAGCCACTCGATCCGCGAGTACCCGTGCCCACGCTTGCCGCGCCGCTCCGCGTCGTCGAAGTGCGCGAAGAGCGCGCGCGCGTCGGCCTCGCCGAAGCCGAGCCGGCGCAGCCGCTCGAGCGCCTCGTCAGGCTTCAAGCTGCGATTCGTCCGCGAGCGGGAAGTCCGGCTCCTCGGGCGCCTCGCGCTGGCGCTCGAACTCCTCGAGCGCGATCTCGTCCAGCAGCTCGTCGTAGCGGCGGCTGCTCTCCCGCCAGCGCTCGAGGAGCCGGCGGATCGGCCCGAGCATCAGGCGACGACGGGAAGCTGCTTCACGATTCCGACGCCCTGCTCGCGCCGGGTCGCCGCGACGCGGTCGGCGAGCTCCAGGATCGCGCGGGCGGACGGCGCGTCGCGATCGGCGACGACGAGCGGCTCGCCCGCGTCGCCCTGCTGCCGCAGGCGCGGGTCGAGCGGGACCTCGCCGAGGAGCGGCACGCCGAGCTCGGCGGCCAGCGCGGCGCCGCCGCCGGAGCCGAAGACCTCGCCGCCCATGTTCTCGACCACCCCGATCAGGCGCATGTTCGTCTTCTTCGCCATGAGCGCGGCCCGGGCCGCGACCTCCTGCGCGAGGGGCTGCGGCGTCGTCACGACGAGCGCCTCGGCGCGGGGGAGGAGCTGGCCGAGCGAGATCGCCACGTCGCCCGTCCCCGGAGGCATGTCCACGAGCAGCGTGTCGAGCTCGCCCCAGTGCACGTCGGAGAGGAACTGCTCGAGCGCCCGGTGGAGCATCGGCCCGCGCCACATGACCGGCTCGTTCCCGTCCAGGAAGAAACCGATCGACATCAGCTTCAGGCTTGCGCCGCCCAGCTCGCGCACGGGCGGGACGATCATCTTGTCCACGAGGACGGGCTTCTGGCGGATGCCGAGCAGGTGCGGGATCGAGTGCCCGTAGACGTCGGCGTCGAGGATGCCGGTGCGCTGGCCCGACCGCGCGAACGCGGCGGCGAGATTCGCGGTCAGCGTCGACTTGCCGACCCCGCCCTTGCCGCTCGCGACGGCGAGCACCCGCGTGGAGGCGTCGAGCGAGATGCCCTTCGTCCGCTCGGTCACGCCGCCGCGCAGCTTCGCGGTCAGCGCCTGCCGCTCCTCGGGGCTCATGACGTCGAACGCGAGCGAGACGCCGGCCACGCCCGGCAGCGCGCCGACGGTCTCGCGCACCTGGGTCTCGAAGCTCGAGCGGAGCGGGCACCCGGCGACGGTGAGCGCGATCGTCACGGCGACGGCGCCGCCCTCGATGCGCACGTCGCGCACCATGTCGAGCTCGGTGACGGGCCGTCCGAGCTCGGGGTCGATCACCCGCTCGAGTGCGCGCAGGACGTCCTCGCGACTCGGTTCCACGCATTGAGGGTAGCGCTTACGTCTTGCTGCCCGAGGAGAGGAGGGCGTGGATCTCGCGGGTCAGCGACGCAACCTGCTCGGTCAACTCCTTGTCCTGGCGGGTCAGGTCGGTGTTCGACTCGAGCAGCTGCTCCAGCTTGTCGGTTTCGGCCTTGAGCGCCGCGACCCGCTTCTCGCCCTGCTCGGTCTGCTCGTCGTGGCGCCGCTCGGCCTTGACTGCCGCCATCTTGTCCCGGTCGGCCTGGCGCGTCTGGGCTAGGAGGATGAGCGGCGCCGCGTAGGCGGCCTGCGTCGAGAAGGCGAGGTTGAGGAGGATGAACGGATACGGATCCCAGTGCGAGACGAGCGCGACCGCATTGAGGACGATCCAACCGATGACGACCAGGGTCTGCCCCACGATGTACTGGGGCGTCCCGAAGAAGCGGGCCGCGCGCTCCGCCCGGCGGCCGAACGCGTCCTGGCCGAAGGCGCCGTGGTGATCGACAGCAGCCACGAAGCGAGGGTACGCGCAGGCTCTGACGGAACGGCGAAGATTCCGGCATGACGCTCGCGAGCCTCGTCGTGCGCAACCTCCTGCGCCGCCCGGCGCGGAGCGCGCTCACGGCGGCGGGCGTCGCGATCGGCGTGGGCCTCATCGTGGCGCTGCTCTCGCTCGCGGCCGGGGTGCGGCGGACGGCGAACGACCTGATCCACGTCGGCCGGGCCGACTTCGGCCTCTTCCAGAGCGGCGTCGTCGACTTCACCCGCTCGCTGCTGCCGAACTCGCTCGCCGCGCGCGTCCGCGGCCGCCCCGGCGTGGAGGACGCCGCGCCGCTGAAGCTCCTCGTCACCTCGGTGAACGGCCACGACGGCGTGCTCGTCTTCGGCCTGGACCCGGGCGGCTTCCCGGCGCAGCGCCTGGTCGTGGTCGCGGGCAGGCGCGGCGAGACGCTCGTCGGCGACCACGCGGCGCGGCGGCTGCACCTGCGCCCCGGCGACCGGCTCGACGTCGGCAGGCGAAGCTTCGAGGTCGCCGGGATCTACCACAGCGGCAACTCGTTCGAGGACGGCGGGGTCGTCCTGCCGCTGGGGCTCGTCGAGCATCTGGCCGGTCACCCGGGCGAGGCGACGACGCTTGCCGTCGAGGTGGCGCCGGGGCGTCGCCCGGCCGCCGTCGCGAGCGAGCTCCGCCGCCGGTTCCCCGGCCTCGCCGCGGTCACCGACCCGGGCCAGGCGGTCAAGGTCGACACGTCGAGCCGGCTTGTCCTCGAGACCGGGTGGATCGTCTCCGTCCTCGCCCTGATCGTGGGCGGCATCGGCGTCACGAACACGATGGCGATGGCCGTGCTGGAGCGGATCCGCGAGATCGGCATCCTGCGCGCGGTCGGCTGGCGCGCTCGGCGCGTCGCGCTGCTCGTGCTCGGGGAGGCGCTCGCGATCTGCCTCGTCGCGCTCGGCCTGGGCCTCGGCCTAGGGCTCGCGGCGGCGGAGCTCTTCACGCGCCGGGGGGCGGTCTCCCAGCTCGTCCAGCCCGAGTTCACGGCCGGCGTCTTCGCGTGGGGGCTCGCGTTCGCCTGTGGCGTCGGCCTGCTCGGCGCCGCCTACCCGGTCTGGCGGGCCGTCCGGCTCACGCCCATTGCCGCTCTTCGTTACGAGTAATGCGCTGATGGACGGCGCCCGCTACGACGCGATCGGCGCAACGTACGCCACGACCCGTCGGGAAGACCCACAGATTGCCGCGGTGATCCACGCGGCGTTGTGCCGGGCGCGGACGGTCGTGAACGTCGGCGCCGGCGCGGGCTCTTACGAGCCGCGCGACCGACACGTCATCGCGGTCGAGCCGAGCGAGGTGATGATCGCCCAGCGCGACCCGGGTTTGCCGCCGGCGATCCCGGGCGGGGCCTACCCGTTGCCGCTCGAGGATCGAAGCGTGGACGCGGCGATGGCGGTCTTCACGATCCACCATTGGGACGAAGACCAGGTGCGCGAGGTGCCGATCTCCCCCGATTCGCCCGACTGGTCGCTCGGCTCCTTCTGGGCTCACCCCGAGCGAGTGCTCGACACTCGGGCGCGCAGCTCGACCTCCGGCTTCGCGCGCATGCCGCCGGAGGTCGTCGACCGCGTCGTCGCGGCGGTCGAACGCGACCTCCGAGACGGCAC
>Ga0209059_1000983_pt1 | contig 13055 bp, 11 predicted proteins | sample GraSoiAngelo_151_FD_186165 | JGI IMG/M metagenome (GOLD analysis project Ga0209059, IMG submission 186165) | Grasslands soil microbial communities from the Angelo Coastal Reserve, California, USA - 14_1009_12_20cm (SPAdes) (version 2) | ecosystem: Environmental > Terrestrial > Soil > Grasslands ...
ATACTCCGGGAATCGCGCGCAAAACTCACGCATTAAACGATCCCGCGTCACTTTCGCGATCACGCTCGCGGCGGCGATGGAAAGACTGATGCAATCGCCATCGATGATCGCGGTTTGCGGTAGAGGAAATGGCGAGACCGGAAGTCCGTCAATAAGCACATGCTCGGGCGGCCCAAACAGCCCCTCGAGCGCGAACCGCATCGCCTTGTGCGTCGCGCGCAAAATATTGATTTGATCGATCTCGAAGGAGTCGACCACACCGATGCTCCAAACAATGTCCTCGCGCGACACCAGCTCGTCGTAGATTTCCTGGCGCAGCTCGGGCAGGAGTTGTTTCGAGTCCTTTAATTTTCGATGGCGGAATTTCTCTGGCAAAATCACGGCCGCGGCTACCACCGGCCCGGCCAGTGCCCCGCGACCTGCTTCGTCAATTCCGGCGATGCGGATGACACCGAGGGCGCGCAGTTTTTTTTCATAACGAAAACCACAGCGCCGGTACATCGGCCGAAGATTATCCGCAGATTTATTTTGTGCCAATAGCTCGTAATTCGAGCCGGCAGGTGCGGGATCGAGGGATCCCGATAAAGTTACCTTTCAGCTTCCGCCCCGGGATCCCTCGACTGCGCTCGGGATGACCGAAACCTATTCTCTGACCGCGGTCGCTTCCTTGCCTTTGCGGGTGCGCAGGTAATTGAGCTTGGCCCGGCGGGCACGCCCTTCTTTTTCCACTTCCACCTTCGCAATGCGGGGCGAATGCAAGGGGAACACGCGCTCGACTCCCTCGCCGTAGGAAATCCGGCGGACGGTGAAGTTTTCATTTAAGCCACGACCTTTCCGGCCGATGACGATGCCGGCGAAAATTTGAATGCGTTCTTTGTCGCCTTCCACCACTCGAGTGTGGACGCGGATGGAGTCGCCCACGCGAAATGCCGGCAACTCGGTTTTGAATTGGTCCTTCTCGATAGCGTCGATGATACGATTCATGGCAACTCCTTTTGCGGGCGCTCAATCTCCGCGGATGCGGGCTAAACGCAAGTGTGGTCATCACGAGCGAAAGTCGAGGGATCCCGCCGCGCAACCTTTAAGGTAACATCACGGGATCCCTCGACTCCGCTCGGGATGACCGTATGCGAACGCGATGTTGTGATTGGGCATCCGGCAAATATACTCGTTCCCCACCAGCGCCCGTAGCTCAACTGGATAGAGCGTCAGCCTCCGGAGCTGAAGGTTGCGCGTTCGAGCCGCGCCGGGCGCAGGCTGGAAAAATATAACTGGTGATCAGTGAATCGTGGATAGGACCACCAGTTTGCCTCTGGAATTTCCGCTAGCGCAAAAATTCCTACGCGAGCGCATCAATCCGGCCGACTAAATCCTTCTTGCTCGTCATGCCGGTGACCTGATCGCGCACCTGGCCGTTCTTGAAGATCAGGAGCGTTGGGATCGCGCGAATGTTGAATTTAAAGGAGAGATTCTGATTCTCGTCGATGTTCACTTTACCGACTTTGATGGCGTCGCCTTTTTCGCGCGCGATCTCTTCGATGAGCGGCGCGATTAACTTGCAGGGGCCGCACCATTCCGCCCAGAAATCAACCAGGACGGGCTTTTCGCTGTTGTTTACTTCGCGATCAAAGTTCGATTCGGTAAGGGTGATGGCAATTTCCATCACGAAATATAATTCCAAATCTCAATGATCAAAATCGCGGCTGATACTAAGACCAATCCCCAGCAAAGCGGCATCGGGATGGCATTGAGGACCGGCTGCGGTGCTGCGGGGGCGATGGTTACGGGGGCGGTCGGCGGCACAACCGATGTGGCCGTTGCGGTAATGAGAGGCTGAGTCTTTGACATCCTCGCTGGCGTTGGCTTTGGCGGATCGGGCAGGAGACTAATGCGCGCCGTTTCCTTGGCCAGAGGAGTCGTTGGTGCCCGTGCCGGTGCCGGGGGCGGCCGTGGCGCCGGCACGGCCGCCCCCGACGTTGTTCCAATCGGCCGAGGCAAAGGTGTTTTGGCCGCTGGCGGAAGAGGCGGTGGTGTTGCCGGTGGTGGCGATACCACGTGCGGTGCAGGGACCGCCCCAGCAGGAGGTGCGGGCAATGGATTCTGCGACACGGGCGGTCTGGGAATCGGAACATTGGCTGGTTTTGGCACCAGCGGGGCCGAGGTGGGTGGAGACTCCGAGGTGGGGGGCCGCGACGGAAGATTGATTAGAACAGTATCGTCCTCCTCAGGCGCGGCGGCGTCTCCACGGCGGGGGGGAAGAGTAATCCGGACAGTTTCTTTCTTTGGTTCGCTCGCTTCAGCCATGGTCACTTTGACAGGTGGGACAATAAGTCTGTCAGAAATTTCGCGGTTTGTCACCCGTCAATTGACGCTCGGACAATAAAAACCAACACTACGCCAGGAGGTCGTAGCCACGGGCACCCTGAATCTCTCGTATAATGAATTCGCCGACAGGTCCGGGTCGAGACAATAAGACACGCGTGTCCACCTCGGGTGCGTCCGCTTCGGTGCGGGCGACCAGCGGTTGATCGACCAATAATTTCAGTTCGGTGCCGATTTTGGCTGCCGCGATTTCGTGCGCGATTTTCTGCTGCAAAGTCATGGCGCGACGATGGCGTTCGTTTTTCAGCTTCGCCGGTATTTGTCCTGACATTTTCGCAGCGCGCGAACCTTCCTCGCGCGAATACTTGAAAATGCCGAGCCGCTCGAATCGCGTCCGCTCTATGAAATCCAGTAGGGTTTCAAATTCCGTCTCCGTTTCCCCGGGGAAACCGATGATGAACGTCGTGCGCAAGGCGATTCCCGGAATTCCAGAACGCAACTTCGCGATCAATGTTTCTACATGGGTGCGACTGGTTTCACGTCGCATTCGCCGAAGCATCGATTCATCGATGTGCTGCAATGGGATGTCGATATAACGCGCGACATGCCGGCACTCGGCAATCGTCGCGATCAGCTCATCGCTCCAGTGCGCCGGATGAGTGTAAAGCAATCGGATCCAAAATTCGCCGTCGATTTTCTCAACCTCGCGCAGGAGCGAAGCCAATGTCAGCCCCCGCGCCGAATCGACCGGTTGACGCGGGCCGGCTCTTTCCGTCCACAAATCCATCCCGTAATAGGTCGTGTCCTGGCTGATGAAATTGATTTCGCGCACTCCTTCGGCCACAAGTGCGCGAATCTCGGAAAGGACTGATTCTGGAGTGCGGCTGCGGTGACGCCCGCGCATTTGCGGGATAACACAAAAACTGCACGGATGATTGCAGCCTTCAGCGATCTTCAAATAGGCGGAGTGCGGCGGGGTTAAACGAAAACGGGGCGTGTCGTAGTCGGGGATGTAGGTGGGCCGAGGCGTGACAAAATCGAGAACGTCCGAATTTTCTGCATTCGATGTTCGATGTTTTTGCAGAACGCGTTCTACCACGGTTCCCAATTCGCGCACTTGGTCCAGTCCGATGAAAGCATCGACTTCCGGCAATTGCTGTCGCAGTTCTTCGGAAAATCTCTGCGACATACAACCGCTTACGATCAATCTTTGGTTCGCCCGTTTGTGCAGGCCGCGTTGTTGATGCGCCTCTAAAATCGCATCGATCGATTCTTCCTTGGCCGAATCGATGAAGGCACAGGTATTAATTACGAGCACATCGGCATCCTCCGCGCTGGAGGTGATTTCCATGCCGCGCTCCAACACGCTGCCGAGCATGATTTCGGCATCGACCAGATTCTTCGCGCAGCCAAGGCTGATCATCCCGACCTTTGGCCGCGTTAGTGGCTGTGGTGGCAGGCCCGTCGCCTGCATGGAGTGAGGAATTGCCGCCGACACGGCAACCGCTACAGAAGACCTGCTCATTGGTTTCACTGAGCTGTTATTTGCAAATCGGTGTCGCCGTTGGAGACGATCTTGCCGTTCTTGCTAATCTGCACGGCTTCACGATCGAGCACGCGCACGCTGAAGCGGTGACCGCGGAATTCGACTGTTCCGTCGGACGGCGAAACCCACCGTTCAAATGCCGGCTTGGTGGGATCGTCGTCAATCGTCACCTGCATGTAAGTCCTTTTTAGCGGCTTGATGTCGATGCGATTGGGGCCCTCGGCATCAATCGCTTCGTTTGCGGCCTGCGCGGCGGCGACTTCATCGGGCCGCACCGGTACCGCCCGGCGAACTTCCGGCTCAACTGCTCGCGGAGCCGGCAAGAGCGGCGTTTCGACCGCAATAGCGGTGGGTATGGGCGTTGTCGCCGGGACCGCAATGGTCGGCGTGCTTTTCGCTGGTGGAGCAGTCGCCGCCACGCGAGCGGGCGATTCAACCGGTAGCGCCCGCGGCGCAACAATCGTGGTCACTGTTGCGCTCGGAGTAGCGCTCGCGGCTGCTTCGGTCGGATGGGGCGCGATTTGATTTAGCTTCGAGATAAAGCGCAGAAACGAGAAACCGGCGACCAGAATCGCAATCCCAATCAGGAAAGGGACCAACGAAGGCCGAGCATTTTCGGTTCGGCGTGGCGACCGGTGTCCGCGCGGGGCCTTGGGCGCGGGCGCGTCTTGCAAATAGGAATAGCCATCGACCGTAAGATGGCCGGAGGTTTCAAAAGCATCGAGATAAGGCGAAACGTCGACCTCGAGAAATTTGCCGTAGATTTGCAGGAACCCTTTGGCGTAGGCCAGACTGGGAAAGTTCGAAAAGTCATCCGCTTCGATCTCGGCCAGGCGCGATTGTCTAATTCTCGTTAGCCTCGCCGCTTCCTCAAGCGAGAGATTGCGCGCCTTGCGCGCTTCCTGAAATTTTCTGCCTAGTCCTTCGATGGACATGTTGTCTCTTGCCGATTAGACCGCGGCGTCGAGATCGACCAGAATCTCGCGCGGCTTCGCGCCTTCGCCGGGGCCTAAAATACCGCGCTGCTCGAGAATATCAACGATGCGCGCAGCCCTGGTATACCCAAGTCGAAGCCGGCGCTGCAACAGGGAAGTCGAGGCCTTCTTTTCCTGACGAATGATCTCCAGACATTTCTCCACCAGTTCTTCGTCCTCCTCGGACACGTCTTCAGCCGGAATGGTGCCCGACTGCAATTTTTCTTGCATCGCGCTGTCGAATCCCGGTGCGGCCTGTTTAGAAACGAAGTCGACCAGCTCTCGAATCTCATCATCGGTCACCAAAACGCCTTGGGCGCGGATTAATCGCGAGGTGCTCGGCGGCAGATACAGCATGTCGCCCTGGCCCAGCAAACGGTCTGCGCCGTTTTCATCAAGAATAACGCGGCTATCGATTTTGCTCGCGACCTGGAACGCGATGCGGCTCGGAATGTTTGCCTTGATCACGCCGGTGATTACGTCGGCCCGTGGCGTTTGTGTTGCCACGATAAGATGAATTCCGGCGGCCCGGGCAATGGCAGCCATTCGGGCAATGCTGCTTTCCACATCGGCTGGCGCGGTCTGCATCAAATCGGCCAGCTCATCGATGATGAGCACGATGTAGGGCAGCTTATCGGGAATAATCAGTTCGCCCTCGCGCGGAACGCGAATTCCGGTAGCCGCGCTCGCGGACCGCGGGCCGGCGTCAGCGACGCCGGCTACAACATCATCGTCCAATTCTTTTTGCGTCTTCTTCGGGGGCCGAGCGTTGAAACTGGTAATGTTACGCATGCCGACGCGCGCAAAAATCTTATAACGCCGATCGATTTCCTCGCTTAACCAGCGCAAGGCGATCAACACTTTTTTCGGATCCGTCACCACCGGGAAGGCGAGGTGCGGCAGTTTTTCGTAAATCTGCATCTCCACCACCTTGGGATCGATCATGATGAAGCGCAGCTCTTCGGGGGTGAAACGAAAGAGAATGCTCGCGATCAGGGCATTGATGCAAACGCTCTTGCCGCTACCCGTCGTACCGGCAATGAGCAAGTGAGGCATCTGCGCCAGATCCGCAATGATGACGTTGCCGTAAACGTCCTTGCCTAGCGCCAGCGGAAGTTTGCAACGCCTTTTCGCCTCTTCCCAATCGGCCGATTGCATCAATTCCCGCAAGGTCACTTTGATCTTGCGCGTATTTGCGATTTCGATTCCAACGGTGTCTTTCCCGGGAATCGGCGCCAGGATATTAATGCGTTCCGCTCGGGTCGCGCGGGCCAGGTCCCGTTCGAGCGAGACGATTTTATCTACCCGTACGCCCTTGGCGGGATAGACTTCGTAACGCGTGATCGTCGGGCCTTTGGTAATGTCGCCCGCGGCCACGGCAATGCCGAATTGCCCCAGTGTTTCGATCAAAACCGCCTGCACCTGCTCGAGTTCGGCTGGATCCGCCCCGCCACGCCCTTCGGGATCGTGTTCGTCGAGCAAATCGATGTTTGGAACGACGTAATTTTCGGCATCGAATCTTCGCGCTTCGGCCACCGCCATCGATGGTTTCGATTTTGCCGGCCGCAATTCTGCGAGCGAAGGCTTTTTGCGCGGCGGCATGAGCGCCCCCTCCGGCAGCGCGGTGGTATCGACTACTTTCGGTTTCGGACGACCGGCCAGTTCTTCCGGCGAGATGAGAAGTCGGTCTGGAACAGGCGCCCCTTTTTTCTTTAGTTGTTTTTCAATCGACCGGCGCTGTTTTGCCAGCTCACGTTCGCTGATCGCCAGCTGTCCCTTGATGTCGGCGCGACGCATTTCGCGGTGTAATCGCCATTCGCGAAAACTATTTATCCCATTGCGAATACCGGCGACACTTTCGCGGACAAGATGGATCGGACGCAGGCCGGTCATGAGAATGAGCGCGCTGAGATAAATGCCGGCCAGAAGAATCATCGAACCGACGTCGCCCATGGCGGTGAGCAAAAGCTTTTTGCCAAAGAAATAACCGATCGACCCGCCGGGACCCTGGATGTTTAGTTTTTTCCAATCAAAGAAGTAGCGCGTTTGCAATTGCAAGAGGCAGGCGCCGGAGACGATGAAGAGGACAATCCAGGGCAAACGCGCAATCACGCGCAAACGCGGATAGAAAAGTTTGGCGGCTCCGAAACCGAGCAGAACCGCGGCCAGGAAATAGGAAGCCGCTCCAATGAGCAAATAAAATACACTCGCGAAAATGGCTCCGAACGGACCGATGAAATTTTGCGCCGGCCGGTTTGGCGGCGACAAGTAACTCCACGGCACCCATGAGGGGAGATCGCGCGGGCTATAGGAAATCAACGCGAAGAAAAGAAGCGTGCCAGTAAGGAGCAGGATGATCGCGAATACTTCGTTCCAGGCGCTGTTTTTTGCTGAGCGAGCCACTTTGCCGATAGTAAACCCGCCGGCGCGCCTTTCAATGCAATACCCAGCACGGGACCGGTGAGTTTTGGTTGCGCGACAGCGGGATTACTCGTTAGTGTGGCACCTTACTCATGGGGGCGGCATCACGGACAGGCATTTTCTTGATCGGCACGGCCCTTCTTCTCTCCATTTCCTGCGAAAAACACCAACTTGGCGAATATCCCGAAGTGCAGAGAGAACTAATGACAGTGGCGCACGACGCCACGCCTGGTGCCACACCGGCGGGATCAGCGGCAGCTACGCCGGTGAAGTTTTTCCCTGAGAAACGACCGTAGCGAAAAGCAATCATGGCCGAGCAAGAATACCTGGCGTCGCCGCCCAAAATCACGACGATGCCGCCGGGCGTCCCCTACATCGTCGGGAATGAGGCCGCCGAGCGTTTCTCGTATTACGGGATGAACTCCATCCTGACCATCTTCATGACCAAATATCTTTTGGACAAGATGGGCCACCTTAGCGTGATGCCGCCGGCGAAGGCCGAAGCGTGGTATCACACATTTGTCTCGGCGCTCTATTTTCTGCCAATCTTTGGCGCAATCCTCGCTGATGCCGTTTTCGGAAAATTTCGGGTCGTTTTCTGGTTGTCGATTGTGTATTGCCTCGGCCACGTCACGCTGGCACTGATGGGATCGCCCGTGGCGCATGCGATCGAGCCGCGTTACTTACTCGCCATCGGTCTGCTGATGATCGCGATGGGTGCCGGCGGAATCAAACCGTGCGTTTCCACAAATGTCGGCGATCAATTCGGGGAATCGAACAAGCATTTGCTGACGCGCGTCTTCAACTGGTTTTATTTTTCCATTAATGCCGGCTCGGCCCTCTCGACCCTCCTGATTCCCTGGTTGCTCGAACCCTACAAAGCTGCACCGGATGGATTCATCGCCAAACTGTCGCCATCCATCGTCGAGTTTCTTGAGAGTCCGCGCCTGCATAGTCCGGATATCGCCTTCGGACTTCCTGGCGTGTTCATGGCTCTCGCCACGTTCATCTTTTGGCTTGGTCGCAAAAAATTTGTCCACATTCCACCGGTCGGCTTGCGAACATATGGCCGCGAAATCTTCAACAAAGAGACGGGGAAGATCCTGCTCAATATTTTAATTCCAGTTCCCTTTGTCGCGATCTTTTGGGCGTTATGGCAGCAAAATTTTTCTTCGTGGATTCTTCAGGCGGAGTCGATGGATCGGCATCTCTTCGGTATTGAGTGGCTCTCGTCGCAAATTCAGACGGTCAACCCGATTTTTATTCTGATCATGCTGCCGCTCTTTTCGTACTGGCTTTATCCTGCGGTTGAGAAGGTCGTTCGTCTGACGCCGCTGCGGAAGATCGGTGCCGGGTTATTTGTCACGGCGGCATCATTTTTTCTTGTCGCCATGATTCAAACGCGCATCGATGCCGGCGCACGACCGGGCATAATTTGGCAGGTCTGGGCATTCGTGATTTTGACCGCAGGCGAAACGTTGGTTTCGCCCACGCACCTCGAGTTCTCCTACACCCAGGGGCCGGTCAAACTCAAATCCCTGGTCATGTGCACATATTTGTTCGCGGTCTCGCTCGGCAACCAATTCACCGCTGCGGTCAATTTCTTCATCCAAAATCCCGACGGCACGGTGAAGTTGCAAGGAACCAGCTACTTCATGTTTTTCGTTTGGGTAATGCTGGGTACCGCAGTGCTATTTGCCATCGTCACTCCGTTTTACAAAGGCCGTACCTACTTGCAGGATCAGGCGGATGCTCCTCCTGCGGCTGAACTGGCGGTTGGATTTGTAGTCCAGCCGGAGGCGTAGCCGCCGCCGCCTCTTTTGTCATGTCGAGCGAATATGCCAGTCCGGCTCGGACCGCGACATCTCTTACTGTTCTTCTGCTAAAAATCAGAGATTCCTCGACTGCGCTCGGAATGACAAAGAAAGCGCTCTCGCCAGACAAATCTGCTTTGGGGCGACCGCTTTCGCCGCTCGGTGTCAGGCGCCACAAAAACCGATTATGAACAAAACTAAAGCTCTCTTTGTATTAGTCCCGTTAATTATGCCGCTCGCGAATCTTCGAGCTACTCCGCAGGATGATCAATTCCAACGCATCGCGCATGACTACATCGAGGGATTCCTAACTAGCAATCCTGAATATGCTACGGAATTGGGCGACCATCGCTTCGATGACAAGCTCACTGATTACTCCGCAGAAACGCGCGCTCAGGAACTGGCACGCGCCAGGCAGACGCGGCAGCAGCTTGAAGCATTCAACGAGCTTTCTCAGCTGACCGGCGCAAACAGAGTCGATATTCGCCTGCTCAGGGACAACGTCGACAACGAAATTTTCGACATCGAAGAACTGAGGGAATGGGAATGGAACCCGCTGGTTTACAATCAAAGTCTGGCCAATAGTATCTATTTGCTGGTGGCGCGCGATTTCGCGCCGGCGGAGCAGCGCATTCCGAATCTGCGGAAACGCCTGGAAGGAATTCCCGCAGTCATCGCCCAAGCCAAGGCGAACTTAAAACACTCACCCAAAATCTATACCGAGACTGCGATCGAGCAGACCCAGGGCGCAATCTCATTGGTGCGGGAAGGTCTTTCGCCCTTGCTTAATCAGGCACCGCAGGCGGCGAAGGATCTCGGACCAATCCAGGAAAAAACGGCCAAGGCACTGGAAGATTACAAAACATGGTTGCAAAAAGATTTGCTCCCGCGCTCTGACGGTGATTTTCGCCTCGGCGCTGATAAGTTCCGCAAGAAACTGCGCTTCGCTCTGGCTTCCGATCTATCGATGGAAGAGATCATGCAGCGCGCCCAGGCTGATTTGGCGCAAACCCAAAAGGCGATCTACGAGACCGCGCTCCCACTTTACAAGAAATATTTCCCGAATGCGGGCAAAGCCACGTTAGAAGACAAAAAGAAAGTCACGGCTGCCGTCCTGGACAAGCTGGGTGAGCAGCATCCCGACGACAATACCATCGTTAGCTACGCGCAAAAAATTGTGCGGGAAGCGACCGACTTCACCAAACAGCACGACATGGTTACGGTGCCGGAGAAGCCGCTTGGGGTCATCGTTATGCCAGAGTTCAAGCGCGGGCAGGGGATTGCCTATTGCGATTCTCCGGGGCCGCTGGAGCATAATGGCAAAACATTTTTCGCGGTCGAACCGACCCCGAAAGATTGGAGCGCTCAGCGCAAAGAATCATTCTTCAGGGAATACAACAATTACATGTGCCGCGACCTGACCGTGCATGAAGCGATGCCGGGACATTATTTGCAACTGGCTCATGCCAACGAATTCCGCGCGCCCACTCTGGTTCGCGCCGTTTTTCGGAGTGGAACTTTCATCGAAGGCTGGGCCGTTTATTGCGAACAAATGATGGCAGAGCTGGGCTATGGCGGGCCAGAAGTGAAAATGCAACAGTTGAAAATGCGATTGCGCGTGATTTGCAACGCCATCATCGATCAGGGGATCCACGCTAAAAACATGAGCGAAAAAGAAGCGATGGATTTGATGATGAAAGAAGGTTTCCAGCAGGAAGGCGAAGCCGTCGCCAAATGGAAGCGCGCTCGGCTTAGCTCGGCGCAACTATCGACCTATTTCGTCGGTGTGGCCGAGCACCTTGACTTGCGCGATCGTGCCAAAGCCAGAGATGGCACAGCCTTCAACCTCAAGAACTACAACGACGCCGTCATCTCCTTTGGCAGCCCGCCGGCGAAATATGTCCGGGAATTGATGGGGTTGTAGCGGCCGAAACAAGGAGCGGCGGTTTCTAAACCGCCGTTTTACTTAGTCGGCGACTGGGAAGGCGCCGCTCCTTGGTTCGCCACTCCGTGATTTAGCGTGACAAAGCTCGCTGTTCCGAAATCATGAATTCATGACCTTCAACAAAAACGTCGGAATGCTGTTACTCGCGGTCTATTTGATTCTTGTAGGTTTCATCGGAGTTTTCGGATTCTATTTTGGCGTCATTCCAGGAATCATCGCGCTTCTCGCCGGCATCTTCATCATTCTCGGGCGCTAACCTCAAGGAACGGCGGTTTCCAAACCGCCGATTAATTTAAGGGCAATCTGAAGACTGCCCATCCCTGAATCGGCGAATAAAAGACGGCCCTTCCTTGAAGACTGTCATTCCGAGCGAAAATGCCGGTCGGCTCGGACCGAGGCATCTCGTCGCGTTACCTAGCCTTCGTCACGACATTCCTCGACCCCATTCGACTTCGCTCAGGGCTGGCTTTCGCTCGGAATAACGACAATTTGTGGGATGCGTAATCTCGCCACTTGGATGCGGCGCTCGGACGAGAAATACTTCGCGCCTTTCCTGTCGCGTTATTCAGAGGTGAAAGTGTGGAATGCGGCTAAGCGCAAAGTTCCCTTCGAAAAATTGCACGGGTTATTGCTAACCGGCGGACCCGATGTTGCTCCCGAGTTCTTGAACCAGCCCGTTCCCGATCCATCGGTGATCGAAAAGGATGTGAATCCCGATCGGGATCGCTGGGAGCTCAACGCCATCAAGCATGCGGTCGAACGCGGGCTTCCGATTTTCGCGATCTGCAAAGGATTGCAAACTCTCAATGTCGCGCTCGGCGGGACCCTTCATCTCGACATCGCCGGCCATAACCTGCCGGAGCAGAAGACGCACGACATCCAACCGTTGCGATCTGATCGCGGCACGCGTCATCGCTTTGAAAAAGTGAATAGCTCACATCATCAGGCAATCGATAAACTGGGCGCCGGTCTCGAAGTGGAGTCTTGGTGCGCAACCGATGACATCGTCGAGCAGGTAAGACTGCGCGACTATCCCTTCGCTCTCGGAGTGCAGTACCATCCTGAACGGGGACAGATTTATGATGAGTTGTTCGATGATTTTATCTCGCAGATGCGAGACGTTAAATCGTTGAATCGCGAACCGTGAATCGAGAATCGTTATCGTTAATCTAATCCTCGATGTAACGATGTGACGATTTGCGAGTCACGTCCCCGACCATGTCCGCTCCGCAAAACACCATCGCCATTGTCTATGATTACGACCAAACACTGAGTCCGAGCTACATGCAGGACGAGGTGGTGTTTCCGGCGTTTGGAATTAACAGCGAGATTTTCTGGCGGCGTTCTTCCGAGCTAGTGCGCGACCATGGCTACGACAACGAGCTCGCCTACATGAAGGTCCTGCTCGATCAGCTCGGGATGGATCGGCCGACCAATGACGAACTCAAAAAACTGGGGGCGAATCTTAACTTCTACAAAGGCCTGCCGGAAATGTTTGAAGAGTTTCGCGGCGGCGAGGGTTTACTCACTGCCGAGCATACCGCCCACGGCATCACCGTCGAACATTACATCATTTCATCGGGCATGAAGGTATTGATCGATGGCAGCAGGCTCGCGCCTTATGTGCGTGCTATTTTCGGTTGCGAATTCGCCTCTGATCCCGAAGGTCGCATTACTTTCCCGAAGCGCGTCATTAGTCACACCCAGAAGACGCAGTTTCTTTTTCGCATTAATAAAGGCTTCCTCGACATGGCGCAGGACGTGAATGATCACATGGACCCTGAAATTCGGCCGATTCCTTTCCAGAACATGATTTACGTTGGTGACGGGCCAACCGACGTGCCGTGCTTTACCGTGATGAAGAAAAACGGCGGACAGGCAATTGCGGTTTATAATCCCGATGATCCGGCGCGTGTTGGTTTCAAAAAATGCTACCAGCTCTCCACCCACGCCGATCGGGTGAAACACATCGCGCCGGCTGATTATCGGCAGAATACGCATCTGCGAATGTTGCTGGAGCAAATGGTAGAAGA